>RCNE010000342.1_pt1 | contig 34278 bp, 23 predicted proteins | sample 2041361 | NCBI WGS metagenome assembly RCNE01 (sample SAMN09708229, study PRJNA481090) | Marine sediment metagenome, whole genome shotgun sequencing project. | reverse complement strand
GGCTCCACAACCTCAAGTACTTCACCTGGGTCGAACAGCAGGGCAAGACCGTCGAGGAACTCGACGCCAAGTGGTATGAAGATGACTATTGGACCAGCCGGCTCGGCGTCTGGCGCGAGTGGGATCAGCGCATTTCCGATTTCAACGAGAAGACCGGACTTCTGGCGCGGTATCGCTGACGAAGACAGGCAAATTCTCAATTCTCAATTCTCAATTTTGAATTTTTAATTACATCGCAGATCTTTTGGAGAATTCTGCGATGTAACTAAAAATTGAGAATTCAAAATTAAGAATTCAGTGTTCAGCGCGGCCTTGGCCGCGCTGAACTGCGTGCTATTCTCCCTCGGTACGAAAGGACCTCACAATCGATCAGAAAGACGACCGGCGGATGCGCTTGATTGACGGCCAGTGGAACGATGCGGAAGCCGCGTTGTCCGAGTTGAGCAGCGACGACAAGAGCCGGCTGGTCACCGCGATCTCAGCCACCGATTCGATCTGGGATCGGATGATCTTCGACCACGCGACGTCCTTCGGTGGACCCGAGGTCGGCGACTCCCGGACGCTTTCGGCGGCGATCCTGGCGCGGTTGCTCGATGTCGAGTATGTGGCTCTGGCCTCCGCCGCCGGTGGGTCGCTCCCTCCGACCGGTGATCCAGCGCTCGATGAGGTCCTCGACACTGCGTGCCAGGATGCGCTCAATACCTTCGCAGATGAACTTCTGGGACCGGTGACCTTCGAGGGGTCCATGATTTACGGTCTGCCCATGTTGCTCGACAGCCCCGTCCCCGTCGGGGCGGTCCTTCTAGCGACGTCGCGCCCCCTCAGCCGGGAAAAGGAAGTGCTGCTGCGGGAGTTTCTCAGGCACCTCGACACCCGCTTGACGGCGGCCGAACGTCTCTACTCCCTCAGGAGAGAGCTCGCCGAGCTCAAGATGGAGGTCGGCAAGGCTTCTTCGTCCCCGGGTTCGACGACGGTGGGGAGGTCGCGATCAATCCCCGCGATCCCCGATGGATTCGACGAGACCGTCCGGGAGATGGCGCAGGCGATTCCCAAGATCAACCTCTTCGGGATCGAGTTTCCGATGACCAGCTTCGGCGACTTCTGCGGGTATTTCGTCGAGGTCACCGAGAGATATCTGACGATCCTGGAGGAGGCGGAGAGCCTCTATCTCGACATCCCAATCCCGGTGGACGCCAAATCGAAGGAGAAGGCCTCGGTGCCCTATCTGCGGCTGTTGGATGTCATCCGGATCCTTCTGCCCGCGGTGCGAATGATGTACCGAGTCACCCCCGAGGGACTCGCTTTGTATGCGACCCGGCACGGTGTGCCGACCTTTGCCGATCTGACCAGGGCGGCAAAGCAGCACACCGAGGACGAGACCGTAGAGCGGATCCTCGACATCATGAACGATCAGGGCGAAGAAGAAGAGGTCGATGCCCTCTATGCCCGCAGTCAACCGTATGAGTTTCGTGCAGCAAACCTCGGTGAGGTCTTTGCCTTGCTCGCGGCGCACCGGACCTTGATGTACCGGATGCCCGACCGGCTCGAAGCCGAGAAACCGGCGCTGTTGTCGGCACTGGTCAAATACCAGGCTGCGAGGGCGTTTCTTTTTGCCTATGAGCATTTTGCCGATGTGCCGCTCCGGGGCGAGAAACGCCACGACCCGAGGAATGCCCAGGCACTTCTCTTCAGACGCCGGAATGCGCCGTCCTTCGGGCTCCTGCTGCGGGCCTATCAACAACCGAAATGACCGGCAGGAAGACACGAATCGACACCGACGCGGCGACTCACTCGAAGCTGCCGCTGCCGACGGCGTTCGCCCTGATCGTGGCGGTGGTGATGATCGTCCTCGCGGTGGGGCTCTTTCTGACCCTGGCGAGTGACGACCGGCCATCCAGGCTCGTCATCACCACGGGCGTCGAAAGCGGCACCTACCACCAGCTCGGCATGGCCATGGCGGAAGTCCTCGAAGCTGAGGGCATCGCGGACGCGGTGGAGGTTCTCCCGACCGAGGGCAGTGTCGCCAATATGAAGCTCCTCGAGGGTCCGGATCGAACCGCCGATCTCGGCTTTGTCCAGAGCGATACCCGGCCGAGCGGCGGAGTCCGGTTGATCGCTCCGCTCTATCAGGAGGTTCTGCACATCCTTGTTTCGAAACGCCTCACCGAGGAGGTCGAGAGCGTCAGTGACCTCGAGGGGCGTCGGGTGTCCCTCGGCACTCCTGCCAGCGGCACCCGCTCGGTCGCCGAACGCGTGATCGAACATTTCGATGTGTCGGTGGGCGAAGACATCGATCTCCCCCCCGCTGAAGTCGCGCAGGGCCTGCTTGACGGATCCGTTGATGCGGCGTTCATGCTCAGCGCCATTCCCTCGAAAATGGTGGAGGAGCTCTGTCAGCAGGACGCGGTGCGTTTTCTGAGTCTGGGCGACCCGCAACAGCGCGGAAACGAGGCCGACGCCCTGGCGCTGGTGTTCCCGAGTCTGACCAGCGGGGTGATCCCGCGTTCGACATATGCGCGCCTGCCGGAGCTTCCCGTCGCCACGGTGGAGGTCTCGGCGTTGTTCGTGGTCTCAAGCGATCTCGAGAGCGGCCTGGTGAAGACCATCACCACGACCCTCTTTGCTCACCGGTCGAGCCTCATCGAGTCCGAAGGCGATCGGGTGATCGTCGCGCGCCGAATACGCGAGAAGTACCAGCCCGAAGCCGCATTGATTCCCTATCACGAGGGCGCCGTGACCTACTACCAAAGATCGCAGCCGCCCTTCATCGTTGAATATGCTGAAACCCTCAGTTTCGGGCTCACCGTCCTCGTGGGGCTGTTCTCCATCGCCGTGGCCGCGCGCGAGTGGATGCGGCGAAAGATGAAGAACCGGATCGACGTGTTCTATATCGAGGTCGAGGAACTCACGACGCAGCTCCAGGATCTCTCCTTCGACGAACTCGTCGCCCATCGGGAAGCCCTGCGGAACCTTCAACGGAGAGCCTTTGCCGAACTCGTCGCCGAGCGTCTCGAGGCCAATGACTCATTTACGATCTTCCAGGATTATGTGGCGAGCGAACGGCGTGCTATCGAAGCCCGGATCGTAGATTTTTCGGATCGCCAAGAGACCCCGCCTGAAACCAAAGACTAAAAACTAAGAACTCAGCCCCATGCAAAACCCTTCTTTCTCGATGGTTCGTGGTCTGAGTGCCGGCGAGACGCCAGCACTACAAAGGGCCGAGATCCATTGTGGTGCGGGCGTCCCGCCCGCCTGATGGCGAGGTGGGTCGGAAGACTTCAGTGTCCGATTCTCGAATTTTGCAAGAGGCTGGACTAAAAACTAAAAACTGAGAACTAAAAACTAAAAACTAAAAACTAAAAACTGAGAACTGAGAACTGAGAACTGAGAACTCAACCCTGTGAACTGACAATGCCGTCAGTCGTCGATATATCCAAGCTCCCGGAGCGCCTCTTCAACCTCAGGGTCGAGTTCTCGACTGCCCGACTCGGGAGATTGGCCGGTCGCCGACTGCCATTCCTCGAGTTCGTTGTGGAGGCCGACGACGCTGTCAAAACTGGTTTTCGCGCGGTTGTTCCGTTCACCCGGGTCATCGATCAGGTTGAAGAGTTCGGGTTGCCGGAGTTGACCCGCCATCGGGTACTCGATGAGCTTGATCCCCGGCAACCGGATCGCGCGCACCAACCCACTGCTCAGCAATGGCGCGTCGATGTGCGGTACGCGCCGGGGCTCGGCCCGGGCGGTGATGAAGGCCGGGCGCGGTCTCTCGCCGGTGCGTTCTCCTCGAATCAGGGGCAGTAGCGAGCGGCCCGGTAGGCTCCGGGGGGATTCGAGGCCGAAGATCTCGAGGGCTGTCGGGACGACGTCCACGAGACTCACCTGATCGGGCACGCGGTGGCCGGCATATGGATCACCGGGGATGTGAAGAACCAGGGGAACCCGAGCCTGTTCTTCATAGGGTCGAGTGCCGTGATCCATGGTCCACTCGCGTTCGAAGAGTGTCTCCCCGTGATCGGAAAGTACGATCACGACAGTGTTGTGAGCGACGCCGAGTTTTTCGAGTTCATCAAAGAGGCGATCGGCCAAGCGGTCGGCCACGACGATCTCCCCGTCGTAACGGGCGACATATTCCTGCTGCTCCGCGAGGGTGAGCCGGTTGACCGAGAGCAGGCGGTCGAGATGCACCGGCTTGGAAACCGTGGTGAGTTCATAGACCCCCGGCAGAAAACGAAGGGCATCGCGGGCGGGAGGATCGTAGGGCCAGTGAGGTTCGAAGAGGTGGACAAAGAGAAAAAAGTCCTTCTCCGCCGCGACCTGCTTCCGGATCCAGGTCACGGCGGCGGCGGTGGTCTCCGATCCTTCACGCCGGGCGCCGTTTCTGGGCGGTCCGAGATCGTCGTCGTAGATCTCGAATCCGCGGCCGAGTCCGGTGTGACGCTGGAGCGTCCAACCACTGACGAAAGCACCGGTGGCGAGGCCCCTCTCGGCAAAAATGCCGGCCAGGGTTGGAATCCCCGGTCTGAGGGCCATCCCGTTGCGCTCGATGCCGTGGCCGCCGGGATACTCTCCGGTGAGAATGGTTCCGTGCGCCGGTGCTGTGGCGACGTGAACCGTCACCGCCTGATCGAAGACGACGCTCGAGAGCGCAAACCGGTCGAGGTGCGGACTGGTCGGCCGGCTGTAACCGTAGAGCCCGAGGTGGTCGGCCCGAAGCGTGTCGATGCTGAGGATGACGAGGTTCTTGGGCTCAGCGAAAGCGTTCGGTGGGGGACTGCACGCCGAAATGACGACCAGGCACAGGGTGATGATGATCCACACGGACTCATTGTACCCGGATGCCGGTGGCCCGGAGAGCCGACCGTTGACAACACCGGACTGCAACAGCTGAACGGCGAATCGGCCGACCCGCGGATGCGGAATCGGATGGGTTATCATCTTCTGCGGGGATGTGGGTGTGAGTGGACTCGGTCCAATCCACCTGTCGGTGATGCCGGCAGCCCTGACATCGAGGGAGATTTCGATGTGGAATTCAGAACAACCGCCAAGATGAGTGTCTTTGATTTTTGGTTGGTTGCGATTGCTCTTTGAGATTGGCCGGTAATAGAGAGAAATTGGAATCTCATACCGGAAGGAATTCGACAATCTTAATCAGCTCTTCGTTAGTGATATGGAGAGCATTTCCAGTCAAAACACAAATTGTGAATGAATCAGAATTGGATGAGTGAATGTATCCTGTATTTGCCGTCTTAAATCCACATTTGAAAGAAGAATAATGTTTATTTTGATGATTGTGGTTTTTGTTCTTGGGTACCTGGCCATCGCCCTGGAACACCCGCTTCGTGTGGACAAGGCTGTTCCCGCCCTGGCGATCGGTTCTCTTCTGTGGGTGCTGTACATTTTTGGGGCGCCTGAGATTTTTTCAGCCGGTCTGAGCGAGGCATGGAATTCATATCTACGTGACGGGCATGGTGCTGGTGGTGAGCATGGCGTCGCAGCCATGCGGCACTTTATCGTCGACAACCAGATCATCCACCATCTGGGTGAGATCTCGGAAATCCTATTCTTCCTGCTTGGCGCCATGACCATCGTCGAGGTGATCGACAAACACGACGGGTTTAAGATCATCACCGACAAGATCACGACAACCAACAAGGTGAAACTCCTCTGGATTCTCAGTGTCCTCACCTTCTTCATGTCGGCAGTTCTGGACAACCTCACAACCACCATCGTCATGGTTGCTCTTCTCAGAAAATTGATTTCGGAGATAGAGACAAGGTGGTTCTTTGCCTCGATGGTGGTCCTTGCCGCCAACGCCGGTGGAGCATGGTCGCCCATCGGAGACGTGACAACCATCATGCTCTGGATCGGCTCTCAGGTGACGAGCACCAGCATCATCACACATGTGATCATTCCCAGTCTGTTCACCATGATCGTTCCCCTGGTTCTGCTCAGCTTTACGCTGAAGGGAACGATCCGGCGTCCGGAGGTGAGTCTCGATGAGAGGAACTACGCCACACCTATAGAGCGCAAGGTATTTCTGATCATGGGGGTTGCAGGACTTCTTTTTGTTCCTGTTTTCAAGACAGTCACCCACCTCCCTCCCTACATGGGCATGCTTTTAGCCCTTGCGGCAATCTGGCTTACGTCGGAACTCATGCATAAGAACAAGCCCACCGAACACAGAAGAGTTCTCAGGGTGAACCACATCCTTGAACATGTGGACACACCGACGATTCTCTTTTTTCTGGGAATCCTCTCCGCTGTTGCCGCCCTTCAGAGTGCAGGGCATTTGAGAATCATGGCGACATGGCTGGATGCAAACCTGGGCAGTATTTTCCTGATTGATATGGCCATCGGCGCGCTTTCTGCGGTAGTGGACAACGTTCCGCTCGTGGCCGGCGCAATGGGTATGTACCCCATCGAGGACGCCGCGAGTATGGCCGCAATGACAGATCCCGCAGCCATCGCCTACGCCTCCAACTTCGTTCAGGACGGACTCTTCTGGGAGTTCCTGGCCTACTGTGCCGGAACGGGTGGAAGCATCCTGATCATCGGCTCTGCAGCCGGGGTTGCCGCCATGGGTATGGAAAAGATCGACTTCATCTGGTACATGAGAAAGATCTCATGGCTCGCAATTCTTGGGTATTTGGCCGGAGCAGGGGTGTATTACATCCAGACGATGATCCTTCAGGGTTGATGCTCGTCGGGTATTGCCTTGAAGAGGATGAATTTCTCGCTCCGGGCCGCGATCTCGTGGCCGCGAAGTCCGTCGAGACCGGGCACTCTCCGGAGTCGCTGTGCCTCGCCATCGTTGACCACCAGGATGGAGTCGTAGTGCGAGAACTTGCGGTCATGCACATGCCTTGTGGTTTCGACGATGTGGCGCCGTGCCACGTGGGGGGCGAGGTTTTCGCTCGCTAGAACAGCGGCGTCGGGTGGGATCTGCTCGATGAGTTCGTGGAGTTTCCGGTAGCGCTCGCGATCCCGTTCCGAGTAGTCGAAATCGATGGTTGAGAAACCACCGGTGAAGTTGTGCCGGGGCCAGATCATGCCGTAGTGGAAGCTGGTGACCACCGCAAGCAGGACCGCCGCGGTGAGAGCTCGCCGGCGTCCGTCGTCGGAGAAATGAAGCAGAGCGAGGAGGGCGCCGACGAAACCGAGTGCGAGGAGGGTGAGGGCGTACTGAAACCCGATCTGGTGCAACTGCGGCCGGCTCGCGAGGAGGGTGGCCGCAAGGCCGTAGCTGATGAGGACCGCGCCCCGGGCGGTGAAGAACGGCAGCAAGGCGAGCGGCGCGAAGAGCTGGAAGACAAAGAGCGCCTTGGGTTGGGTCAGGATGAACTTGAGGGCGAAAATCGGGTTGAGGAGCACCGTTGTGACGAGCCCGCGAGGGCCCTCGCCGGTGGGGATGATCTCGGAGTAGTACCAGGAGTAGGAGTGGTCGCCACCGGCGAAGTGGGGGATCACGACGTGCTGGAGAATAACGTAGGCGGCGGCGCCGACGGCCACGATTTGCAGGCCCTGGCGGCGGTTTCCGCTCATCAGGGTGACGATCCCAAGCAGGATGACGATGATCGACAGCTCCTCTTTGACCGAGAGCAGGAGCGCGATGGAGATCCAGAACGGAGCCCACCGCCTGAGCCACCAGAAATAGACGGCGGTGAAAAGGAACAACGGTGAGAACGCAATGGGGTGGAAATCGTAGAAGTTGGCGCCGGCCACCGCCGGGTGGGTCAACCAGAGAATGGCGACCAGCAAACCCTGCCACGTGTTCTCCAGAACTCTGCGGGAGAGAAGAAAAAGCGGCAGGGCCGCCATCCCGAGGGCCATCGCCTGGATCACGAGGAGGGTCTCGGTGAAAGGGGCGAGGGCGTAGATCGGCGCTATCAGGAGCAGCACCAGGGAGGTGTGGACGCCGAGGTAGTTTCCGCCCATGAGCGAAGAGTAGAGGATGTCCCCGTGCACGGTGTTCCAGAGGATGTTCTCCTGGATTCCGAGATCAAACGCGGAAGTGCCGAGGGACCAGTGGTGCTGGATGGTGTGGATGGAAACATAGATTACATATGCGGCGATCACCAGGCCGAGGAGCACCCAGGGGCCGGCGCTCTCCACGGACGCAGGGAGGGACCACCGTCGATGTCGACCCGGAAGATCGGTGCGCAGGACGCAGTATCCGCAGGCCGCGGTCGTGATCGAATAAAGCAGGACCGGTGATGCCGACCATGTCGAAATGCTGAAGACCGAGAAGGCAAGGGGTATCAGGGTCAGGGGCCAGAGACCGGCGACGAGCTCGCCGAGGGTCTTCGGCCACCCTTCGCCGCGATGCGCCCAGTTCAGCCCCGCGGCCAGGAGAATCGCAGTCGCCAGCGACCACACGCCGAGACTCCGGACCATCTCTGATCGCAACCCAGTGGGCAGGAGCGTACCGCCGAGCATGGCGGCCAGCGGCGGTCGGTGCACCATGACCATGATGGAGTAGCCGACGCAGAGACAGAGGACGGCTGCGTGGGCAAATGCCGCCTTTCCCGCGAGAGCATTGAGTGTCAATCGATGGTTGGTCGCTTCGGTCATGGCTGTCCAAGTCTAACGGAACGGCGATTCACGACGACCGCGGGCCCGCGGCAGGCCTGCCGGTGAGATGACCGAGCAGCAGAACCTGAAAGAGCCGTCCGGCGAGGATCGCTTTGATGGCATCTGCGGCCTGGGCGTCACACAGCGGTGCGGTGACCCGGTCGAGTGATGGAGGTCTGGGCATCGTTCCTCCGGTGTCGGTTTTGTGGTTCGCTACACTGTGCTGCCACGAGACATGTTATCAACGTTGGGGCTATGAAAGAACGGAGGCGTGAAATGCCGCGATTGACGACCATCGACCTTGGGTTCCAGGGATTCAACCAGGTGATTGCAGCCTTCGCCGCACCGACGGGGGACGGTCGATTCGTCCTCTTCGAGAGTGGTCCGGCAAGTTCGGTCGAGGCGGTGGAGCGCGCCGTCGCCGACCTGGGATTCGAGGTTGACGATCTTGCGGCGATTTTCGCAACCCATGTTCACCTCGACCACTCGGGCGGCGCCGGCGTGCTGGCGCGCCGCACGGGCTGTACTGTCTACGCGCATCCGGCCGGGGTGGCGCACTTGATCGATCCCAACGCCAAGCTCCTGCCGAGCGCCGAGCGGCTCTACGGCGACAGGCTCGTGCCCCTGTGGGGAGAGACCAAGGGCGTGCCCTCGCGACAACTGAAGGTCGCGGGCCACGGCGAGAAGGTGGTCGTCGGCGATCTCGAGGTCATCGCCTGGCACACCCCGGGTCACGCGGTGCATCACATCGCCTACCAGGTCGGCGGTGATGTGGTCACCGGTGATGTCGGCGGGATCCGGTTCCCGGGGGCGGACCACGTCGCACCGCCCATGCCGCCACCGGACATCGATGTCGAGCTCTGGCGGGAGAGCCTTGATCTTCTGCGGTCTCTCGAACCCGAACGGTTGCTGCTGACTCACTATGGCGCGTTTTCCGATCCGGTGCGGCACCTCGACGAACTCGAAGAAAGACTGCTGGCTTGGACCGCCATCGCCGAGGCGACCGTGGCGGACGGCGGCAGCCGAGAGGATCTCGCCGGCAAGCTGCAGGCCCTCGACGAGAGCGAACTCGCCGTCGAGTCGCTTCCCGACGACATCATCGCGCGCTACCGCCACCTCTGCCCAATGTTGGAGAACTCCGCCGGTTTGTACCGGTACGTGAGCAAGCGGGAACAGTAGCCAGCGTCCGCCTCCGCTGACTCCTAAGGGGTCACGCGTCCTCCTCCTTGCCTCGGTGCTTCCTGCGCCGGCGCGAGATCCACCCGCCATGCTCCGCGGCCGTGGGTGAAGGCGAAAAGCCGAGACTGTCCCTCGGGGCCGTCGCCCATGGCCAGCCACTCGGTCACGACGTTTGGAAATCCGGTGTTCTCGACCTTCCATGTGCGGCCTCGGTCCTGCGAGGTCAGGATGCCGAGATCGGTGCCGAGGTAAATCCTACGGACGTTTTCGGGATCCACCACGACAGAGTGGACAGGGATATCCGGAATCGAATTCGGTCCCGTGCCGTCGAGGGCCTCCCAGCTTTGCCCGAAGTCTTCGGAACGCCACAGATGGAGACCGCCGAATTCCGCGTAGGTTGCATAGATGACGTGTTGCGAACCCGGCTCGAACGCGAGTGAAGTCACGAATCCGGGCCGTGGACGAGTGGATTCCCACTGAGTGTCGCCATCGGCGGAAAGGGCTTCCTCCGAACGGTAGACATCGCCCTCTGATGTTCCCACCATGACCCGCTGTGAGTTCCCCGGAGCGACCGCTATCGCACTCACCTGACCCGGCCCGATGGGATAGATGCTGGCATCGACCCAGAGGGACGCCCTGTTGTCGGTCCGCCACAGGCGATGTCCGCCGGTCCACAGGCGTCGTGGTTCGTTGAGATCCATGGTGAAGGGTGTGATGAAGAGGAAGCCGTCGTCGTTGACACCGCGGGTGGCGTCGAAGAAGTTCGAACCGCCATTCGTCGACCTGGCGAAGCCGAACCACTGACTCTCGGCGTAAACGTAGCTGGGATCTCCCGGATCCACCGCCGTGTAACCGCCGTCGCCACCGAGGACCGCGTGCCAGCGGTCGGGGCCGACGGCGTCCGACCCGATGATCGTGTTGTTGTCCTGGGTGCCCGCGATGTAGCGTTCACCACCGGGAAACGGGGTCCCGTGGTAGAACTGGGTGATCCCCATGTTGTTGTTGTAGCTCTGGAAGAAGACCCTCGATGTGTTTGCGTTGCAGATGCCGTTGAGATCCTGCGAGATCTGAGAGTTGGGGTTGTCGGTGGAGAAGAGCCCGCCGTCAGTCGCGGTGAACATCCTGGTGTTGCTGGTTCCGTCGAAGTCGGGGTGAAAGACGATGGCGTGCTGATCGGCGTGGACAAAGCTCGGGTCCTGGCCCGCTGCCCACCAGTAGGAGGCGATGCCCCAATCCTGACCGGCGTTGTCGGAACGGAGGAGATCGACCCCAGCCGCCCAGACGACATTCGGGTTCACAGGATCGACGGCGATGACGTTGCAGTACCAACCCATGGGAACCCAGGGGTCGTACGACCCCCACCCGCAGTCGGTGTAGGAAGAGGTGATGGGGTTGGTCAGCAACAGGGTGTTGACCTTGTTCGGATTGGTGTTGTCGACCTGGACGACCCAACTGCCCGCCACCCCGCCGCCGGTCGAACGATAGACCGCGTGGAGCCCCTGCTCGAAATGACCGCTGGGACCGGGCACGTTGGACGCCGCCAGGGCGTAGATGACGTTCTGGCTCGAGGGTGCGACGGCAAGGGTGGTTCGACCCATCCCGGGCTCGGAGAGCACAGGTTCCCAGTTTGTTCCGTTGGCGATCTTTCGGCGGTAGACCGTCGCCTGGCCGAGAGTGCCGCAGGAGGCGAAGACCCAGTCTTTGGCGAAGTCGGTTCGCACCGCCAGATCGAGACATCCGCCCTTTTGGCTCGCCACGAGATCGTGCTCCCAGGTGGCGCCGCCGTCGGACGAGATGTGGACGCCGGTCCGGGTCGCGGCATAGATGACATCGGTGTTCCTGGTGCTGATGATGAGATCGTTGACCCAGTAGAAATCCTCGCCCGAAGTGCTCTCCAACCGGACCCATGTGGCGCCGCCATCCCGGGTCACGTAGATCCCCTCGCCTCGGAGCGGCAGCCAGGTTCCCCGGACCTCCTCGCGGAAGTAACCCTCGCCGGTGCCGATGAAGATCGTCTCGGGGTCGGTGGGGTGCATGGCCATGGAGTTGACGGCGATGTTGGCGATCTCGTCAGCCAAGGGGGTCCAGTGATCACCACCGTTCGTGGTCTTCCAGACCCCACCGGAAACGCCGGCCATGTACATGATCTCGGAGTTCGTCGGGTTGATCACGAGGGTCCGGGTGCGGCCGCCGATGTTGCCGGGGCCGATGGATTCCCATGCCCCGAGGAGGCGTTTGGCGGCAAAGGAGGCCATGCCGGCAACGGACGGCCGAGGACTTTGCTCGAGGTCGATACCGAAACGTGACGAGTAGCGGGGCATCCCCTCCATCTGTGCTCGTGCGCGGCGATAGGCAGCACGGGTGTCGAAGTCCGGAGTCGGGCCCTGTCGCTTCCGCCAGGAGAGTTCGGCGGCCGCATCGGGTTCGTCGTTCGATCGCGGCCGTTCGGTGGCGTGTCGTTGGATCGCGGCACGGGTGGTCTCGTCGGGTGGTTCCTGCACCCTGGGAGGATCGGCGCCGACGATCGCGACGAAACCCATTGCCAGTGCACCTGCAACGCGAATCCGGAATTCCACCCTCGTCATAGCTTCACCTCCGCGGCCGTTGCCCGGGCCTTCTCCTTGAATGTACGCGACCAACCAGTGAATGTTTGGTCTTGACACCCACTCCTACTCGAGTATGCGTCGTCCGCCGGTCGATACCGCAACTGTTGTGATGGAGGAATCGAGCAGAGACCACTGACCCGCGATCTCCCCGATGTCCGATAAGTGCCGCGGATGGCCTCGAGGCAGGGTGGGTCGGAACCCGGAGGGTCGGCCGGCGTATCACCAGGGGACTCGTCGACGATCGTCCTTAGGTGTTAGGATGATCTCATCAGCGGAGGTAGGAAATGGCAAAGGCGCGTTCGGTCATCCTTGGTGTCGGTTGTTTGGTCCTCGTGGTCGGTGTTGTGCTGGTGGCGTTGGTGGTTCGAGGGCTTTCGAAACCCGGTCTGCCCTCGACGGTCGTGCTCGCCGTCAACCTCGCGGGCCCCATCGCCGAGGTGACCGCCGAGGATCCCTTTTCCGAGATGTTCGGCGATCAACCGCTCAGCATGCAGGATCTCAGGTGGGCCTTGAATCGGGCTGCGGATGACCATCGTGTGGTCGGGGTCCGGCTGAGGATCGGCGCCTTCGGCGGTGGTTTTGCCATGACCCAGGAGCTTCGGGATCTCGTCCAGGATGTCCGTGCGAGCGGTAAATGGACATCGGCCTATCTCGAAACCGCGGGCGAGTTCGCTCCGGGAAACTCCGTCTACTACCTCGCGTCGGCGTGCGACGAGATCACGCTCCACCCGGGTGGCGATGTCAACCTCATCGGTTTCTCGGTTCGCTCACCGTTTCTCCGCGGCACCTTCGACAAGCTGGGCATTCGGCCGGAGTTTCCGGGTCGTGGCGACTACAAGACCGCGCGATTCATGTATACGGAACGGGATTTCACCCCGGCGGCCCGCGAGATGACCGACTGGCTCGTCGGATCGCTCTTTGACCAACTCGTCGAGGGCGTCGCCCAAGGAAGGGGTATGGCGCCGGACGAGGTTCGGAACCTCATCGATCGTGGGCCCTTCCTCGGTGAGGAAACCCAGGAAGCGGGTCTGGTCGACCACCGCGAGGACTGGACCACCTTCACCGGGCGACTCGAGGACAAGGCGGGCTCGGCCAAAGTCGTCGGTCTGAACCGCTACCTGGCGGGTGGCGGATCGTCGTCGCGTGGGGCGAAGATCGCCGTGGTCACTGGTGTCGGCGGCATCATGCGCGGCGAGAGTCGACGTCAGTTCAACCCGTTGTTCGGCATGAGCGATGTCATGGGCTCCGAGACCATCGCCCGCGCCTTCCGCACCATTCGCAAGGACAACGACATCAAAGCGGTCGTCTTCCGCGTCGACTCACCGGGAGGCAGCGCGCTGGCGTCGGAGATCATCCGAGAGGAAATGGCGCGGACAGCCGAGAAGATCCCCGTCGTCATCTCCATGGGCAACGTCGCGGGCTCGGGTGGCTACTGGGTCACCTGCGGCGCTCAGGCGATCGTCGCCGAACCGGGCACCATAACGGGTTCCATCGGGGTCCTGACCGGGCATCTCAATATGGAAGGCTTCTACAATGACAAGCTCGGAATCTCGTTCGGCAAAGCCGACTTCGGCGCCAACGCAGATATCTACGGCGAAACTGAAGATTGGAACGACCAGCAACGGGCCATCGTCGACCGGGTGCTGGACAAGATCTACGATCGCTTCGTCACCCTTGTCTCCGAATCCCGGGGGATGAGCCCGGAAGCGGTCGACGCCATCGGTCGGGGCCGGGTCTTCACCGGTATCCAGGGCCTTGAGAACGGCCTCGTGGACCTGGTCGGCGGGTTTGACACCGCGCTCGATGAGGCCAAGAGGCTGGCCGAGATCGATCTCGATGCCAAGGTCCGGTTGGTGAACTTCCCCAAGGCCAAACCCTGGTGGCAACAGATCATCAACAAAAAATCCGACAACCAGGTGGCGATCGAGTCGGTACTCAACGACTACCAGACCTTCGTGACCACCGGCAGAGTTCCGTTCCAAGGTGAGGTCTGGATGACCCCGTTGGCGTTGGAGTAGGGAGAGGCTGTCAGCTCGGCCTCCTGCAACAACCCTCTTCCCCGATGATTCGTGGTCATTGTGCCGGCGAGACGCCGGCACTACAAAGGGTTGCGATCATTGTCGGGCCGGTGTCTCGCCGGCCTGATGGTGAGGAGGGTTGGAAGACCACAGTGTCCGGTTTTTGATGATTGCTGGGGGCTGAGCTACGAGCGCCCGCTCGACCCCGCCGTCCACCGTTCAATGATCTCGGCCACCGGTTCGATGGCCTCGACCCCGGCGACGCTCTTGCCGGCCTGGAGGTAGTCGCGGTGTGACACCACTCCCCGTTGATTGGCGCGCTTGAGACGGATGACCGAACGGATCGAGTAGAAGGCCCGAACCCAGTGCTTGACCCTGGGGTGGGTGAGCAGCCAGTGTTCGAATCGCCCGGCCTCAGTGCCCTCGCTTTCAACCATTTTCGTCCGGATGACCGACACCGGGACACCGGTGATCTTGTGGGTCAGAACGATGTCGTCTTCGCTCGCCTCGATGATCGCCTGTTTGTACCCGGCTGACTCCGAGCATTCGGTGGTCGCGATGAGCCGGGTGCCGATCTGCACCCCGACATACCCGAGATCGAGGGCGTCGCGGTAGGCGGCGGCATCACCGATCCCACCGGCGCAGACCACCGGCAGCCCGAGATCGCCGATCTCGTCGAGAAGCTCTTTGGGGGAGCGCGAACCAGCGTGGCCACCGGCGCGGCCGTTGACCGCAATGAGGCCGTGAACCCCGGCCTGGATCGCTTTGTCGGCCCACTTCCTCTCGGTGACATCGTGGAACACGAGCCCGCCGTGAGGGGTCACCGCGTCGACGATCCAGCGAGGGTTGCCGAGGGACGAGACAAAGAACCGGACGCCCTCCTCGAGGGCGATCTCGAGCCACTGCCGCATCCGCTCGAGATACCGGTCCGATGACTTCTCGGTGAGGATGTTCATCCCGATGGGGCCGTCGGCGAGGCTTCTGATGTGACGGATGCCCTCGCGGAAGTCCCATCCGTGGACATAGACAAGCGATATCGGTTGGAGGACGCCGATGCCGCCTGCAGACGACACCGCCGCCACCAGCTCAGGGTTCGAGCATGGGTACATGGCCCCGCCGATGATGGGGTGAGGGATTCCGAGCAGTTTCGTCAGAACAGTTGATTGTGAGTTCACCGCATCATGGTACGCGGACACGGTGCCTGGCACCAACTTTGTTCGCCGCGAACAAAGTTGCGTGCCTGCGCACCGCTCCCATCGCGCTCCTGCAGGCGTTCGATCAATCCCGCCCGCATGATGACGATCCGGATCCGCGGCGCGGGACAGTCGCGCTATCCTGTGAATGTGATCGAAACCGAGGCAACCAAGGTCATCATCTGCCGCGGCGCGCTGGCAACCGAGCGCCGGCTGCTGACCGAGGTGGATCGCCTCGTGACCCGGAATATTGATGACCTCGGCACCCCGGTCAGAATCATTGTTCCCTCGCGCAGCCTGCGGCTCCACCTCCTGCGGAAGCTGGTCTCCGAGCGCGGCGCGGTTGCCGGGGTCGTGGTCCAGACCATGGGCGGGTTGGCGCGCGAAATCATGGATCGGTCAGGTTCGGCCGTTCCCGGTGGTGTGGTGGCTTTCGAGGTCCTTGTCCGCCGCTTGGCTCGGGGAGAACAGGTCCTCGCCGCCGAGCTCGAGGGACTGAGCGACGGATACGACGTGGTTCAGGGCGCGGTACGGGATCTGGTCGATGCCGGATTCGGTCCCGATCACGAGGACGGTGTCCTCGAGCGTCTGGACGAGCTCGTCCGTGTGGTCCCCCGATCAAACCGGGATCGCGCCGCCGCGCTGACTCGTGTGGCTGCGAGGGCCTTGGAGAGCGTCGAGATCACCGGCGCCCGACCTCAGGCCGCACGGTACATCCGGGCCGCCGAGGAGCTTCGCAAACACGGGAATGTTTCGCTCCCGTCACGTGGTGTGCTGGTTCACGGATTTGCCGACCTCACAGGGGTCGCGGCCGATCTTCTGACCACGGTTCTTCGGGAGATCGGTGGGGTGGTCCTGATGGACCGGGTCCCCGACCCTACGCAGCCGGGGCTCAGCGATTCCGGAAACTCCTTCCTCGATCGGCTGGAACTCGCCCTTGGAGGGTTGAAGAAAGAAAACGACGACGGGACGCAGTCACCGCCCGAACTCGACCTCGCGGAGGCTCCTGATGTGGAGGCAGAGGCGCGGTGGGTGGCGGAGACCGTTCGTTCGATTCTCGAGAGGGGAGATGAACCCGAAGATGTCGGGGTGGTGGCGCGCCACCTCGGTCAGCTCGGGCCGGCGCTGAGGCGGCACATGGGTCGTCTCGGTGTTCCCTTTTCGGGGGTGGGCGCCCAGGTCCCGGGCGGTCTGCTGCGACGAAAGGCGAGACGGCTCGCCGACCTGCTGCGCCGGAGCGGTCGTGCCGAACTTGATCTCTGGGTGGAGACTGCTGAGGACCTGGATGGCGGAACCGAACTTCTGCTAGGGATGCGAGTGTTGTCGCTCGCACGTTTGAGTGACCTCGTGGATCTCGCCAGTACCGATAGGCGCCTCACACGGGATGTGCCACTGCCCGTCGGGCGCATGGGATCGACCGAGCGGTCAGGCGCGGATCGCGCCGCGGGGCCGCGACTGCCCGCGGCCCGACTCGTCCACGCGCGAGCGTCCGCCGAGAAGGTGCTCGAGGCGTTGGAGAACAGCCCCGATTGCGTCGCGGCCCGGGAGCACCACGCACACACCATGGGGCTATTGAGCGCCCTAGGCTGGAACTGCAATGTAGGTTTCGCCGAGCAGATCTCAACCACCGTCAACAACCTCGCGAGCGAGTTTCCGGTTGGGTTCGAGCTGGACAGGGACGAGTGGTCCTCGGCCTTGATCGGCCGGTTGGAGGAGCTCGGCGAGACACCCATCGGTGGAGCGGGCGGCGGGGTCCAGCTTCTCACCGTCATGGAGGCGAGGGCGCGGACGTTCTCGCACCTGGTCGTCTGCGGTTGTAACCGGGGCGTCTTCCCGCGAGTCATCAACGATGACGCCCTTCTTCCGGATCTCGTTCGAGCGCGGTTGGCGGCCGACGTCCTACCGGAGATGCCGGTCAAGGCACGATCGGCGGATGAGGAGCGCTATCTCTTCGCGCAGCTCCTCTCGTCCGCCCCGCGGGTTCGGTTGAGCTGGCATCTGGCGGCCGAGGGTCGGCGGATGGCGCCGTCGCCATTTGTCGACCGACTGGCTGACGCGGATGGGGGCTCGGTCGAGTCGATTCCGCCGGTTTGGACGACCTCGCAGCGACGCCCCGGACCTCGCCCTGCATACGAGCATGCGGTCCTGGGGGCAGTGGTCGAAGGCACGGGTGTCGGAGAGGAACGCATCGCCCTCGCCCTGGCCGAAGGTCGGGGCGATGGGAAAACCGAGACGGCGTCTGTTCCCGCAGGGCGGCTGGCGAGTTCGAGACTGGACGTCATCCGGGCGGCGGAACCCGAAAACGGGTTGTCCTCGGTGGGTCCGTGGTCGGGGTTCGTCGGATCCTCGACGAGACCGGGGGACCGCCTCTGGGTGACTCGGTTGGAGGCAGTTGCGACCTGCCCTTGGCAGTCCTTCATCCACCGACGGCTGGGGGTGCGGCCACTGCCTGATCCTCATCTTGGGTTGCCTAACCCCGACCATCGTCTGGTCGGAGCGGTGGTGCACGAAGTCCTCGAACGCATCGTGATCGAGGCGACGAAGACGGAGAGGCTCGATTTCGATGAGGCGCTCGACCGGGAACCCGTTGCGGTTCCGTGGCCCTCGGCGTCCCGGGTTGATGGTCTTCTGGACGAGGCGGCTCGGCGCATCGTCTTCGACGAGGGGCTCAGCGGATTCGGTCTCGCTCGGCTCCTGGTGGCGGGCGCCCGTCCGATCCTCGCGGTTGCGGCGGCGATCGAGTGGAACGACGCCACCATCCTCGAAGGGGTGCTGGCACCGGAGATCACCGGTGGTGTGGCAACTCCCGTCAGCGGGCGGACCATCGCGTTTCGGGCGGACCGGCTCGATCGCGGGCCGGAGGCCACCGACTACAAGACCGGCGGACCTCTGTCTGATGCCAAGAAAACCGAGACGAGGTTTGGGCATTTGTTGACGAATGTGAGCCGCGGCCGAGTGCTCCAGGCAGTGGCCTATGCGCTGGCAGGGCCCGCGGAAGGTGGAATCGGCCGCTATGTCTATCTCAAGCCTGACATCGGCGAAGCGCCCCCCGAAAGTCGGGTTCTCGAAGCGGCGGCGAGCAACGAAGATCTGCGCGGCGCCTTCTGGGCTGCGGTGGAGGCCATCGAGACCGGATTGGAAACCGGGGCAGTCTTCCCCAGGGTATTCGAAGCCGATGGGAAGAAAGCCGATCACTGCCGTTTCTGTTCGGTGGCGGAAGGTTGTCGATGGGATGACTCGGCCTTCAGAAACCGTCTGGTGACCCTGATGGAGGACGACGAACCGACCGACGACGCGGCGCTCACCGCGGCGCGCCGCCTCTGGTGGCTCGGAATCGAGAGGGAGGCCGGCGAATGACATCCCGGAGTCACGTTTCCCTCGATGATCAGGCCACCCGGGCGTTGGCACAGGATGAGTTCACCCGGCCCTTGATCGTTGAGGCTGGGGCGGGGACCGGAAAGACGGCCCTGCTCGTGGCGCGGGTGGCCGCGTGGTGCGTCGGCGCCGGCTGGAACCGTCACACAGGTGATGCGGACGAACCCTCGGCGGTGGCTCGCCGGGTGATCGAAGGCGTCGTGGCCATCACCTTCACAGAAGCCGCCGCCGCCGAGATGGCGACGCGAATCGGCGCCGCCTTGGCCGGGTTGGCCCGGCGGGAGTCTCCCATCGGTTGGGTGCCCGGCCGCACCCTCGCCGAGATCGACATCGCCGAGATCACCACCCGCGCCTCCGCCCTCGGGGGCGAGATTCACCGGCTTTCGGTGACCACGATTCACGCCTACTGCCAACGGGTGCTCGCGGCGCATCCCTTTGAGGCGGATCTTCACCCTCAGTTCGAGATCGACGCCGACGGTTCAGCCATCGAGTCCCTGGTGGACGATGTGGTGGAAGATGCCTTGCGTGGGCTCGAAGACGACCCGCATCGCGAGGCATGGGAGCAGCTGGCGGCCAGATTTGTGGGACCGGCCATGGTGGCCGAAGCGCTGCGCTGCTTGATCGGAGCCGGGGTTCAACCGAACGATCTACAACACGACCCGTTCGATCGGTCCGCGGCGGCTGGGTTCTCGGCGGAGCTCGAGGCAGCCCTTTCCGGGTTCTTCGACGCCGAAGCCGGCTTGTTGGTGAAGGTGCCTCGGAACCAGATCACCGAAGACACCCGGGCGGCGTTGGCCCTGGTGGCCGAAAGACTCAGCGCTCTCGAATCCCAGACTGGTTTCGAGGTGTTGCAGGAGACCCTGGTGGGGCTCGGGAACAAGCAGCTCAAGCGGTTGCGTGATTGGTCCAAGGGCACCTTCACAAAAGGGGAGGCGAAGGCGCTGGACGATTTCGCCGATGGGCTGATCGGACCGGCGGGTCGCCTGGCAGAGTCCCTCGACTCACTGATCGCAACCGATCTCGAGGGCTTCCGCGCCGCCCGGGAACTCCTGTTCGACCTGATGGGCGAGGTCGACCGCCGGCGGTCGACCCGCGGAATCGTGACCTTTTCCGACCTCCTGCAAGAGACGGCGAGACTCTTCGAGGGCAACGATGAGATCTGCGGCGCCGAACGACGTCGCACCGAGCAGCTTCTGGTGGATGAGTTCCAGGACACCGATGATGTCCAGTGCAGAATCGTCGACCGGTTGGCCCTCCACGGTGATGAAGATGAGCGCCCGGGGCTCTTCATCGTCGGTGATCCCAAACAGTCGATCTACGCTTGGCGGAGCGCTGACCTTGCGGCGTATGACGAGTTCGTGGATCGGGTTCTGGATCGCGGAGGTGTCCTCGGGCCGTTGACCCGAAACTTCCGATCCGTGCAACCGATCCTCGACGAGGTGGAACGGGTGGTGGCGCCGGTGATGCACCGGGAGCTCGGGATCCAGCCGGCATTTGAGGCCCTCGAGGCGACCGATGAACGCCGGCGTTCGCCGGGCTTCGAACACCTTCCCTGGAGCGCCGTTGAGCACTGGGTGTGTTGGCACGTCAACTCGGATGGGGTTCTGTGGTCGTCGAAACAGAAGACCGCCGAGATCGTTGCACTCGAAGCCCGCGCCATTGCCGCCGACATCCGAAACCTCCACAACGAAGCCGGGGTCCGCTATGGCGATGTCGCGGTCCTGCTCAGGGCGACAACGGCCCAAGGGGAGCTCCTCGAGGCCTTCCGCGAGGCCGGAGTGCCCTTCGATGTCGCCCGGGAGCGCGAGTACTTCCACCAGCGGGAAATCATCGAAGCCGCGGCCCTCGTCCGCGCCGTGCTCGAGCCGACCGACACCCTTGCCCTGTTGACGGTGATCCGGTCCGATGCGGTGGGAGTGCCTGACGTTGCTTTGGCCCCATTGTGGGACGCGGGCTTTCCCTCCGCGGCCGCCGAGCTCGACGGCTCCGGCGAAGGCGAGGTGGAGCTTCTCCGTAGTGTGATTTCCAAAGCGGTTTCATCAATGGAGGCCACGCCCGGGTCCGAGGCCGTTCCGGGCTGGCCGGATGCCCTCGCCGGCGCCGTGGAGAGCCTGGCCGAGCTGCGCCGATCCTTGCACGAGGACCCGCCAGATTTCTTTGTCGAACGGCTTCGCACCCTGTGGCTTGCAGAAGTCTCGGCCGGTGCCAGACATCTCGGCCGATTCCGGCAGGCGAGACTCGATGGTTTTTTCGCCGATCTCGAGCGCATTCTGACCCGGAGCTCCGGCGCCAGCGCCGAGCTTGCCAGATTCCTCCGCCGTGCTGTGGAGGAAGGGAGGGAGGCGCCGACGGTGTCGGAGCCCGATCGCGATGCCGATGCGGTCCACGTCATGACCATCTACGGCGCCAAGGGGCTGGATTTCGAGCACGTCTATCTTGCGCAGATTCACAAAAAGACCGGTGGATTCGGAACGGCGGCGGCGGTGGTTCGTCGATTGGATGATCGGGCCGAACTCTCACTCTTCGGGTGGTCATCGCCGGCGTTCGTCCGCGCCGAGAGGTTGCGCGAGCGTCAGACTCGGGCAGAACGAGTGCGTCTTCTCTACGTAGCCATGACCCGCGCCAAACAGCGTCTGGTGGTGTCGGGCGGATGGGCCGAGCCCGGTGAGCTGGTGGAAGCGACCGAGGCGGACACGCTCGCCAAACTCATCGCCCATCGTGGCGACCCCGAGCATCTCGTGAACCTCATCGAGCGCGGCGTCGATCGCGAGGCCGGAGCCGATCCCTGTGTCGGTTGGTATCTTCCGGCTCTTTCCGAGGATGAGCCGGCGCCACAGGTGGGCCGGAAATCGGCCGTTTCGATCTCCGATGGGGACGCCGCTGCTCGTGACGCGGGGCTCATTACCGAGGCGAGAAATGCGGCCGGGCACCGGATGGCGGCGCGCTGGACGGAGGCGGCATCCGGCGCCGCCCACCGTCTGAGTCGGCGGATGGAGACCGAGATCGATGGTGAGACCGCTACCGGAAAGACCCTGTCAACGCCAGGCGTGGCAGCGATTGTCGGAACGGCCATCCACCATCTGCTCGAGTCCTTGGATCTCACGGGTGACCTTGCGGAGCAGGTTCTGGCGCGAAGCGAGTCGTTGATCGAAGGTGCTGTTGCCGGCCTTGATCCGGATACGGCCGTCGATGCGATCGCCAGGCTCGAAGAGATGATGGATCACCTGGTGCAGAGCGAGTGTCTTCGGAGGTTGGCCGAGTTGGCGCCGGCGATCGTCGCCAGGGAGCTGCATGTCTTCCTCCGTCCAACCGAAATGAACGGGACATCGGTGATCAGCGGCGCAGTCGATCTCGTCTACCGTGACCCGGGCGATGGACGAATTGTGATCGCCGACTACAAGACCGATCGGGTCGAGGGCGATGCCGGGATCGCCGGCCGGGTTGAACGATACCGGCCGCAGCTCGAGACATACGCCCAGGCACTCGAGCAGGCCCTCGATCTTGACGAACCACCTCACACCGAACTCTGGTTCCTCCACCCGGATCGGATCGTGCGGCTGACGTAGCTTCGGGTGTTCTGAGGACGCGGACTGGGTGCCTGGCACCCCTCCCATCGCGATTCCGGAACGTTCGATGATCTTCTCCTCAGCGTTTTCCTTATCCGGCTGTGAAGCAGACGGGAAAGAAAACGCCCGGCGGTAAAACCGCCGGGCCCCCTCACAGCTCAGGCTCCTCCCCCAACTGCGAACTGGGGGATTCAACACGATATTGTGAAAGTCAATCCAGAATCGACTGATTCTCCAGCGCCCGTTTCATGGTGATGCCGATCTCGGCCGGGGTTTTGGCCACCGCGATTCCGGCGGCCTCGAGGGCCGCGATCTTGTCCGCCGCGGTGCCTTTGCCACCCGAGATGATCGCTCCGGCATGACCCATCCGGCGTCCCGGAGGCGCCGTCTGGCCGGCGATGAACGAAACCACAGGTTTGCGTACGAACTGGGTGATGAACTCGGCCGCTTCCTCTTCCGCGTTGCCGCCGATCTCACCGATCATGACGATGCCTTCGGTGTCGTAGTCGGCCGCGAAGGCCTCGAGACAGTCGATGAAATTGGTGCCGGGCAGGGCGTCGCCGCCGATGCCGACGCAGGTCGACTGGCCGAGACCGAGGGCGGTGAGCTGGCCGATGGCTTCATAGGTCAGGGTGCCCGAGCGCGAAACCACGCCGATGGGACCGGGGATGGAGATGTGGCCGGGCATGATGCCGAGCTTGCACTCACCCGGGGTGATGACGCCGGGGCAGTTGCCGCCGACAAGGCGGGTCGGCAATCCTTGAAGGATGCGTTGGACCCGAATCATGTCGCGGGCCGGGATGCCCTCGGTGATGCAGATGACGACCTCGACACCGGCGTCGGCCGCCTCGAGGATGGCGTCGGCCGCGAACGGCGGTGGGACAAAGATGAGCGACGCGTTGGCGCCGGTGGCCTCGACGGCGTCAACGACGGTGTTGTAGACGGGGACGCCGTCCACATCCTGGCCCGCCTTGCCGGGTGTGACACCGGCGACGATCTTGGTGCCGTACTCGCGGCACTTCTCGGCGTGAAAACGGCCTTCCTTGCCGGTGAGACCCTGCACGACGACCTTGGTATCGGAGTTGATCCAAATACTCATGACGCACCCCCGACCGCGGCCACGACCTTCTCGGCGGCGTCCGCCATTCCTTCGCCCACGATCACCGCGAGATCGGACTCGGCGAGGACACGCCGACCCTCCTCGACATTGGTGCCTTCGAGTCTGACCACCAACGGGATGCTGAGCTTGACTTCTTCGGCCGCGGCAACGACGCCGCGCGCCACCATGTCGCATCGCACGATGCCGCCGAAGATATTGACGAGCACTCCCTTGACCGCGGAGTCTGAGAGCAGAATGCGGAATGCGGCCGCAACGCGTTCCTGCGAGGCGTCGCCGCCCACATCGAGGAAATTCGCAGGTTCGCCGCCGCAGTGTTTGATGATGTCCATGGTCGCCATGGCGAGACCGGCGCCGTTGACCATGCAGCCGATGTTGCCATCGAGCTTGATGTAGTTGAGATCGAACTTGGAAGCCTCGACTTCGAGGGGCTCTTCCTCATCGAGATCGCGCATCTCGGCGATGTCCTTGTGACGGAACATGGCGCTGTCGTCGAAGCTCGCCTTGGCGTCGAGGGCGACGACCCTGCCGTCGGTGGTGGTCACCAGCGGATTGATCTCGAAGAGCGAGGCGTCGGTGTCGCCGTAGGCGCGGGCCAGGGCGTGCATGAGCTTGGTGCCCGCCTTGAATGCCTCTCCTTCGAGCCCGAGCCCGAAGGCGAGCTGACGGGCGAGGTAGGGGTGGAGGCCGACATCGGGGTCGAAGTGGGCCTTGAGGATGGCGTCCGGGTTCTCTTCGGCGACCTCCTCGATTTCCATCCCGCCGAACTTCGAGGCCATCATGACCGGGAAACCCTCGGAACGATCGAGGACGATGCCGAGATAGAGCTCCCGCTCGATGGGCAGCGCCTCCTCGATGAGAACCCGACGAACCAGGCGGCCTTCCGGGCCGGTCTGTTTCGTCACCAGGGTCATCCCCATGATCTCGTTGGCCAGTTTGGCCGCTTCATCGGCGTTGGCGGCGAGCTTGACGCCGCCACCCTTGCCGCGACCACCTGCGTGGATCTGTGCTTTGACGACGACCCGACCGCCGAGTTCCTCTGCGGCTGCGCGGGCCTGCCCGGCGTCGGTCACCAGCTTGTTGCGGGGCACGGCCACCCCGTAGCGAGCCAGGACCTCTTTTGCCTGATACTCGTGGACCTTCATAGAGCCTCCTCTTTGGAGTTGGACCCGACTTCGTCGGGTCGCGTCATTGTGCCTTGTCCGAGGAATGGGAGCAAGACCTTGTGAGAGATTTCACCCGCTGAGCCCCGAGACGGGCATATTCGAGCGGTAAAATCAGCGAACGCCGTATGATGCTCCGATCGTGGTGGACTTCGCGCTGATCCGAAATCCATCCGCCATCTATCCACTACACGCTCCTAGTCCAATCGCTTCTGGAACCTCAGAATCGATGCGGTCATGACCACCGCAAAAAAGGCCAGTAGCGGCCAGATCTGGTGTCCCATTTCGGCGAGATCGGCGCCGCGCAGGATGATCCCACGGACCATCCGTAAGAAATGGGTCAGAGGTAGGAACTCGGCAAAGACCTGCGCCACTCGCGGCATTCCCTCAAACGAGGATATTCGGCAGAAAGAAGAACATGATCATCTGCATGGACTGGAACTGCGACTTGGCGACGGTGGAAATGAGCAGACCGAGGGCGAGGGTGGCGGCGATGAAGATCGCCGATGCAATATAAAGATCCACCAGCGAACCGCGGACAGGAACCCTGAAGAGAGTGACGCCGAGCCCGAGAACGATGGTCACCTGCAATAGGCCGATGACGATGTACGGGATGATCTTGCCGATCATGAGTTCGGAGCGTCTAACAGGGGTGTTGATGAGGAACTCCATCGTGCCGCTCTCGCGTTCGCGGACGACGGCGACGGCTGTGAAGAGCGACATGGTCAGGGTGAGGATGACGCCGATGAGCCCGGGAACGATATTGACCTCTGAGCGCCGCTCTGGGTTGTAGTAGGCGCGAACCTCGAAGGTCGGCGGTGCTATCGAGGCCGGTGGCCTCCGGAGAGGATTGTTGACGGTGAGGGCTTTGAGCCCCTGGGCGGTGGCCAGGATCGTCGGGTCGGTGGCGTCGACGAGGAGCTGAGCGGTCGGCCGGTCGGCCGATGCGAGCCGGCGTTCGTAGTCGGGCGGGATGAGGATCCCGATGGAGACCCTGCCCTGACGAAGCAGAGCCTCGAGTTCGGTTGCGGTGTTGGCCGTGGCGACGATGTCGGCCACCTGGGATGCCTCGACGGCGGCGACGAGTTCGCGGGACATCCGGGTCCCGGCCTGGTCGGCGACGGCGGCTTTCAGGTGGCGGACATCGGTGTTGATGGCGTAGCCGAAGAGGATGAGCTGAAGCGCCGGGATCCCGACCACCATCCCCAGAGTCAGGCGGTCGCGCCTCAGTTGGATCACCTCTTTTAGGGCGATGGCGAAGATCCGCTTGAGGAACCGCATCAGCGGGTCACCGCCATGAAGACGTCTTCGAGCGTCGGATCGACGGCGCGGGCTCTGGCGTCGACCCCGGCGCCTGAAAGAGCACGACTCACCACATCAACCGGATCCCCGGCGCCGGGCTCGACATGGGCGCGCAGCAGGGCGCCCAATTGGGCGATGCTGACCACACCGGTTGTTTCGGCGAGAACGTGGTGGCCGCGTCTGGGTTCCTCGAGCTCGATCTCGACGACGGTGGCGGCGATCTCGTTCTTGAGCTGCTCCGGGGTGCCGTCGGCAACCTTGTGCCCCTCATCGAGGATGGCGAGAAAGTGGCAGCGTTCGGCCTCATCCATGAAGTGGGTCGAGACAAGAATGGCCGTTCCATCAGCGGCGAGATCGTAGAGTGCATCCCAGAAGTCCCGCCGGGTCTCCGGATCGACCGCGCTGGTGGGTTCGTCGAGAAGAAGGAGATCGGGTTTGTGGAGGGTCGCAGCGGCCAGGGCGAGCCGCTGTTTCTGACCGCCGCTGAGGGTGCCCGCGCGCTGGCCGCCGATGGCACCGAGATCGTATTTCTCGCGAGCGAGAGCGATTCGTCGCTGCCACTGCTCGGAGGACAGGGAGTAGATTCTGCCGACAAAACGGAGATTCTCGTCCACCGTGAGGTCCTGGTAGAGCGAGAATTTCTGAGTCATATAGCCGACGTGCTGGCGGAGCTTCTCGGCCTCGCCGGGGATCCGCCTGCCGAGCACGAGGGCGTGGCCCTCGGAGGGTTCGAGGAGACCGCAGAGCATGCGAATTGCGGTGGTCTTGCCCGAGCCGTTGGGGCCGAGAAATCCGTAGATCCTCCCCTTGGGAACATCCAGGGCGAGGTGGTCCACCGCCACCAGGGCGCCGAAACGGCGGGTCAGGCCGGCGGTCGAAATGGCGAGTTCGCTCAGAAGCTCACCTCGACGGGGAGACCGGTGGGCAGATCGAGGGCCGCGTCGCCGACGAGATCGATCTCGGCGAGATAGGTGAAGTGACCGCGATCCCGTTCGGTCAACGCGTAATACGGCGTGAACGCGGCTTCGGCGGAGATCATTCGAATTCGCCCCTCGAATGGCGACGCGAATCCGTCCACCAGAATCGAGACCGTGGTTCCGGCGACCGCGCCGGGGCGTAGTTCCGCCGGGACATAGACGCGGGCAAAGGGAGCGCCACCGGCGAGCAGCACCACCACCGGCGATCCGACGGCAGGCTCGTCTCCCTCCCGGAACGGCAGTGCCTCGATGGTCCCATCCCGCGGGGCGACGATGACCATCCGTTCGGCATCGATCTCGAGCTTTGCGATCTCGGCCTCGGTGCGGGCGACCTCGGCCTCTGCCTGATCGAGTTCCTCGACCGTCGCGCCGTTCAGGAATCGCTCGAGTGACGATCGCGCGGCGTCGCGGCGGGCCATCGCGGCTTCGTGGTTGGCTTCCTGGGTGTCCAGGACCGATTGCGGCTCGATGCCCTCCTGGACCAGGATTTTGGCTCGGGCGAGATCGGGTTCGAGCTGGATCAGCGAGGCCTCGGTTTCGGCGAGCTGGGCCTTGGCCTGATCGATCTCTTCATAGCGGAAGCCACGGACCACCTCGGCGAGACGGGCCGCGGCGAGATCGCGGCTCGCCTCTGCCTGGCCGAGCAGGGCGACAACCCGCCGGCTGTCGAGCTCGACGATGACATCACCGGTTGCCACCCGGTCACCTTCTTTGACGGCAAGTCTGAGGATGGGCTCCTGGCGCTCGGCGCGGAGCTCGATCCGATAGCGCTCCAGGGTGCCGACGGCGATGGGGGGGCCGGTGTCGCTGCAGCCGGCTGAGAGGGCAAGGGAGATCAATAGGCAGAGTAAGAGTCGTTTCATTTGATCTGTGATTATAGTCGGCCCTCGCGCCCACGTCCGTTCCCGTTCCCGATCCCGATCCCGATCTCGATCCCTTTCCCGGATCGTTGGTGGCCTGTCGGCTCAGTTGACCGCAACGCCATCTTGCGGGCGAGACGCCCGCACCACAACAGGCCGAGTCTCGTTGTTGTGCGCGCGTCTCGCGCGCAGAGTGGGTAACGGGGGCAGGGGCAGAATCAGCTGACAGGGACAGCGGCGGCAACCAGTGGCGGCGATCAGTGGCAGTGGCAGTTGGCAGCAAACAGCGTCAGTTGCCGGCGACAGCGTCGGCGAGACGTGGTCGGTGTCGCTGTTCGTTGTCTCTGCCGGCTGCCTCTGCCGCTGTACCGTTCATCGGGAACGGGAACGGGATCGGGAAAGAAAAACGCCCGGGCCGAAGCCCGGGCGTGATTGGGTGAATCGTGGACCGATCTACTCGACGATGGGCTCCAACGTCATGGGATCTCGGAGGGGGAGTTCGGTGATCGAGCCGAACTCGGTGAAACTGGCTTCGTGATCGGGGTGACCCGCCATGATCTCGCCGATATTGCCCACCACGAGGACGATCATCTTCTCCGGGTGGACCTTCTTCTGGAACGCTTCGCGGATGTCGTTGGCGTTCACCGCCTTGACCTTGTCCCGATAGTTCATCCAGTAATCGTGCGACCGGCCGAGGAGTTCGTCGATGGCGAAGACCGAGACCGTCTGGGCCGCCGAAGAGAAGCTCTTCGGGAAGGTCTCGATGGCCTGGTTCTTGGAGACCGTGAGTTCCTCATCGGTCACCGTGTCGGTGCGCAATTCACCGATGATGTTGAACCCGAGTTCGGCAGCATAGGCGCAGGTGGACGATTTGGACTGGAAGAGGGCGCGAAAAGTGCCGGGATAGGTGGTGGGGAAGCCGATGGTTGAGTACGCGCCATAGGCGAGACCCTCGTCCGACCGGATGGTCTTCATCATTCTCGAGGTGAAACCACCACCACCGAGAATGTCGTTGCCGACCATCAGCGCGAACTCATCGGGGTCACCGAGTCTGTAGCCGATGTGCCCATAGCTCACGCGACCCTGGTTGACATCCTCTTTGTTGACCACATAGACCCCGGGGGTGGGTGTGTGATCGGGCTGTGGGATGGCGGGCAGAGGGGCATCGAGCTTGGGCAGCGTTCCGATGGTCCGCTCCAACAGGGCCTTCATCGCGGTTGGTTCGAAATCTCCCGAAACCGAGACGACAATGTTGTCGGCTCGAATAAAGGAAGTAGCGAAGTTCCTGGCCTGTTCGGCCGTGATCGCGTCGACCGAAGCTTGGGTCGAGAGCCGGTTGAGGAAGAAGTCGTCACCGTAGATGAGGCGCTTCCACTCCCGGCCCTCGATGCTCGCGGTGTTGTCGTTGCGGGTCTTCATTGCCTGGATGAGATCGTCTTTGGCCTTGATGAAACGGTCCTCCTGGAACCGCGGCTTCGTGAGGACATCCATCATCAGGGCCATTGCGGCGTCAAGGTCCTTGGTCAGCACGTTGAGGCTCACCGAGCCGGTGACGTCACCGATATTGGTGCGCAACGATGCCGCAAGGAAATCGAGTTCTTCATCGAGTTCGCCGGCGGTGAGTTCACCGGCGCCGCCGGTTCGCCAGACCTCGTCGGCGAGGGTGGAGAGCCCCTCCTGGCCTACGGGCGCCAGATATCGGCCGCCGCGGAAATAGACGGCGATATTGACCAGCGGAAACTGGGTGTCGGGCATGGCGTAAACCGGCGTGCCGTTGCTGAGCTCCGAGCGGAGCCCGGCGGCGTCGGGGATGTTCCAGTCGATGGTGCCGAACACGAGATCTTCGGGGCGTTTCGGAATGTCGCTGTCGGCCGTGGCAAACCCGGCCAGGGCGAGAACACAAACGATGGTGAGCATCAGTGGGCGTCGCATATCACTCCTCCTCCCCGGTACCTTCAGCGAGGGCGGAGAGACGCTCCTGCGCTCGCTGCATGATCAGGTCCAACGCAACGTGAAACTCGGGGGGTGCCTGCCCCTTCATGGTCTGAATCTGGCTCAGCATCTGCTCGATTTCGGCCGGATCGGTGCTCTGATTGATCTGCGCAATGGCCTGTTTGGCCATCATCTTGGACTGGCCCGAAAGAGCGGCCAGTTCGGGATCTTCGTCGGATCCCGCCTTCCGGTGATACCAGAGAATGTTCGTGCCTTCATCTGGGAAATAGGTGTTGGCGACCCGCATGACGTCTTCGGCGGTCACCGCCTGGATCTCGGCGGGCGAGGTGTTGAGGTATTGCCAATCGCCGAGCACATCATAGAAGAGGAGCTGGAGCAGGAGATAGAAGTTGGACTGGAGCCGTCGGAACGAGTCCGCCAGGTTCTGATTCTTGACCTTGGCGAGTTCGCGCTCGGAGACGGGCTCTTTCTTGAGCAGCTCGATCTCAGCGAGCAACGCCGCCTCCACCGCCTCGTGGCTCACGCCCTCGACAAGCTCGGCGCCGACCTCGGTGCTGCCGCCGAACCTCTGTGCCGAGAGATAGGCGTAGGGCTCGCCGGTCGCGAGGCCCTTCTCCTCGACCAGGGCTTTGTAGAACCGTCCGGTCCGGCCGCTGAGGATCTCGGTCAGGACATCCAGCGGGTAGCTGTCACCGTGCACGAAGGACACCGCGTGCCAACGGATCTGAACCGAGGGGTTGGTGTCCGCCGTCGCGGTCATCCGGCGCTCCTGGATCTGTTCGATCTCTTCGGTGATGATCTCCGGTGGGTCTTTCTCGCCTCGCGGAATCCGGCCGAAGTACTTCTTCGCCAAAGCCACGGCTTCATCGGTGTCGAAGTCGCCCACCAGCGCCGCGGTGATGTTGTTCGGGGCATAGAAGGTGTCGAAGAAGTGCTCCGCCTGGGCGCGGTTGATGGATTCCACATCCGACGGCCAGCCGATGACGGGGTGGTGATACGGAATCGAGCCCCAGAACATGAAGTCGAACTGCTCCTCGAACTTCGCAGTGGGGTTGGACTCGACCCGCATCCTGCGCTCCTCGCGGACCACATCGCGTTCGGAGTAGAACTCGCGGAAGACTGCGTTGAGCAGCCGGTCGGACTCCATCCAGAACCACAGCTCGAGCCGGTTTGCGGGCACGTCGATGAAGTAGACCGTGGCATCGTTGTTGGTCCCGGCGTTGAGTCCGGTGGCGCCCTCGTTGGTGTAGATCTTGTCGTACTCGTTGTTGACGATGTAGGCGCGTTGCGCCTCCTGGAGCTCCTTCATCTTTTCGCGGAGCTCCGCCAATCGAGGCGTCTGATTTTCCGGCAGATAGATGCTTCCGGTGACCTCGCCGCGTCGCTTGGCCTCTCGTAGGGCGGTGTATTCGACATCCATTTGGCCCCGGATCTCATCGAGTTGGGCCATGATTTCCATCTCGGCCTCGTAGTCGGTTGTGCCGATGGTGTTGGTGCCCTTGAACATCATGTGCTCGAAAAGGTGGGCGATCCCGGTGACTCCCACCTCCTCGTTGACCGAACCGGCGTGGGCGGCCCATCCGGCAGAGACTCTGGGCGAATCATGCCGCTCGACAAGGAGCAGCTTCATTCCGTTTTCGAGGGTGATCTCGGTGACCGGCACCTTGGCTTCCTGAGCAAGGAGGGGGGAACCGGTGAGGAGAGCCAGGGCGACGAACCCGGCGATGATCGACGCGTGTCGACAAATCATGGTGGTGTCCTTTCGGTGCAGGCCGGGGAACAAGGGTCAGTTCTCCCGGCGGCAAACTGGTTTCCGACTACGGTTTTTGAGCCATTCGCGGGCGACATCTTATACGATAATGGGCTCTCGTGGTTCTTCCGCGAGAAACGCGGTCACCTGTTCGAGGACCAGCTCGCCCCCCTCTGCAAGCACCGAGTGGGCCGCGCCGGGGATCCGGATGAGCTCGGCGCCGGGAATGAGTTCAGCGAGTTCGGCGGTGTCTTCGGGAGCGACTACGGGGTCGCGGTCGCCGCACAACACCAGAACCGGGAGATCGATCGAGGGTAGATCGTGGCTCAGGTCCCAGCCCTGGAGAAGGTGGTCGAGCTGGACCAGAATGCCCGGCAGGTCGGACTCATCGGGGCCGTAGAGACGGTCGGCATCTTCGACGAATCCGGCGAAACGTTCGTGGAATGATGGGGAAAACGCCAGCGTCATGAGCGCGGCGCCGGCACGATCGGGAGGCGCGTAGACGAGCAGATCCTGGAGGGTCTCGAGGAGTCGCCGACCGTGGACGGACAGTCGTGCCGCCGACGAAGCGATCACGAGCCGGGATATCCGATCGGGTATCTTCAGAGCCGCCGTCAAGGCGATGACGCCGCCCATGCTGGCCCCGAGGAGGGCCGCCCGTTGTACAGCGAGAGCATCCAGAACGGCTTCAAGGTCTTCGGCTGCGCCTCGAAGACTGAACCGGCCGCCATCAGTCGAACCGCCGACCCCACGGTTGTCGATGGCGATCACTCGGAAGTGCCGGCCCATCACCGCGGGGAGGTTTCCCCAGATTCGAGAGGTTGAACCGAGACCGGCGATGAGAACGACCGGAGGACCGTTTCCGGCCTCGAATCCCGAGACCGGGCCGTTGGGTGCATCGATCGTGAACGTGTTCATATAGAATATCCGCCTACCGTGATTCGTCGTACACGCAGCCGGCATTGTAGCCGGATTCATGGATCACGGATTTGGCATGTGGAGGAAGACCTGTGGGCGAGCTGCTGCTGGCTTTGGATGTGGGCAACACCAATACCGTCGTCGGACTCTTTGAGGGCGAGCGGCTGCGCAGCCACTGGCGGCTCACAACGCACGCCGATCGGACCGCCGACGAGGTCGGGATGTGGCTTCGTCAGCTTCTTCAGTGGGAGAACGTCGCTCCGGCAGATCTCATCGGGGTTGCGGTTGCGTCTGTTGTGCCGCCGATGGATCCGAGGCTTCGGGAAGGGGTGCGGCGTTATCTTGAGAAGACGCCGTTCTTTGTCGAACCCGGAATCAGGACAGGGATGCCTCTCAGGGTTGAAGCGCCACAGGAACTGGGAGCCGACCGCCTCTGCGATGCCGTTGCGGCTTTTGCCGAGCACGGCGGTCCGTGCGTGGTCATCGACTTCGGAACCGCGGTGACCTGGGAGGTCGTGTCGGCAGAGGGCGAGTATATCGGCGGTGTGATCGCGCCGGGTCCGGGCATCACAGCCGAGGCGCTTGGCGGCAAGACCGCGAAGTTGCCCCAGGTCGCGATGGCGCCGCCGCCGCGGGTCATCGGCAAGGGCACCATCGACAGCATCCAGTCTGGCCTTTTCTACGGCTATCTCGGTTTGATTCACGGGGTGACCCGGCGGATACTGGATGAGCTCGGTGGCGCCAAGGTGATCGCCACCGGCGGCTTTGCCCCGGTCTTCGCGGAGCACGCTCCGCTCATCGATGTGGTTGAGAGCGATTTGACCCTGCACGGTTTGCGGTTGCTGTGGGAGAAGAATACCTAAAAGCCCATGAAGAACACTGTGGTTTCAACCGAGCGTCGCGAGCGGATTCGAGCCTCCGTCGAGGAGAAGCTGAGACCGCTCACGTTGCCGAACTTTCTGACTCTGCTGCGGATAGGTATCGTGCCGTTCTTCGTACTCGCAGTCTTTGCCCACGAATTCAAGCTTGCGGTATGGATCTTTGTGATTTCCGGATTCACCGATGTCCTGGACGGGTGGATCGCCCGCACCTTCAATCTTGAGTCGAGGATCGGCGCCCTCCTCGATCCGCTGGCCGACAAGGTTCTGTTGACGGCCGCCTACATCTCGCTGGCCGTTCCCCACGGTCAGGCTGTAGTGATCCCGCTCTGGCTCGCGATTTTGACGCTCTTCCGCGACTTCGTCATCATGCTCATGGCTTTTGTCTTCTATATGTTCGAGGGGGTCAAGAGCTTCCCGCCGAACCGGGCCGGCAAGCTGACGACGGTGATGCACGTCGTGACCGTCAGCGTGGTCCTCATGGCCAATGTCATGCCGGTCCCGAATATCGTTCTTCAGACCTGCTTCTACGTCTCATTCGTCATGGTGATCGCGTCGGGCTTCAGCTACATCTACAGCTCGAGCCGGGCCATCGAGGCCGAGCGGCAGGCGCAGTTGGGTCAGCCGGTCGACGACGCCGAGCGGGATGACCAGGGCGACCGCGGCCGCTGAAGTGTGGATGAGGAGTCGACAGTCGACAGTCGAGAGTTCAGAGGTGAGAGTTTGGAGGTGAGAGTTTGGAGGTCGAGCAACTCACTCCTCTCTTCCCTAACCGAGCCTCTTGCAAAAACCGTCGTTTTTTGATGGTGAGTGGTCTTTGTGCCGGCGAGACGCCAGCACTACAAAGAGCTG
>RCNE010000147.1_pt1 | contig 34377 bp, 32 predicted proteins | sample 2041361 | NCBI WGS metagenome assembly RCNE01 (sample SAMN09708229, study PRJNA481090) | Marine sediment metagenome, whole genome shotgun sequencing project. | reverse complement strand
ATAAAAACAACGGTGGGTAACAAGTTACCCACCCTACCGTAGGGTGCGTAACTTGTTACGCACCGTCGAACGTCAGAGCACCCATGAAAGGATTTTTATTCCTTAAGTAGGTGCCATTCGTATCCGACCCCTTTTAAGCCTTAGGAATCAGCCGTCAACGGTACAATCGTGATTTCCACCCGGCGGTTTAACTGACGCCCTGCTGACGTGTCATTGGTTGCGACCGGGTAAGATTCACCGGCGCCGACTATAAGTAGGCGCTCACCATCGACCTTTCTTGAGCGCAAATAGGCGGCCACGCTGTTAGCGCGGCGCCGGGACAGTTCCTGGTTGTATGAGTCTGCACCGGTGTTGTCGGTGTGACCGGCCACCTCAACCAACGTCTTGTTGAATTCATTCAGCACCAGTGCGACGGAATCGAGAACCTCGTAGAAATTCGAGCTGATATCGGCTTTATCGACCCCGAAAGTTATATTACCCGGCATGTTGAGCGTGATGTTATCCCCTCTCCGCGTGACGCTAACGCCGGTCCCTTCGAGTTGCTGGCGCAGCTTCATTTCCTGCTGATCCATGTAATAGCCTATTCCACCACCGGTGAGTGCGCCGGCACCGCCCAGGATCAGGGCACGCTTCTTGCGCTGACTGGAATTGCTGCCGCTGATCAGGCCGATTGCAACACCGGTAGCGGCACCGATCGCGGCACCCTTGGTTGCACTGCTGGTTTTTTCTTCCCGGGTGTAAGGGTCCAGTGTCGTACAAGCGGTGACGACACCCAGCAAAGTGACCGCAGTCACCAGCATAATTTTACTTTTTAGCATTTGCTTTTCCTTAGCGATTTTACCGGTGATTCAAATCAATGCAGGTGCATTAATCCATCGTGGTCACTTGTGATTCCCATTATATGAATAATGGAATCCCTCAACCCCATTAATCATGAGTCTTCATTATTAATTTACTTAATTTAGTGGCCTTCAGAACAGTATGTGTGAGGGGTAGTGCGGGGTCACAGCATTATGTTTATCCCATGGGTTCAAGCGGGTTTGCTGGCGTCAAGCTTCCAGGCAATTTGAACATCGTGCTTGTCCCGAACCTTTTCCAACTTGTCAGGCACCAATCCAAGCCTCGAAAATCGTTGTTGCAATCTCTCCAGGTCTTCCCTGTCACGTGCTGCATTAAGCATCTGCTCTTGCCGGATTGCCATGTCGTTGATTTTGGTCCAGGCATCCTCAATCGAGAGGCGGAGATCTGCGGGACTGTATCGTGTTCGATGGGCCCAGAGCATGAGAGATTCAAAGCCATAATACAGTGCAGAATCGTCGGGTAGTGGATGGTTGCGAAAGCTCTTGATCATTTCCAGCGCGGCGGAAAGGTGCTGCGATTTACTGTCAATTGCACTGACATCGCCTGCCTCGTTGGCGCGCACAAGCTCAAGCACAAGCTTGACTGGACCATTCTCAGCAAGTACGTCATGCATGCGTTTCAGACGCTGGCCAATGTCACGGGCCACAGCTCCGGATTTTGCGTGGATAACCAGGCGTAAATGACCAGATGGTGTCAGGACTCTCGCCACTTCGCCGGCCGCCTGTGTTTCGCTGGCGTATTCAAAACCAAATTGAGACACCACACTGGTGAATGTCCCGTCTGTGAAAGGCAGTGCCTCCAGCCGGGTATTGCCATGGAAGCGGATATGACTCAAATGTTGTTCCGGATCAGACAGGCATTTGGCTGGGTCTATTTCGGCCGCATCTACCGCGTCAATTTCGAGTTGATTCTTAAGCGCTGCTGCCCGTGCTGCGCAAATCCGCGCTACGGTTCCATTACCGGTCGCCAGGTCCAGCATACGGGCTTTTTCAGGCAAGCTATCGACATGCTCATTCCAAAGTTGGGTTAAATGCAACTCGGTCTCAGAACCCTCGAAGCAGCTCGAACCCGTCCCGGCCTGCCAGAAGGGCGTCCACGGATCCACCGATTGACTATTCTCAAAACCCATGCGTTAAGTAACCTGCGTTCAATCTACAATCTTTCATTCTAAACTAATTTCGGACACCTATAACTTTTCGTTAAAATCGGTTGGTGGGTAACAAGTTACCCACCCTACGGATACATCCGAAACCGCTTACCGTAGGGTGCGTAACTTGTTACGCACCGTCGAAAGTCAGTAAAAATCTGAAGACACCAATTATCTGAAGCCCTTTATTGGTGGCACCATCATCCCTATATAAGTAAGAGGACTTTCATTCACTACTACCAAAGGATTTTTATCATGACGCACGTATTACCCCCACTGCCTTTTGCCAAAGACGCACTTGAGCCCGTAATCTCGGCGGAAACCATTGATTTTCACTACGGTAAACACCACCAGGCCTACGTTACCAACCTGAACAACCTGGTACCGGGAACGGGATTCGAGAATGCTTCGCTGGAGGAAATCGTCATGCAGGCTGACGGTGGAGTCTTTAACAACGCAGCGCAGGTCTGGAATCATACTTTCTATTGGAACGGTCTGAGCCCGGACGGTGGCGGTGAGCCAACAGGCGCGCTCGCGGACGCGATCAATCAGGCGTTTGGTTCCTTCACTGCTTTCAAGGAAGCCTTCATCAAGTCAGCAATCGGTAACTTTGGCTCTGGCTGGACCTGGCTGGTCAGAAACGAGGATGGCAGTGTGGCGATCGTCAACACATCGAATGCCGCCAACCCGTTGCGTGATGGCAAGAAACCACTGCTGACCATTGACGTGTGGGAGCATGCCTATTACATCGACTATCGCAACGCGCGCCCGAAATACCTCGATGAGATCTGGAAGCTCGTCAACTGGGATTTCGTGGCTGCCAACTATGGCTGAAGCCGCTTGTAAGCAGTATTGAACATCAGGGGCCAGGCCGCTGGCCCCTTTTTTGTGCGTCCGGGTTTATTGCGCAGGCCGTTGGCCTTGATCCCGGACAAGGAAATGCTAAGTTTTCCCTGATATTCTGACCTGATGAACAGAACTTTCAGACAAAGTGAAAAGGCCCTGGCCGAGGCCACCAGCTACGCCGAGTGGTACGAGGCGGCAACTGAGCTGGATCGGCATGAAGGGCGGGACAAATGGCGCGAGGAACTCGAGTCCGAGGACTACGATTACCGCTTACTGGCCTCCCGCGTCAGGGTGCTGAAGAGATTGCGGCGCAAGCGGGACGTTGATCGCACGATCTTCCGCCTGCGCGAAGAGCTGCACGGTAACCTGGGCAACATGGCTAATCCGGCGCTGTATCAGCACGCCCGAACCGGTACCAAGAAACTGATCAATCAATACCTGGACCAGGTGTCTACCTGTCTGCAACTTCTTTGTGACACCGATGCCGAAGCGCTGCCGCCCATGCGTAAAAGACGTTTTCTGAAGCGTGCGGCACGCAGTTTCGGACGTTCCTGCCTGTTGCTCAGTGGCGGCGCATCACAGGGCCTGTTCCATCTCGGCGTGATCAAGGAACTGGAGGCCGAAGGGATCATGCCACGCGTCATCACCGGCTCCAGCGCCGGGGCGATCATTGCCGGCATCGTCGCCAGCCATACCGATGAGGAACTGGAACAATTGCTGGTTCCCAGCCGGATGGAATTTGAATGGTGTCGTATGTTCGGTATTACTGACATGATCAAGGGGTCCGGGGTGCTGGACCAGTCACTGCTGAAAAAATCGATCAAACGCAATATCCCGGAAATGACTTTCCTCGAGGCCTATGCGCACTCCAACCGCATCCTCAACATTACCGTATCACCGGCTGAGTCCAACCAGTTCCCCCGCTTGCTCAACTACCTGACCGCGCCAAATGTCCTGATCCGCTCGGCTGCGCTTGCGTCGGCCGCTATTCCCGGCCTTTTTCCGCCGGTGCAACTGCGGGCCAAGAACTATAACGGCAAGTCCGTGGCCTACATGCCACAAAGCCGTTGGATTGACGGCTCAGTGCACGAAGATATTCCAAAAGAGAGGGTCAACCGGCTTCATAATGTCAATCACTACATCGTCAGCCAGACGAATCCGCACGTGTTGCCTTTCCTGAGCGATGATATGGACGAAAAAGGATTGATGCCCTTCATACAGGATGTGGTCATCAAGGGGCCCATGGTGCAGTTGGAGCATTTCCTGGAGTTGGTTCACCAGCATTTCGAGTTGCCGGGCTTAAGCTCCGTTATCAAGAAAGCACACACCATAGCGCGACAAACCTACAGTGGTGACATCACCATCTACCCGGACCGGCACCTGATGAACCTGGGGAAAACGTTCTCCAATTTCGGACCGGCGGAAATCGAAAAAATATTCTGGGAAGGGCGCCGTGCCACCTGGCCAAAAATCGAACGCATCAGAAATACCACGCAAATCAGCAGGACATTCGATGATTGCCTGCGGAGTATGAGTGAGCGTTATCGTTACGTGAAGCGTTGAACTAACATGCAAATCATTATTCGAGGAGATTAACAAATGCAACTTTTCAGTCGTATCAAGGTGAGAGTCCTGGGTCTCGCCGGGCATGTGCTGCAGTTTCCCAAACCTTTCTCCTTCGTGGGGCCTGACTCCTCATTTTCACTGGTTCGCGAGATTATCGGTCTTGGCGTAAAACGTGTGATGGTGATTACCGATGGGCAATTGCTCCAGCTAGGTATAGTGGATCCCTTTATTGAGTTAATGAAAGACAATAAAATCAAGGTGGAGGTGTTCAGCGAGATCGAACCTGATCCAGGCTACGAACTGGTGCTCAAGGGTATCGAATGCCTCAACGATTTTAAGCCTGATGCCGTGCTTGCCGTGGGTGGCGGATCATCAATCGATGGCGCAAAAGCGATACTGCTTAGCCATGCCAACGACTGTCACCCATCGAGCCTGACCGGGGTCTGGCTGTATTCATGGCCACGCAAACGTTGCCTGCCTTTCTTCGCTATTCCAACAACCGCCGGAACCGGTGCTGAGGTAACCATCGCGGCCGTGGTATCGGACAAGGACGTGCAAATCAAATATGCCATTATCGACCCCAAAACCGTACCGGCAATGGTAGCGCTTGACCCCAAACTCATGGTCGGGCTGCCGCCCTTTATCACGGCACCCACGGGAATGGATGCCCTGACTCATGCAGTCGAGGCTTACGTATCCACTAATGCCACGGCCGAAACGGATGAACTGGCGCGTATGGCATCAAGCAGTATCATGCGCAACCTGATCACCGCCTACACGGATGGTCAGAATCTGGAAGCCCGTGAGCGCATGGCGGTGGCGGCCTCCATGGCCGGCCTCGCTTTCACACGTGTCGGCGTCGGCTATGTACATGCCATCGCGCACCAGCTCGGCGGTCTTTACCACGTGCCGCATGGGTTGGCCAATGCCATCGTGATGCCCTACGTGCTGGAATTCTCCAAACCAAACTGTGCCCACCGCCTGGCCGATCTGGCCCGTATTTCTAATATCGGCGAGAGTGGTGCGTCGGACGCAGAACTGGCGGATGCCTTCATCGCGCGAATCCGCAAGATGAATGCGAATATGCAGATTCCTGAATCCATCAAGGAACTCAAGCGAGAAGATTTCGACAAGATCATCGACCGTGCATTTGCCGAGGCCCACGGTACTTACGCCGTACCTCGCTACCTGACACGCACTGATGCCACAGCGCTACTGGAAAAATTGCTGCCTTAGTTTTATTCATTCAGGACAAGGGCTGACCCCATTACCGTTGTTCAAGCGCAGCAAACTCCTGCCTGGTATAGCGCCTGGTGATGTGCTGTGGGCAATTCCAGTCGAAGGCTTCGACATCTATATGCACGATACGCTCGATACGCGCACGGTAGTCAGGCAAGGCAACAGCTGCCAAATCCCCGGCGGATGCCATTTCCGCATGCTCGTACCTGAGGTGGCCGAGCACCTTGAGTCGTCGGCGATTCGGGTAATCCATGAGAATCAGAGAAACGCGGTTGTTGCCACGCGAGTTACCCATACTGACCAATTGGGTGTTGCCTCGAAAGTCTGCATAGGCCAACCGCGTGGCACCCAACACGCGCAGAAACCCGACCGGCCCGCCACGATGTTGCACGTATGGCCAGCCAGCCTCGTTGACTGTAGCCATGTAGAAAGTATCACGTGCGGCAATAAACCCTGCCTCGGCTTCACCCAGCCTGTCATTGGGCTTAGCCAGTTCGGTGAATCGTTCCTGCTTTTCCCGTGAACCGAAATCGGACTGGGTAGCCTTGACACCATCGGTAAACATGATTTTTGAGAATTGGTGAGGCATGTTTTGCTCCTGGGAAAAAAGCGGCCGCGTCTGTGCGGCCGCTGGATGAACTATATCTCAGTTTGCTGCGACAGAAGGTGAAGCCAACTGTCGATTGAGGAAGTCGCGCATCAGTGTAGCAATGACCTGCCCGTCTTCTTCCAGCGAAAAATGCCCGGTATCCAGCAAGTGAAACTCCAGGTTCTTAAGGTCGCGCTTATAAGGATACGCTCCGTCGGCCGGGAAGATGTAGTCATTCTGGCCCCAGACGATCAGGGTCGGTGGCTGGTGCTGGCGAAAATATTCCTGCCAGGCCGGGTAGTGCGGCACGTTGTTCTGGTAGTCATAAAACAACGCCAACTGGATGGCCGGGTTGCCCTCACGTTGCAGATGGCGCAGATCGACGTTCCAGTTGTCCGGGCTGATGGCCGCGATATCCCTTACACCGTGGGTGTACTGCCACTTGACACCTTCCGGCGAAATGAAGCCAGCCAGTGGTTCGGCGTTTGCTGCGCTGGGATCGGCCCAATAAGTACGTATCGGATCCCAGAACTCTTTCAGACCTTCGTTGTAGGCATTGCCATTTTGCACGATCAATGCCTGCACGTCCTCGGGGTTGTTCGCGGCCAGCCGAAAGCCAACCGGTGCGCCATAATCCATTAAATAGACGCTGTATTTCGTGATGCCCTTGGCTTTAATGAAGCCCTCCATCAATTTGGCCAGGCCATCGAAGGTGTAGTCAAAATTATCCATGGGTGGCTGCTCTGAATTTCCGAAGCCGGGGTAATCGGGCGCCACCAGGTGGAAGCGATCGGAAAGCGCCGGAATCAGGTTACGAAACATATGCGAAGAAGTCGGGAAGCCGTGCAACAGCAATATCGTCGGCGCATCGGCTGGACCTGCTTCACGGTAAAAGACCTCTACGCCATCGACTGTAATCGTTTTGTGGGCCGTTTGCCGCGACTCATTTGCAGCAGCGGATGTGGCAAGCCCAAGACCGGCCAGAATGAAAAGGCTGGCCAGCGCGAAACGTCTTAGCTCGTGGGTGTTGTTGCTTAAAAATTTCATATCATTGTCCTTTTGAGTGTGTGCCTTACTGAACGGCATTGATGTTCTGAACCGCCTGTTGGGTGGTCCACACGGTGTTGGCAATAAAGCGGAAGTTGACCAGTGCAGCCTGGTAGCCGTCTCCCTCGGCCACCTGTGCGGCGGCGGTGGCATCGGATACCACGGCCACCTCAAAACCCTGCTCAATCAGTTCGCGCATATGTGACTCGGTGCAAAGATTGGCGGACATGCCACCCAGGATGATCTTGTCGATACCGCGTTTGCGTAACTGCAGAACAAGGTCGTTGGTTTCGGGCCCGTAGACTTTGTGTGGGCTGGAAACGATGGTTTTGCCATCCTCGATAAACGGTTTGTAGCGCTCCAGCCAGTCGGCGCCCGAGCCTTTAAACCCCTCGGTCGTAAGCGGTCCCTGGCGATCAAACATGCCGATTTTGTGCATCAGCGCTTCCAGTGCACCCTCAAACTGCCAGCCGTGGTCTGTGGGATAGTAGTAATGGGGTGAGATGAACAACGGCAGGTCGTTGGCCTTGGCGGCTTTCATCAAGGACTCGATGTGCTCAACCGTGTTGTTCTCGGTAACACTGTTGCCCACCACACCCCAGGCGACACCCCCGGGTGAAAGGAAGTCGTTTTGCGGATCGGTGATCAGAATCGCCGTGCGTCCGGGCACGATCTGCATACCCGGATCCGGAAGCTGCGCATATGAGTTGTAGCTCACAATGGCCAGCAGCAATACTGCCAGGACATCCCGCAGACGAGGTTTGATGGAAATTCGTTTTACTCTTGCTGTGTTCATGATGTTTCTCTCATTGGTTTGTACCCCCTTCATTGCAGCAATCATGCCAAGAGGTCAAAACCTTATATTTCAGTGTGTTAGGTGTTTTTAGCAAATCACAGAAATTTGTGAATCCCAAATAACTGTGAGATAATTCCCAAATATTTGAGAATCCGTATAATTTAGGAACACCGATGAACGAACTACACAACTCGCAACTTCAACGCCTGGAGAAGATGCACCAGCTGATCCTGGATGCTGCCGGCGAGGGTGTGTACGGCCTTGATGTCAATGGCAACACAACCTTCGTCAACCAGGCAGCCGAGCGCATCCTGGGTTGGCGGATGGAAGATGTGATCGGCAAGCCGTTGCACGACATCCACCATCACTCGCATGCCGATGGTTCGCCCTACCCGAGGGAAAAATGTCCAATTTATCTCGCCATCAGGGACGGACAAGTGCACCAGGTGGATGACGAAGTATTCTGGCGGGAAGATGGCAGTTGCGTGCCGGTGGAATACACGTCAACACCTATCATCGAAGATGACGACATTTGCGGTGCGGTAGTGGTATTTCGTGATATCTCGGCACGCAAGGAAATGGAACGCCAGCGCAAGGCCGACTACCAGGAGATCAAGTCTCTCAAGGATCAACTTGAACAGGAGCGCGACTATCTTCGTGACGAGATCAATGTCAGCGCCAACTTCGGCGAGATCATCGGTGACTCACCGGCGCTCAAGCGCACCTTTGCACAGATCGAAGCAGTGGCGGTCACGAGCGCCAGCGTGCTGGTCAACGGCGAATCGGGCGTCGGCAAGGAAATGATTGCCCGCGCCATCCACCAGCGTAGCCCGCGAGTTGACGCACCGTTGGTGAAGGTCAACTGCGCATCGATTCCCGCTGAGCTTTTCGAGAGTGAATTCTTCGGACACGTGAAAGGCGCATTCACCGGTGCCCACAAGGACCGCGTGGGCCGTTTACAACTGGCCAATGGCGGCACGCTGTTTCTTGATGAGGTCGGTGAGATTCCGCTGGAGCAACAGGGCAAACTACTGCGGGCCTTACAGGAAGGTGAGTTCGAGCGGGTCGGCGATGAACATACCACCAGGGTAGACGTACGCGTAGTGGCGGCGACCAATCGGGATTTGCAGGCCGAAATCGGTGCCGGTAATTTCCGCCAAGACCTGTTCTACCGGATCAGCGTGTTCCCCATCGACGTGCCACCACTGCGCCAGCGCAGCGGCGATATCGTACCGCTGGCGATGCACTTTACGAGACTGATATGCAAAGAACTTGGCAAGCCGTCACTGCTGCTCAACCAACAGCAAGCCGACACCCTGCTGGCGCATGACTGGCCGGGCAACGTGCGAGAACTGAAGAACGTGATCGAACGGGCTGTGATCCTTTCACCCGGGGACCGCTTGCGGCTGGACCTGGCAATGCCGGAGGTTAAGGACAGTCAGGCACCAGGGCCGTCATCCCCTTTACCGAAGGGTGATTTTCTAACCGAAGCCGAACTTCGTGAGTACGAAAAAGAGAATATGCGACGGGCGCTGGAGGTTTCAGACTGGCGGATTTCGGGGCCAAATGGCGCGGCTGAGCGGCTGGGAGTCAAACCCTCTACGCTAACTTACCGTATGACAGTTTTTGGGATTGAGAGGGTGCGTTGAACTTGCGCCCGGGAGTTGTTGGGGACAGAAAAAGGGACCGAAGTGGGTCAGAATAGTTACTCAAGCACATTACCCTGATCCCATTTGTTTTTTATCGGCTACAATTGTACGCCACGCGCCCGTAGCTCAGCTGGATAGAGTACCTGGCTTCGAACCAGGTGGTCGGGAGTTCGAATCTCTCCGGGCGCGCCATTATTCGCCTGACCCCCGAAAGGGGTCAAGCACATCGTCTCCTACCGGAGAGTTCGAACGGTAAGAGTTCGACAAATTCGCCGGGGCCGTTTTCGCACATCCATGTGCTTCACGGCACCTGTGCATCCTTGCACAATGAGCGAATTTGAATAAGCGAAGCGAACCCGAAGGGAAGAGGGCACGACTGCATGGATGCAGGAGGTAGAGCAACGCAGGAGCAGTTGCCGAGGAGCCTGGCACTCTACATTAGCCCTGAGATTCACAAAAGGTCATAGAAAATGAGAATAAATCTGCAAAAGTCATGTGCGTTAGCGTTTGTAGCCTCCTTTTTGGTCACTTGCTTACCCCTGCAAGCGCAGGAGCAAGCAACCGAAACCACGGTCGTCGTGCCTGTTATCGTGGATAAAGGCCCGGAGGATGCGCTGGACAGGGGAAACCCGCGAAGCAGTATCATCGGTTACCTGATCGCTGCATCTGAGTTCAACTGGGAAAAAGCCGCTGAGTACCTGGATCTTCGCAATTTACCACCTGATGTCGAGAAAGTAGGCGGGCCCGAACTGGCCAGGCAATTCAATCATGTTGTATCACGTTCAGTATGGCTGGATCGACTCAGTGTCAGCGACAGTCCCGAGGGCTTGCAGGGCGACGACTTGCCGGCCTATCGCGACGAACTTATGAGGATCAAAGGCGAGGATGGTGAAGTCCATATCTGGCTGCAAAGAGTCCCCAGGGTCGATGGCGTGATGATATGGAAATTGTCCAACCGCTCAGTCGCGCAAATCCCTGAACTTTATGATTTATACAGTTACCCGCTAGGAGTAGAGAAAGTTCGTAGCTGGTTTCCATCGGACGCATCATTTCTGGGACTGGAAGCCTTTAAATGGTTCATCATCACTATTGTTTCGCTGGTTTGCTGGCCGGTTTACCGCCTTATCGGAATTTTATTGGCCCGGCTTTTCAGTTCGCCGAAAAAAGAGGTTTACCCGCTCATCAGGAATATCTTCACCGGGCCGGCTGTTTTCATCGGCATCCTGATTACCGCAGGAATTGTAGTAGAAAGACTAGGTGCTGGAGCACATGCTCAGCAGGTGATGCAAGCGAAGACCCTTAGCACTCTGGCGATGGTCTGGGCGCTTTGGGCCGTTATTAACCTGTTTAAGTCTTACCAACAGGAAAAACTGAACAAGCTGGATCGACCGGGGGCTGCGAGATTGATGCAACCTCTGACAACCCTCGTCAAAATAATGGTTTTTATTTTCGGCCTGCTTTTCTGGCTGAACAATATCGGTGTCAATATTACAACCGTGTTGGCCGGTCTTGGTGTCGGCGGCCTGGCTGTCGCGTTGGCCCTGCAAAAACCGATCGAAGACATGATGGGTGCGTTAACCATTTTTACCCAGGCATCAATGCGGGTGGGGGATTTTTGTCGTTATGGCACGGAAATGGGGATCGTCGAAGATATCGGTTTAAGAACCACCCGCCTGCGCACACTGACGAATACTGTTGTTTCAGTACCCAATGCACTTATTGCATCGGTAGAAGTCGAAAACCTGTCCTTCAGGACAAAAATACGTTACTGGCCAACGCTGCGTTTGCGCTACGACACTACAACGGAGCAGATGCGAACCATCATGGACAGGATTATCGAAGCACTCGAGCAAAACGAGAAGGTTTATGAAGATCCGTTACGTGTGCGCTTCACAGACCTTGATAGTGACGCTATTTTAATCAAGGTCCACTCATTCATAAAAACAACTGACTTCAGCGAGTTTCTTGGCATTGCAGAGGAAATTAATTTCCAGATCATGGAAATCGTCAAATCCGCGGGTGCTTCATTTGCCCTACCCGGCAGAGCCATCTATATGGAAGGAGACAAGGCCTAGACACTATTTCAGTGCTTTTCTCCGCAAGCCCGGTGCCAGGCCGGACATCTAGCGGGCTGTCGAGGTGTTGAATAGGTAGATTTTGGGTTTTCAGCTATCATAAGATTAGTCCAACTTAATTCATTGAGGGAAAGGTTTTTATGCAATGTCCTAATTGCCCCAATCAGCTAACGGCCACCTTGTACGAAGGTGTAGATATTCATTTTTGCCCATCATGTAAAGGTAGATTACTTGATGAACAAAAGCTTGGTGAGATCGAAAAAAAACGTGAAGTAGTCATATCAAGGGAACAGGGGCATTCTAGATCAAATTTTTATGACGGCACCCGGTTTTGCCACGACTGCGACATCAGTATGGAGAAGGCAAAATATGGAAAGTACGTTCCACGAACCATAGACAAGTGCCCACAATGCAACAACATCTGGCTTGATGAAGGGGAACTGGAAGACATTCAGGTTGCTTACGAGATGTATGAAGAAAATACCAAAAAAGTAAAAAGACAATAACCGGATTGAGCTGCGTGACTATGGGGCAAACTTGCGAAATGGTTGTGGCTGGCGCTAATCGTTTTGTTAGATGCTGTGACCGCTCAAGAGACTCGTATGACCAGGAATAAAATTCTGCTGTTTAGCTTTTTCGTCGTGGTTTTTTTAACCGGACTCGGTGTAATAATCAGTAATGAATCCATAAGTTTCAGTGATTTTCTGGGCTCCCTGAAGGAGCTAAACCCCAGAGTAATGAGCCTGATAGCACTACCTCTCCTGGCTGCGTTGTTTGTGCTCGGCGCCTATTTACGCAAGAAAAATGAAGAACGTAAATGGAAACAGGCCCTGTTAAAAACCCGTGCGAAAAAGCAAAACTGAAAGAAACCGGGAAATCTGCAAACGGAACGCGTTAAAACTGGCCTCTATATTTGTGTGACTTCAACCGGTCAATGCAACATCTAAACTCTAATTGTAGAGAGAGGGATGTTGAAAATGAAACAAAGACCGTGAATCTGTGACTATTGGTTTTCCTACGACTAAATACTAACAGCAGAAGAAGGTAAATTAGTCCGAAACAACAGCTTCAGCCAGTGCTATAAACCTGTCTTTTTGGGCACCGTTAAGTCTCTTGTTAGATTCGAACAAAAAAACTTTTAGTCCATTTGATGTCGAGATCGTAGTTGTCCACTTTTGACCTTGATTTTTCGTGTGGAAGAAAAGTGCGGCTTGTCCGGCTATTTGGATGTTAGTATCATAGACATAGCTGATGTCACCAACATACTCTGTAATTTTCAATAACCCAAATGCTGAGTGTGAATAAATTCTTGTGATGCTGGTGGATTGCGGAATAATGAAATTTTCTGAATTGGACTTCAGATATTCTGCGGGTACGTCAGCTACAGGAAAGGAGAGTTTCGCTGGATCAAATTCTTCAAGTACAGAATACCCAGCGTTGGCCTTTTTAATCTTTTTTTCCTTTACGTGCTGCCTATTTTCCTTAATTTTGCCCAACGTATATTCTGGTCCAGGAATTTGATTGATACGAGTAATAAATCCCTCAACGCGAATGTTCTGTAGGTCGTTGCTAATTTCTGCATTCATTTCCGGAGGGAAAGCCATCTGTGGATTAGCCCATGCGGTGATTGATAAAACAGCCAAAACTGTCCCGATGGAAAATGTTTTTTTAGTCATGATTGTTAGTCTCATAAGTGTCAGGTGATTTGGCCTGCATTAGTAAATGGGGTCAGAGTGAAGTGCCAGAGTAGATAGATCTTTGGCGACCGCTATATCTGGCCGAGAGCAACTATACGCAAGGTTAGAAATCGATGTTCCGCTATTCGCGACAAAGCAGTCACCAGGTTTGAAAGAATCTGACGTTGTCTGTCAAATGGGATACCGGCCAATAAAACTTGCAGTTACCCTTTACAAATCTTCCGGTTCACCCTGCCACAGAAGCCTGTAGCCAAGCTCATCCGCCTCATCAACATGTTCGAGTAAGGCGCTGAACTTTTCCTTGAATAACTTATCCGCGTGTGATTTTTCGTGCTGCTCGAATGATTTCCAGTAAGTCACAATGGCGACATGTTTTTGATCTTGTTCCGGATGGTTTAACGAACCTTCAGCCGATGCAAAGCCCGTGAACTCAAAAACCTGGCCTGCAATGAAACCTCCTTCGTCGTCGTAGTTGTTTTTAACGACATTGCACATCTCGCCAAGTTCCAATTCCACGTCTTCTGCCGTGACACCCTCTTTTAAATAAACCCTGTTGAAAAGCATGACGCAATCGAATGGAATGGTGATTGGATGAAACATTTTGTTAGTCCTCCTGACAATCAATACCGTTTGCCACACTATAATATCTATCTGAATTGCATTCAGACTAGCAAAATTGCGACTTTCGGGCACTTTTATTTGAATTCAACGGGTATCAGTAACAGCTGCCAGCCGTTTGAAATAAAAACCACGCACACTGGGTCTTTAGAGTATGAAAATTTTTAATTTGGATGAATCAGAATCCTTCGTTGAACCATCACCCGGCCATTCGCCTGATACTGCATGGGGACAGGGAAGAAAAATCAAGCTCACCACAAGTATCTGCCCACAGTGTCTTGCCTCGATCGAAGCACAGGTCCTTGAGCGGGGCGGCGAGGTCTGGATGGACAAATCCTGTGATCAGCACGGGCGTTTCTCGGCATTACTTTCTTCAGATATCAAGCACTATTTTGAACCAGCTGCTCAGCCCATAGAGGGCGGGTCCTGTTGCGGTAGCAGTTGTGGCCAGCCAGGCAGCGCATTGGAGTCGATGGATGATTCTGCGGCCTGGGCCAATCACAGTTGCACCATTCTTATCGAGATCACGGAGCGCTGTAACCTCACTTGCCCTACCTGTTTTGCCGGCTCATCCCCTCAACACTCAACAATGATGGAGTTGGATGAGTTTACACGGCAGGTGGATCAGTTGGTCGCTGGCGGGAAAAGTGGTTCCGACATGATTCAGTTATCGGGTGGCGAGCCCACGATTCATCCGCAGTTTATTGAAATGGTCGCGCTGCTTTTTGATCGCGGGTTTAGAACGCTATGTATCAACTCCAATGGCATCAAGCTGGCACAGGCGGCTTTTACCCGCAAGCTGGCCAGCTGCACAAAGGCATACCCAGGTGCGGAGCTTTTTGTTTACCTGCAGTTTGACGGATTCGAAGAAAACACTTACCAGACCCTTCGTGGACGCAAGGATTTGCTGGAAACCAAGCGCAAAGCACTGGCGCTTTGCGAGGCCAACAACATCAGCATTCACCCGGTCATGACTCTCACCCGCGGTATCAATGACCACGAGGTCGGTGCTTTTGTGCAATTGGCGGTGGATACCCCGGAATTGAAAAATGTTGTGATCCAGCCCGCCATGTACTCCGGACGTTATGACAACCCAAGACTACAAAAGCGTCTGACACTTGCCGATACGGTCAAACTGATCTGTGAGCAATTCGGTGTTTTTTCAGCCGATGATTTCATGCCCATTCCCTGTTCCGACCCGAATTGTTTCGGTATGGCCGTGGCCTTCAGAACGGCTGACGGCCTGGTGCCGGTTTCACGTTATTTTCCCCGTTACAAGGACTGGGGCAGCGATGAGGCACGCGAACTCATTGATACTTTTACCGATACCATCAATGGTCCGGGCGCCATCAGCGAGGCCATACGTTGGGCAAGCTCAAATGGCCAAATTGGTGAGGCGCTCGAGCATCTGGAAGATAGCCAGGTCAATGAAATGCTTGATGCGCTTGTCGATACGCAGGCGGGCGGCAAAGGCATATGGGACAATTTGTTAACCATCAGCATTAAACCCTTCATGGATGCGTATACCTACGACCAGGACCGCATTGATCAATGCTGTGTTCACATCCTGGATAAACAGGGTAATCCCGTCTCTTTTTGTGAATTCAATGCGATTAACCGGCCGCAAATGACAGCCAACCCGGATGGCCTCGCACAAATCAAGGTTATGAACGCATGAAAATACGGGGGCCGGGTATCGCGATATTGGTTTTCGTAGTCGCTCTGAGCGCCTGCTACCCCCCCGACAGCCACGCAGACCTGGTAAACACACAGGAGCAGAACGTGTATTCCAACGAAACCTTTGTTCTTCTGGTCACAAAATACTTGAACGATGATGGCGACAAAATCGACTATGCCGCCTGGAAGGAATCACCGGAAGATCTGCAAGCTCTCGACCAACAGGTGGCATTACTGGCCAGGGTTAGTCCGAAAAGCGATCCCGATCAATTTCCTACGCCGGCGATGAAGCGAAGCTACTGGATAAATACCTACAACACACTGGTATTGCAGGCAGTTCTGGAGTACTGGCCACTGGAAAGCGTACAGGACGTCAAAATATCGGTGAGTTCAAGACTGGTTCCCGGCAAGGGGTTCTTCTACGATCGCAAGGTCACCGTGGGTGGAAAGCAAACCAATCTGTACAAACTTGAAAAGGAAGTACTGAAAACACAGAAAGATCCCCGACTGCACTTCGCTTTTAACTGTGCCAGTACGTCCTGCCCGGTGTTACGGCCCTGGGAGTGGACGGATGAGCAACTGGATCAGGCTGGCCGCGAGTTTATCAACAACAAACACAATGTATCGGTTGAATCCGATACCGTGATGCTGTCCAGTATCTTCAAGTGGTACAAGAAGGATTTTCCCACCGATATTCTTGTATATTTACAGCAATACGCTGAGCCCTCACTCAAGCAAGCGTTGCAAGTTGCCTTTGATGAGAAGTACCGTATTCGTTACGAGACCTACGATTGGTCGCTCAATTCATCCAATGACGGTGATAGCCAGGGCGAGCAGGATGCACATGAATAGCGTACTTGATTCAGACCAGCCGGTCTCATGCTGCTCCGCCTTTTATGAGCAGGACTGGGTGCGGCACCTTGCCGGGGATATCTTCCATCCGGGCGGTCCGGACCTCACAAAGAAAACCATCGCGGCAATGTACCTGCGCCCGGGTGCAAGTATTGCAGACCTGGGCTGCGGTACCGGAACATCCGCCCTGATGCTGGCCGGGGACCCGGGTTTGAATATCAGCGCCATTGATCTGAGCGCGGACAATATAAAACGAGCACAGGAACGTTTGTTGACTGAGCCCAGATCGTCGGGAAGCGTTCGGTTTCAACAGGCCGATGCCCATGAACTGCCGTTTGAAGACGGGCAGTTTGACGGTGTCCTTGCCGAATGTACATTTAGTCTGTTTGTGAATCAGGAGGCCGTGTTGGCAGAGGTGAGGCGGGTCTTGAAACCGTCCGGTCATCTTGGCATTACCGATATGGCAGTGGGTGGCCCGCTGCCCGAGGACATCGCTTCAATTGTCGCACCCTGGACCTGCCTGGTGGATGCGGTTGATCAGCAAGCGTATGCAGACAAGTTCACCGCTGCCGGATTTGAAATTAGGGAGTTTTCCGATGAAAGCGCCGGTTTGCTGAGTTTGATCGGTCTTTTGAAACGTAAGCTTTTGCTGATGGGTGTCGGCAGTGTAATGGCCGGTGGCAACGTACCGCAATTTGATATCGCCGAAATTAAATATTGGCTGGACAGACTTACATCTGAAGTTGAAAAAGGATCAATCCGCTACCTGCGGTTCAACCTGCAAAAGACGTAGACCTCTTTTTATGGAATGTTAGCGAACAGAAACCTGCAAAACCACGTGTTCCGGCGGCAGGCAAACCTTTTCATCACAAGCCTGCAGACGCAATTTGATGCTCAATGGTGGAGAGAACGGCGAGCTTACAGTCTGCTCAAACCGGGCAGTCAGACGTACATTGTCCTCATACAAGGCCAGCACCTCATTCTGAAAACCCAGTTCTTTGGTGATGGGCTGTGGATAGGTAACATCCACAAGTCTCCAGGTGGATGATTCATCCGGGGCGTCCAGTGTGGTGGGAATCAGATCTTCAGACAGGGGCTCGTGTGCGTTGATGTGCCATCCCGGCAGGATATTAAGATCGATCACAACTGCTATGCCATCCGCTCCAGCATCAATACCGGTGGCAACATCTGCACTGATTTTTACATTGCCGCGAGCCGTATATTGCAGCGAGCCGGTTTCACCACTCGTTTTTATCCGGGCGGCAAGCAGCAGGTAGGTAAATGCAGATGGACGCGCATTGACCGCTCGTGCAAATGCCGACAATAGCGCGTTTGTGCGTGTTTCGGTCGCAAAAAACGCATCCTTGCTGCCAGGCCGGCGCGCCAGGCGGGCCAGGGCGTGAAGTGCGACGGCGTTACCCGAAGGCACCGCGCCGTCGTTAACGTCCTTGGGTCTGCCCATGACCGGTGTGGCATTCACCCCCCCGGGGCTTGAGGCACTCATAAAAAGCCCACCTCCGGCCTGGTCCCAGAACTCGTTATACATGATCTCGATCAGACTACGGGCACGTTCCAGCCAGCGCATATCCTGGTCCAGATCGTAGAGGCTAATGCAGGCATCGGCCAGCCAGGCGTAATCCTCCTGTACCCCCTGTACGGATGGGCGGCCTTCGAAACTGGTCCGGTACAGCCTGCCTTCATTGTTACGATGGTTTTTCCACAGAAACTCACCGGCCTTGAGCGCAGCTTTTACATACCGTTCACCTCCGGGTAGTTGACCAGCTTGTGCCAGCGCCATGATCAACATGCCATTCCAGGCTGTGATGATCTTTTCATCACGACCGGGGTGTACGCGCTGCTCACGGGCGGTATACAACTGCTGGCGGATCTGATCCACCTTTTGTAAAAATGAATCTGCCGGTATTCCTTCTTTGGCAGCCATTTCCTCAGCCCAGGCTGACAGGTGCGGTATGTTCGAGCCCTCAAAATTACCGTTCTCGGAAATATTAAACAGCCTAATGGCAAGATCGGCGTCCTGTTTCGACAGCACGGCCTTCACCTGTTGTTGTGTCCACAGGAAGAACAATCCCTCACCGCCTACGCTATCAGCATCCGTGGCCGAATAAAAACTGCCGTCCGGGGCGGTCATGTCGCGTAGTACGTAATCGAGTACCTGCTGCGCTACCCGGGTAAATTTCGCGTCCCCCGTAAGTTTTCCAGCATCAAGATAAACACGTGCCAGTTGAGCCTGGTTATAGAGCATTTTTTCAAAATGTGGGACCAACCAGTCATTGTCCGTCGAATAGCGGTGGAAACCCCCGCCGACCTGGTCGTAGATGCCACCCCTGGCCATGCTTTGAAGATCAAAGCGAACCAGGTTTACAAGCTCTTGGTTTGCATCGCGCAGGGCCAAATCCATTAAAAACAGATAATTGGCCTCGTTAGGGAATTTGGGTGCCGGACTGAAACCACCATGCATCGCGTCATGACGTTGAAGCAGTTGTTGTGCCGCCACTTCCGGTGCGTTCCCGGCCAGTGTACCTGCAGCCTGTGCCTGGTCCAGGTGACCTTGAACGGCGACAGCAATTTTGTCCGCCTGCATATAAATGCCCTCGCGGTCTTCATTCCATGCCTGGACGGCCCGTTTCAGCAGCATCAGAAATTGGGCTTGCGGATAGTAAGTGCCACCAAAAAACATTTTACCCTCGGCCGTCAAAAAGCTCGACATCGGCCAGCCACCTCTTCCCGTGATGATCTGAACTCCGGTCATGTAAACTTCATCGATATCGGGGCGACGCTCACGATCTACCTTGATGGAGATAAAGTGCTCATTAAGATATTCAGCCACTTCGATCGATTCAAAACTCTCCCGCTCCATCACATGACACCAGTGGCAGGTGGAATAACCGATGGAAAGAAATACCGGTTTGCCCTCGCGCCTGGCCATCTCAAATGCCCCAGGGCCCCAGGGCTGCCAATCCACCGGATTATGGGCATGCTGCCGAAGATAGGGTGAGTCCTCAAGGATCAACCGGTTGGTAAACAGTGGCCGGCCATTCTCAGTAAGGTGTTCTGTACGCGGTTGGTAGTCCGGTCCAAGCACCTGCACGCCCGCTTCAAGTTGTTGACGCAATTGGGGTGTGTAAACAACACCGGGCGGGTCTGCGTAGAGCTTTCCGGTAAACAGTGCCATGATTAAAAGGGCCTTCAATTTGCCTTGCATGATCAACATACTAACGCGTGTCGGTTATGCCTGTCACACCAGGCAGTATCCTGCCCCGTCATTCCAGCCTCTTGTTAATAGAGCTGTGCCTTTGAAGATAAAATCATAGGCTTAAACGGTGGTTGTCGGTGACAAATTCAGCAAAATTGCCGGGTACACCATGCTCTCTTGCCAGCCTGGGCCATTGAGCGACAGAGGTAATTACTTCATCCAGAATCTGGTCTACCTTTCTCTTGGAAAAAAGAGGGCTGAGAGAACGAAAGGCATAAAAATCTTCCCGCTCAAAACCATCCCGCTTTCCATTGATTGTCATCCAATGACTGTTGACCCACTTGCTTCCCGGTTTAAAACTGAATGCGACATCAAAGGCCGGGGCCAGGTACCAACCCTGTTCTTCATCAAAGGAAAATGCGAAATTTTTAGAATGATCATCATGATTTCTGGCCACGACATTAAAAACCATGCGCCGGAATAATTGCTCGGCAGATCTCGCAGGCAGTTTCAATGCTCTTGCCACTCCAAAAAGCTCAGCATAAGAGTACTCGCCGGGCTTTTTGTAACTTACATGCGCCAGTCCATTGAGGGATTGGAAATGGATTCTTCGGTTCCCCGCCCGGTCAAAGCGCTTGGTCATGAAATGTCTTCGTGGGCCCTCGTCAAGTAAACCGCACGGCATCATATCGATTCCGCAACTTCCGGCCATCTTTGAATAAACATACTCCATGATGCCGTAGCCCTGCGGATCACCAAATGTTTCGCTGCTACTTCGATGTTCAGAGACACCATCAAACTTTACGATGTAGTGCTCAAAACCGTCTGGAACATCGACCTGACCCGACCGGACCCGGGTGAAATCATCGTTGAAAGCCAGGACTGCTTTCGGTCTCGCGCCACCTGCACTCATGCCAACAGATAGCAGGGACAACATGGCCTGCTTGTCCTCCTGCCCGTCGGCGGGTAAGTCGATTTGAAAATTCCCACGACTATCCAGAACTTCCTGTGCAATCTTCACCAGCGATGCAATTTCAACCTCATGCGACACATTAAGACTTTCTATCTGCGTGGCTGGCCTGAATACCAGGGCCCCCATGCCTCTTTTGCCGGTGTACTTCAGTCTTTGCAGCGGTGAAATATCCGTAGTAGATTCGCCCCGACTGGCCACCCATGCATTTAGAACAGCATTGCCAAAATCATCGGGTAATGAATCAGCCAAAAGACCGGGAAGCCCTTTAAATGCGTCATAGTCAAGACCAGGGAAACTGTAAATACGATCGGATAATGGCATGTGAATCGGGGAAAGCTCTATACCCGAGTTCACAAACGCCGGTGTGTACTGAAACGCACTTGTTCCTCTTTCAGTATCGAAGCTCAACGCACCGACCTTGTGGCTTTGATAAGCCACACTGAGTGCTTCCATTACCATTCGCTAACTTTCCTGGGTGAGATATCCTTCAACCGGCCGGATGCCCTTTGGCGCTTTTTTCCCTGTAACTTCACCAACTGCAATGGTGATACTTTCTGCTCCGGCACGAAGTTCCTGATTTGCTCAACCATATCCAGCGCCATTAATACTAAAACCACGGACTCCAGTCGTGCATCACCCCGCTCAACAGATTGCACCGCGGTCACCGAAAGACCTGCGCGTCCAGCAACCTCCTTCTGGGTGCGGTTCGCGTTTAATCGTGCCCGTTTGAGTCTTTGACCTATTTCTTTGCAAATAGCGCCTGAGCTCATCATATTTAAATCCATAAAACACTCGTTATAACCTATTAACTGATTATATTGATTCTAAAACACTTTATAGGCTGTATTATAAACATAATAACTAAATCATTCAATTAATTCATGCCGTAAAACGTTTAATACAATGTATTATAGAAGTTATTATCATTTAATACACTTTATTCACTGTATTAATGAGTATAATAAAGTTAATGGCAAACAACAGCAAGCCACGCTGCCAATATTCAACTAAGACGGCCCAAGGGTTGGAAGTAACGTTTTCCAATATGGAGCAAGATCAACCCGCACTCATGGGCTCGTGTGTGTTGGCGCGGCTTAACCATATCAACCAACTAACAACCAGCATGCCGGTCAAAGCAATGCAGGCCAGGAAGATAAAGTAGTGCTGATGACCCATCGCACCGGGTGAAGCATCCAGGATACGACCCGCAATCGGTGCAAAGAACACATCGGGCGTATAACCAATCACTGAAACCAGGCCAACGGTTGTACCGGTCAGGTACTTGGGGGTTTGGGTTTCCTCAAGCAAAGCAAAGTAGATACCCCTCAACGCAAAAACCGCAAAATAACTCACCAGCAGATTGGTGATAATCAACCCGGTTCCATCAAATTGAAGCGTTGAGACTGCCACCACGGCATAGGCGGTACATAGGATCAGAAAAGTTACAAAAATGGATTTGGCTGCGCTGAAACGGTCGGCAACGAACCCCGCCACCACCGCACCAACCGGTCGCAGGTAGGTGGCATAGGCGGTAAATCCCGCCGCCTCAACTTCATCCATACCCAGCACCTGCACGGCATAAAGAGAGTAATTATCCAAACCCTTGTAACCACAGTATGCACACACGATGATACCAGCCTTCGCCCAAACCAGCGGACGGCGCAGCACCTGTGTAACCCCGGTTAGTGGACCATGGAAATGGGTGTCTGCATTCGTGTTTGAACCTGGAAGAACCAACCAAACCAGAACGGCGGAAAGAGCGGTGACACCCGAATAAAGCAGAATAACGGATCGAAAACCCTCTCGCCTTTCGATATTACTGACCAATGCCATATCCGCCGGCATATATGAACTCAGGACAGCAACCGCAAGCACCGCAAAAGCTGCGGCAACCAAACCACGGCCCCCATCCAGAATACCGAACGCCACGCCCTGTGAGCTCTGCCCGCCCCATTCACGCGTCGCACTGATCAATGCGGCCCAGAAAAGCAAAATGCTGGTGACGCCCCAAAAACCATAAAGCAGACCCATCTGAAAAGCACCGGGAAAGGTTGCCATATAGAGCCCGCCCGCCGCTGTCGCCAAAAGCGAAACCGTCATCAGGGTACGCGCGGGAAAACGGTCGGCAATGATGCCACCGGCAAAGTATGCAAGCATCGCAGTAATACCGTAAACAGCAAAAATGTCACCCAGCTGAGTGTTTGAAAAGCCGAACGCTTCAAGCAGGGTCGGGCGAAAAAACCGCGCCGTGTGAAACGGCAGGCTGAAGATCATCTCGCCGGAGAGGATCAGCACCAATATATAAACTAAACGGCGCAAAGTGTTTTTTTGACATTTTGAGAAGAGCCACTCATGGTTTTTCCATGCTGAAAAATAGTGAACGATCTTAGCACTAACGAAAAACTGAGAGAGCGGAAAGCTGAGAACCCTTGATTGGACCGGAGACCGATGAATAGTACTCCCTCGTTAGAGCATCAATCAGTGGCTCCGGATTAACGGCGCGGTTCATTGTTTATAATGGGTGAGAGTCCAAGCTATGAAGGTCACTTAGCCGTATGAAAAAGTTGTTGATCGTTTCACATACGCCATCACCCAATACCCGCGCTATGACAAGTGCGGTGCTTGAGGGTGCATCCCATGAAGACATCAGCGGTATAGATGTCATGCTCAAACAACCACTTGAAACCGGCCCGAATGAAGTACTTGATGCGGACGCTGTCATTTTGGGCACAACCGAGAATTTCGGCTATATGAGTGGTGCGATGAAAGACTTTTTTGATCGCATCTACTACCCCTGTCTTGAGAAGACAGAATCTTTACCGTTTGCGATGTTCATACGAGCGGGCAATGACGGCCTCGGCGCGCTCAACAGTATTGAACGTATCGTAAAAGGCTTAGCCTGGAGGCAGGTACAGGAGCCGCTCATCTGCTGTGGGAAATGGCAGCCGTCTTTCGTGGATCAGTGTGAAGAACTCGGAATGACCTTGGCAGCAGGTCTTGAGGCCGGGATTTTTTGACTCCAGTTTGCTGCTGCTTTTCTTCAGCCTGCTGCGGCTGCCCACATGGCCGCACCTGAAATTCCCGCCTGGTTACGCAGTTCTGCCGGCAAAACCTGCGTCCTTTTTAACTGATCGTCAGACAGGAATTTTTTATGTTTCTTGCTGATGCCTCCGCCGATGATGATGAGTTGTGGTGAAAATATATGTTCAATATGAAGGCAGAATTCATTCAGGCGTTCACCATATTCATACCATTTCAAGCCGTGGTCTTTCTTTATTCGACCCGCCATGTATTGTTCAACGACCTCTTCATGACTTTCCAGAAAGAGTTTGCCAATCTCGAGATTCGGTACCAGTTTGCCATCCATAAAAAGACCACCCCCGACACCTGTACCCAGGGTGACGGTGATAACGACCCCGTCAACTCCCCGCCCCGCCCCAAAACGCATTTCTGCTAATCCGGCCGCATCGGCGTCATTCAGGACCATCACTTTACGGCCGGTTGCTTTTGAGAAACGCTCGTTGACTGATTGATTAACCCAACCCGCTACGTGATGAGCAGTTGGCGGCGTCAATACGATACCATTCGCGACCGCAGCAGGAAACCCAATACCCACGGGCCCCTCATAATCAAACTTATTGACGAGGGTGGCAATGGTTTGAGTGACAGCTTCGATTTCAAAATCGCGCGGCGTTTCGATGCGTATCCGGTCGCTGGCCAGTTCACCGTTATTGATGTCCACCAAGGCTCCCTTGATTCCGCTGCCGCCTATGTCGATACCTAGTATTTGCATAAATTTTCATACCATCTGCTTACTACAACGCAAAAGCCTCCTGCCATATCGTTGTAGTTCAATCTTGAATTGTCTTATAAACAACGTCCATCTGCTACTATTTGCCCCAAACTCAAACTAACAGGCGAGCGATTCTCAATGAAGCGCTTTATATAAATATGAATAAATACATCCCGGTTTTAATGCTGACCTTAATCGCAGGGCTGCCGGCCTGCACACAAACATCACTTAGCAAAAGCCAGCAACTTAATAATCCGCAACTGGGGATAGCCTGGGTCGACTCTGCCGCGGAGTACGATGCACTTACACTGCAGGCTTATCAAAACGCTATCCGTCACCTGGATGATTTGATTGCCGACAAGAACTCGACCGCATTGCCCGGGCAGGAAGGCGCGGCAGAATTGCCCACAGCCGTGATACTCGATGTCGATGAAACGTCTCTCAGCAATGTCGACTTTCAAATACATATCAAGGGTAATTTCAGTCATGAGGCTTTCGACTACTGGCAGCAGAATAACCCGGCGCGCCGTATTGAAGGTGCGCCCGAATTCATCCGGGCCGCGAGGGATAAGGGTGTAACAGTATTTTTCATTACCAATCGACCCTGCAACGAACGAGACTTTGCACCCGGACCATGCCCGCAGGAAGCAATTACCCTTAAGAACCTGGCCGAGGCGGGTATCGAAACCGATGCCGACCACCTGATGCTGGTCGGCGAAAAGCCCGAGTGGACCCGCGAAAAACGTTTTCGACAGGAACTGGTTGCCAGGGACTACCGTGTCATCATGTTGATCGGCGATGACCTGGGTGACTTTTTGCCCTGCGTACGCGCCAAGCCAGTCGCGCCTTGCCCTGTATCAACCGCAGATGATCGCGCAGTGATGACCCTGCGATATAGCGATTACTGGGGTGTCCGTTGGCACATACTGCCCAACCCCATGCATGGGTCGTGGAGCAGTTTTATCTCCGCTTATAGCGAGTAGTAAAAAAAGTGATCAAAAGGAACTGACTCACAGCTTTGCAAATATGAAGGTATGCGTCCAATCCCTATCTTGAATTCCTATTCAACAATTTCAAATGTGAACTTGTTCTGTACGCCAGTGACCTCCACAGCCTCTCCATCGACAAAACGGGGTTTGTATTTGAATTTCAATGCAGCGTTTATGGATGCGTTGTAAAACAGGGTGGATGAGCACTGGTCCTGAACAACCACTGGATCCTTGATTGTTCCTATGTGGGTTACGGTGTATTCAACCACGCAATACCCTTCCAGACCACGGGTCAATGCCCGGTTTGGATAGATTGGCGCGACTTTTACGATAGGCAGGTAGTCACCTTCTGCGCCAAGGTTGTAATTTCCGATGAACTTGACCTTTGCATCAACCGGAGCAGGTGCAACAGCCACTTTCACATGGGTGGTATTCGGGTTTTTCAGTTGGGGTGCCGGAGGTTGTGGTGGTTGCACAATGGGTCTTGGCGGAATTTCTGGTTTTTTAGGTCTATCATTGATTGTTTCATCACGCTCTACGCGGACAAACTTCAGCAAGGTTGTCACACCCTTGCTTTCCAGGGTGCGATCGGCTGTCTCAATCAGGTTTTGCATAATCCAGAACAGGCATATCGTCACGAAAAGTGCTATGACCAGGCTGATAAGAGAACGAACAAATAATCCCGAATGCCCCGGTGTCAATGTGCTAATTATCGTTGCTGTCATGATGCTATCTCCTGTTTGGCCGGACTAAGTGATAAATGTTAAAGCTGCTCCCATATGCTTTGTTTTTCATTCCTGTTGTTGAAAACAATTTCAAAATTGTGCCAGTGCTTTTTCATTTGATACCGGTTCCCAAACCTCCTGTACCAGGTCGTTGAATACCATCAGGGTTTGCTCATAGGTGACTTCAGGAAAAAATTCAATCGACCTTTCAAGAGAGCGGGCCGCGCCCGTCAAATCTCCGAGTTTCCATTGCAGAGCCGTCTGTGACAGAAGCCAGTTTTCCGGTGGCACATCACCATCTGCCTCTGCCTGCTCAATCGCAACCTTGATGTATCGAAGACCCTGATCCCAATGCTGCAAGCTGACAAAAGCGCGGCTGCGAAGCGCCCAGCTATCCGCAGATGGCGCAACCGGGTTCACATTTTTCGACCGCTCAAGTGCCTTTATCGTATCTACGTAATTTCCCCGTGCAAACTGAATCTCACCAATGGTGTTGAGTACCCGGGCTTGATGCACAGGCACCCTGTCTGTCAATGAGACGACCTGCTGGTACAAACCGAGTGCACGATCGAATTCACCCAACCGGTAGTGCAGAAGGGCCTGCAGATCGTTCAGTTGCGCCAGTTCATTGTCACTGGGTGACTGTTCAGTAAAAGCCGTTTCCAGTTGGTTCAAGCCGGCCAGTGTCCGGCTCAACTCTTCATCGTCCACATCTCCGGTTTCCAGCACCTTCAATGCAAATTCCATGGGTACCCGTAACTCCTCACGGATAACGAGATTAGGTTCAAGTTCAAGTGTCCCCAACATTCCATAGGCAACACTGACACCGACAGACAGGGTCAGCAGTAAACTACCTAGAAAGCTCGCAAAGACACTTTTGTTGTAGTGCCGCAGCATGTAAGTTCTTTGTTTGATCTGACCAAATGAAGGTGAATAAGCCGCTTGCTCGAACGGCAACGGTGCATGTGCTGACATGAGCAGGGTTTCACCATATATGCGCCGTATCGCCCTGTCTTTTGTCACCAACACTTTTTCATCACATGACAATTCCTGGTCAAGTTGCAGGTAGCGCTCGGCAATATAGACAAGTGGATTGAACCAGAATAGACAGCGATAAACCCGGGCGAAAAGCAAACTAATCAGATCATGACTACGCAAATGCTGGTATTCATGTTCAAGCATCAGTACCTGTTGTTGCGTGGTGTAACGCTGAAAGAAATCGACCGGTAATAGCAGCACTGGCTTAACGAGGCCGGTAACCGCTGGCCCGCGACCTGTTGACAACATTCGGAACCCGGCCGGTGACCTGCTGGCCAAGCCGGCGCAGCGCGTGCGAACAAGAGATTTCTCCAGCTCGGTCATCGGCCTGCTTGAGTGCTGCATTTTCACCGAAAACCGGAAGCTGCGGGCTGTGAAAAAGCATAGAGACAACAAGGTTCCCAACATCCATGTGATCAACAGCAAATCCGGTGTGGTCAATACCAGACTGCTTGGGGTTTGGTGTGATTTGACTTCGATCGATCTGTCTGCCAAACCCAACATACCTTGTGCCGTTTCGATGGCGCTATTTACAACTGGAACTTCAATGCCAGGGATATCGAGCATGCGTTGAACCGGCTGGTTAGGAATCCCCATCGCCAACAGACCCAACAAGGGTATCAACCAGAGGTAATACGCCCAACGTGCGCCCAGCCATCTGGCAACGGCAGTGCGAATTGACAGTACAAACACCATCCAGATACTGGACAGGACGGTGGCCAGCACAGCCAGTTCAAAAATGCTTTCAGTCGTCATCAGAAAGCTCCTTCAACAGACCCCGAAGCTCAGCGCGTTGTTTGGAATCAAGCGATCGTCCACCGGCAAAACTGGCGACAAGGGGGGCGATATCGCCGTCAAACAAGCGATCAACAAAGCTGGATGTGGCTACGCGTCTGTAGGTCGCCTCATCCACCAGTGGACTGAAGTAGTTAATACCATCCTGTTCTTTCTTTACGCGTAATACCGATTTCTTTTCCAATCGACTCAGTAATGTGTTGACCGTTTTGCGGTGCCACTGTGTCTCAGACTGAAGCCTTTGGGTGATCTCGCGGGCGTTGAGCGGACATTCTTTCCACAGCAATCGCATCAGGACCAGCTCTGCATTTGTAATGGTAAGTTCCATTTGATCTCCGGTTTTGCAGTATCGAAACACTGGACTACACTTATAGTCTAATAGACCACATCTGTAGTCATCATGTCAATTAATTATTTACTTCACTATGGTTCTACAGGATCAGGCTGAGTAGAAAACACTTAACTGACCGCATTGTTCCGGTAGATTTCTGACGGTATCACGACTATTCTTTTTATGTACTAAGACTTAAGTTTCTTCTCTCGAACACAATGGAGTTGCCTGATGAATGTGCGTTACGCGGCCGGCCCAGCGGCAATTGTTTATAAGGACGAAAACGGCAAAAAGTCCAATAAAAAACTCATCCAGCTTCTTTGGGGTGACCTGGTCGATTTACTCGAAGAGCCACCCGGCAACTTTGCAAAGGTCAAGGTGCGCATCGATGAAGGCACCAAGATGTACGAGGGTTGGATGAAGAAAAACGAAATCCAGACCGAACCTGTTCTCGAAGTCACGTTTGTTGACATCGGCCAGGGTGATGGCTCCCTGATCATCGTGCCGGACAAGGGCAAACCGGATTTTCAGCGCAGGGCGATGGTTATCGATGCCGGCGAGAAAGACAGCATGATGCGCTACATCAAGTATCGCTTTATGTACCCGAGTAAAAACCGCCCGAAAGAGATACACGCCGGTATCATTTCACACCCGGACCAGGACCATTACAGGGGTTTTCTGCCGCTGTTCAAACACACCGGCATATCGTTCAAAACCCTCTTTCACAACGGACTCGTTGAACGTAAAGGTGACGCTGTCCTGGGCGCAAGCACAGGCACCAAGCCGAAATTGTTCACCCACCTGATCAAGTCCAAGACACAACTCAAGACCCTGCTGGACAAGGACGCCCAAATTTCGGGACGAAAGAACTACCCGGACATGCTAAGAACGGGGTTGGAAGCGGGTAAATTCGATACCTTCAAGATGCTTTCCCGTGATGATGAACATATGCCGGGTTTCAAGCCTGGCGATGAGATCGAGATCGAGGTACTGGGCCCGGTGGTTGAGAGGACCAACCAGAACAAGACGGGTCTGCGTAATTTTGGAAATACCGGTTTCACCAAGAACGGTCACTCGGTGGTGTTACGGCTGACATACGGCAATGTACGGATGCTGCTGGGCGGTGATCTCAATATCCCGTCCGAGAAACTGCTTCTTGACGCGACCATGGGTAAGCCCGTCCCTGAGAAAAAGACAGATCTCACAAAGTACATCAAAGAAGCCCGCAAGAAACTGGAGGTCGATATTGCAAAGAGTTGTCATCATGGCAGCGCGGATTTTTCCTCGCTATTCCTCAGCGCAGTTAACCCGATAGTCACCGTGATATCGAGTGGCGACGATGAACCTCATTCGCATCCCCGCGCCGAAACCCTGGGGGCCATCGGTGTTACCTCACGCGGCGAGCGTCCGCTCATCTACAGCACTGAACTGGCGCGATCTGCCAAGGATGCCATTCGCGACCCCAACCAGGAGCGCAAGCAGATAAAAGCCGCGCATGATGCGGTGTTGAAAGCCGTCGACGCAGTCAACAAGGCCACCACTGCGAAAGACAAGGCAGCGGCAAAGAAGAAGAAAACGGCAGCGAACAAAGCATTTCGGAAACTGGTTGACGATACGATCAATCGGACTGTCCAGGTTTACGGTGCGATCTATGTCCGGACCGACGGCAAGGATGTGGTCGTCGCACAGAGGATTGAACGCAGCTCTGCCGGCAAACAGTGGGATTACTCGGAGCTCCACCCGGACGCGAAAGGTGAGTTGCAGTTCAAGTCAAAATACCATGGAGAGTAGCTGAACACCGGACTCATCTTGCCGTTGTGAGCCCGACGCAAGGCAACTGAAAGATTGGATTCATCGCTGGTTTATTTAAATGATGCCGGCTAAGACGACCTTGTAAACGGCAAGCTTGTCATTGAAGTATGAATTCGGGCATAGTCATTGATATGAAACTACGTTACAAAATTGCTGGGGGTTTCGTCATTCTCGCAACGCTTGGCGTTTCAGTGCTGGCAATCATGCTGAGTCACAACTCCGATTGCCCGCCTGCAGCGACACTCGCCAATAACGCTGACCCGATGCAGGCCGTTGTCTATCGCTGTTACGGCTCACCTGAGGTTCTGCAGCTTGAATCGATTGAAAAACCTGCACCGGCGGACAACGAGGTGCTGGTAAAAATCAAGGCAGCCGCCGTTAATCCGCTCGACTGGCATTACATGAGGGGTTCGCCGTATATCATGCGTCTGGGCACCGGTCTTGGCGCGCCGGATGAAACACGTTTGGGTGTTGACTTTGCAGGTACGATTGAAGCAGTTGGCAGGAGTGTCAAACAATTTAAACCCGGAGATGATGTATTTGGCGGCAGGACAGGTGCCTTCGCCGAGTATGTAACGATGACCGAGGACCGTGCACTAGCGCTGAAACCGGCCAATGTGAGTTTTGAGCAGGCGGCTTCTGTACCCATCGCCGCTATCACCGCACTTCAGGCTCTGCGCGACAAGGGTCAGCTTAAGCCGGGTCAAAAAGTATTGATCAATGGTGCTTCAGGTGGTGTGGGTACGTTTGCCGTACAAATCGCCAGGGCCATTGGCGCCGAGGTGACCGGCGTATGCAGTGCACGCAACGCAGAGATGGTGCGCTCGATCGGCGCGGATCACGCTATTGACTACAAGCAGGAAAACTACACCGAAAACGGCCAGCATTACGATCTGATTATCGATATGGTGGGTAATCACTCGTTGTCAGATAACAGGCGGGTCCTGACTCCCGAGGGTATTTTTGTCATCGTAGGTGGAGGAAAAGGAAACTGGCTCGGACCGCTTCTGGGCCCCATCAAGGCTTTTATCTACTCCCCGTTTGTGGGTCAGGAGTTCAGCCTGTTGCTGGCGCAGATGCGTAAGGATGACCTGCAAACACTGGCTGAGCTCATGGAGACAGGACAGGTTGTTCCGGTTATTGACCGCCGTTACTCACTGAGCGAAGTTCCGGCAGCGATCCGCTATTCGGAAGAAGGCCATGCCCGCGGCAAGATAATCATCAACCTGGAATAGGTTTCTCAACATGTATGCGCAAGTGCTCAACGAGTGCAAACCGATTACGGAAAAACCGCTGGTTTTAACCGAACTGGAAAAACCGGAAGCAGGCGCCGGCGAAGTGCTAATCAGGGTTCATGCCTGCGGTATCTGCCGTACTGACCTGCATGTTGTCGAAGGTGAACTGGATTCCACCAGGTATCAACTGCCCATTATTCCAGGGCACCAGGTTGTTGGTACGATAGAGTCGGCTCCGGAGACTTCCATATTGAAACCAGGCCAACGGGTCGGCGTGCCGTGGCTGAACTCGACCTGCGGCAACTGCCGCTTCTGCCGGACCGGGCGGGAGAATCTATGTGAACATCCGGAGTTTACCGGCTGGACAAAAAACGGCGGGTTTGCCGGATTTGTTACCGCTCCGGCTGACTTCGTCTATCCACTTCCGGCACAACTGAGCGATACAGACGTTGCCCCTTTGCTATGTGCCGGAATAATCGGCTATCGCTGCCTGCGTCAATGCGAAATTGATGACTGGGCCGGTGCAAAACTGGGTTTATACGGCTTCGGTGCCGCTGGCCATATCGCGATCCAGATTGCGCAACATCGTGGTGCGGATGTGTATGTTTGCACACGCGACCATGAACGCCATCAAAAACTGGCACAGGAGTTAGGGGCAACATGGGTTGGCGGGACATTTGACCCGCCACCGGTGAAACTTGATGCATCGATTATCTTTGCACCGGCTGGTGAAATCATTCCCGTAGCGTTAAGCGCACTGGACCGGGGTGGCAAGCTGGTACTCGGCGGAATCCATATGAGCCCGGTAACAGAATTTGCATACGAGAAAATCTATTGGGAACGGGTCATCCGTTCGGTCGCCAACAATACCCGTCTGGATGGCCAGGAATTTATTGCAGAAGCAGTTGCCGCAAAAATCCACACACATACAGAGGTTTTTCCGCTGGCAGAGGCCAACACTGCCTTGCTTGCCCTTAAACAGGATGCCATCAGGGGAGCCGGTGTGCTGCTGGTGGAAACCTGACAGACCCCGGGAATTTCAGCGCCAAACAATTGCAACCGTCATGCAAAATCCGTGAAACATGTTTTTATTGACCCAAATCAATCTGTCGACGGTTGACCCGCCGTATTCTGAACACACGATAGCTCGATTTTTAGCGGGGAGTACGTGATGTTGAATAAATATCAAATTCGTGACCTCAAGAAAACACTGGATGATCGCTTCTTCGATCTGCGTGAGGAAGTTCGGCTTGAACTACTCGAGACGGAAAATCAGACCTATATCGCTCTTGCTGGCCGGGTCCATGACATCGGAGAGGCATCAGTGGCCGACCTGCTGGTGGATCTCCAGTTAGCGGACATTGACCGCCATATTCAGGAAATCAGGGATATTGATGCGGCACAGCTACGTATGTCGGCGGGAAGCTATGGTGTTTGCAGCGACTGCAAGTCATCCATTGCCATCAAACGGCTGCAGGCCTATCCTACTGCAAAGCGTTGTCATCGATGCCAGGACAACCACGAACATACCTATGCGGTAACCATGGGACCGTCAATGTAATTCGATATGACTAGCCAATCCATGAAAACATTCCCCATCCTTACGCACAAGCAAGATAGGGTGACCACCCTGACCATGAACACACCTGCGCGTCTCAATGGCTGGACCATGGAGATGATGAATGCGCTTAAAGAAGCTTTCAGGGTGGCGGCACTCGATGACAAAACCAGCGTAGTGATTTTGACCGGGGCGGACCCGTATTACTGCGCGGGTGTCAATTTGTCAGCAACGCTTCGACTCGGTCATCCACGTAAACTGCATGCGATGATCGTGGAGCAAAACCAGGCACTTTTCGACATGTTTCTGGATTTCCCCAAGCCAATGCTAATCGCGGTCAATGGGCCGGCCATCGGTGCCAGCGTGACTTCAGCAACTCTTTGCGATGGAGTCATTGCCTCTGAGAAAGCGACGTTTTCAACACCCTTTGCGGCACTGGGGGTCACACCGGAAGGCTGCTCAAGTGTTCACTTTGCACAGCTCATGGGTTCCGCAAATGCTGAAAGAATGCTTGGCAAGGAGGGCTGGAAGCCCTCCGCCGGGGAGGCGCTCGAAGCCGGACTGATCCAGTGGCTTGCACCCCACGACGAACTCTTAGCAGAGGCCAGCCGGATTGCACAGGAATGGATTGCCTCAGGAGCGACACGCAGCTTCCGGGGTGAGAATGGGCGTGAAGAACTGAAAGCCGTTAATGCCAGTGAATCACAGGCACTAGCCGATGCGTTCCTGAGTGCGCCTTTTATCAGGGCACAGTTTAAATTCTTATGGAGCAGAAAAAAGTGGGCGCCTGCTGTAATGTTCCTGACCATGCTGATTTCACGACCGCTTTGGTCAAAATTTCTTTGATTATTTGCGATTATTACATCGTTCGAAAACCATAACTAATACGTTAATCCATGATTGAATGATCGGTCATTTGTTGCGAATAGACCCGAATAACACTGCTGTCCCACTTATTCCTAGAACCATGTCCTGAACATAACTAGCCGTACCCGCACCTGCACTCTTTATCAGCAGGGGAGCCGAGGTCGCGCGGTACCTTCCTTCAGGACTCGCCACAAGCACGTCCGTGTGGGCTCGGTCGCGACATCCATGTCGCTCACGGTCCTGAAGTAAGGAACCGCACACCCTCGGCTCTGTGCCTAATCATAGGGTGATGGTTTCTGATAGATGCACTGCGGTTAGGTTGAAGCTGGGGTGGGGGTATTGTCTTACCAGGACCGTACGAGGCAGGAAGCCGAGTATCGAGCGCCAC
>RCNE010000146.1_pt1 | contig 34456 bp, 28 predicted proteins | sample 2041361 | NCBI WGS metagenome assembly RCNE01 (sample SAMN09708229, study PRJNA481090) | Marine sediment metagenome, whole genome shotgun sequencing project. | reverse complement strand
TAAAATTAGAACCCTTATTAAATCCGAAAAGGGTAGTTTTTGTCTTTTTAAGGCAAAGCACCTAAATTTTGTACAGCATCAGTTGTAACAATAGCATCGTTACTTACTAATACTATAAAATTGTCTTTATTTTTTAATACTTTTTCTAAAAATAATTCACGTTTTATATATCCTTTTTTAGGCTTTAAAACTGTAATCTGTTTTAAAGAATCTAAAGACTGTAACGCATTCAATACTTTAGTTACTTTAGGGACAGATGTTATTAAAGTATCGGTAACGACTAACAAATTTTCTCCTTTATACTTATTTTTAATATACCTCAACATCTCATCCATCATCTTTTCTTCACTTGCTACACTTTGTATTAATTTACTGTTAGATATAGGGGCATGATCTTTTTGTGATATTGGCGAAACTATAGCTACTTGTTTATTCTTTAAGATCCCTGAAACTAATTGAACATTACCAAAAAATAAAGGGCCTATTATTACATCGGCATTACCTAAATTACCACTAGCTAATAAACTACTCAATTCCCTTTTATTATTCTTGGTGTCAAATACTTTCATATCTACAGATAGCCCTTGCTTCTTTACAGAATCTAATGCCATCATAGCGCCAAGATAAAAATCGGTGGCTACGTCAGCTGTTTTATTCTTTGTAAAATCTATACCCGATTTATGGCTCATAAAAGGTAGCATTAGAATTGCTTTTATTTCTTTATCAGGAATAATAGCAGGTACAAAATCAGATGTAGAAGCTTTAATAAGTGTAGGAATTCTAATCAACATTCCTTCTTTAACACCTTCGCTTAACTCAGGATTCACAGCTATTAATTCTTCTTCGGTCATTTCGAACAACTGTCCAAGACTAAAGAATGTCTCATCTTTTTCTACTTTATGGATTGAAAAACCTTCTTCTGGGTCAGGTATTTCATCTGTATCTGGTACTAAAATAATATCAGTCATTTTAATACCTGTTTCTTTAATTTGAGGATTGAGTTCTTCTAGTTTTTCTATAGTTATACCATAACGCCTAGAAATACCATATTTTGTTTCTTTAGGCCTAACCAAATATGGTTTTGTAGTTAGTACCGCTTGCACCTGCGTATTTTCTTGTTTATAATTTCTAGGAACCGGAAATTTAATTACTTGCCCAGCTTTTAGATCTTCTACACGAAGTACTGGATTGTACTTTCTCAACACGCGCTTAGAAACTCCAAATTCTTTTTTGAGTCTAAAAAAGTTTTCTCTAGGTAATACTTTATGAGTTAAAAAACCATTTTCAACATAATCTTTTCCGCTATCTACAGCAGCTATAGCTGGATTATAGTTTTTATTTGGTACTATTAGAATCTTACCTACATCTAACGTATTATTTTGATGAAGTTCGGGGTTTAGTTTTATAAGATTGTGCGGAGTGATAGAAAATTTACGCGCAATACTTTGTATCGTTTCACCTTCTTGAGAAGTATAGGTTTCATATTTCTTATTCTGTGAAAACATTGAAAATGTCACAAGTAAGAAAAACGTTACAACTAACTTTATTTTTGTCATTCTCATAAATTATAGCATATTTTTTATTAATACATCCTGATTTTCATCAGAATACAACTATTCCCACTCAATAGTCGCTGGAGGTTTTGAGCTAATATCATAGACAACTCTATTCACTCCTTTTACATTATTTATTATTTTATTAGATGTTTCTTGTAAAAACTCATAAGGTAAATTTACCCAATCGGCAGTCATACCATCAGTAGAAGATACAGCCCGTAAAGCTACAACTTTTTCATAAGTTCGCTCATCACCCATTACACCTACCGAATTTACAGGCAACAACATAGCACCCGCTTGCCAAACATCATTATATAAATTCCATTTTTTTAATCCTTCTACAAATATAGCATCAACTTCTTGTAACATTCTTACCTTATCGAAAGTGATATCTCCTAAAATTCGAATCCCTAGCCCTGGTCCCGGAAACGGATGTCTACCTAATAACTCTGCATCAATACCCATTGACTTTCCAACTCTACGTACTTCGTCTTTAAAAATCATCCGTAAAGGTTCTACAATTTTCAACTTCATAAAATCGGGTAAACCACCTACATTATGATGACTTTTTATCGTTGCTGATGGCCCTCCAGTTACTGAAACCGACTCAATCACGTCTGGATAAATAGTACCTTGAGCTAACCAAGTAACATCTTCGATGTTGTGTGCTTCATCATCAAAAACTTCAATAAATGCATTACCTATTGCTTTACGCTTTTTTTCTGGTTCTGAAATTCCTTCTAAAGCTTTCAAAAAACGTGCCGAAGCATCTACGCCCTTTACATTTAGGCCCATATGTTTGTACTGATCGAGAACGTTTTCAAATTCATTTTTACGTAACAATCCATTATTAACGAAAATACAATACAAGTTTTTACCAATAGCTTTATCTAATAATACCGCAGCTACGGTAGAATCAACACCTCCTGATAAACCCAACACTACTTTATCTTTTCCAATCTTTTCTTTCAATGAACTTACCGTTGTTTCTACAAAAGAATCTGGCGTCCAGTTTTGAGCTACTTTAGCGATATTGACTAAAAAGTTTTCTAGCAATTGTTTACCATCTGTTGAGTGGTATACTTCTGGATGAAATTGTATCGCATAAGTATCTTCATTTTCAATATGAAAAGCTGCATATTCAACGTCATGAGTACTTGCTATCTTTTTATACGATGTTGGCAACTCTAAAATGGTATCTGAATGGCTCATCCAAACTTGGCTACCTTCATTAATACCTTTAAACAAATCACTATTATGATCTACTGAAGTTAAATTCGCCCTACCATATTCTCTGGTATTAGAAGCGCCTACTTTACCACCAAAAAAATGTACTAAATACTGTGCACCATAACAAACACCTAACAAGGGCTTCTTTCCCTTAATTTTTGACAAATTTGGTTGAGGAGCCAACTCACCATCTACGGAATGTGGACTTCCTGATAAAATGACGGCTTTAAAATCATCTTCATTGAATTTTGTGCTATTGTAAGGGTGAATTTCACAATAAATATTGAGTTCTCTAATACGACGGGCAATTAGTTGAGTGAATTGCGATCCGAAATCTAAAATAAGTACCTTTTCTTGCATTTGTAAAAGTAAAATTTAATTAAGAATTGGCATAGAATTTCCTATATAATTTAAGCTATAAGAAAACAGCGTTAGCTCCTTGATAAGCACTTTTAAAATTTGATTGATTTATATTTGTGAAAACACGTTCTTTTTCGAAATAAGCAATCAAATTTTCAGTAGGCATATTACCTGTCAACTCATCTTTTGCCATTGGGCAACCACCGTAGCCTTTAATGGCACCATCGAAGCGAAAACAACCTGCTTTAAAAGCTGCGTTAATTTTCTCATTTGCTGTAGTTGGTGTTGTATGTAAATGTGCACCAAATTCTATAATAGGGTATTTCGGAATCAAATTAGAAAATAAATAATCTATTATTTCTGGTGTAGAACTACCAATTGTATCAGACAATGATAATATCTTCACTCCCATTTTTGCTAATTTTTCTGTCCAATCAGCAACTATATCAACATTCCATGGATCACCATAAGGATTACCAAATCCCATCGACAAATAGGCAACTACTTTTTTATTGGTTCTATCAGCAATAGCTAAAATTTCATAGAGAGTGATAATAGACTCTTCTATAGTTTTGCTAGTGTTACGCATTTGAAAATTTTCTGAAATAGAAAAAGGATACCCTAAATAAGTAATTTCATCAAACTTCGAAGCATCATTTGCACCTCGAACATTGGCGACAATGGCTAGTAATTTACTCTTAGTAGTATCTAATTCTAACTTAGAAAGTACCTCAGCAGTATCTCGCATTTGCGGAATTGCCTTTGGAGACACAAAACTGCCAAAATCGATGGTGTCAAAACCAACCTTAAGTAAACTGTTGATGTAAGATACTTTTACCTCTGTCGGGATAAAAGTTTTGATGCCTTGCATGGCATCTCTAGGGCATTCTATAATTTTAACGCTACTCATTGAATCTCAAAGATACAATTTGAACGCACTATTTAATCTGAAAACAATATAAAAATTGCAATCCCTATATATACGGTTATTTGAAGCCATTTTAATACGTTTCCAATAGCTGAGTTTTGTCTCAATTTAGTAGAAATAGCACCAGCTAATACCGCAATTCCTAAAAATATTACCAATGAAACACCCATAAATACAAAACCTAACACAAAAAATTGGTTTACTGTTGACATCGAATCGCTAAATAAAAATCCTGGAAATAGCGCTAGAAAAAAAATGGAAACCTTAGGATTCAAAATATTCATTATAAATCCTTGTCGAAATAATTGACCCAAACTTTTCTTTGATTTGGTTTCTTCTGTTTCCATAGAAATAGTAGCTTCACTTTTAAACACTTTATAGGCCAAAAACAATAAATATGCCGCTCCAAATATTTTTAAGGAAACATATAAGTTCTCATTAGATTTAATAATAGCAGAAGCTCCAAATGCCACCAATGACGTGTGTACAATACATCCAGAAATTAAGCCTAAAACGGTAGCAATACCATACCTCACCCCATTTGTGACACTCTGAATGAGCACAAAAATATTATCCGGTCCAGGAGAAATCGACAAAAGCGCTGTAGCACCTATAAATGAAAGTAATATAGTAGTATCCAAATTGAATTTCTTTTAAAAGTCATCATATAAAATCTACTTCTCGATACAGTTTTCTATGAAAACCACTCGAAGTGACAATTTTTATGCAAACATTCTACTCAAATTATATGCAAAAAAAATCCTGCCAAAGACAGGATTTAAATATACTAAATCTAAATTTTAGTTATAATGATGCCGAATATTCTACTAAATCAATAATTTTTGTAGAGTATCCATATTCATTATCATACCAAGAAACTACTTTTATAAATTTATCAGTTAAGGCAATCCCTGCGTTTGCATCAAAAACCGAAGTACATGTTTCCCCAACAAAATCTTGAGATACAACTAACTCTTCAGTATAACCTAATATTCCTTTTAGCTCATTTTCAGAAGCTTCCTTCATCACTCTACAAACTTCTTCATACGTTGTGCTTTTACCAAGATTAACAGTTAAATCAACTACTGATACGTCCATAGTTGGTACTCTAAATGACATTCCTGTTAGTTTACCATTTAAAGAAGGAATAACTTTTCCTACTGCTTTTGCAGCACCTGTAGATGAAGGTATAATGTTGTGCAATGCCGCTCTACCGCCTCTCCAGTCTTTTAATGAAGGTCCATCAACCGTTTTTTGAGTAGCTGTGGTTGCATGTATTGTTGTCATCAACCCGTCAGTAATTTCAAAATTATCATGTAACACTTTAGCAATTGGTGCTAAACAATTTGTTGTACATGATGCATTAGAAAATATAGTGTCAGAAGCTTTTAATTCTTTATTATTTACTCCCATTACAAACATTGGAGCATCTGCTGATGGTGCTGAAATAATAACTTTTTTAGCACCTCCTTTAATGTGTAGTTCAGCTTTTTCTTTCGTTGTAAAAAACCCAGTACATTCTATTACATAATCTGCACCTGCCTCATCCCATTTTAAATTTTCAGGATTCCTTTCAGCCGTTATTCTAATTTGGTTACCATTTACAATTAACTTACCATCTTTTACACTAACATCTCCGTCAAACCGACCATGAACTGAATCGTATTTTAACATATACGCTAGATAATCTACATCTAGCAAGTCGTTAATTGCTACCACCTGTACATTTTTTCTTTGAGCGGCAACTCTAAATGCTAATCTGCCTATTCTACCAAAACCGTTAATTCCTATTTTTATCATAATTTTTGTTTATATGTTATACTGATAGTATATCAGATATTCTTAATAATTCTCTATTTATATCGTGTGTTCTCTTAATTGCCTCCTCTATATTGGTAGTAGTTACTCTATTTTTTATCAAGCCAACCATTTGATTTGATTTTCCATCTAATAGCTCTTCAACAGCTTTCACACCTAGTCTGCTCGCCAACACTCTATCAAAACAACTCGGGGATCCACCACGTTGCATATGACCTAAAACTGATACTCTTGCCTCATAATCTGGTAAATTTTCAGAAACGTATTCAGCTAATTCAAATACATTTTTACCAATTTTATCACCTTCAGAGACAACTACAATACTAGACGTTTTACCGCTGCGCTTACTTTTCTTTAAAGATTCTAATAACCTCTCTAGACCTAAATCTTCTTCTGGAATTAAAATTTCCTCTGCACCAGCACCAACACCCGCATTTAACGCAATAAAACCTGCATCACGTCCCATAACTTCAATAAAGAATAACCGATTATGCGAACTTGCAGTATCTCGAATTTTATCGATAGCTTCTACAACAGTATTTAAAGCAGTGTCATAACCTATGGTAAAACTAGTTCCAGCAATATCATTATCTATTGTGCCTGGTATACCAATAAATGGGATATTATATTCTTTTCCGAAAACAACACCTCCTGTGAAAGTACCATCACCACCGATTAATATTAATCCGTCTACTTCAGCTTTTTTTATGCTTTCATAGGCTTTTTTTCTACCTTCTTTAGTTCTAAACTCATTAGATCTAGCCGACTTTAAAATTGTACCTCCTTTACTAATAATGTTTTTTACGCTACGCGCATCGAGATTTATATAATCGCCTTCGATCATACCTTGATAACCTCTATAAAAGCCTACACATTCTACTTTATAGTAAGAACAGGCTCTAACAACAGCTCTAATAGCTGCATTCATACCTGGCGCGTCACCTCCAGAAGTAATTATCCCTACTTTTTTAATTGATTTATTCATTCTATTTATAAAGTGTAAAATTAAATATTATTATACAAAATGCCCTTTTAAAGACTCTTTTTATACGAAAACGTTATCGTATAATTACGCTTTAAAATACTAAAGGCAGATGTGAATTATTGCTTCGTTTTGGTACTGTCTTTTTTTATTTTGGTAAAGTTTACAAGCTTCTGTTTTATTTTTAAAGAATCTTTACTGTTTTTCTTCTTTTTATTAGCCCCTTTTTCACCAAAAATCTTCTCTTTAAGTTCTTTACCTGTATCAAAATCTACGCTATAAGAAAGGCCTATACCTTGTGTATAACCTTCTTCATCGGCAACTGTAAACTGTACTTCATTTTGTCTGTTATATACCTTAGCTCTAAATGTCTCAGCTTTATTTAAGGGTAACTCTAGCTCTACTTCTCCAGTAACACTCGATTGTGTATTCCCACCAACAGGTACACCAACTTTACCATTATAAATTATCTTTTTACCTATTCTCCCTTTAAAAGTTAAACCAAATTGATCATCAGTAACTAAGCTTGAATTAACATTATTACCCCTTTGCCCTGGCGCATAGGTTACACCAACATCAAAAACATCTCCTTTACTTTTTAAAATATTTGAAAGAATATCTGATATTTTTTCAGATACAGTTCCTGTTAAAGCTGCATTTGTATCAAAATTAAAATTACCTTCATCTAGATTGATAAAGGACCCAGTAGTTAATAATGAGAAAAACTGTGTCATTTTTTTATTTTCATCACTTAATTTAAACTCTAACTCAGAAGTAACTAGAGAATTAGAATTCGGTATTTGCACATCAAACTCAATTTCAGAATTTAACAATTGTCCCGTTATATTCGCCACTAAATTAACATCTAATTCACGTGATGGAACATTCTCTAATAAGGTTGCTGGGTTTGCTTTCGTACTATAAATTGCTGTTATATTATTTAAATAAGCATCAAATGGGCTACCTGTCCACACCACAGATCCATTAGGCTGAACAATAAAATCTTTATTCACAATATTTCTAAATTCATAAATGCCGCTATCAACAACATATGACCCATCAATTGTAAACTTTCCTTTGGTATTAATTTCAATATCCATATATCCATTACCACGTCCTCGCAAAATACTCCCTGTATTTTTATCTACTACTATTTCAGCTACAGCTTCATCTGTTACCCAAAGACCTAAATTTAATGTTAATCCTTTAACTTTATCAAAAATGATTTCATTAATTACATTCTCATCAACACCTTTATTTGTTTTAGAAATAAAGTTTATCAGTTTAGAATCACCAACTGTATTCACATCACTCAAAGGTATGATAAACTCTGTACCAGCTTTTGTACTTGCTGTAGCTTCAATTACTAATTCATCGGTATAGCCTTTAATACTCGCATTTGCATTATCCCCATATAAATCACGTCCAATAAAAACGGTACCATAATACGGAGTATCTTCATCTTCTTTGGTATTTAAAACCAAGAAATTTTCTGCTTCTAGTTTCAAATTTAAATACCAATCATCGAATCTTGTATGCGAAATGTCTCCTGACAAAGTTGCTTCTGTATCGTGTATGTCATCTACCAAAGTTGTAGGTAAAAACCGAAAACGTTGCTTGCTTAAGGTTACTTTAGAGGTGCCAATAAAATCATAATTAACATTCAAATAAGGAATTGCTATACCCGCATTTGTTAATTCTAAAGCTCCATCAATATCTGGATTTATAAGTAATCCAGTAATTATTCCTTTACCAGAAACATCACCTCTTATCTTATCAATAACTCCTTTTCCTAAAGGGTTAAACGGTTGCAGTTGAAATTTATTCAATTCAAATTTTGCAATTATTGTTGGCCGTTTTGCTTCAAAATCTATCTCACCCGTAGCATCTATTCTTTTTATATTTTCATTTTGTAAAGAAACATCTATGATATATTTACGTAATGAATTATCTCCTAAAGCATTTACAATTAAGTTTCCTTGATTGATATTATTTAAATGCAAATCATTTATGACAAGATCAGCAATAGGTAACGGATTTCCTTTTATCTCTTTATAATTAATATAACCATTAACTAAGCCTTTCATATCTAAACTATCTACTCTTGGTGTAATCCCTTCTAATTTTACATTTTTTAAATTAAGTGTTACATCCTTATCATTTTTACCTGTAATAACGCCTGCAAAATCAATTTCTTGATCTTTAGATATGATGTTAATTTTATCGAATGCGAAAGTTTCAAATTTCTCATCAATTACTACTTTATTTTGCTTGTTATTGTTAGGGTTTACTAACCAATCGTTGTCTTTAAATTTAATATCAGATTTTTTTAAACCAACTACAGATTTATTATTCTCATTTAATGTATGATAAAAACTTAAATCGAATTTTTCATTTAGCTTTCTACCTCCTATAAAATCTGTTCTAAAAAACAACGTGTCATTTAAAGTTACATTTACCAAATTGAGATCTTTCACATTATAATATTTGGTAGTTACATTATCTATACTGAGTAACGTATTGTAAAGTGGATTTTTATTATCTATTTGTAATCGAATATTTTTAGCAACATTTTTATACGCTTCTACCTCAGGTGATTTAAAGGTCAACTCAAATTTTTCGCTATCGGCTACAATTTTTCCTTTTATGGAAGTGTTTGGACCCAATTTTACTTGCGGGAAGAACACTTCGATAATTTTATTATAAATTTTAAAATTAAAATCTAAAAACTGACCAGAAGTAACTCGTTTTGGTTCAAAATCTGTGTAAATACTACCTAAAGAATTTCTAGCCAACTTATCTAATTCTTTAAATTTGAAACGACCTTTTAATGTACCATTTACGATATCTTGAGAATTTACCTTAATAATTCTCGTTGTGTCAAGAAACTGAGAACTAACATTAAAATCAGTAAAAAAATAATTGTCATTTTGATTTGTATATGATGCGTTTCTAAAATTGATGTTTCCAGAAATATTATCAAGTGTGTTTCCTGTAAAATTAATATCCATTTCTCCTTTGAGAACTGCCACCGAATCTCTTTTAAATAAGTTTAATTTATTAAATTCGGCAAAAGAAACATCAGCAATAAAATCAAATTTATAAATAGCAGAAGAAAGATCTGCCAAGCCTTTAAATTTCATTTTTAAATTCTCATCATTAGCATTTAATTCCCCGTTAAACCGCTGATTTTCAAAAATTCCGTTCACATCAATATTACTATACGTATATCCCTTATATTGATGTTTTGAGACATTTCCTTTTAGTTTTGTTTTTAGTGTCTCTAGCGTAAAACCTTTTCCTTCTACATCAGCAATTAATGATAGTTTTCCGACAAGGCTATCTTTAATAAGATTCCCAAACTCCAAATCTATAAATTCAACCTTACCTTTATAATTAGCATTATCAATATCATCAATATTCGTCAATTTTAAATCAGTAATTGTTTTGCCAATATTACTTACTATTTGCAATTGAGCATCAACCATTTCTTTTGTGATATAAGAGTTTCCTGTAATGGAAAATCGACCAAATCTCTCAAAAGAAGAAGGCAATGTTTTTCCTAAAATATTAGGCAACAACTGTTTTAAATTCTGATAATTAGATGATAAATTATTAATATTTGCGTTCAAGGAGAAGCCATTTTCATTATTCACTACATTTTTAAAATGAAATGTTCCATTAATAACTGAATTTCTATTGGAACGTAGCTTTAGTTGATTCAATTTAAAATCATTCAACGTACCACTCATGACCGTTTTAAAATTTATAATATCATTTTTACCAAACTCAGCATAAAATTTATTGAGATCCGTAAGAGATGCAGAAGATTCATTAAGAATCGCTTCAATGTTGACTTTATTATTAAAATCCGATAAATTTCCTTCGGCATAATTAAAAACAACATTACCGTCTATTGTAGAAGTTTCTGTTTTTAATATTGTTTTATTAAAGACCATTCGTTGCTTGGTATACTTAAAGTCGGTAGTAAAATCATGTACTATAATACCATGATCTTCATTAAAACTGAGGCCCCTAATTTTAGCATAAGCATTTGGTCCGTCTAACTTAAAATCGATTACTGCACCATGTATATTTTTATAATATACAATAGGTGTTTCCTTTTTATTTTTATCGTATAATATAAAGTTTACATCAGATAGATTAAGTTGAGAAGAAGTTAATAAGAAAGGAGTACTACCTTTATTTTCTTTTTTAGAATCGAACTTATCAATGAAAATAGTTAGGTTATCTTTTTCTTCGCCTTTATAAGTAATCATATTTAAAACGAGGCCTTCAATATCTACTTCTCCTAATAATAATTTATTATCTAGGATGTTTTTATATCCAAAAATAGATGTTTCTAAACTCTTCACATTAATAAGTGAATCTTTATGATGATCTTTTATAATAATGTTTTTTAACTTCACATTGCCTATAAATGATAAATCAACTTTCTTTACAACAATAGAAGTATTATATGTTTTATTGATTTGATTTGTAGCAATCTTACCTAAGTATGTTTGTACCAGAGGTAGACGTAATAAAATAACGCAAATGATAAGCAATAGAAGCACCGACAGCACTACTCTTTTCGTTATTTTTTTAAATCTTTTGATAGTTTTATTTGTTATAAATTTGCGTTACTAAAAGTACACATTTTATACTCACAATTTTTGTGCCTTTTTTGAAATTTAATGAACAAAAAAATTAAATATATTCTTGCTATCGAATCTTCATGTGATGACACTAGCGTTGCTATCCTTAAAAACGACCATGTACTAGCTAATGTTGTAGCAAATCAAGAAATACATGCTAAATATGGTGGTGTTGTGCCAGAACTGGCCTCTCGCGCTCATCAACAAAATATTGTACCTGTAGTACAACAGGCATTAGTACAAGCAAATATTGATAAAAAAAATCTTGATGCTATTGCTTTTACCAGGGGTCCGGGACTCATGGGATCTTTATTGGTTGGTACATCTTTTGCAAAATCTATGGCAATGGCTTTAGAGATTCCATTGATTGCAGTAAATCACATGCAGGCGCATATTCTGGCTCATTTTATTGATGATGAACTACAAAAAAAACCTTCATTCCCTTTTATTTGTTTAACAATTAGTGGTGGTCACACACAACTAATCCGTGTTAATGATTATTTTTCTATGGAAATCTTAGGAGAAACTATTGACGATGCTGTTGGGGAAGCTTTTGATAAATCTGCAAAAATTTTAGGCCTACCCTATCCTGGAGGACCTTTTATCGATACCTATGCACAATTAGGCAATCCGAAGGCATTCCCGTTTCCAAACCCGAAAACAAAAAATGAATTAGACTTTAGCTTTAGCGGCTTAAAAACATCAATTCTCTATTTCATCAGAAAAAAAGAAAAAGACAACCCAAACTTTATTAAAGAAAATCTGAACGATATTTGCGCATCTATTCAATATACCATCATAGATATTTTGATGCGAAAACTTAAAAAAGCCGTTCACCAAACTAACATAAGACATATTGCCATTGCTGGAGGAGTTTCTGCTAATTCTGGTATTCGGAAGGCATTAATAGAAGCTCAACAAAAACAGCAATGGGAAACTTACATTCCTAAATTTGAGTATACAACAGATAATGCTGCCATGATAGGCATTACCGGATATTATAAGTATTTAGAAGGCTCTTTCGATGCTATTTCTATTTCCGCGAAAGCGAGAATGAAAGTAGTTGAATAAAAAAATCCGTTACTAAATAGCAACGGATTTTAATTAATTTTATGTTTAAACTATTCTACCATAGTAGCAGCGATACGTTTATAAACACCACCTTCTAACTTACTTCTTATCCCAGAAAATGCTTCAATTGTTTCTTTCACGTCTTGTAACGTATGAGATGCAGTAGGAATTAATCGTAGAATAATTAATCCTTTAGGAATTACAGGATACACAACAATCGAACAAAATACGCCGTAATTCTCTCTTAAATCATTTACCATAGCCATTGCTTCTGGTATATCACCTTTTAAGAAAACGGGTGTAATACATGTTTGCGTAGTTCCTAAATCAAAGCCTGCTTCGCGCAACCCACTTTGCAAGGCGTTTACGTTTACCCATAATTTATCTTTAAGCTCTGGCATCGTACGAATCATATCTAAACGTTTCAACGCTCCTTTTACCATTGCCATGGGAAGTGATTTCGCAAACATTTGCGAACGCATGTTGTATTGTAAATACTGAATAATATCTTTATCAGCTGCAAAGAAGGCTCCTATACCTGCCATTGCCTTAGCAAAAGTTGCAAAATACACATCTATTTCATCTTGAACTCCTTGCTCAAAACCAGTACCTCTACCGCCTTCACCTAAAGTTCCGAAACCATGAGCATCATCAACTAAAAATCTAAAATTATACTTTTTCTTTAACGCAACTATTTCTTTTAATCTTCCTTGTTCACCACGCATCCCAAAAACCCCTTCAGAAATTACTAAAATTCCCCCGTTATGTTCAGTAGCCATTTTTGTAGCTCGTTGTAGATTTTTCTCTAAACTTTCTACATCATTATGTTTATACACAAAACGTTTACCTGCGTGTAATCGAACACCATCAATGATACATGCATGCGTATCCATATCATAGACAATAACATCATTTTTAGACACTAATGCATCGATAGCAGACACAATACCTTGGTAACCGAAATTTACTAAATATGCTGCTTCTTTATCTACAAACTCAGCACATTCTTCCTCTAATTGTTCATGGTATTTTGTATGACCCGACATCATTCTGGCGCCCATAGGATATGCCATACCGTGCTCAGTTGCAGCTTCACCATCTGCTTTTAAAACTTCAGGATGATTTGCTAAACCTAAATAATCATTAATACTCCAGGTAATAAGTTTTTTACCATTAAAATACATCCTATTAGAAATAGGGCCTTCTAATTTTGGAAATACATAATAGCCTTCAGCTTGTTTTGCCCACTTACCTAGAGGTCCTTTATCTTTTATTATCCTTTCAAATAAATCTTTCATCTTCCGTCGATTTTAAGACAATTGCAAAGTAACCACTTTTTTAGGGCTACACAAAAAGTATTATCCAATTTTTTCAACAAAAAAAAAGAGGTTCTTAAATAGAAAGAACCTCTTTTAACATTGTATAAATTGAGTTTATTTTATATACTCTATAACTTGTTGTGCTTCTTTCTGAGAATCAAAAAAACCTTGCTCACGCATCCAATCATCACTATATACTTTAGACATATATCGAGAACCATGATCTGGAAAAATAACTACGACTCTACTTGCAGCATCAAATTCTCCTTTTTTAGCCAATTGCATTACAGCCTGCATTACAGCACCACTCGTATAACCTGCAAAAATTCCCTCGGTTAAAGCAATTTCACGGGCTCTGTGAGCACTATCTTCGTCATTGACTTTTTCGAATTTATCGATAATGTCAAAGTCGGTAGCTGTAGGAATTAGATTTTTACCTAAACCTTCAATGCGGTATGGATAGCTTTCATCTGGATCTAGTTCACCAGTCTCATGAAATTTCTGTAAGACAGAACCAAAAGCATCAACACCAATAATTTTAATGTTAGGGTTTTGCTCCTTTAAAAAACGTGCTGTCCCCGAAATTGTTCCACCAGTACCACTTGCAGCAATTAAATGCGTCAATTTACCTTCAGTTTGTTTCCAAATTTCTGGACCAGTAGTATTATAATGAGCTTCCATATTTAATTCATTAAAATACTGATTGATATATACCGAATCAGCAATCTCTGAATGTATTTTTTTAGCGACATTATAATAAGAACGAGGGTCATCGGCACTTACATGTGCAGGACAAACATATACTTTTGCTCCCATTGCCTTCAACATATCAATCTTATCATTAGAAGACTTAGAGCTTACTGCAAGAATACATTCGTATCCTTTTATAATACTAACCATAGCAATACTAAAACCAGTATTACCTGATGTAGTTTCTATAATAGTATCTCCTTTTTTAAGAATTCCTTTCTTCTCAGCTTGCTCTATAATATGTAGCGCAATTCTGTCTTTGGTTGAATGACCGGGGTTAAAACCTTCAAACTTTGTGTAAAACTCACCATTGATTTCACTGGTTATTTTATTTAACCTAATCATGGGGGTATTACCAATGAGTTCTAACACATTTTGGGTTACTCCTAAATTTTGTTTCATAGTAATCAAATACGATTATTATTTAATAACGGGCAAATTTACTATTTTTTTTTTAATTACTTTTCTATTCCTTCTAAATCTAAAAAGAACGCATAATCACGAGCTGTTTCTTTCAACGCATTAAATCTACCAGACGCACCGCCGTGACCCGCTTCCATATTCGTATGCATCAACAAAACGTTCGAATCAGTTTTATATTCTCTTAATTTTGCTACCCATTTAGCTGGCTCATAATATTGTACTTGCGAATCATGTAAACCTGTGGTTACCAACATGTTTGGGTATTTTTGTGCTTTTACCTGATCATAAGGAGAATACGATAACATATAATCATAATATTTTTTTTCGTTTGGGTTACCCCATTCGTCATACTCACCTGTAGTTAATGGTATTGTTTCATCTAACATCGTGGTCATTACATCTACAAAAGGAACTGCTGCTATAACACCATTAAAAATTTCTGGACTCATATTTACAACACCTCCCATTAATAAACCACCGGCTGATCCGCCCAAAGCATATAAATGATCGGAAGATGTGTATCCTTTTTCTATCAATCCTTTACCCACATCAATAAAATCAGTAAACGTATTCATTTTATTTAATAATTTACCATCTTCATACCATTGCCTCCCTAAATATTGACTTCCGCGAATATGTCCCAATGCGAACACAAAACCTCTATCTAATAAGCTTAACCGTGTTGTACTAAACCCGTCAGGAATTGTATAGCCATACGAACCATAAGCGTATAATAAAAGTGGCGTATCTTTACTTAATTTTGTGTCTTTTCTACGAACAATAGATACTGCAACTTTTTTTCCGTCACGAGCTTCTATCCACAATCTTTCACTTGTGTAATTATTCTTATCAAACTTTCCACCAAGAACTTCTTGTTCCTTTTTAATTTCTTTTGATTTATCGCTCATATTAAAGTCGATAATCGATGCTGGAGTTGTAAACGAGTTATATCCATAACGGATAATATCTGTATCAAAATCAGGATTATTATACACACCTACCGAATAGGTTTCTTCATCGAAAGGTAAATCATAATCTGCACTACCATCCCAGCGTTTAATTCTAATTTTATTTAGTCCATTCTCGCGTTCTTCTATAACTAAATAGTCTTTAAAAATTGAAATATCTTCTAATAAAACATCTTCTCTATGTGGGATCACATCTACCCAGTTCTCCATGGTGGTTTTATCCTCAGGAGTTTTCATTAGCTTAAAATTCTTGGCCTCATCTTTATTTGTTAAAATATAAAAATTACCATCATAGTGATCAATTCCATATTCTAAATTACGGATCCTTGGTTGAATTACTTTGAGCTTATCGTTAGGATTATCAGCATCTAAAACCTGATATTCGCTTGTCAAAGTACTATACGAGCCAACAACGATAAACTTTTTCGATTTTGTTTTGTAAACAAATGTTCCGAAAGTTTCGTCCTTTTCCTGATAAACCTCAAGGTCAGCCGATGCATCCGTACCCAAGACATGCTTAAAAATTTTATCACTACGCAAAGTCACAGGGTCTTGCTTAGAATAAAAAACCGTTTTATCGTCATTCGCCCAGGTAGCTCCTCCAGTAGTATTCTCTATTTTATCAGGGTATATTTCTCCCGTTTTCAAGTTTTTAAATTGTAATGTGTATTGACGTCGACTTACAGTATCTACAGCAAATGCTGCAATTTTATTATCCTCACTTACATTAACACCTCTTAAAGCATAATATTCATGTCCTTTAGCCATTTCATTGACATTGAACATTATTTCTTCATTGGCCTCTAAATTTTCTTTTTTACGAGCGTAAATAGGATATTGTCCTCCAGTCTCATAACGTGTAATATAAAAATATCCATTTGCTTTGTAAGGCACAGACTCATCATCTTCTTTGATGCGAGCTTTCATTTCTTGAAATAAGTCTTCCTTAAATTGCTTGGTATGAGCCGTTATTGTATCATAATAAGAGTTCTCTGCATTTAAATAATCTACTACTTTTTGTGTGTGCTCATCAGGTATTTTAGCATTTTTTTGCTCATCCGTTAAGCGCATCCAATAATAATTATCAACTCTTACATCGCCATGCTTTTCTAATTCTTTTGGTGTTTTCTCTGCTACAGGAGCATCAATATCGACTTTCATTATTTCTTGTTTACATGAAGTTGCAAAAGTAAGTGATAATACAGCTATAAATTGAAATAAATTCTTCATTTTTTTGGGTTTTATAAACAACTAAAATAGTAATTTTGTAGTCATTCACCATTAAGATTTTAAAAAATATGTTTGGAGACATTTCTGGAATGATGCAAAAATTGAAAGATGCTCAACAAAAAGTTGAAGCAACTAAAGAGCATTTAAATACGGTACTAGTTGGCGGGCAAGCCAATAATGGCGCTGTAAAAGTTACAGTAACTGCCAATAGAGAAGTTAAGTCTATAGAAATTGTAGATGCTTTATTACAAGACAAAGAAGAATTAGAAGATTATTTAGTTATAGCTTTAAATGATGCCATAACTAAAGCGACAAAAATCAATGAAGCTGAGCTTGCAGCTGCAGCAAAAGATGGTATGCCAAACTTACCTGGCATGGATCTATTTAAATAACTTCTGCTTTTTTTATCATATACTTATAAATTAAAAATTGTGCAATAACATACGTCAGCATTACTTCGGTAGCTAAATCGTTATTTTGTAAACGGAATTTTTCTATTCCTGACATTGCATTTGAAGTAATGAAGAAAAATGAGCCTAAAAACATTAATAAAGAAGCATCTGACTTTTTTTCGAGGTAATTATAAAATGATAACGCACAGAAAATACAGACTACAATTCCGTAAATTATAATAGGAAATAAAAATTCTATTGAACTATTGAAAATAAAAATGACAACAAAAACTAACACAATTAAATAAGGTATAGAAGCTAAAGAGAGTTTTTTCATTTTATAAGTGTACATGTCATTAGTTACAATTACAATATAAGTTAAGTACATTAATAGAAAAAAACCAAGGGCAGGCATATAAAATTCAATAGAACTATTCAACAACAATGTATCTGCTAGAAAAGAAAAGACTAATGCAACTACATACAATTTATTGATTTTAGTTACAGAAACTAGATAAACTAGCATCAGCATAGGAGAAATTAAGGGTTTAAAAATATACCTCATAATTTTTTCATCAAAAATAATTCCAGAAATATCTAGAGCAGCGATTATAAAAAAAATAGTTATCGCCAAATTAATGTATTTCGATTTTTTCATAGCATCTTTAAATAATCATCTTCTGTGATGATGGGTATCTGTAATTCTTCAGCTTTTGATCGTTTACTTGGCCCCATATTATCGCCAGCAATTATATAGGTTGTTTTTTTAGAAATCGAGCTCGACACTTTACCACCATTATCTTCTATAGACTTTTTGAGTTCATTTCTACTCATTTTTGTGAAAACTCCCGAAACTACAAATATCTTTCCTTGTAAGATGTCTGTTTGTCCTTCTTGCGCTTCCGCGGAAAGCTCTAATTGCACACCATGCATTCGTAAACGTTCAATCAGCTGAATATTACCTAAGTCATTCCTAAAATCAACAATACTCTGCGCAATGCGATCACCTATCTCATCAACATTAACTAATTCCTCGAAAGAGGCGTTCATCATCACATCGATACTTTTAAAGTGCTTTGCTAATTTTTTAGCTACCGTTTCGCCTACAAAACGAATACCTAACGCAAAGAGTACTTTTGCAAACGGAATTTGTTTCGAAGCCTCAATACCTGCAATCATATTTTGAGCCGATTTTTCTGCCATGCGCTCTAACGGAATAATTTGCTCTTCGCGTACATCGTATAAATCGGCATAATTGGTAACGAGTCCTTCTTTGAATAACAATTCTACAGTTTCAGCTCCCAAACCGTCAATATCCATCGCTTTTCTGCTAATAAAATGTTGAATTCTACCCGTAATTTGTGTTGGGCATCCAAATTCATTAGGGCAATAATGCTTGGCATCACCTTCAGTTCTTATGAGTTCGGTATGACATTCTGGGCAATGCGTAGCATACACGGTTGGCTGAGAATCTGCTGGACGTTTCGATAAATCGACCCCTACAACTTTCGGAATAATCTCACCCCCTTTTTCTACAAAAACAGTATCTCTCTCTCGAATATCTAGCTTTGCTATCTGATCGGCATTATGCAATGAGGCACGCTTTACAATGGTACCTGCCAACTGTACTGGTTCTAAATTAGCAACTGGCGTAATTGCACCAGTACGACCAACCTGATACGTGATTTTATGCAAAACCGTACTTTCCTGTTCTGCTTTAAACTTATACGCAATTGCCCATCGCGGCGCTTTTGCTGTATAGCCCAATTCATCTTGATGCGCTAAAGAATTTACCTTCACCACAACACCATCGGTTTCATACGGTAAGTTATGTCTTTCGGTATCCCAATGGTTTATAAACTCTAGTACTTCATCTATTGATTTTGCAACTGTTACCGCTTCAGGCACTTTAAAACCAGCCATTCTGGCGTTTTGCAACGCTTCAAAATGTGAACTAAAAGGCAATCGTTCACCAACCACATGGAATAGTAAACAATCTAAAGGTCGATTCGCAACCTCGGCACTATCTTGTAATTTCAAACTCCCACTTGCTGTATTTCTTGGGTTTCTATAAGGATCTTCTCCTGCTTCTACTCTTTCTTCATTCATTTTATTGAATCCATCGAGTGGTAAAATAATTTCACCACGAATTTCGAAAGCAGTGATGGCATTGTCTTTTAATTGTAACGGAATTGAACGAATTGTTTTAATATTTGCCGTTACATCATCTCCTCGAAAGCCATCACCACGCGTAACAGCACTTTTCAACACACCATCTTCATAAGACAAGTTAATAGACGCCCCATCATATTTTAATTCACAAGTATATTCAACGGTTTCTATGCCTAGTCCTTTTTGAATACGCTTTTCCCAATCAAGTAAATCTTCTTTAGAATATGAATTATCTAAAGAGTACATTCTATTTTTATGAGGTACTGTTTCAAAATTCTTTGTGATTTCACCTCCAACACGCTGTGTGGGTGAATTGGCATCGAAAAACTCAGGGTGCTGTACTTCTAAAGCTTCTAACTCTTTGAGTTTTATATCGAATTCATAGTCAGAAATAGTGGCATTATCAAGTACATAATAGTTATAATTATGTTCGCGTAATTCTGAACGAAGCTCTGCAATTTGTTGTTTGATTGTAGACATTTAGTTAGTTAGACAATAGGAACGCTAAAATTAATAAAATTTGTCATTCTACCTTGATTTTCGACTTGTTTAAATAAATACATGCTATTTTAATGTAAAAACAGGAAAAACCCCTATTGACTTTTTCATTAAAAAATATGATTTTTGTATATTGATGGATATAAACAAGTTATATCATTACAGTTTAACCAAATCAAACCACTGTGAAAAATTATATACTACTCAGTATTTCTTTGTTAGTTTTCATCACGACATGGTACGCTAAAAATCAGGTGTTGCTCCAAAATTATATGTCATTCCAAACTTGATTTGGAATCTGATTTAAAACAACGAGGAAAATTCCTTAAAAAACCTACTAATACGACCCAACATGAAAGCAACCCTCCAAATTTTAATCTTCATTATTGCTACATGCTGTTGCAATATATCCTTTGCGCAAGTCAACAAATTACAGATAGACAGTATTCTAAACAACAGCATCAAACCCGATGGCCCTGGCGCCATTGTCTTCGTTAAAAAAGGAAAAGATATAATCTATCAAAAAGCTTTTGGTAAAGCCAACATTGAGCTCAAGACCAATATGACCACCAACGCTGTTTTTAATATAGCAAGTATTAGCAAAGAGTTTACAGCGGTGAGTATTTTGCAATTGCTTGAGCGCGGGAAACTTTCATTAGACGACCCAATCAATCAGTACATCCCCGATTATTCAAAAAACGGCGATAGCATAAAAATAAAGCATCTATTATCTCAAACATCTGGATTGCAGAGTCATACCGATATGAAATGGGCTGCGACCGAGGCCGATAAACATTTTGACTCAACCCTCAGTTTTATTAATTATTTTAAAAGAGACACTATAAAATTTAAACCTGGGGAACGACATGACTATGCCAATACTAACTATATGTTATTAGGGTATATTATCGAAAACGTATCAGGCGTATCCTATGCAACTTATTTAGAACAACATATTTTCAAACCTTTACAAATGACCCATACTGTATTTCCATATGATGGACAAGTCATCAACAATAAGCCACAAGGCTATGAAATAAAAGAGGATGCATTGGTATTAGCAAGACCACATTCATACAGCCAAACAAAAGGGCCTGGTTCTATTCATAGTACCGTGGGCGATTTAGCAAAATGGTATGATGGGTTGATGGCTTCGAAAGTGATTAGCCGAGAAAGCTTGATGCAAGCCTGGTCACCTTTTATATTGAATAATGGATCTCGTTCTTTATATGGTTTGGGCTTTTATATCGATAGAAAATTCAACAAAACAGCGATCTTTCATAATGGCTTTATTTTTGGCTATTCGACCTCCGATCTATATTTCCCAGAAGATGATTTGTTGATACTCATTACATCAAATATTAGTGATATCAATATAGTCAATACCAATAGCTTGGTCTTTGATGTGGCATCAACGCTCTATCAAAAAGAAGCACCCAAACTCACCGAAGCCCTCTTAGATACTTATACCGGCACATATAAAATGAAAGCAGGTTTTAGCGCCAAGGTATTTCGAGAAGGTTTGCAACTACTCATTTCGGTAGATGGACAACCAGCTAATAAATTATATGCAGAGGCAACGACACATTTCGTGGTAAAAGACTTTCCGGCAAAAGCAGCTTTCATAGCACCAGCCAATGGCGAGACAATGCAAATCGTATTATCGATAGGCCCTGATACATTTGAAGGTGTGAAATCAACAGAATAGGGAAAACTCCTTTTGATATTTTGAATTTAAAAATACGAACTTCGACTTCATATCCAGCCGTTGGCTGTCATTAAAAACAAAGATAATATTATGAAAAAACACATAATAAGTTTAATCATATCCTTTTTAACTATCTCAGGTACTTACAGTCAAGATGCCCCAAAAGAAACTATTATTAAAAATGTCTATTTGATTGATGGGAATGGAAATGAGCCCATATTAAACTCAATAAAAATATCAAATGAAACAATTATACAAATTGGAAATTTTAACGAATTCGTAGCAACAGATAAAACAACTATAATAGATGGTACTGGAAAATATGTAATACCAGGTCTAATAGATAGCCATATTCATTTAATGATGAGTAGAAATGAACGTGGACAGAAAGAATTACTCTTAAAAATGCTTAAGACAGGTGTTACAACTGTCCAAGATTTAGTAGGTGATGCAAGAGATTTGGCATTCTTTTCAAAACAACAAAAAAGAGGAATAATTCAATCTCCAGAAATATATTTTTCAGCGATGTTTACAACCGCCGACTTTATGAAAAAAGACTTCAGAATGGGAATGTTTCCTGATGGGCTTAATGGAAAATTACCATTTTTACAAGCAGTAAATGAAAATATAGATTTTAAAAACGCAATAGTAAGAGCTCATGGAACTGGTGCAACGGCAATCAAATTGTATTCTGGACTCTCAAAAAACATCATGAAAAACCTGACAAAAGAAGCTCATGAGATGCAAATGAAAGTTTGGAGTCATAGTGCTCAATTTCCTTTAACTGTTCAAGAAATAATGAATATTGAAATTGATGTTTTCTGTCATGCAGGCTTATTGGCCTATACCAGTGAAAATGTACCTTCCGAATATCATGACTGGTTTAAAAATTTGTACAATAATGAACATTATCAAGTATTTCCTAAAAAACTGGATATTGATTCTATTTTGAAAACCATGTCACAGAACAATACAATTCTTGACGCAACTTTATTGACTTGGAAAGGTTCAGACAAAAGTTTTGAATTAGCTACCAAAATAATAAAAAGGGCACATGAACTTGAGATGAAAATTACAACTGGGACGGATGTACTAGGATTTCCAACCCTTGAAGAACTATACTTGTTGGTAGAAGTTGTTGAGCTTTCACCAAAAGAAGTACTTATGTGTTCATCAAAAAACGGCGCAGAAGCTATTGGAATAGAAAAGACCCATGGAACTATTGAAACTGGAAAAGTGGCAAATTTAATTTTGCTCAATAAAAACCCCCTACTAAATATCCGAAATTTAGAAAAGATTGATTCGATTCTATTTCAGGGTCATGTAATTAGTTCACAATAAAACGCCAACAAACAACGTATATGAATTAATTATTTAGGTCTATGATACTCGGAACCCCGAAGCGTCGGGGCTATGGCTTTTTCGAACATTCGGTTTCCTTTTACTGTTTTAGTTGTGTAACGATTGCAACTAATCATACACCAACCGATCACGAAACCCTAAAATCACACAAATAAAAAAACCGAAACATGTTGTTTAGGTTTTTTTGCTTCCGCGAAAGCTTGATTAAGATTGGCTTTCTTATATTTTCTGGATTCCTGCCTTCGCAGTAATGACAATGCCTTTTCGTGGGAATGACAGTTAGTTGATGCAGAATGACAGTAGGCCTCAGAATGACAAGATACTAGTAGTAAGTATAGCGGCGTACTTTCGCAATATGCTTCGCCAAGCGAATTACTTGGTGGCTATACCCATATTCATTATCATACCATACATAAATCACACATGTTTTACCATCGGGTGTAACAATCGTAGCATTGCTATCAAAAATAGAAGGTGCCGAAGTACCTACAATATCACTAGATACCAATTCATTACTCATAGAATACTTTATTTGCTCTACCAAATCACCCTCTAAGGCATATTTTTTCATGGTAGCATTTATAGCATCTACACTCGTCGCGCTTTCTAATTGTAAATTTAAAATAGCTAAGGAGCCATTGGGTACTGGCACACGAATGGCATTCGATGTGAGCTTCCCCTCTAAAACTGGTAATGCTTTTGCAACTGCTTTACCCGCACCAGTTTCGGTAATCACCATATTTAACGCAGCAGCTCTACCTCTACGCAATTTGCTATGCATATTATCTACTAAATTCTGATCGTTGGTATAGGCGTGTATGGTTTCTAAATGCCCAGAAATTATTCCAACACTATCTTCTAGCACTTTCAATACAGGTGTAATGGCATTCGTAGTGCACGAAGCTGCAGAAAAAATGTTAATTTCATCAGGATTGTATTCTCTATGATTTACACCATGCACAATATTCGGAATTCCTTTACCAGGAGCCGTTAATAATACTTTACTCACCCCTTTTCCGATAAGGTGACGACTTAATGCTTCTTTATCTCTAAAAGCACCTGTATTATCTATCACCAAAGCATCATGAATACCATAAATCGTATAATCGATATCTTCGGGCGCATTGGCAGAAATCATATGAATGGTGGTGCCATCTACAATAAGTGCTTTGTTTTCGGCATCTGCTTTTACCGTTCCCGGGAAATCTCCATGTACCGAATCACTACGCAACAACGAAGCTCTCTTTTCTAGTACGGCTTCGTTGATCTCACCTCGTGTAACAATCGCTCGTAAACGCATTTGTTTGCCTTTACCTGTTCTTGTCATTAACTCACGAGCCAACAAACGACCAATTCTGCCAAAACCATATAGTACCACATCTTTTGGCGCAATACCATTCGATTGTTTTGCGTCTTTTAATTTATCGGAAACAAAGGTTACTAAATTATCTGCATCACTATCTAAATGGTATTCATAAGCGAGTTTACCAATGTCTAATTTTGCAGGCGGTAGATTTAATTCTTTTAATGCTCTTGATATTTCTACAGCATCGAAAATAGAGATGGGTTTTTGAACAAAATCTCCGGCATATTCTAGTAGGTTTAGAATTTCACTTACATTTCTATCGATTAACTGATTTCTAAATAGCACCAATTCAATGGTGTTGTCGTACCAAAGATCACTAATAATATTTATAAACTCAACCGTAGCTCTTCTTCTATCTGCTTGAAAAGCTAACTCTTTTTCATAAGATTCGTTACTCAAAGTTTCTTAGTTTTAAACGTGATGATTTTTGGCAAAAATACATATTTCAAACGTTTGCGTAGTGTTTTATTGTTAAAAAAAATCCCTCCAATAAATTGAAGGGATTTTACTAATTATAGTACCCTAATTAATTTCTAACTAGTGCCTGAATATATTCTGCATAACCTTCTTTATTTAGTATTTGTAAGATGGTTCTCTTTCCTTTATTTTTTCTTAAAACATTTTCTACATCATCCAACGTATATACTTTGGTTTCATTTATCTTTAATAAAATAGCTCCTTTAGCAACCTTTTGCTCCGATAGAATTTCATTTATTGAACCACTAAATTCTAAACCATAATTCAATTTGTACTTTGTTGCCTTCTCTTTAGATATCTTTTTTAAATCTCCTAAAGAATATTTTGTGAAATCGTATTTCTCGATACTCAATTTGTCAAACTGATTTTTCAACCTTACCGTAAACTCTATTTCATTTCCACTTCTAAGCACCATTATATTCATGATATCTCCTGGTCTTTTTGTACTTAAATATCCTTGTAAATCAGAGAACCTATTAATTTCTATGTTATCAGCTTTTACAACAATATCATTTACTTTCAAGCCTGCCTCCATGGCACCGCCATTATCGGTTAACCCTGTAATTAAAACACCTTCTGAAGCTCCATTTAAATCAAATTCTTCTTTAGCAACTTTGTTATTTAAGTCTAAATAATTAATCCCAATATATGCAGTACGCACATCACCATATTCCATTAAATCTTCAATCACCTTTTTGGCGATATTAGAAGGTACTGCAAAAGAGTACCCAACATATGAGCCTGTTTGTGATGTTATTGCTGTATTAATACCCATTAGCTCTCCTCTTACATTTACCAAAGCACCACCGCTATTCCCTGGATTTACCGCTGCATCTGTTTGAATAAATGAACCAATCTTACCAGGCCCTAGTCCATTAATATTACGTGCTTTTGCACTTATAATACCAGCAGTTACCGTAGAAGTTAAGTTGAACGGATTACCAACTGCCAATACCCATTCGCCTACTTTAATTGCATCAGAATTTCCAAATGGTAAATACGGTAAATCATCAGAAGCCTTAATCTTTAATAACGCAATATCTGATCTTTCGTGTGTTCCAATAACCTCAGCCGTATATGATTTTTGATTGTTTAATACGATTTCTAAATCATCAGCTCCTTTTATTACATGATTATTTGTAATGATATAACCATCTGGTGAAATAATTACACCAGAGCCTGCTCCTACTACGGCTTTTTCTTGTGATCGATTCGTACCTCCATAGAAAAACTCTTCTAAAGGATTCTTTCGAGCAACTGATCTGTTCTTTACATGCACAACTGCATGTACTGTTTCTTCTGCTGCCTTTGTAAAATCAATGGTGATCCCTTCTAAGGTTGTCGTTGTACGTGTAGGTATATAGTTTGTTTGAAATACTTTTGGAGTGCTACTCTCATTTTGAGTTAGATTACCTTGCTGTGTGTTTTTTGCAATTAAGAAATACCCACCAAGCGCTAAACCTCCTCCTAAAATAGATGCTAAAACTAAATTTGCTATTTTTTTCATTTTCTATGTGATTTTATTAATTCTTAATACTAAGTCGGTGTTATTGAATAAAAATAACACTCAAAAGTAACGGAATATTATATAACAAAAATGACTTTAACGATACTTTAACAAGGCTAAAACTGTGCAAATAATGCTTACATTTGCTATAGTATGCAGCTTACTTTTTATAAATATCAAGGAACTGGTAATGACTTTATCATGATTGATAATCGTCAAGGACTATTTTCTAAAAACGACACCAACCTCGTAGCAAGACTTTGCGATCGGAAATTTGGTATAGGCGCTGATGGTTTAATCTTATTAGAAAAATCTGATACCGTCGATTTTAAGATGATCTATTACAATGCCGATGGTAATACAAGTACCATGTGTGGTAACGGCGGAAGATGCTTGGTTGCTTTTGCAAAACTTTTAGGTATTATAACAAACACATGTTCTTTTGAAGCTAGTGATGGACTACATGAAGCAACTATTGAAAAGGAGTCTGTGAGCTTAAAAATGGCTGATATTGATGCCATCGATGAATACGAAGATCATCTGTTTTTAGATACTGGTTCTCCTCACCATGTAACCTTTGTTAAAAGTGTAAAGAACATCAATGTAAAAATTACAGGCAGAAAAATACGTGTAGGCCCACCATATTATACTGAAGGTAGCAATGTTAATTTTGTAGAACAGATAGATAAAAATTCTTTCAAAGTACGCACCTATGAACGTGGTGTTGAAGATGAAACATTGAGTTGTGGTACGGGCGTGACTGCCGTAGCCATTGCAGCACATAAGGCAAAAAAAACAACGAGTAATACCGTGAATATGGAAACCCCTGGTGGCCGATTAAAAGTTTCTTTTGAACCGAGCAATAATACCTACAAAAATGTGTTTTTAAAAGGAGCAGCTACGCTGGTTTTTAAAGGCAGCATAGATATTTAACAAGTTAAATCATATTTTTTTTCCCTTTAAGGAATTATTTCTAAGATTAAAAGTGAATGCAAGTACTAAAAGGACAACATATACACTTAAGAGCATTAGAACCCAAAGATTTAGATTTTTTGGATGCTACCGAAAATGATACTTCTTTTTGGGAAGTAAGCAGTACTCAAGTGCCTTTTTCTAGATATATTTTAGAGCAATATATCGCCAATTCTCATATAGATATATATACAGCCAAGCAATTACGTTTATTAATTGCCGAAAATAAATCTAACAAACCATTGGGAATGATCGACTTGTTCGATTTTAATCCACAACACAAAAGAGCTGGTGTCGGGATTATAATTACAAGAGAAAACCAACAAAAAGGATATGCTTCCGAAGCCTTAGATCTTTTAATACATTATAGTTTTTCTTCCTTAAATTTACACCAACTATATGCCAACATTACAAGTGGTAACACCACTAGTTTAGCATTATTTAAAAAATTTAATTTCGAAACAATTGGCACAAAAAAAGAGTGGATTCATAGCAATAATGAATTTAAAGATGAAGTTTTATTACAACTAATAAAATCATGAGCATAAAAAAAATTATTCTTGTCATAGTACTTTTAGCTATGATTATAGGTCTATCTATAGGCTATTCTTATTATAACAAGATATATAAAGGCAACATCTCAGAAAATGGTTTTTTATATATTCCTACAAATTCCTCTTTTGAAGAAGTATCTAAAATCGTTACACCCTATTTAACGAATAGCGATAGCTTTATGTGGGTTGCAGAACAAAAAAATTACCCCAATAAAATAAAAGCTGGTAAATACGAAGTAAAAAAAGGAATGAACAATAACAAGTTAGTGAATTTGCTACGTAGTGGCAATCAAACTCCCGTTAAGGTATCATTTAACAATCAAGATACTGTAGAAAAGTTAGCCGGGCGAATTGCTCAACAAATTGAAGCTGACTCGATATCGATTATAACTGCTATAACCGACAACAGTTTTCTGCAAAAAAATAACTTAACCAAAGCCAATGTCTTGGGAATATTTGTTCCGAATTCATATGAGTTCTTTTGGAATACTTCTGCCGAAAAATTTAGAGATCGCTTTTTAAAAGAATTTAGTACTTTTTGGAACAGTGAAAGAGCAGCGAAAGCTAAGAAACTCAATCTTACTAAACATGAGGTAATTACAATTGCATCTATTGTTCAAAAAGAAACGGCGCAAGCAAGTGAACGCCCTTTAGTTGCTGGTTTATATTTAAATAGGCTAAGAGATGGCTGGCCATTAGGAGCAGATCCTACGATTATTTTTGCGCTCAAACAAAAACTCGGACAAGACACTGTTATAAAACGAGTATTGAATAAAGATCTAACCATAGATTCACCGTATAATACCTATACCAATAGAGGGTTACCGCCAGCATTGATAGCAATGCCAGATATTTCTGCTATAGATGCCGTATTGAACGATAAAAGACATAACTATTATTATATGTGCGCTAGTGTAACCAAACTAGGCTACCATGAGTTCGCAAAAACCTTAGCACAACATAATGTAAATGCTAGAAAATATCATAAATGGGTAAGTAAACAAGGCATAAATAGATAAGGATGTCGCGTAACTTTTGGTTTATAACACTATTTCTTGCCTTTCTTTTATTTCCTGACAACAGCGTTAGTCAACATAAAGCTTCTTTTTGGCAAAAATCTGACACCTTAAACAAAAAACGCCGTAATACAGTTTATATAACCGAAGCTTCTGCAGCGGCTCTAACTTTGGTTGGTTTAAATCAATTATGGTATGCCAATTACCCTCGATCTTCATTTCAAACATTCAACGATAATAGCGAATGGTTACAGATGGATAAAATAGGCCATACTATAAGCTCTTATTATGTTGGTAAATTGGGTATGGAAGCTTTAGATTGGGCCGGCGAAAGCAAAAAGAATCAATTAATTTATGGTGCAACACTTGGTTTTACTTTTTTAACTGCAGTTGAAGTACTAGATGGCTTTTCGGAAGAATGGGGATTTTCTACAGGTGATTTAATAGCAAATGCAACTGGTACTGCTTTATTGATTGGACAAGAATTATTATGGGGTGAGCAACGCTTCAGTTTAAAATACTCATTTCATACCACCAAATACGCAGACATAAGACCCGATGTTTTAGGTGAAAATTTTTTAGAGCAAACAATTAAAGATTATAATGGACAAACATTTTGGTTATCTGCAAACTTATGGTCATTTCATAAACAAAGTAAGATCCCAAAATGGTTAAATATAGCCTTTGGTTATGGAGCTGATGGAATGCTATCTGGTAATGAAGATACTTTTGTAGATCTAAATATACCTGGCCAAGAGCGGTATCGACAATATTATATAAGCTTAGACCTTGATCTAACAAAAATTAAAACACGCTCAAAATTCCTAAAAACAGTGTTTTCTACCGTCAATTTTATTAAAATTCCTGCCCCAACTATCGAATTTAGCAGTAAAAACAAGCCCAAATTTCATTTATTTTACTTTTAATATACTGACTATCAGTTATTTAAATTATTAATCTTTTTTTATTGTATATTTGCACAATAAACATACATTTGCACGCTGAAATTTAGATAGCTACTGTCGGTTATTTTAAGATCACAAATATGAAAAAGAAACTAATTAAAGTGCTTTGTATTGTTTCTGTCATTTACTTTGTTACAACTAGTTTTTCTAGTTGGAAGAAAGCGACAGCGATATACAATGTACCTAACAAAAATGCAATTACTACAGTACACCCAACTGGATTAATTGAGACTGAAACAGAAATTTTAAAACCGATAACTGGTAATTCTTTTATTGGCTTTAAAGAAGCTGTTGGATTTAAAGAATCACAAGGAAAGTACAATCGAATCAATACATTTGGCTATTTAGGCAAATATCAATTCGGTAAATCTACTTTAAAAAGATTCAAAATTTACGACACCACATCATTTCTACAAGATGCTAAACTGCAAGAAGAAGCTTTTGCTGCTTTATGCTCTGTGAATAAATGGATCTTAATTAGAGATATTAAACGTAGTGTTGGTAGAAGAATAAACGGAATTAGAATTACGGAATCTGGTATATTAGCCGCAGCTCATTTAGCTGGTGCCGGTAGTGTAAAGAAATATTTAAGAAGTAATGGCGAATTTCAATTTAGTGATGCTTATGGCACTTCGATTGAACATTACATGAAAAAATTTGCAGGTTATGACACTTCTCTAGTAGAAGCAAACAAAAAACCTGTGATCTAATTGGTTAATAATAATTAGATTAATTTAAGGAATCCTCAATGTAAATTGGGGGTTTTTTATTGCTTATGAATAATAAAAATGGCAGGTTTTTTATGCAAATCTGGCTTTGCATTTTTCCAATCTTTTACCATAAATGTCCTAATATATTCTGTTGACAATGTAATATCAGCAGCAATACATAACTGCGTAGTAGGTGTTAATGTTTGTAACAAATCAGCAAACATTTTTTCATTTCTATACGGTGTTTCTATAAACAGCTGTGATTGATCTTTCTCTTTAGACAATTTCTCTAACTCCTTTATTTTATGTTTTCTATCCGATTTTTCTATAGGTAAATAACCATTAAATGCAAAATTCTGCCCATTTAAGCCAGAACTCATTAATGCCATTATTATAGATGAGGGGCCCACTAAAGGCACTACTCTTATATCTTTTTGATGCGCTAATTGAACAATAATAGCACCTGGATCAGCAACAGCTGGCACGCCTGCTTCTGAAAGTAAGCCTACATCTTCACCTTTTAGGCAAGCGTCTAGATAGTCTTTCGCTTCTATCTCTGTAGTAAACTTATCTAATTTATAAATGTGAAGGCCGGGTTGTGACTTTCGAGGTGTGATTTTTTTGATAAAACGTCTAGCCGATTTTTCATTCTCAACTATAAAATGTTTCGTTCGCTCTATAACTTGTCTTACTGATAATGGCAACACTTCTAAAGGTTCATTATCTCCTAAAGTAGTGGGAATTAAATATAAGTTACCTTTTTCGCTCATTTATACATTATTTTCGGCAACTATTATGCACGCCTTATTTAACATACCATATACTTGCTCAAAGCCATTCAAACCACCAGTATACGGATCTGGTACGTCAACATTTTCACCTGGGAACAATTCATTTAAGATCATGATAACTTTAGATTCATCTTGTTGGTTTCTTGCTAAACTCAAAACATCTCTCCTATTTGAATTATCCATCACATAAATAATATCGAATTTATCAAAATCTTTAACAGTAAATTGACGGCAACGTTGGTCTGTGATATCTATATGGTATTTTTCTGCGACAGCAATAGAACGCTTATCTGGTAAACCGCCAACATGGTAATTTCCTGTACCAGCAGAATCAACAAAAATTTCAGAAGTATCTACTTTAGATTTTAATATACCTTCAGCTAATGGTGAACGGCATATATTACCCAAACATACCATTAAAACACGTGTCATCTTCTTAAATTAAAATGACAACTTTTTAGTGAGATCGTCCACGTATTTTCTAAACTGCTTATCGGTCTCTGTAAGATTATCTACCGTTTTACATGCATGTAATACCGTAGCATGGTCTCTACTACCAATTTGAGAACCAATACTTGCCAACGAAGCTTTCGTCATCTTTTTAGCAAAATACATAGCTAATTGACGCGCTTGTACAATGTGACGCTTTCTGGTTTTAGATTGTAGCGTAGTAACATCCATTTCGAAATATTTTGATACCACTTTTTGTATGTAATCGATCGAAACTTCACGTTTCGTATTCTTTACAAACTTATCTACAATTTGTTTGGTTAACGAAAGTGTAAATTCTTTTCTATTAAAAGATGCTTGCGCAATCATAGAAATTAAAACACCTTCTAATTCTCTAACGTTTGTTTTGATATTTTTAGCAATATACTCTACTATTTCTTCTGGCATTTCTACACCATCTCTAAATAGTTTACGTTGCAAAATAGAAATTCGAGTTTCATAATCTGGCGACTGCAATTCAGCAGAAAGACCCCATTTAAAACGAGATAGCAAACGTTGTTCAATATCTTGCATGTCTACAGGTGCCTTATCAGAAGTTAAAATTACCTGTTTACCATTTTGATGTAAATGATTGAATATATGAAAGAATACATCTTGTGTACCCGATTTACCGGATAAAAATTGAACATCATCAATAATCAATACATCGATCATCTGATAGAAATGAATAAAATCGTTTCTAGTATTACTCTTAACGGAATCAATATATTGTTGCGTAAATTTTTCTGCAGAAATATATAAAACTGTTTTTTCTGGATATTTATCTTTTATATCTACTCCTATCGCATGCGATAAGTGTGTTTTACCTAGACCTACACCACCATAAATTAATAATGGATTGAAAGAAGTACCACCGGGCTTATTAGCCACAGCCATACCAGCAGAACGCGCTAATCTATTAGCATCACCTTCTACGAAGCTTTCGAAATTATAGTTAGGATTTAATTGTGATTCTATTTTTACTTTTTGAATACCTGGAATTACAAACGGATTTCTTAATTCTCGCTTATCAAATTCTAAAGGAACTGTTACGCCTTGTGAATTAAATGGTTTTCTATTCGAGCTAGGTATTTTTACAGTATGTGGATTTTTACTACTATATGCGTTTTCCATGCGCACATCATAAATAAGCTTTGCATCCTCTCCTAATTCTCTTACCAAAGCAACTCTTAATAATTTAATATAATGTTCTTCTAACCATTCATAAAAGAACTTACTAGGCACTTGTATGGTTAGGGCTTCTCCGGTAACTTTTATTGGCTTGATAGGTTCAAACCAAGTTTTATATGCTTGAGGTTTTATGTTGTCTTTGATAAAAGACAGGCAATTATTCCAAACTGTAGTTGCAGTTTTAGTCATTATTGGTGGGCTCGTTTTAATTGTTCGGTTAACGTTTTCTTTACAAAGTTAGAGGGTAAACCTAACTCATTATTTGGTCTTACAAAAATGTGAATAATATTCATTATAAAAAAATATATTTCCTATTGATTATTAATTATTTTTTTCGTAGACTCTCACGCCTTAAAAAATGAATAATGCAAACACACACTATACAGTTTCGTGTAAGATACGGAGAAACTGACCAAATGGGCTACGTATACTATGGTAACTATGCCCAATATTTTGAAATGGGGAGAGTCGAATGGTTGCGTAACTTAGGCACATCTTATAAACGCATGGAAGAGTCAGGTATTATGTTACCCGTATTAAATTTAAATATAAATTATCTAAAACCTGCGAAATATGATGATTTATTGACTCTCAAAACTACGTTACTAAAAAAGCCTTCGGTTCGGATAGAATTTGATTTTGAACTGTACAATGAAGAAAATGAATTACTTAACAAAAGTTATTGCAGCCTGGTTTTTATAGATATGAAAAGAAATAAACCTACAAGAGCACCTGTATATCTTCTAGAAAAAATAGATCCCCTATTTAATTAAACCTGCTTTATTTCTAAACATCTTAGGTTCAAAAAAGTATTTTCTACTGCTTTCGCCTCATTTTTTCGTACCGAAATCTCCATTTCGCAATTTAGTTCCATCTTTTGATGCTGAATGGTTAAGTTTTGTTCTTTAATAACACGCATTACCTTATTTAGGTGTTGGTAATCAAAATTCAACTTAAAATGCACATCAATCGTTTTTTCGATGATTTTAGAGG
>RCNE010000145.1_pt1 | contig 34614 bp, 36 predicted proteins | sample 2041361 | NCBI WGS metagenome assembly RCNE01 (sample SAMN09708229, study PRJNA481090) | Marine sediment metagenome, whole genome shotgun sequencing project. | reverse complement strand
CAGGGTCTCGCCGACATCTGGCAGCAACCCGGCGCCGCATTTGCGATTCAGGCGGCCTGTAATGGTGACAACAGTCTGGGTTATGCCTGCCTGAGGGATCAGGGTAACTGGTCAAAGATCAATCGGCTGGGCTTGCCTGCTGTACTGGTTTTGCATGAGGACACACCGTCTTATCTTCTGTTACAGGGGGTGGATGGCGAACGCCTGTTAGTTGGGGCCCCGGAACAGTTGACCACGGTTTCGAAGGAATCGATTGAGCCGCGTTGGCTGGGAACATACCTCATAGCATGGCCACAGGCTCCGGGCTGGCCGCCCTTTATTGGACGGGGGGGCACAGGGCCTGCAGTGGCTACCGTAATGGAAATGGCGACCCGGGTTGATGATCCGTACAATGGTGAGCAGGTATTTGATGTTGCTTTTGAACTGTGGCTGAAAGATTTTCAGGTTCGAAATGGTCTGAAAGCGGACGGAATCGTGGGCCGGAATACCTTGCTTCAGTTAATGACGGCATCCATAGATGAGCCAAAACTTTTACGTACCTGGGAATAGAATCGGGACCTGCTAATTATGTCCATACTTCTTGAAGCACTTAGAAAGTCTGAAAAAAACCAGCTCGTGCGCGAAGCACCTACTATCCACTCGGATGACCCGTCAGAATCCGTTTCCGAGCCGCTCCGAACCGGGCCGTTGGCCATCCTGCTGATTGTTGCCCTGTTTGTGTGTGGGTGGCTTGTCTGGCGTCAATATCAACCGCCCGAGGGAAGTTACCAACCACCGGTTAGCCTGGGTGCCGATAGAACTCAGGCCATTTCCAAACCAGTAGCTGTCGATGAGCAGGTCGAGCCGGTTGCACCTACACTACCGGATGTCACCACATCTGCGAGGCAAAGAAGAACGCCAGTGGAGTCTTTTCAGCCGCCTCAGAGCGGTGTTTCATCGACAACAACCGGCGAATCGGAACCCACAACAAGTAATGCCGCGGCTACAGCGGCAAAATTACCGGACCATCAACCTGCAAGGCCTGAACAGAAAGCCACTGTCAGCTTGCCTGAACCAGGCTCCAAATCGGCAGCAAGCAACAAGACCGCCAAGGCCGAGTCAAAAAGTTATCACCCGGGCGAACCGGCACCAATCGGCTATTGGGAATTGCCCGACACCATACGCGCTGAAGTACCTGAAATCAAATTCAGTGTCCTGGTGTTTGCCGCAGACCCCGCAGATCGTTTTGTGTTGATCAATGGACAACGTCTGGCGGAAGGCGAAAGTGCGCAGTCCGGGCTCGTGGTGAAGGAAATTCGGCGTGAAGGCGTTGTCTTCAGCTATCGTCTTTACCAGTTCCTTGTAGAAAGATAGCTCTTAAAGGGTAGTTTTTGACAGTGGATACGGGCATTGTCACCAACTGGTCAACATCAAGGCCCAGGTTCCCCTGGGTGACTTTGACCCTGTTTCTGTTTTGTACAGGTGTTAAATTGCTGCACTCCGGTATGACGCCACTTGCGCAGAATGCGATGCTTGAGTTGGGTGGCGTGTTGCCGAGTCAGCTTGCTCAAATATTCAGTCGCCCGTTCGCGGGCTGGGCTGACTATCAACTTTTGACCCTTGTCAGTGCATTGTTTATTCACACCAGTTGGATACATTTGTTGGGTAACATGGTTTATCTGTGGGTATTCGGGATGCCACTGGAGCGCCGTCTGGGAAGCGTTGGCATGGTGCTGGTGTTTGTGCTGGGTGGTGCACTCTCCAATCTTTTTGTGACCTTACGTTTACCGGATTTGGCCTCGCCCATTGTTGGTGCCAGTGGTGCAATCTCGGCGGTGGTTGGTGCTTACCTTGGCTTGTTTCCATACCGTCGCATAGGCATGTTGTTGCCCCTGGGTCTCTATCTTCAGTTTGCCCGGGTGCCAGCCCTGCTCGTGATTGGTTCCTGGTTTACACTGCAGTTGGTTTATACCGTTTTAGGCCCCATAACAGGGATAGTCGCCTGGTGGACGCATATGGCTGGTTTTGCACTGGGATTAATATTTGCTTTGTTGATTCGAGCAACAGTACAGATCAAATTGGGATAAAGCATGTCCAAACCGGATAATGAAAAACTGTTTCGCATTGCGTTTCTTAACCACGGCAAGGTGTACGAGCTATTTTGCAGCGGGGTTTGTACGAGCGGTCTGTTAGGTTTTATTGAAGTCTCGGGATTGGAGTTCGAAGACAAAGACTCCCTGGTTGTTGACCCTACCGAAGAAAAAATGCGTGATGAATTTGATGGTGTAGAAATTCTGCACCTGCCCATGCACAGTGTACTGCGTGTGGAACAGGTAAGGAAAAAAGGACCGGCGACCATCCGCGACCGTGAAAGCGGTGAGAAAGTTACACCATTCCCGATCCAGCCAGGCAGTCGTAATCGCCTTTAGACCTCGAATCCATTGTTGACACTACACTAGGGCTGACCGATGGCTGGAGACAGTATGCTGGCGGCTTTCAGCATTATCAGCGCCTGGTACATCATATAATCGTCAGCGGCACTTACTTCCGAACCAAAAATCACGGGAGTATTTGCCGGTTCGCCGGTCAGGTGTCCGTCAAGATCGGCTTCCCTTTTGGCCTGGTCATCATTCTCAATCATTTGGACCGCTTCTATTTCCACATCTGGTAATATCCCCTCAGCCTGGATCGAGCGTCCGTTCGGGGTGTAATAGCGCGAGGTTGTCAGCCGGATGCCGGAGCCGTTGCGCAGATTCAAAACTGACTGTACCGATCCCTTGCCAAAACTTTTCTCTCCGACAATTAAAGCGCGCCCGTGGTCCTGTAACGCACCGGCCAATACTTCAGAAGCGGATGCGGAACTCCGGTTGATCAGCACTACCATTGGGACTCCGTCAAGCCACTGGCCAGGTTCTGCGGTGTACTCTAGTTGGTTTTCGGCCCGACCGCGTGTAGTTACAATCAGTCCGCCATCAAGAAAACCATCGGCCATTGTCACGGCAGGAACCAAAACGCCACCGGGGTTATTGCGCAAATCCAGAACGATACCTTTCAATGGGCCTTCATGGTAGCCCTGCATGTATTCGATCTGCTCAAGAAGTTCATCGGCACTTTTGCGTGTGAAGTGGGTGACGCGGAAGTAACCGTAATCAACGTCCACCGGCCTGCTGAATACACTGGCAACTTCAACGAAATCCCGCACCAGTTCGTGGCTTGAAACTTCGCCACTCTCATGCTTGACAGTGACTTCAACCGTGGTGCCGACTTCGCCGCGCAGGCTGTTTACCGCCAGGCGCATGTGTTGCCCGCGTAAGTCATTTTGATCGATTGAAGTAATGACGTCGCCCACGACCAGGCCTGCCTTGCCCGCTGCTCCGCCATCCATGACAAAAATTATTTTTACATCCTTGTTCTGAATGACTATTTCCACACCTATGCCGCTATAACGGCCGCGGGAGTTATTATCAAGCTGGCGGAATTCATCCGCCTCCATATAGGATGAATGGGGATCCAGTTCTGACAGCATGCCGCGAATGGCAGCATTCATAAGTTCGTGATCATCCAACTCTTCCACAAAATTCTTGCGAACCTGGTTGAACACATCGGCAAAGGTACGCATGTCATCCAGAGAAAGCTGTGCGTTGCTTGCTGTCGTGTCAGCCTCTGTTGCCGCTACCATTGCGGGTGCCAGTAACAGTGCCAATATCACTTTTCTGCCAATTCGTTTCATATCTATTTTTCGCATTCCTATCAGTAGTTCCTAACGCTTTATCCAGACCGCCGGGTCCATCGCCTTACCATCCTTCCGGATTTCAAAATACAAACCGTCTCCATTAAATGGACTGGAGCCAACCGTACTGATCTTGGTGCCGGGTTCCACCCAATCGCCAACCTCGCGCAAAAGGCTTTCATTGTTGGCATACAGACTCAAAAAACCATCACCATGATCTATGATCATAAGCAGACCGTAACCCCTAAGCCAGTCTGAATATGCTATTCGGCCATAGGCGATCGTCTTGACTTCATCACCAACGTCGGCACTGATTAACCACCCCTGCCAGTGTAACCCTGCAGTTCTGGGTTGCCCGTAGGCATGTTTGACGCGGCCTTTCGCGGGTATCGGCAATCTTCCCTTCAGACCAAGCAGACCACGCTGTTGGCCGAGATCTGTCGGTATATCTGCCAAAGCATCGGATAGTTTCTCCAGCAGTGCTTCCAGGTCCTGCTGGTCACGTTGCAACTCCGTGAGTCGGGTTTCCTCCGAATCAATTTGACTGGATAGTGACTCAATGACCGTCTGGCGTTGATTGCGTTGTTCAGTCATCTCATTCAGCACAGCCTGCTGACTTTCTTGAACCTCATCCAGTGCGGTTAGCTCGGTGTTAATTTTTGCCTGCATCTCATCGAGGGTCTTCAGGACCTGTCTGAGCTCATTTATTTGCACAACTTGCGAACGACTAAAATAGTCGTAATAGGCCAGCGTTCTGGACAGAAGTGCCGGACTGTCCTGGTTAAGAACCAGTTTTAACCTGGATTCGCGCCCGAGTCTGTACGCCGCCATGATCTGTGACGCGAGTATTTTCCGGCGCTTTTCGAGACTGCCCAGGTAGTTCTGCCGTTCAGTGTGAAGAACCGAAAGCTCGCGGACATGTACCTGCCGGGTTGATTCAAGTGCACGCAATTCCAGTGCGCTTTTCTGGATTTCGAGGTCTGTTGCTTTGAGAACCTTCTGTTCGTCCGAACGTGTTGTGCGGGTACTCTCCAACTCCCTTTGCAAGTTGCTGATCTCTGCCTTGAGGGTTTTGAGACGGGATTCAGCCTCTCCCTTTGAGAGGCTGGAATCGGCCTGGCATACCATCCAGCCCAGGATCAACCAGGCCGTTATGGTAAACCTTGTCACTCGCCTGAACATCAGAGTTCGCTCAAGTCCGCGTCGGAGGATTGTCCACCAACTCCAGCAATGGTTGCCCTGTCATCTCGCCGGGTTTTGGTAAGCCAAGCAAATACAGGATTGTTGGCGCAATATCCCGGAGCGCACCACCTGCAATGGTCTTCGCCTTGCGACCGCAGTATACGAAGGGTACGGGGTTGGTCGTGTGTGCAGTATGGTTCTGGCCGGACTGGTGGTCTTTCATTTGTTCGATATTGCCGTGATCTGCGGTGACAAGTAATTCGCCCTTCATCGACTGGACTGCCTTGAGCACAATGCCAAGACACTGGTCTACCGCTTCAACTGCCTCGATTGCCGCTGTCATGTTACCTGTATGTCCGACCATGTCAGGATTGGCCACGTTGCAGATAATGACGTCGAATGTTCCGCTACGGATAGCCTGTTCCAGTTCGACAGAAAGTTTTTCAATGCTCATTTCAGGCTTTAGGTCATAGGTGGCCACATCCGGTGATGGCACCAGCAAACGCTGTTCTCCCGCAAATGGCTCCTCTTCGCCACCATTGAAAAAGAAAGTAACATGCGCATATTTTTCGGTCTCTGCAATTCGCAGTTGAGACAGGCCGTTCTCTGAGAGTATCTGCCCCAAAAGTCCGGTGAGTTTTTCCGGCGGGTAGGCAATTTCAGCGGGCAGGTCTTTCAGGTATTGGGTCATGCAAACAAAGGTTGAGAGCTTTGGAGCCTGTCGCTCAAAACCGCTAAAGTCGGGCTGGATGAAAGCCTGGCTGATTTCCCGTGCCCTGTCAGCCCTGAAGTTGACAAAAATAATAGCGTCATCATCCCTGATGCCGGGATAAGAACCGATGACCGTCGGGCTGACAAACTCATCGTTTTCATCACGATCATAGGCAGATTGCAGCGCCGTGGCGGCGTCACCACACTGAAACATACCCGCGCCCGTGACCAACATATCCCAAGCTTTTTCAACGCGGTCCCAGCGCTTGTCGCGGTCCATCGCATAGTAACGACCACACAGGCTACCAAAGGCGGCATTGTCGAGGTTATCCAGACAGTCCTGCATTTTTTGTATTGAAGGTTCTGCACTCCGGGGAGGGGTATCGCGCCCGTCCAGGAAAGCATGTACGCATATCTGGTGAGCACCTTGAGTCGCTGCCATTTTCACCATCGCGAGGAAATGTTCCTCGTGGCTATGCACTCCGCCGGGAGACAACAGGCCCATAATATGCAGTGTTGAACGCTTCTCCTGGCTTGCTGTAATTGCTTTGATAAGAGCCGGATTACTTGTGAAGCTTCCATCTTCTATGGCGTTACTGATATTCGATAAGCTTTGGAAAACAATGCGCCCGGCGCCGATATTCATGTGCCCGACTTCAGAGTTTCCCATCTGCCCGGCCGGCAAGCCAACAAACTCACCGGAGGTTTTTATGGTTGTATGGGCACCCTGTTGCAGCACTCTATCCCAGCAGGGCGTTGAGGCCTGGCTGATGGCGTTGTCTGCGGCGTCCTCGCGGTGGCCCCAACCATCCAGGATCATTAAGACCAGTGGTCCGGCTGGTTTGGTGGTCACAGGTATATGTGTTTCTTTATCGCTCATTAAGTTTCCATGCTGAAAGGTTTTGTGTGTTTTTTTGTTAACGCTTCGGTAGAATATTCGTACAGCGGTCCGGATGTGATTCAATGTGGTCCGACTGAAATTTTACGGAAGACTCTTGCAAATTAACACCATCGCCACAACATGACTCAGGCGCGCCGTGGAGTTAGTGTCCGTTGTGAATACGTGACTCGAAGACCGGTACTGCTGTGAGCATATTATTTCACAACACAGGGTCGGTCGCAGATTAAATGCAATTGAATTTACCGTATTGCGCAAGAGTATTTTTGGAGTTTGACCGGTATTAAGGGTTGAATTTATTGGAATCAGAATTCCAGTCTTAACCAGCGAATGATCGCCAGGAGACCAAAACGTGGGACAATTGATTGAATTTGCAGGTAATAATGGCATGTTGGTGGCCGGTTTTGCCGGTATCATCTTGTTATTGATCTGGACGGAAATCAGCAAACATACACGGGGTTACACCGAGTTGACACCGCTACAGGCTGTTCAAAAAATCAACCAGGGCAAAACCTCGGTTGTCGATATTTCAACGACCGCAGATTTTACAAAAGGACATCTTGCCGGCGCGAAGAACATTGCTTTGTCCCGGATTAGCGATGCGGACCCGGATATTGCGAAAATTAAGTCCGGTCCGATGCTCGTGGTTTGCAAAAACGGCCAGACTGCCCATTCGGCGGCGGCGAAACTGGTTAAATTGGGTGCTACTGACGTAGCCGTGCTCAAGGGTGGCACCACACAATGGGTGGCGGATTCGTATCCGCTAGCACGTAAATAAACAGAGCTGTCTGGTTAAACAGATGGCGTAATGAGATAATTTACCTTGTCGATTCATTAATGGATGATTGGCATTCACTATTCATAGCAAAGAGAAATATGATCATGGCAGAAGAACAGATCCCAGGCACAAGCACAGAAGAGCAGCAGCAGGCACAGTTCCAGCTTCAAAAGTTGTACGTCAAAGACGTGTCTTTTGAGCTTCCCAACGCACCGCAGTGCTTCCAGGAAGAAGGACAGGTTGAAATCAAATTAAACCTTTCCCAGAAAGTTGAAGATCTCGCTGAAGGTGTGCATGAAGTCGTTTTGACAGTTACCGTAACGGCAAGTCTTGGTGAAAAGACAGCCTACCTCGCTGAAGTTCAGCAGGCGGGAATTTTTGCCATAGTCGGTCTGCCTGAGCAAGGCCGGCACGCCGCCTTGAACACGCTTTGCCCCAGCACATTGTTTCCCTACGCCCGCCGGATGATTACTGACCTGGTGGCCGAAGGTGGTTTTCCTCCGCTGGTATTGCAGCCGATCAACTTTGATCAGATCTATGCTCAACGTATGCAGGAAGCACAAGAGCAGGCAAGCGCTGCCGAAAACCTGGAAGTTCAGGGCAACGCCTAGGAGCCTGGTTTGACCAGGAGTCCAAAGATCGCAGTACTGGGTGCCGGTTCCTGGGGAACCGCCCTGGCCCTGCAACTGGACCGTAACGGTTCCCACAGTTTCCTGTGGGATCGCGACACCGAGAATTTGGAACAAATTCGAGCGACACGTTTTAATCAGCGCTATTTACCGGGAATTGATATACCGGAATCAATCGTTGTTGAAAGCGATATCCTTGCTGCTGTAAAAGCTTCGGACCATGTGCTGGTGGTGACACCGAGCCATGCCTTTGCTTCCATCATGAAGACTATCCGTGAAGTTCTGGTACCCGGGCAGGGTGTCGCCTGGGCCTGTAAGGGCTTTGAACCGGGGAGTGGTCGCTTATTACACCAGGTTGCAATGGAACTGTTACCCGCCAGCACTCCGCTGGCTATTGTTACCGGACCGTCATTTGCAAAAGAGGTGGCGATGAACCTGCCTACCGCTCTTACTGTAGCGGGTCCCGACAGCGGTTTTACCAAGAAAATGGCGGGGGCACTGCATGGTGAGCGATTCCGGGCCTATACCAGCGATGATATGATCGGCGCAGAGCTTGGTGGTGCGGTCAAGAATGTCATGGCCGTGGCAACCGGTATTTGCGACGGTATGCAGTTGGGCGACAACGCCCGCGCAGCTTTGATTACCCGTGGTCTGGCCGAGATGATGCGACTGGGTGCCGCACTGAATGCAAGACCGGAGACACTGATGGGCCTGGCGGGCGCGGGTGATTTGATATTGACCTGTACCGGTGACCTGTCGCGTAACCGGCGTCTTGGTTTGAAGCTTGGGAAAGGCAAAACACTCGAACAGGCACTGGAAGAAATAGGTCAGGTGGTTGAAGGTGTTAACAGTGCCGCCGAAGTTCAGCGCCTGGCTATTCAACATAAGATCAATATGCCCATCACAGAGCAGGTTAACGGTATTATTCATCAGGGTTGGGATCCGGTAGAAGGTGTAGCCCGGTTAATGGCCAGAGAGCAGAAAGCAGAATACGACGACTAGTGTAGTGCCAACCCTGTAACGTAGATTCAGCGAGCACACAAGCCTGTTGCTGGTCTGAGCTCTGTAAACTTTACTATCACCCGGTTTCGAAACCCAGTTGTCTCCAGGCTTCATAAAGCCCTACAGCCACGGTGTTGGACAGGTTAAGGCTGCGTGAAGCATCGGCCATGGGTAGGTGCAAACAATAATCAGAACCCGCTTCAGCGAGCACTGTTTCGGGCAATCCCCTGGTTTCAGGTCCGAATAACAGACCATCACCTGCCTTAAAGTCAGCCTGGTGGTAGGGTCTTTGTCCGCGGGTGCTGAAAGCCCAAATTCTCATTTCGGGATGTTCGGCTCTGAACGTGTCCCAACTCACATACTGGTGTACACGGGCAAGTTCCCCATAGTCGAGACCTGCCCGTTTGACACGGGTATTGTCCAGTTGAAACCCGAGTGGTCCCACCAGGTGCAGGCTGGCGCCGGTATTGGCACACAGACGTATGATGTTGCCTGTGTTGGGTGGGATCTCGGGTTGGTAAAGTATGATATTCAGCATTTGAAACAATCTTTAATTGAATAGAAAGGCCCCGCAAGGAAATACCTTGCAGGGTCCTGAGTATAACGTCAAATTACAATTTCAATCTTCCGTGGCCTGTACGTTCTTGATCACGATAAACTAGTGCCCTTCGTCGTTGAAATTAATTTCGAGTAATTTGCCGTCTACGTAAATTTCCGCCCCATCGCTTGTACGCAGAATATCAATGATCTTGCCGCTTTCGGTTTCAATGGTTTGTGCCTCACCAATGGTCAGCGTGCTTATGTCGGTTTCAGCCAGTTCAAAATTATCAGTTTCAAGTGCGATTACCACTTTTTCCCGAGTTTGGGCTAACGCGGAAGCGGAGGTCAGAAGTGCGAATGTAAACAGGGCGAAAACAGGTCCTAAATAATGTTTCATAGTCGAATCTCCAGATTGTTACAGTTTTGCGACGAAACGAAATCCTTTATTCACAAGGTTTTCATGACTAACTTACTGGACGCAGCGGGCATAAAAAACGTCGCAAACACTGTAACCTTATGAATTGTATTTAATATTCACGAAACATAACCGATACCACCTGACAAAAATGCCGATTTGACAGTGTCGCTGATCGTCGGTATTGTTCCCCACCTCGGACACAATATCTTGTGTTCATCGAGAGGGGACGGCACAATAGCTTGTGTCTATAATTAAATAAAACCAAGTAATTAAGTGGGATAATTCATGAGCAGCGTGCGGGTTGAGGCCATAGACACTGATATTCAAGCAGTTCCTTTCCAGGTAGCGTCACTAGACATATGGGATAAGAAGTATCGCTTGAAGTCCAAAATTGGCGAAAGCATCGATGCCAATATCGATGATACCTATAAAAGAGTTGCGCTTGCGATTTCCGGCGTCGAAAAAACCAGGGAACTGCGCGAGCAATGGTATAAGTCGTTTTTGTGGGCTTTGCGGCGTGGTGCGATACCCGCTGGCAGGATCACATCCAATGCCGGAGCGCGTGAGCACAAACCGGCAACTTCCACGATTAACTGTACGGTTTCAGGAACCATAAAGGATTCCATGAATGGAATTCTCGATAAAGTGCATGAGGCCGGACTGACACTCAAAGCCGGTTGTGGTATCGGATATGAATTTTCAACCCTGAGACCAAAAGGCGCTTATGTATCCGGTGCCGGAGCTTATACCTCAGGTCCGCTGAGCTTCATGGATATCTATGACAAGATGTGCTTCACCGTTTCATCAGCCGGTGGCAGAAGGGGCGCCCAGATGGCGACTTTCGATATCGGTCACCCCGATGCGATGGAGTTCATCAGGGCTAAACGTGAAGACGGACGTCTGCGCCAGTTCAACTGCTCTCTTCTGATCACCGACGAGTTTATGCAAGCCGTTGAGGCTGATGATAATTGGGCACTGGCATTCCCGATTACTCCGGAGGAAGCGACCGAACTGGATATCGATGACCCGGAACAGGTGTTGTGGCGGGAGTGGCCCCTGCTTGAAGATTATGTGAAACGCGAAGATGGTCTGGTAGCTTGCAAGGTCTATAAAACAGTGCCGGCACGTCGTATGTGGGACATGATTATGTCATCTACCTACGATTTTGCTGAACCGGGCTTTATCATGATCGACCGCATCAATGAGATGAACAACAATTGGTTTTGCGAGAATATCCGTGCGACCAACCCATGTGGCGAGCAGCCATTGCCACCCTACGGTGCCTGCCTGTTGGGTTCAATCAATCTGACCCGTTTTGTCGATCAACCATTTACACCCGAGGCCACGTTTAACTGGGATGAATATCGCCAGGTGGTAAGAGTGTTTACCCGTATGCTGGATAATGTTGTTGAAATCAATGGTTTACCGCTCGGTAAGCAGCGGGATGAAATTGAACGTAAGCGCCGGCACGGTATGGGATTCCTGGGGTTGGGATCGACACTGGTGTTGTTGGACATGAAGTACGGATCTCCGGAGTCACTCGATTTCACGGATAAAATTGCCCGTGAAATGGCCATTGCCGGATGGCAGGAGTCATTGGAATTGTCCCGTGAAAAGGGGCCGGCACCGGTGATGAATGAGGATTTCAATGTAACTGCGGCGATGTTGCGCACACGGCCGGAAATGGAAGCCGATGGTTACCGGATTGGAGACTCTGTTCAAGGTTCGGTGTTGCATGCGAAATACAGTCGCTATATGCAACAGGTTGGGGAGATTGAACCGGATCTGATAACTGCACTGGCGGAAGAAGGTGGTCGTTTCACACACCATACTTCAATCGCGCCAACCGGTACGATATCCCTGTCGCTTGCAAATAATGCTTCGAACGGAATCGAACCCAGCTTTGCTCACCATTACAGTCGCAATGTCATCCGCGAAGGTAAAAAGAGTAAAGAGAAAGTTGAAGTTTTCAGTTATGAATTGCTGGCTTACCGTGAATTTGTAAATCAGGACGCGATGCCGGGTTCAGAGGACGAGAAAACAAAATTGCCGGGACAATTCATTACATCAGAAGATGTCTCACCGGATGAGCATGTTGATATTCAGGCGGCGGCGCAGAAGTGGATCGATTCGTCCATTTCCAAGACTGCAAATGTGCCGACGGACTACCCTTATGAAAAGTTTAAAAATATTTATACCTATGCGCATAGCAAAGGTCTGAAGGGCTGTACCACTTTCAGGTTCAACCCCGAGGCTTTTCAGGGCGTACTGGTGAAAGAAGACGACCTTGCAAATACCACTTATCGCTTCGTGCTTGAAGACGGTGAAGTGGTGGAAGTCAAGGGAAATGAAGAGATCGAATACGATGGTGAGTTGCATACCGCAGCTAATCTGTTTGACGCTCTGAAAGAGGGTTATTACGGAAAATTTTAGGCGGGATATTTAAAAAATGACGATAAAAATTAACAAACACATTGCCGGCTATGAAGTCGTAAAACCGGAAGAAGAGTTGGCTGCGAAAGTGCTCGCTGCTGAAGAAAGGGAAGCCCGTAGCTCAGCTAAAGTTATTCGCATGACTGAAAAAATCATGCGCCCTGAAGGTATGGAATCACTGGAAGGTTCAACCTACAAAATTAAAACACCGCTCGATGATCATGCGATGTATGTGACCATCAACGATATCATTCTCAACCAGGGAACGGTCCATGAACAGCGCAGGCCGTTTGAGATTTTCATTAACTCCAAGAACATGGATCACTTCCAGTGGATCGTGGCATTGACCCGCTTGATGTCGGCTGTTTTCAGAAAGGGTGGAGATGTCACATTCCTGGCAGAGGAACTGCAGGCAGTATTCGATCCCAAGGGCGGCTACTTTAAACCTGGCGGCAGGTTTATGCCTTCCATCATTGCCGAGATCGGTGATGTGATATCGCATCATATGCAGAAAATCGGTTTATTGAAAAAAGAAGAATTGTCCGAGCAGCAAATGCTCATTCTCAATCAGAAACGCGCCGAAGTTGAGAGCGCACAAAAAGAAACCGAGATTAATATACCCGGAGAGGAAGTCGGTTACCCCGCCTCAGCCACCTTGTGTAATAAGTGTCATACCAAGGCGGTGGTGGTCATGGATAATTGCGCGACTTGTCTGTCGTGTGGCTATTCCAAGTGCGGGTAAGGGGCGGGGCAGACTGTTAGTCTGTCACCAACCTTTTAACAAAAGATCACTTTCAACCAAACAATGGCATTCACTGCTATTATGAGTGTATGTTACTACCCAGAGAAGTCATAAAAGCCAAGCGAGACGGTCAGGAGTTAACGGCAGACGCGATAAGGGACTTTGTAAATGGTATCGCAGGGGGTCAGGTCTGCGACGCCCAGATAGCCGCTTTCACGATGGCGGTGTGTTTCCAGAATATGAGCATGGCGGAACAGACAGCGCTCACGCTGGCGATGCGAGATACCGGTCACTGCCTGCAATGGCCCGGTCTTGATGGCCCTGTTTTAGACAAACACTCAACCGGGGGGGTTGGTGACCTGGTAAGCCTGGTGATGGCGCCGATGCTGGCAGCCTGCGGCGCTTATATTCCAATGATATCCGGAACTGGTCTTGGCCATACCGGGGGTACACTGGATAAACTGGAAAGTATTCCGGGTTTTAACATACATCCCTCGGAACACTCATTTTATGAAACCGTGCGGAAAACGGGTCTGGCCATGACAGGTCAAGGTGCTGAACTGGCACCCGCGGACGGCCGTATGTATGCCGTGCGTGATATCACCGCCACGGTGGATTCCAAACCGCTGATTGTGGCGTCCATTCTCTCCAAGAAACTGGCCGAAGGGCTTGATGGCCTTGTGTTGGATATTAAAACAGGCAATGGCGCATTTATGCGTGAACGTAACCAGGCAAGGGATCTGGCTTCGAATCTTATTGAAGTGGCAACACTGGCCGGTTTGCAATGCCGTGCATTGATAACCGACATGAACCAACCCTTGGCGAATAGTGCCGGCAATGCGCTGGAAATGATGGAAGCTATTGAGTTTCTCCGTGGGGGTTATCGAGAGCCCAGGCTGGAGGATGTCATTTTGTCCCTGGGAAGCGAATTGTTGTTGCTCGGTGGTCTGGCAGAGAATCAAAAATCTGCACGAATCATGTTGGACAGCGTGATTGAATCGGGAATGGCGGCAGAGAGGTTTGCCCGCATGGTGAGTATGCAGGGTGGACCGGTCGATCTCATTGAACATCCGGCAAAACACCTGTCTGCGGCTCCCGTTGTGCGCGCATTGGCAGCACCGGTTGACGGTGGCATTGAATTCATGGATACGAGGGCGATCGGCCTGGCTGTTGTCACACTTGGAGGCGGCCGCACATTAGCCGATGACATCATCGATCACAGCGTTGGCTTATCCGATTTTTGCCTGGTCGGTGGTACAGTTAATAAGGGTGATCCGCTGCTTACTATTCATGCGGCGGATGAGTCATCGTGGCAAATTGCTGCGCAAACGCTTTCAGAGGCGATCGTCATTGGCCGTAAGATGGACGCCTTGCCCGCCGTATATGAACAATTTCCATAGGTAAACCAAAGTCAGTCAAAGCTGAATATGAAAAGGGAATAAGTGATGACCGGAACACTACATATCGAAGCATTGAAGGGGCAATTTGCAGATACCGTGCTGATGCCTGGTGACCCATTACGGGCACAAGCACTGGCCAACAATCACCTTGATAATGTCAAACTGGTTACAAGTGTGCGAAATATGCTTGGGTTTACCGGGACGTTCAAAGGTAAGCCCGTATCGATCATGGGTTCTGGTATGGGTATGCCATCCATCAGTATTTATGCCCATGAATTGTTTGATTACTACGGGGTAAAACAGATCATCCGGGTGGGCACCTGCGGAGGCTTGTTGGCAGATATGCAAGTCGGTGACCTGGTGCTGGCGAGCGCTGCAGGTACTGACTCCAGCATGAACCGGCAACGCTTCGGGGGTTATGATTTTTCGGCCAGTGCAGATTTTGAGCTATTACGCCAGGTTTATGAGAAAGCAATTCAAAGAGACCTCAAGATCAGAACAGGCAATGTGTTTTCCTCAGACTGGTTTTATCATCCCGATGAGACATTCATCGATAAAATGCAGAAAATGGGTATTCTTGCTTTGGATATGGAGTCTGCTGCCTTGTATGCATTGGCACATCAGCATGGCAGACGTGCTTTGACCATGCTTTCGGTGAGCGACGTGATTCCCACCGGTGAGCGGGCATCCCATGAAACACGTCAGAACGCTTTCGGCGCGGTCATTCAAGTGGTGCTTGATGCGGTGCTTGAAACGGGGCCCGAAGCGTGACTGAGCCGGAGAAAGCGATTGCCGGGCTTTACGCCCTTGCAAAATCGGCAAGTGACAATGCCTATTCACCGTACAGTGGTGTCAGGGTCGGGGCCTGTCTTGTGGATGAAAGTGGCAATGTATATTCCGGTTGCAATGTTGAGAACTCATCCTATGGACTGACACAATGTGCGGAGCGCAATGCGCTTGCCGCTGCAATCGCGGCTGGTATGCAACCAGGCACTGCTCATACACTGTTAATTTATGCCACCGGGTTTGAGACACTGGCGCCCTGTGGTGCCTGCCGGCAGGTCATGAGTGAATTACTGGCTGACGATGCGCTGGTAATCTCCTGTCACAGTGAAACCGAATATCGCAGTTGGCCGATAGCGGAATTGCTGCCTTATCCGTTTATTCTGAGTTGATAGGAAAAAATGATATGAAAATGGTTTTAAGTGCAATCGCTTTAACGGCCCTGTTTCTAAGCCAGGCTGTCTCAGCCGGCGAAACTGAAGCTGAGTATTATGCGGTATCACCAGATTTGCAATTGCCGTTTTCTGAAGCAGTCCGTGTTGGACACATGCTGTATCTTTCCGGTCAACTCGGTTATGACCGTGAAAAAGCCAAGCTGGTTGAAGGCGGTATCGCTGCTGAAACCAAAAAAACCCTGGAGAACATCAAGGCCACGCTTGAAAAGCATGGTTCATCTATGGCAGAAGTTGTTAAATGCACCGTATTTCTTGCCGATATCAAGGAGTGGGCAGCCATGAATGAGGTCTATATCACCTATTTTCCGAGCAACCCGCCGGCCCGCAGTGCACTGGGAAGTAGTGGACTGGCGCTTGGTGCCCGTACGGAAATCGAGTGTATGGCGACTGTAAGGTAGATCATTATGAAATGCAGGTTGCTGGCAGGTTTGTTAATTATTCTCATATCGGGTGTCCAGGCTGTAGCTCAAGAGCAATCTGAACCCGCCGTCAGCCGGTTTGCCGGCCTGGCGCTTGATTGCGTGCACCAGGAATACCCCAACAAAATCGCACATGTTATGACTAGCGACCAGGATGTAGGTCCGCCGCGTGAATTAGCACCGGTATTCTATGGCTGTTTTGACTGGCACTCTTCCGTCCATGGGCACTGGTTACTGGCAAGATTGCTGCGTCTATACCCACAGGCAGAGTTCGCCGGGTTGGCAGAGGCGGCTTTGGACGAAAGTTTCCAGGCTGAAAAAGTGGCGCTTGAAGTCGCTTACGTTACACACCCGCAACGTGCTTCTTTTGAGAGGCCGTATGGAGTAGCGTGGTTATTACAGTTAACCGCAGAATTACGCGAGTGGGACGATCCACGAGCCCGGCGCTGGCTTGCTACCCTGGAGCCGCTCGAAAGCGCCCTGGTTGCTCATATGGAAACCTGGCTCGTAAAGCTGGCTTACCCCATCAGGGTTGGAGAGCACGCTCAAACGGCGTTTGCCTTTGGCCTGTTTCTGGATTGGGCCCGCGCCAGTAATCGTAGTGATTTCTCCGCATTGGTGACTGACAGGTCAAAAGACTTTTACTTGAAAGACCGCGCGTGTCCATTGGCCTATGAGCCAGGTGGCCAGGATTTTCTGTCTCCATGTCTGGCCGAGGCTGATTTGATGCGGCGCATGATGAACGCAGAAGATTATGCCCGCTGGTTGACGGGGTTCATGCCTTCCATACCTGTTGATGGAAGTGGTGACTGGTTGCCAATAGCCGTCGTGACCGATCCGACAGATGGCAAACTGGCACATCTTGATGGTTTGAATATCAGCCGCGCCTGGATGCTGGAGGGAATGGCTTTTGGATTACCGGCCCAGGATCCACGTAAGAAGGCTTTACTCAGCAGCGCTTCCATTCATAAAAATTCAGGCCTGGCCTCTGTTACAGGTGCGCATTATGAAGGCGGTCACTGGCTGGGCAGTTTTGCGACCTATTTACAAACCGACCGGGGCCTGGCTGGAAAGGCAGACTAATCGGACTTATTTGATTTCGATCAACATGTGTATTAGTTCAGTAAATTACTATTGAGTTGTTGTTGCTGGAGAACGATATGGCCACCTATCAAAAAATTCTTGTTGCGATTGATCTGAGCAGCGAATCAGATCTGGTACTGCAAAAGGCCCAGCTTATCGCAGGTCCGAACGCCGACATGCACATGGTTTATGTTCAGGAACCCATGGATAACGTATACGTTGGCATTGTCCCGCAAAGTGCGGCGTTCAGTGGTCTCGGTGATCTTGAAGCTCAATTGGGCGAGGAACTGAAAGAGAAACTGAGTGCCCTGGGTGAAAAATTCGAGCTACCATCCGATCATCTGCATATTCTTCACGGTTCGCCGGCTCATGAAATCCACCGTTTTGCCAAAGAAAACGACAGCCAGTTGATTGTCATCGGCACGCATGGTCAACGAGGCCTGCAGTTATTGCTGGGATCTACCGCCAACTCGGTACTGCATGGTGCCGGCTGCGATGTGTTGTCCGTCAGAATAGGTGCTACCCTTTAGAAAAGCTGTCGCCTGGTCTTTTGCGATGCATTGAAGAACCAGGTTCCGGTTAAATTCAATATAGCGGTTGACCGTTGGGGGGCATCTTGAACTTTAAAATTCTGATCTGGGTTTCTGTTTTTTTATCGGTGATGATCTGGTCTGCCATTGAACCGGCCGACCGGTTGACCTGGTGGATGGAAGTCATTCCAGCGATGCTTGGCTTTATCATTTTGTGGATGACACGTAAGCGCTTTCCTTTAACCGGACTGGTCTATGTTTTGATTTTGATCCATGCGGTCATTTTAATGGTGGGTGGTCACTTCACCTATGCCGAGGTTCCAGCTGGTGACTGGCTTCGCGACCTGACAGGTGGTGATCGTAACAACTATGACAAACTGGGACACTTTGCACAGGGTTTTATCCCGGTCATGATAGCGCGTGAAATCATGATCCGGAATCAGGTCGTGGCAGTCAGGGGCTGGTTAACGTTTCTGTTACTTTGCGTGGTGCTGGCAATCAGCGCATTTTATGAGCTTATCGAGTGGTGGGCGGCGTTGCTTAGCGCGGAAGCGGCAGATGCGTTCCTTGGAACACAGGGTTATGTCTGGGATACCCAATCAGATATGTTGTGGGCACTGTGCGGGGGTGTTGTGGCCTTATTGACCTTATCAAGATGGCATGACCGACAGATTGGCGCTATCACCAGGGTGTCTTAAATATCACTGCCTGATACAGAGCGGGGTGTATCTGTGATCTCAAGCCGTTTATTCACCTGTTCGAGTATGCCATGCGTGTCGAGCCCGGCCATGGCCAGGCAGTCCTGCCGCGAGCCGTGTTCTATATAGCTGTCCGGTATTCCGATATTCAGGATGTTAAAGCTGCCGCCGGTTGCCAAAAGTAATTCATTTACAGCACTGCCAGCGCCGCCCATGACCGCATTTTCCTCTACGGTAACCACCAGTTTGTGGCTATGGGCCATTTCGATAATGACATTGGCATCAAGCGGTTTGATAAATCGCATATTCACAAGGCTTGCACCGATACGTGCGGCGACTTCGCTGCAGGGTTCGAGACTGCTGCCAAAAGCCAGGATTACAACATCCTTACCACGTTTCACCACCTCGGCTTTGCCAATGGCCAACTCTTGCATGACCGGTTTCACGGGGGTGCCGGGGCCTGTGCCACGTGGATACCGGACGGCTGCCGGTCCCTGGTATCTGAAGCCGGTATAGAGCATTTGCCGGCACTCGTTCTCATTGGATGGCGCCATGATTAACATGTTCGGTATGCATCGCATGAAGCTTAAATCGAAGCTGCCTGCGTGGGTTGGTCCGTCCGAGCCGACGAGCCCGGCCCGGTCAATTGCAAACAGTACGGGCAGGTTTTGTATGGCTACATCATGGATGAGTTGGTCATACGCCCTTTGCAGAAAAGTGCTGTATATTGCCACCACCGGGTGGGTGCCCTCGCAGGCCATACCTGCTGCCAGAGTGACGGCATGTTGCTCTGCGATACTCACGTCAAAGTAGCGACTGGGAAAACGTTGTTCAAATTCAACCAGCCCGGAACCCTCACGCATGGCCGGGGTAATCGCCAACAGACTCTTATCCTGCTCAGCCATATCGCATAGCCACTGACCGAAAACCTGGGTGTAGGTCGGTGGCGGTTTCACTGCTGGCGTGCGCGAAACAATACCCTTTTGAGGATCAAAGGGCGCAACCGCATGATATTTTACCGGATCCTTTTCTGCCGGTTCGTAACCTTTACCCTTGGCGGTAATGATGTGGAGCAGGTTGGGTCCCTCAACAGTTTGTATGGTTCGCAGTGTACGTAATAACACCGGTAAATCATGTCCGTCGATCGGACCAAGGTAATTAAATCCAAACTCCTCAAATAGCGTGCTCGGTACAATCATGCCTTTGACATGCTCTTCCCAGCGACTCATGAAGCGCCACACACGGGAGTCCTTATGCATCAACTGTTTGCCGCGTTCGCGGATGTTGGTTACGGTCGGCCCACTCATCATGCGGGCCAGGACCTTGGTCATTGCACCGACATTAGGCGATATCGACATCTGGTTTTCATTCAATACAACCAACATATTCGGGTCAAGTGAACCACCGTGATTGAGAGCCTCGAAAGCCATACCGGCAGTCATGGCGCCATCACCAATGACGGACACTACCCGCCGGTTCACATCATTATGCGTCGATGCGAGTGCCATACCGAGACCCGCACTGATCGAAGTGGACGAGTGACCCACGCCAAATGTGTCAAATTCACTTTCGGCACGTTTCGGGAAGGGTGCCAGGCCGCCGGTCTTCTTGATGGTACCTATACGGTCACGTCTGCCGGTTAAAATTTTATGTGGATAAGCCTGGTGCCCCACGTCCCAGATAATCCGGTCATGCGGTGTCTCATAGCAGTAATGCAAGGCTACCGTAAGCTCAACACAACCCAGTCCTGCACTAAAATGCCCGCCGCTCTTTGAGATTGCCTGCAGCAAATACTCACGCAATTCGTCAGCGATCTGCGGCAGTTCGTCCTGATCCAGTTTGCGTAAATCCGCAGGTGTGATGATCTGGTCAAGCAATGGGTATTTCTCATCGTTCATAAGTTTATCTTACCGGTCACGATCAACGGCGTAAGCCGCCAACCACTCAAGAGTGTCAGTTTTACCTGGTAAATGTTTTAGTTCCATCATTGCCTGATCCCGTAAATCGTGTGCTCTTTGGAGGGATTTTTCAACACCAATAATGGCAGGAAAGGCAGGTTTCGATCTCGCAGCATCAGCCCGGCTCGGTTTTCCGGTTAGCTCAGAATTGCCGGTTACATCAAGCAAATCATCAAAAACCTGGAAAGACAGGCCGGTCAATTGACCAAAACTGGAGAGAGCATTGATTTGTTCAACTGAAGCGCATGCAAGTAATGCAGGTGCAACGTTACATACCTGGATTAATGCACCGGTTTTAAAAGCGTGAACTTCCTCCAACTCAGTTTGAGAAATCTGTTTGCCAAGACTGGCGAGATCAAGCACCTGGCCACCGGCCATGCCATTGGCTCCGCACGCACGTGCGAGTCCCAGGATAATCGCAATTTGTTGCCGGGGGTGGGCACTCAAGGCCGAATCATCTGCCAGGATTTCGAACGCCAGTGCCTGTAAGGCATCGCCTGCCAATATGGCAGTTGCCTCGTCAAACTTGCGGTGACAACTTGGTTGACCGCGTCTTAGGTCATCGTCGTCCATGCTCGGTAAATCATCATGAATCAATGAATAGGTGTGGATAAGTTCAATCGCCACCGCAATGGCGTCGAGTCTGTCTTCATCCAGGTTCAAGGCACGACCCGCAGCATATACAAACAGGGGCCGGATACGTTTACCACCCGCAACGGCGCAGTAATGCATCGCTTGCAATAGCAGTGGCGGTGTCCGTGGCGGCTCAGGCAGGTATCCGGGAAGAATGTTTTCAAACCTGGTCTGCCAGGAATCGATGATCGCAGCAGTCTCAGGCATCTGGTTCAAATGTCTTCAGCGATTCTTCGTCCTGGCTATTGGTCAGTAACTCAACCGTTTGCTGCGCATTATCCAGTGCAGCCTGGCATTGACGTGTCAATTCGATACCGTGTTTGAAACCGGACAATGATTTATCGAGTGACAAATCACCCTGTTCAAGGTTTGCAATCAGTTTTTCAAGTTCAGCCAGTGTTTCTTCAAAGTTGGGATCAGGCTCGGTTTTCTTGTTCATAATCTGCGTTCCGTGTTTCGCGGAGCGACACTAACGTACCGCACCGGCAGGGTCAACTATCAATGGTTCACCGGGTGTTGTTGTTTAAGTATGAATTGCAGTAACGGATGCACGGGGCGCCAGTTTAAGCGAATACCGTTATCAGACAACCATGAAGCAAACCCTTCGTTGAAACACCAATCCCCCATCGCCACCAACTCGCCATCCAGCTTACAAAGCGGAATGGAGTCCCTTAACCAGGGCGGGATGCCGGCAGATTGGAAAAGATTCTTAAGGCTTTTATGATGACCGCCTAAACTGATGACAGTCTCATCCGTATTGCCCCGGCCCCCGACCGAGAACTCACCATCAGGAGACTCACCGTTGCAGTGTTCAGGCCGGTGGCTTGAAGGGTCTCCGGTCATCAATACAAGTTGGCCGACATCCTTACCCAGGTCAACTTCGTTCTTTCCTTTTGGCCATTTGACGGCGGGGCAGGGCAAGATACCTTTGACGGTGTGCAGCCACAATTGATTTTTGTACCAGCGTAATAACCAGCTATCCCATTGCACCGAGACTCTATGGTCACTGCCGGTGAGTCGCAGTTGGTCACAAAATGAATCAAGTTTGTAGGCCGGGATTCCAGCTGCGCCCGATTGTTTTATCCAGCGACGGATTACCAGTTTGATCAACTCCGGATTTGTACGGCAATGCGGTGTAATTTTCAAAACAAAAGGGTCTGGCAGATTTGAACCGAGATAATCATCTGCAAGTGATTCCAGCAGGTGTCGTGCGTCGGCCATTGCGCCCCGGGTGAGTAATAGCCGCTGGTTTACCTTCGGCCAGCGTTGCTCCAACAAGGGAATGACCTGATGGCGCACAAAGTTACGGTCATGATTCAAGTGATGATTGGAAGGGTCTTCGATCCATTCAATGTTATTCTCGCGAAGGTAGTCTTTCAATGCGCTGTTACTGAACCGAAGCAGGGGTCTTTGCAAAAAGCCGTGTCCGAGCGACCTGCATTCGGGCATGGCTGTCAAGCCGTCAACACCGCTGCCACGCATCAGGTTCAACAACAATGTCTCGGCCTGATCATCAGCATGGTGGGCAGTCAGCAGGCAACCCTCGGGCTTGAGCAGGTCAGAAACAGCTTCATAACGTAAATGACGGGCTTCTGCCTCCATGCCCTTGCCCGAGCAGTTATTGAGTTCAACCTTGAGGCAAGTCAAATCTATGCCGTATTGAAGGCAAAAAACCTCACACTGCCGCTGCCAGGCGTCTGCTTCTGGATGGATACCATGGTTGACATGCACGGCGGACACCGGGACATCCAGTTGCGGGTCAATTTTTTTGATAGCGTGCAATAGAGCGGTGGAATCTGCACCGCCGCTAAAACCCACGACATAGTAATTCACCACTGGAAAAGACTTGAGAATGTGCAGTAAATGTTCTGCAGTAAATGCCAGGGCTCGATTGCTCATTAGCCTGGATGCCTGTTTAATTAGTCCTTGAATTCGCCGTAAGAAAGCAAGCGTTGATAGCGGTCTTCCAACAAGGCTTCAGTTGTTAGCTTGTCGAGTTCTTCAAGTTGTGCTTCCAGACAGTTGCCAACTTTTGTGGCTACTTTTTCCGGATCCTTGTGGGCACCGCCCAATGGTTCCGGGATTACTTCGTCTACCAGTCCCAGTTGCAAAAGCCTGTCGGAGGTGATGCCAAGCGCTGACGCGGCATCCTTTGCCAGAGCGGCATCATTCCAGAGAATGGTCGCGCAGCCTTCCGGTGAAATGACCGAATAAGTGCTGTATTGCAACATATTCACACGATCGCCCACACCGATGGCGAGGGCACCGCCGGATCCGCCTTCGCCGATAACCGTGCAAATGACGGGAACCGGTAACCTGGACATGTATTTGAGGTTGGTGGCAATGGCTTCAGATTGGCCGCGCTCTTCCGCGCCCACACCTGGATATGCTCCCGGCGTATCAATAAATGTTATTACAGGCAGACGAAAGCGCTCCGCCATTTTCATCAATCGTAAGGCCTTGCGGTAACCCTCAGGCCGAGCCATGCCAAAATTTCTGAAGACCTTGGCCTTGGTGTCACGACCTTTTTGCTGGCCAATGATCACAATAGAGCGACCACGGAAACGGGCCAGGCCACCAACGATGGCATGGTCATCTGCAAAAGCGCGATCACCATGAAGTTCGTGAAACTCATCGAAGAGATAGTCGACGTAATCGAGTGTATAGGGTCGCAATGGATGGCGACTGAGTTGCGTGATCTGCCAGGGTGTCAGATCCTTGAAAATACTGACCAACTTTTGTCGCATCTTGGACTGCAAACGCTGAATTTCTTCATCAAGGTTGATCGCGTTGTCAGAGCCAACGTTACGCAACTCGTCAATTTTCGCCTGTAACTCAGCAACAGGCTGTTCGAAATCCAGGTATTTTGAGTTCATGGCAATCTGATTCCAACTAAGAGTGCAAATTATAAACGCAACAGGCGGTTTAGGTTAGCCCGAATATCCCTCAATCCTGATTACACCTTCAGACCTCTGATATTTTAAGCGGGTAGGTCGTTGTTAAATGAACTGGCTCTGACACGAGGTATCTGATCACTGTTCCAGTGCTCCAATGCCCATTTCCACAGATCATTCAATGACAATCCCGAGGGTGGACCTTGACCGAGAAACTCCAGGGCCTGCTCTAAGGCAGAGACTGGTTCCTGCAGTTTTACCGGATCGGTACGGGTACGTTTGCTCAGTTTTTTACCATCCGCAGATATCACAACGGGTAAATGCATATAGTCCGGTGTTATAAAACCGAGAGCCTTTTGCAAACAGATCTGTCGATTGGTGGAATCAAGCAGATCAGCGCCACGAACAACCTGGGTGACACCCTGAAAGTGGTCATCAACGACCACAGCCAGTTGATATGCAAATAGTCCATCTGCACGCCTGATGACAAAATCGCCACCGTTTCGGGCAGGCGAGTCTGAAACAATACCCTGTAATCCATCGTTAAAAGTGCAAACACCGGCATCAACACGGAACCGGATTGAACGTGGAATTTTACCGGGCGATATTCCGTTTCTGCATGTACCTGCATAATTGCCGGATTCAGACAGGTCCTTGCGTGAACATGCACAGGGGTAGGCCAGACGTTTTTCAAGCAATTTGTCTACAGCATCCTGGTAGGCTTTGGCTCTGCTGCTTTGATATAAAACCGGGCCATCCGGTTTCAAACCCATTCTGTGCAGATCATTGATAATACGACATGAGCTACCGGCAACTTCCCTGGGTGGGTCGATGTCTTCAATTCTGAGTAACCACAAGCCACCGGCACTTTTTGCTTCAAGGTAACTTCCTACGGCAGACACCAGTGACCCGAAATGCAAGTCACCTGTGGGCGAGGGTGCGAATCGACCGATCGCGAGGACCGGATTCAAAGTGGTTTGCCTGCCTATTGTCCGACTACCTGGGGTGCTTCGTTGAGAAAATCGCCCGTCACCAGCTTAACACCACATTGCCAGAGTGTAGCCAGATCGGATGAATCCTGAACCTCATCTGCAATAATGGTGATGTTGTGGGATTTTACGGCTCTGACCACCGCGCGGATGATCTCCTGGTTGGCTGTGCTCGAAGACAACCCCTGGGCCAGGCCGGGGCGGAGTTTGATCATTTTGATGGGTAAGTGTTCGAGCAGTTGTAAAGTCTGGCGATCATTGTCAAATTCAGAAAGCACGAAATTGCAACCCAGATCCTGAAGCTCATCGATGATGCGGTGGGTTGGCTTGAGATTCGATTCGGCGACTATGGCTGATATTTGCAGAACCAGTTGTGAGCCTTCAACTTCGGTTTCTTTCAGTATGCGCTGAAACCAATCAGGAAAGCTAAAATCAAGTATCGAGTTAGTGGACAGGTTAATGATATGTCTGTCACCGGTCCCTGCTATGGCCAACATGATCTGGGGGATGACATGACGGTCTATGGTGCTGCCAAGATCGTTGCGGTCTGCTGCCAGCATAAATTCGCTGGCCTGGGTGTCTCCGCCTTCTTCGCGCATAAAAGTGCGGTTCTCGAACAGCCCTTCATTTTCGCCTTCCAGATCGACAATGGACTGTTGAATGGTATAAAAATCGTGATTGTTCAGAGCATAACGAATACGTTCCACCCAATCCCGTTCGCCTTCTCCACTGTTAACCGTGGTCAGGGCAGGTTTGAACCTGACCAGCGAGCTACCTGCCCGTGAAGCCTCCTCGAATGCTGTCTTTGCCTGGGTAATAACTTCCTTTGCATCGCGTGTTAACGGACCAAGGGTAGTCATACCTATGCTGCATGAGGCCGTCCTGGTTTGATCACCCAGATCTATAATGTGGTTGGCGTAATTTTCCAATATGCAATCGCCCGTTTTCTGCAGTAAAGACGATGCATCACGCCTCACCAAAACGGCAAAACCGTGATCGCTGAATCGGGAGGGGATGTCGTTTTCCTCTATGCAGCCACTGATGATATTGGCCAGGTCCATGATGTAGGTATCAATGCCCTCCATCCCCAGATCCTGCTGCAATTCCGCGATGCCATCCGTTTCGATATACATAACGGCAATTGTATGATCGGCGCCCCGGCCTTCTTCAATCAATTCAGCCAACCTGGTGGCAAAAGTTTGCCTGTTGACCATATGCGTCAGTTGATCCATTTTGCGCAGGCGGTCCAATTCTTCATGGAGACCATGGTTGGCATCCTTTTCTCGCACCATCATCTGGATACAATGCTCACCATTGAATTTTGCTGGCGAGAACGCCAACTCCGCTTCCAATTGCGTTTCACCAAGCGTATTGACAGTCACCTCAAGCGACTCTTCAGGAAAAATCGACTGGTTCATATCGCGCAGAAGTTTTTTCAGGTCGACGCCTTCTTTGGCCTCCATCAACTCCAGTAGCGAAAGTCCTTCAATTTCGTCCAGCGTTTGTACCTGCAATAAATCGAGATAGGAACGGTTGGCATAAATATGAAGACCTTCATGAACATAAGCTATGGAATCTCTCGCGCTATCCAATAGAAGGTTATAGCGATGATGTAATTCTTCCTGCTTGTTTAACAGATCGTCGTATTCGCGGACGGTTTTTCCGCCGGATATATGTTGTTTGACAACCTGCATCAACTGTTCATTTTCTTCCGCGTTGATAATCAGCAAAGGATGAGTGGCGATTGCAGCTTCAATGTTGGCTGAGTCTTCAGGTTTAACCTGCATGACCACCGGTGTTGAATGGTGATCTGCCGCCAGTAGGACCTGGCTGATTTTCATGGATGCCGGCAATTGCCTGCTCAGCAGAATTAAAAATGGTGTTTTTTCCTTAAGAACGATTTCCAATTCGTCCATATTGGACGCGCTAACCACCCTGACGGCAACGCCTGAGTTACGCAAAAAACTATTGATAACCTGAGCATGGTCAGGAGAACTGTCGATCACCAGCAAATAAGCACTATGCATTGCAGTTATTCTCCAGTCCTCGATCCCTGAGGGTTCTATACGTCATTGGCGACCCTGATAATAATGGTGATTGCAACATAACCCGAATTTCATTGCGTACCAACGCACCATCCCACTCGGGTTCTTCTGTAAGTCTATTTCATCTAATTATGACGTATATTTAGTGAGTTTTGTACAAGCAGTATTCGCGACGCGATTTACGGTTAGCCTAAAACGTGAATCTGGCTGCAATTTTCGGGTGTATTTCGTCAAATTCTATCGCAACTATCACGTACGCGTTATCATTGCACAACAAAAAATGAATTTGAAGAACCGCTGAGTGATTCATCAGTTTTTACACACAGTATCAGAGCTTCTTTAATTACCCAGGCGAGTCTGTCCGAACCTCATGTGCAGATATCGTTAAAACTGTTTCGGAGAAAACAATGGCGACGTACAGTACCAGTGAATTTAAGAGTGGTCTGAAAATCATGATCAGCGGTGATCCTCACAACATCGTGGAGAACGAGTTTGTAAAACCCGGTAAGGGCCAGGCATTTAGCAGGGTCAGGGTGCGCAATCTCATGACCGGGCGGGTGGTAGAGAAAACATTTAAATCTGGCGAGACGGTTGAGGCAGCCGATGTGTTTGAAACAGATGTGCAGTATCTCTACAACGATGGTGAGTTCTGGCACTTCATGCACGGCGAGTCTTTCGAACAATACGAAGTCAGCAAGGAATACGTCGGTGATGCGGCAAAGTGGATGAAGGAAGAGGATATCTGTACCGTGACCTTGTTCAACGGGCAACCCATTACCGTTACACCTCCGAATTTTGTTGAACTGGAGGTCGTTGAGACCGATCCGGGTATGCGTGGTGACACTTCAGGCGGCGGTGGCAAACCGGCGAAACTTACGACCGGTGCGACGGTACGCGTGCCTTTATTCATTCAGGAGGGCGAGTTGATAAAAATCGATACCCGAACTGGAGAATATGTCTCCCGCGTGAAGGGCTGACCGATGCCCGACACTGTGTTACTTTTGCCACGCCTATTGGTGCCGGTCCGGCCTCGTTTGCAGGTACTGGAACAGATGGCGGTCGTTATTGAAGGTGAACTCATAACCGCCGTCATGCCACGCTCCGCTGCACTCGCAAAATATAAAAATGCTACCCGCCTTGAATTACCCGAGCATGTAATGGTGCCTGGGTTTATCAATATGCATACGCATTCGGCCATGTCCCTGTTACGGGGTTATGCTGATGACCTCAACCTTCAGGTATGGCTTAACGATCATATCTGGCCCGTCGAAAAAGCCTTTCTCGGACCGGGATTCGTACATGACGGGTCGAAACTGGCCATCGCTGAAATGTTACGTGGCGGCACTACTTTTTTCAATGACCTCTATTTTTTCCCCGAGGTTACTGCTGCAACTGCGGTTGAAACGGGTATGCGTGCCTGCATTGGCTTACCCGTGATCGATGTGGCCACCGTCTGGGCAGGCAATGAAAATGAGTATATCAACAAGGGACAGGAGGTCAGCGCCAGTTGGCAGGGCGAACCTTTGATTTCTACTTCATTTGCGCCGCATGCGCCTTATTCGGTAGGCGATGCAGCCCTTGGCAGAATTGCAGAGTTGTCAGAAGACCTTGATATGCGTGTTCACATGCACGTGTTGGAATCAAGCTGGGAGATCTCCGAGTCTTTACGTCAGCATGGAAAGACAACATTGGAGAGACTGGACGATATTGGATTACTCAATGAGCGTTTACTGGCCGTTCATATGACCCAATTAAATGGCACGGATCTGGACGCATTATCAAGAAAGGCTGTAAATGTTATCCACTGCCCCGAATCAAACCTCAAGCTGGGCAATGGCATTTGCCCGGTAGCACGACTGCTTGAGCACGACGTCAACCTGGCGCTGGGTACTGATGGTGCTGCGAGCAATAACAACCTTGATCTACTTGCCGAATCCCGAAGCGCAGCCCTGCTTGCAAAAGGGCACGCCGCTGATCCATGCGTATTGAATGCATTTGAGACACTGGAAATGCTGACCATCAATGCTGCTAAGGCGCTGGGCAAAGAGAGTCAGCTTGGCAGTATTGAGGCTGGGAAACTCGCTGATTTATCTGCTATCAGGCTGGATTCGCTGCAAACGACACCAATGTACGATGTGGTTTCACACCTGATTTATGCGGCCTCCAGCCAGCAGGTGTCCCACGTCTGGGTGGGTGGTCGTATGTTATTGGAGGATAAGCGGTTCCTGCACATGGACACAGACGATATTATGGATCGTGCGAACTACTGGGCGAAGCGCATTGTGACCGAAACCAGTGTAAGGCGCTCCAAGGAGAACAAGACTCATGAATGACATCACGGGAAATATTGATCCCGCCGAACAACAGAAGTTTGATCGCATTGCAGCCTCATGGTGGGACCCCGATGGTGAGTCGCGACCATTGCATGATCTGAATCCCGCACGGTTGGCCTATATTTCCGAAAGGGTAGGACTAAACGGAGTGAAAGTTGTTGATGTGGGTTGTGGCGGTGGAATTCTGTCAGAGTCCCTGGCCGGGCAGGGGGCCATTGTGACCGGTATAGATATAGCGGCTAAAGCATTGGCGGTTGCCAGATTACATTTATATGAGTCGGGGTGCCAGGTTGATTACCAGGAGGTCACAGCCGAGTCGTGGGCGGAAAACAATCCTTCAAGTGCAGCCGTTGTGACCTGTATGGAAATGCTCGAGCATGTACCGGATCCGGTATCAGTGGTTGCAGCCTGTGCGAGTATGCTTGAGGAGGACGGCCATTTGTTTATGAGCACCCTGAACAGGAATGCGATGTCCTTTGCCGTTGCGATCGTCGGTGGTGAGCACATAACGCGAATCATACCCAAGGGCACACATCAGTATGATCGTTTCATAAAGCCTTCTGAGTTATGCCAGTGGTTACGTGCCTCCGGTATGCAAGTCGAAGAGATTACCGGCATTCACTACAACCCGCTGGAACGTACAGCGCGCACCGGTGGTCATGTAAACGTGAACTATCTCATCCACGCAATCAAGATTAACCAATCGTGTGATTAAAGCGGTTTTATTTGATCTCGATGGCACTTTGCTGGATTCCGCGCCGGATCTGATAGCATCACTGAACCATCTTCGTGCAGGCCTGGGTCTTACGGCCCTGCCGGCAGATGACCTGCGCCATTTCGTGTCCCGGGGAGCAGTTGGCCTGATCAAGGCGGGTATGCCGCCGTGCGATGATGAAACGCTCACCTTGTGGCGAGAAAACTTTCTGAGTCATTATCAGGAAAACAGTTTTGTTCAATCCCGGCCATTTGATGGTGTTGAATTGATGCTGAAGGATTTGAAGGACAGGAATATCCCATGGGGCGTTGTAACCAATAAAATGGAATTTCTGAGCGTCCCGTTACTTGAAAAACTGGGCTGGCAATCAAGTGCTTCAGCCGTGGTTTGCGGTGATACTGTCTCCAGCAGCAGGCCTGATCCGGAGCCCGTGTTGGCAGCTTGCAAAATAATCGGGACCGCACCCGAAAACACACTGATGATAGGTGATGACCTGCGGGATGTGCAGGCTGGAAAGCGTGCTGGCTGCCAAACTGCATTTGCGCTTTATGGCTATTCCGATAAGGAAAGCCGATCTGAAATTACGGATAGCACAACACTGATACAAACCCCACAGGAAGTGCTCGATATTCTGGATGCACCGGGAGTGGCCTGATGGCTGATGCTTCATCGGTAGAATTCGACCACTGTCGTGAACTTGCATTAATACCCGGTAGTGTCTTCGAGTTTACCAGCCGCTTTTTACCGGCAGGCAGACTGGAACCTCTATTGGCTTTGTACGCATTAAGGCAATCTGTTAGCTCAATTCCACACGGCCCTGTTGATGACTCGGTAAAATGGACGAAGCTAAAGTGGTGGAGTGAGGAGTTCATTGCAGAGCCTGATGCATCCTCACGTCATCCGGTTTTGCGTGCTTTGTGGCAATCGGGGGCAAGAGCGCACCTTGCTAATCCTCTCTTGTTACGGCTGATCCATGATGCGCTTTCGGAAATTGATATGGTTCCGGACCCCGATGAAAATGGCCTGTTCGAAAGGCAGGCGGCATTGGGTGCCACTGATATTCTGCTTGAACTTGCTTTGGATGATGCTGAAATTGACCCCCGGAGCCTGGATTTTCTGGGTGCAGCCACCGGGTCGTTCCGTTTGATTTCGAGCTTTTCTGCAAATCGCCTTTCAGAGGCGACCCGACTGCCCCTGAGCGTGCTGGCAAAATACAATGTCAGTGCCCAGCTACTGGAACAGAAGCCTCATACGACTGAACTCACGCAGATTATTGTGCAGCTTGCTGAAAATGCCCTGGATTGGTATTCAAAAGGTCTGTCGGGCTTGAATATTGACGGCAAAGCCTCAGCATCCAAACATTTGCAGTTACGTCTGGCGATGGAAAACAGGCGTCTGAATGTCATCCGGCAGGATGCACGTGGATTTCTGGAGGCAGGTAAAAATTTTGGACCCGCCGACGCCTGGTTTGCCTGGCGGTTGCTTCGGAAATTGGAGTGATTTTGTTTTGTGACTGACCGGGTGCCGGTGGTCCCGGGCATGACTCTACTGGAGGTTTGGTTTTATGCATAGATGTTCAGGTGGCTGTCATTGTGGACGGATAAAGTTTGAAATCGAGATTCCTGACGAAATCACCGTGCATCGATGCAATTGTTCAATTTGCCGAACATCCGGCTACATGCACCTTATTGTTACCGCAAACCGGTTTTCATTGCTTGCTGGCAAAGATAGCCTGGTTGACTATCGCTTTCACACCGGTGTTGCTCGTCATATGTTTTGTGGTATTTGTGGAATAAAATCGTTTTATGTTCCGCGTTCCCACCCCGATTCATTCAGTGTCAATCTGAACTGTGTCGATTTACCGGATGGAATTGAGGTTTCTTTGGAAGATTTTGACGGTCGCAATTGGAGCGAGAATCGCGCGCAGATTACCCAAAGCTGAACCTCACCCTGGATCAGGCAAGAGGCATCAGGGAGTTTTTTTGTCTGTTATGAAATCAGGGCCCTTGCCTGCAGTTTTTTCATAGACCCCTTTCTCGACCTTTCTGAATTGCGTAAAACCATGCTTCCCAATATTGTCTGTAGACAAGGAAGTTGACTGGCTCGCCAGGTTTGGGCGCGAGATTTTTCTACGCACCGGGTTGTGACATTCGGGGCAGAACTTGAGAGGTTCATCGGACAGCTTTTGCATAACATCAAAAGAAGTTACGCAATAATCACAACTGTCCTGGCCGGTCGTCTGATATTCATAAATGGGCATTCATTTCACCACGGTAATTGTTCTGCGCATTAATCGGCTGAGTAACAAACCGGATCGCAATCATAAATGTTGCCTGATCTTTTGTACCACCACAACGCTCAAATCGTTAGAATTAGATTTTAATCAGGCTGCAGCCATGTCTCTTTCTGGAAAAACAATACTGATTACAGGCGCTGCGGGCGGCCTTGGAAGCGAAATTGCACGACAATGTGCCGGTTTGGGGGCTGACCTGATCTTGTTAGACAAGAATCGCCGTGGCCTGGGTGAATTGAGCGATGAAATAGCTGGCCAGGGTTTTACGCCACCCGGGCTTTATCCATTAAACCTGGCTGCTGTGGGTGTGGATGAATTCAGTAATCTGCTTGAAACCATACAAACGGAGTTCAATGGGCTGAATGCCCTCATCCATTGTGCAGTTGACTTCGATAGTTTGCAGCCGTTAGAACAGGTTCAGCCACAGGATTGGTTGCAATCGATGCAGGTCAATGTCAATGCCCCGTGGTTATTGAGTTGCGTACTTCTACCGTTGTTGAAGGAGTCGGGGGATGGCCGTTTGATTTTTTTGCTGGACGATCTTGAAACAGTCACGGATGCTTACTGGGGCGCGTATGGAACAGCCAAAGCCGCGTTGACCGGCATGGTAAGACAGTTTGATGCCACGCTTGGAAATGCCCCGGTTTTCGTACGCGGAATCATTCCCGGGCCAATGCGCACAGATTTCAGGGCAAAGGTCTTCCACGCAGAAAACCCGATGGAGCAACCAGATCCATCAATTACTGCCCGCAAAATAACGACCATGCTGAGCGACGATCTTTCAGGTGGTGATCTGATCTTGAATTTGTCTGAATAACGACACGGCTCTCAGTCTTTTAGGCCAGCACTAGTGGCCGCCTCATAACCAATCATGGCTTGCTTGGTGTTAGTGCCCCACCTGTAGCCTCCCAGGCCGCCGAGACTGTTGATAACGCGATGGCAGGGTATAAGCCAGGAAACAGGGTTGCGCCCGACAGCAGAACCGGTTGCGCGACTGGCGCCGGCATTACCTGTAAACGCTGCCAGTTGGCCATAGGTGCAATGTGACCCGGTGGGCAGCTTAAGCAGGGCTTCCCATACACGGAGTTGAAACGGGCTGCCGCGGAGCCAGACTCTTAGTTGATTATGTTCTTTTTCATTGAAAATTTCTGCCAGTCTATTGTTGGCTTCTGCAGAGCTTTCAGTCAGGTTCGCATCCGGCCACTGCTGGTTGAAATGGTTCCAGGTATGTTCCTTACCTTCTTCGTGACAGAAACCCAGGAAGCATACACCCCGGTTTGTCCAGGCAAGCAGCGCTTCACCAAAAGGGGTTATGCCATAGCCGTAATTTATGTCTACGCCAAGCCCTTTTCGTTTTGCCTCGCCCGGCGTCATTGCCTGCGTGGTAATCAACAGGTCATGCAGCCTGCCAGGGCCGGATAGACCGCTCGAAATAGCCGAATCAAGAACTGTCTGACCCTGTCGTAACCGTTCCATGGCCTGGTCTTTGGTCAGGTATTTCAAAAACTGCTTGGGTGATACACCGGTCCACTCCTGGAAAAGCCGTTGCAGGTAATGGGGGCTTAGCCCAACATGGTTTGCGAGTTTGTCCAGGCTGGGTTGGTTTTGCTGGTTTTCACAAAGCCAATGCAGGGCTTGTGCAATTAATTGATAATGCTGTTGAGAATTCATGTGGCTATTGTAAAAGTTTCATGAACAATAACCACCCGATTCTTGTTATGGTTCCAAGTCAACCTCCAGAACCTGTCATAGAGAATTGAACAGTGATCTCCTGCTAATTTGTACAATTAAATTTTGAGGTGAAACTTATGTCAGATGATCTTTTTCTAAAAATTGTATCCCGGAAAATTCCGGCCGACATCGTGTTTGAAAACGACGATGTCCTGGCGTTCAGGGATGTTAACCCTCAGGCCCCGCTGCATGTTCTGATCATTCCGAAAATCCGGATTCCTACTATCAATGATATACAGGCAAATGATGCTGAGCTATTCGGCAAACTGTTTCTCGCCGCGCGGGATATTGCAAAAGAGCAGGGTGTTGCTGAGGATGGTTACAGGGTGGTGATGAATTGTAATTCAGCAGCTGGCCAAACTGTTTTTCATGTGCATTTGCATCTGCTTGGCGGAAGGCAATTTAGTTGGCCTCCGGGCTGACTACATTGGATAGCAATGCCTAATAAGGTTGGTAGTTCATGCGATCGAGAAATGATACTCAAGTCCATGACAACGCTGATGCTTTTTCTTCGCTATCTGGCAAGAGGTGTCTGAAAAGCACCCTTATACGACTAGTCAACCTTACATCTAACTGGTTGTTTTAGAGAAGGTGCCCCTGCAAATTTGCAGGG
>RCNE010000142.1_pt1 | contig 34758 bp, 30 predicted proteins | sample 2041361 | NCBI WGS metagenome assembly RCNE01 (sample SAMN09708229, study PRJNA481090) | Marine sediment metagenome, whole genome shotgun sequencing project. | reverse complement strand
TTGGATGTTTCCGAGGATGAGGTGGCCTTGTTGGCGGAACAACTGGAACATGTAAAGAGCGAGCAGTTAATAGCTAAACTAGATGCTTATTTGGGGAGTCCAAGAATAGGGTTTTTAGGAAAACCGATACCGTACAAGGATGGAAAGTTTAAGAAAACAGTCAAAAAATTATTGAATGAACTTTCGCCTGGTGCAGAAGGCATATGTGTTGGTGTAAACGATACTTCAGCCGGATTTTTAAATTTTTTGGAGAAAAAACATATTGCCCTTGGGGACACTATTTTAGTGTTGGAGCGGGAGGATTTCGATGGTTCCATGAAGATTGCTATCAATCTTAAGGAAATTCAGATATCGGAACAAATTACCTCAAATCTGTTCTTGGAAGTTATGGAGAACGAATAATAAAAATGAGCTATATTTCATTCACGCATTTTAGCGGCTTATTGCTGCAGCAGATATGGTTCTTTGATTGAATACTACTATTCAAACAGCCTAGTAAGATAAATAGATGATTTTCAAAAAAAGGAACCTACTTAAGGTACTATTTTAAGCTGAAACAAGTTATAATGATTAAGGGTTTCAATAAGGTTCTATAGTTAAAGCGTAGTGCGTTTACAACATTTTTAGGAGAATAGGATACCAAAGAAAACAACGATTTTATGAACGCTAAAAAAAGACATTGGTTTTGGAATTTACTTTTGGTGCTTACGGTTATCGTATGTGTATTCGTCTTGGCCATGCATTATAGGAACTGGGTAAGTGTGAAACCAGATCAAATAAGGATTATGTCAGGGTTTTATAAGGTCAATGTAGCTTACAACCAGTTGGATAGTGTAGTTTTTGTTGAGCGTATTCCTCCTATGGAGCGCTTGAACGGATTTTCTGCCTTAGAGAAGGAGAAGGGCATCTTCCGTGAGTTTCAAGATTCTTTAACGGATAAGAAGGTGTATGTGTTTGTGGATAATATTTCCCAGCAAAAAATAAAGCTGGTGTATAAGGATTCCGTTAAATTATATCTTAATCTAAAGGATTCCGTAAAGACGTTAAACCTTTTTAATTCGCTTGTTCTTGGTGCTACCAACGCACACTAATTTTATTGGCAAGGATCTCAACTGTTTAGTATTTTCTATCATATGTCGAATATGGTATGCTAATTGCCGTATGTCACGTATAATATATCAATATGAAATTAAAAAATCTACTAATAATTATAGTTATGTTAACTTTTGGAGCCAGTGCTGCACAGCACACCTTGCGTTTGTCTATTGAAGGTGTTGCATCTGCCGAAGGAATGGTAAGTGCTGCGCTGTATACCGATCAGGAATCATTTTTGAAGTTTGATAAGGTATTTAAGGCTGTTTCGACAAAATCGGAGAAAAGTGTTACCAATATTGTTGTTAAGAACATACCAGACGGGGACTATGCTATTGCCATTTTTCATGATAAAAATGGAAATGAAAAACTGGACACCAATATACTAGGAATCCCAAAGGAACCTGTCGCTTTCTCCAAAGCAAAAATGAAAATGTTCGGCCCCCCAAAATTTAGTGAATGCGCCTTTCTAGTAACCGAGGATACCGAAATCACCATTGTCTTAAATGATTAGAGGACACTACGGCTTCTTTTCTATGCGTAGCTTGACAAAATGAGTTTATGTGCACATGGATTTGCTTTATCTAAAGTGTATATTTGAATAAAAAGAATAATGGTTTTATTAGCACAATGTATCGGCGCACTTTTTGGAATTACGGCCATTATGCTCGGTGCTTTTGGCGCGCACGCCTTAAAGAAAATAATGACCCAAGAGCAATTGACCAGCTTTGAAACGGGCGTAAAGTATCAAATGTATCATGCCCTTGTGTTGTTAATGCTAAGTTTTAATCTGAACTTGGATACCTCCTTAGAAAAATACATGGTGTATTGCTTTATTCTAGGGACTTTACTATTTTCCTTCAGTATTTATGGCCTTTGCATTAGTGGGGCAAAAGGGAGCAAATGGAAATTCTTAGGCCCACTTACTCCTCTAGGTGGATTACTTTTGGTTGTTGGTTGGGGGATGTTATTATATTCCTTTATTCAGAATTTCGTTTAACGTCTCAAGTACATATTACCATTAATGGTATTAAGGCGCAGGGTGTTTTTGCCTTCCGCAACTATCCCCGAAATTTTCTGACCTACATGACGGTCTTTGAAATTGAATTTCAGTTCTTTATCTGCATAAATATCTCCATGAATAGTTTCGGCAACTAGATTTGCATTTTCCATGCGTAAATCTATCTCGCCGTTTATTGTGGTCAAATCCAATATTCCAGCGTATTTTTTGATTGTAATATCACCATTAATCAAATCAGCAGTAAAATCTCCTTCAATGTTATCCGAAGACAGGTTCCCATTGATACTACTAATTTTGAGTTTTGTGTTTTTTGGAACATAGAGCACGTATGTAAACGTGTACCAGTCGCCGGTGTTGTAATACCGTTTTTTCTTATCGCTATTATTCACGTTCCATTCATCTTGAAATTTCTTGAATACACCTTCGGCTTCTGAAACTATATTGATTTTATCCGATGTTTGTTGGATATTCAAGTTGTAGGCATCCAAAAACTTTCCGTCTTTGGTGGTAATAGTAGCCTTAAGATAAACCGTGTTTTTATCCCAAGTGCGGACGTTAATCTCAGAAGCAAATTTTAGTTCCGCCTCAACATATTGATTATTAAAATCAAGAGTTTTTTCAATGACTTTTTGTGCGTTTACTGTTTGGCTGATAAAGCCTAGGAGCATAATTATGATACATTTTTTCATGACTATTCGTTTTTTGATGATGGAATGATTTTAATGAGTTTTATGGTTATGATTTTTTTCTTAAATAGATAGTGCCGTTGGTAGATTTTAATTTAATACTTACTCCGCCACTGTTTATAGAACCTTTGATATTCCGTTCAGAAAATGATGTTAGGCCATCTTTTTCTTTTCTTTTGATATCAAAATTTGAATAGATATCCCCGTTCCTAGAACTAAGTTCCACATTGGCATTGGTCTTTTGGGGCAGGGTAACATCGATTTCGCCATTAGTTGTTCTTATGTCTATTGGTGCATCTTTGTTTATATTTTGGAAGGCAACTTCTATACCAGAATTAAGAGAATAGGCCGTTATTGCACCTGTTAGATTTTTTAATACCAATGCACCATTTAAATTGGATTTCGCTTCCACTTCGCCGCTAAAACCTTCTATCCTTGTTCTTCCTCCCCAAGTATTGGTGACTGAAATATTCTGTGATTTAGGTAGATAAATATCTACCGCTCCAGACTTTCGAACATTTTTTACAATAAGGTTGTTTCCAGAGACTGTGACATTGAAACCCACACTAGTATTGTCCTCGCCAGTATCACCCAACAATCGCAAGCCCTTCGCTTTTTCCGGTTTGGATTTTGGGTCCATTAAGACAATACGGATTTCTTTTGCATCGTGCGCCTTTACGGACACACTAGATTTGGATTCGATTTTCACCCATTCAATACCGTCAAGAGATTTAGTATAGTCGGATTGCGCTTGCGCGCATATGCCTATTAAACAAGAGAAAAGAGCTAAAGTGATTTTTTTCATGATTTTCGTTTTTGATATAATTGAATAATGATTTTATTTTTATATAATTTCTGATAATACTCTGTGGATTTCTTCTTTTACAAACGGCTGTGTGTCTTCTTGCTCTAATAAGCGTTTCATGGGAATGGTTGCGTTACGAGCTTGTATACGCACCAAATTTTGAATGATGGTAATTTGTATACTTGGGTCTTTTTCAGTAGCTAAAGCCTTAATGAAAGCTGATTTAACCGTTTCCGACCTAGCAAAAGCGGAAAGGGCTTCTACAGTGGTTAAGCGTACGTTTATATTTTCGTCCAAGAACATTCTATTAATCAAGGCATTTACTATTTCCTCGTCCGGATTTTCAAATTCGGTAATAAGGTTTACCCCTTGTATGCGCTTACTTGGAGATTGGTTCCCCATAAGAGAAATCATTGCCGTTTGTTGTATTTCTAAGGTTTTATGTTCCTGGGCTAAGAGATTCTGGTCTGCTTGTCTTGAATTTTGATTCCTTCCTAGAACAAAGGCCCCAAACAGAAGCGCAATTCCTGCGGCTATTTTTAAAAAAATTCTACTCCCTGATTTTTCTAAGATTGTTTTAGCCTTTTTCTTTCCTACAATAACAGTTTTAGCAGCATCTTGTTCCTCTTCAAGAGCTTTATAGAAATTTTCCCTAACCCGTTTAGATGGTGTTTTTACGTTCTCAACTTTAAATGCACCTAATAGTTGTCTCATTTGGTCCAATTCCTGCTGGCAGGCACTACATACTTTTAAGTGAGATTCTACTTTGGTCATTTCCTTACGGTCTAGTATGCCATCCAAATAGTCTTCCAGTATAGTTGTTACATGTTCCATAAAGTTTATATCGTTTTAAAATAAACTGTTTTTAATTTTTGCATGGCTCTACTCATCTTAGTTTTGATAGCTCCAGGGCTACTGCCTGTTATCGCTGCAATTTCCTGATATTTCATTTCTTGGAAACGATGTAATACAATCAACTCCCTATCCGATGCATTTAATGTCGCTAACGCTTTTTGAAGGTCAGAGTAATCCGCTTGGGCATCTTCCTGTACCAACATTAACTTATATTCTATTGTGCTTATATCCTCGTGATTTTCCTTATTTTTCCTAAAATGAGTGTTTAAACTATTTCTTGCTATGGTGAACATCCAAGAAGTAAAATTGCCGCTATTATAAGAGGTTCTATACTTAATAAGTTTATAAAATACCTCTTGTGTCAAATCTTCACTCAACATTTTGTCTCCGCACATTTTGTACAAGAAATTAAATACGTGTACATGGTGTCTTTCAAAGAGCACCTTAAGTAGCTCCAAGTTGCCTTGTGCCACTTTAGTCATTAATTCTTCGTTGGTAACTTCCTTCAAAAGGATATGCTTTAGTTGGTGTTCGTTGTTATATAGTCCGGAAAGTACAAAAGGTTACACTATACTATTAAAAAGAGAGAAAAATAATAATAACTCTTTTTTAAATAGGCTTGAATAGGAACTACAAGTTTATAGCCTAAGCTATTTTAGTAGGCAGGGAAAGGATTAAAGGAATTGGTGCAGTGTAGCTATTAATTAGAAGACACCATTCTTGTTATTCAGCACTAACTTCAGAAGTAAACTGTTTTATGGCCGTATTTGGTTCCATAATCGTGTAACCTTTCCAGAATTCTGGGTCATAGTTGGCCATATATTCAGGTAGGATATCATTGTTCTCTGTAAAGGATGTAAACGTTTCATTGGAAATGGGTTCCACATCAAAGACTACAATTTCAAAACGGTTCCGACTTCCAAACGCTGCATCTATTTTAAGGTGCAATTCGTTCTGTTTTCTTCGCCCTTTTACGTTTTTGTTCTTTTCAATAATCTGAACAGGTCTTTTAAATCCAAACCGGTCACCTTCTACAACGTTGAGGTATTTTAAATCGTAACGGTCATCAGCGGCCTTATGAAATAACATACTTCCTTCTTTAAGGTATTTGCTAAATGATATGCCTAGAAGCTTAAAATTCTTTAAAGGATTTACGTTTTCAAAATCCATTTTTACCAATGCAAAATCATCTGAATCTATATATAAAGTTCCTTGGTAGTCCTCAGACCTTTTTGGTTTAAACTTGATTACATACAATGCTTTATCACCCATATAAGTGAAATCCTCTAAGCTTAGGTGATATCGTCCCGGTTTCCATAAGACATTGTAGTCGCTATCTTCTAGTATAGGGAGTTGGGTATAGAGCTTGGTAAGGGAATTACGTTTCCAATTAGAAAAATTCTCCTTTTGTTTTTCTTTGCTCTTTTTCGCTTCTTCCAATTGTTTGTTTACAGCAGCCACATCCGTAGAATCTATAGGACTAGATTCCGTATCATATAAATCGTCACTATCTACTTTGGTGCCAATTAGACCCGATTTCACTTTGAAATATGAATCTGTCTTCACATTTTTTTTAATGATATCGTTAAAACGTTCTTCTAATCCCTCATAGTCCAATTCCTTGCTTTTATCAAACAGTTTGGAAGCTTTTATGAGACTTAGTTTTTGTTGGTCTTCCTGCTGATTTCCATAGAAATCACCCAACATCTCGGAGTAATACGTATCGCTTTTGGGAACGGTGCGAATGACACTGTCCAAAAATGATTTATTAAGAGCATCTATGGTAGATTCCTTTATGGTATAGTCTGTTTTAAGAATTCTGTTCTCATAGGATTCCCTTAGGAACAAACGTTTTTTAGAGAGTCCGTTTCTATAATTTTTTTCAATGCTTTCCTGAACCTTTTCTAAAATTTCCTCCGCCGTATAGGTTTTATTTGAAACAATAACCTCCCTAAGCTCAATCGCCTTAGGACTTAGATATATTACACTTTCGGTAAATTGATTTATAGGTTTGCCTACAGATTCGTAACCAATACAGGAAATATGGAGCGAATCAGTTTCTTTTGTCGCTTCATTGAGAAGAAATGTAAACTTCCCCTCCTCATTGGTAATTACACCTTTGCTGTTCAATAAAATAGTAGCGTAGGGTATAGGTTTTTGCGTAACACTATCCAAAATTTTGGAGCTTAGTTCTTGGGCATACCCGTTAAGGGATAAAAATATAATTACAAATAAGGTACTCAGAATAGTTCTTGAATTCATGTATGGTTGTTAACAGTGTTCAAACTAACAAATAGCTTGCCAAATAGTCATTGGGTTTTAGATTTCTTTGGGATGTTTTTATTCTTTATTTAACGTAAATGAAAGGTTCTAAATAAGAAGACGAGTAATACGTTGTGATGTTACAGGCTAAAAGAATGTGTTGTTAATGCTATTCATAAAAAAGTATGGTAAAGTTACGTTGTGGGTTGGAGCTACTTGGCTCAACTCAGTAGATGTAAGTAGAGTACCTTAGCGTCATGTCAACTGCATTTAGAGCTAGCTCAATGACCACACTTAGAATGTTATTCTACTTTTAATTAAATGGAGGACAGGTTTTGTGTAGGATTTATAATCTTGAGCGTATTTTAAATTTGGTAAGAACTAAGACTTCAATCCAGCAATAATTCTAGAATCTCAATGGCTGCATCACTAATTTTGGTACCGGGACCGAACACAGCGGTTGCTCCTGCATCAAATAGAAACGGATAATCTTGTTTTGGAACAACACCGCCTACGATAACCATAATATCTTCCCTTCCATATTTCTTTAGTTCAGCTATAACACCAGGTACTAGCGTTTTGTGCCCAGCGGCTAAGGAAGAGACCCCAAGAATATGCACATCGTTTTCCACCGCTTGTTTTGCGGCTTCTTTGGGGGTTTGGAACAACGGACCTATATCCACGTCAAAACCTATGTCCGCGTAGCCAGTGGCCACCACTTTGGCGCCACGGTCATGGCCGTCCTGTCCCATTTTAGCGATCATAATTCTAGGCCGTCTACCATCCTGTTCCGCAAACTGATCCGATAGCTCTTTCGCTTTTTTAAAACTTTCGTCGTTTTTTATCTCTTTAGAATACACGCCTGTAAATGATTTAATTTCTGCCTTATGCCGTCCAAAAGCAGTTTCTAAGGCATCACTAATTTCACCTAAAGTTGCTCTAGCTCTTGCGGCAGCTACCGCTAAAGCTAACAAATTATCTGTTTCTGCGCCTGTGTCCATTCTTTTTTTTGCGGCGGCGGTTAACTTCTTTAGTAATTGAGCTACATCTTTGGTATTCCGATTGGCTTTAACTTTTTCTAATCGTTCCAATTGCTGTCTTCGGACTTCTTGATTATCAACTTCCAAAATCTGTAGCTCGTCCTCTTCTTTTAATCTGTATTTGTTGATTCCTACAATTACATCTTGCGTACTATCTATACGCGCCTGTTTTTTCGCAGCTGCTTCTTCAATACGCATTTTGGGAATTCCTGCTTCAATGGCTTTAGTCATTCCACCTAAATCTTCCACTTCATCCATGAGCTCCCAAGCTTTTTCCGCAAGTTCTTGGGTTAGTTTTTCTACATAATAACTTCCTGCCCAAGGGTCCACTGTTTTTGTAACTTTAGTTTCTTCCTGAAGATATATCTGTGTTTCCCTTGCTATACGCGCAGAAAAATCCGTTGGTAATGCTATTGCTTCATCCAAAGCGTTGGTATGTAAACTTTGAGTGCCTCCAAAAACTGCCGCAGCCGCTTCTATGGTCGTTCTAGCTACATTGTTAAACGGGTCTTGTTCTGTAAGGCTCCACCCGCTGGTCTGGCAATGGGTACGCAAGGTTAGGGATTTTTCATTTTTAGGGTCAAACTGTTTTACCAATTTTGCCCAAAGCATCCGTGCGGCCCTCATCTTTGCTATTTCCATAAAATGATTCATACCTATGCCCCAAAAGAAAGAAAGTCGGGGTGCAAAATCATCTATTTTAAGACCTGTTTTTAGTCCGGTTCTAATGTACTCTAAACCGTCAGCAAGGGTATAGGCCAGCTCTATATGTGCTGGCGCCCCTGCTTCGTGCATGTGATAGCCCGAAATGCTGATGCTATTAAACTTAGGCATATACTTACTGGTGTATTCAAAAATATCAGCCACCAATTGCATGGATGGCTTTGGCGGATAGATATAGGTGTTCCGCACCATAAATTCCTTTAAAATATCGTTTTGTATCGTGCCTGCCAACAATTCCTTGGACACGCCCTGTTCCTCTGCTGCTACTATATAAAATGCCATAATGGGCAAGACCGCTCCGTTCATGGTCATGGAAACCGACATTTTATCCAAGGGAATGCCATCAAACAATAGTTTCATATCCTCTACAGAGTCAATGGCCACACCTGCCTTTCCTACATCGCCAACTACGCGCTCATGGTCACTGTCATAACCTCTGTGGGTTGGAAGATCAAAGGCGACGGACAAGCCTTTTTGTCCGCCCTTTAAATTTCGTCTGTAAAAGGCATTGCTTTCTTGAGCCGTGGAGAAACCGGCGTACTGCCGTATCGTCCAAGGTCGTCTAACATACATGGTAGAATAGGGACCTCTTAGATAAGGAGGAATGCCAGCTGCAAAATTCAAGTGTTCTACGTCCTTTAAGTCTGCTGGGCCATAGGTCTTTTTTAGCTGGATGTTTTCTGCTGTGGTGTACCTATTATCAGCGCTTAGATGTATTTGCTCCTCAACTGCGCTTGAACCGAGCGTAGCGGATTTTAGGGTAATAGTATCAAGGTTTTTTCTACTCATCCTGCAATCTGTTTTGTTCCAATTCCTCCGCCAAGCGTTTTTCTAATATGGGCACAATTAAGGTTTTTCTAGCATTCATTTTTAAAAAAGGATAGAGCTCTAAATCTCCCTTCATTTTATCGGCCGTGTTCTGGAATTTGTTCGTGCCAACCAAAACCTCTTTTTGCTCATTGAATAACAGCTGTTGCTTATTCGCAGATTCCTTTATTTTTTCCTGTATAATATGTTCTTTCAGTTGCTTTAAAAAACCACCGCCCTTTTCAATCGATTTCAATACTATCAATCCTTTTTCTGCTAATTGTTTGGTCAGCGTTTCTATATAATAGGAACCATCTGGCGCATTGGTCACTTTGTCAAAATAACTCTCCTCTTTTAAGAGCAATAACTGATTCAACGCAATACGTTCGCCAAAATCGTTGGCCTTATGGTATAGCGCATCATAGGGCGTGTTGACTACCGTATTGGCACCCCCCAAAACAGCCGACATACACTCTGTAGTGGTTCGCAACATGTTTATATTATAATCGTAAATGGTTTTGTTTCGTTTGGATGGGTAGGCCACAATATGACAATCTACTTGGATAGCATACACTGCCAATAAAGAGTCCCAAAGGGACCGTAAAGCACGAATCTTGGCAATTTCAAAAAAGTAATTTCCGCCCACAGCTATATTAAAAACAATAGTTTTCAACTTCTTGAGGTTTCCTTTTTGTTCTAAATGGTTTAGGTATTCATTTGCATGCGCCATGGCATAACCCAATTGTTGTACCAAATTAGCCCCGGCATTTTCATAGAGCGAAACATCTACGCTTAGCATGTGATTCGCGTTCATTTTTATGAGTTGGTCAAGGAAAGTATGGTCTTTTTTTAAATCGAAATACCAATTCCCTGTCCGCGCCAAATGCCCTATAATATCCACATTAAAGAAGATAGCGGCTGCGGCCTTGGGGTCAAAATCCAATACTGACTGTACAAACTTCTCTGAAAGGAAATGCATATCCAAATAAAGGGAGGTCTTCTCTAAGTTAATACCCTCCAGCAAAACCCCAATAGAGATATCCTCGGAGGGAATTAAAAACTGTATCCGTTCCGCTCCTCTATGTATTGCTTTTACTGCTTTCTTATTAGCCATTTCAGCATTGCCAGCATAAATAGCCTGTCCAGTATGCCAAGTATGATTTTTGAAATGGACTTCAGAACCGTTATCTGAAACGTCATCTCTATGGTAAAAAGGTTTTACTTTTATACCTTCAGGAGATTCCCATACCAACGTATCGTTATAGTCGGCCCCTTTTAGGTCGTACTGGATTTTTTGCTTCCAAGCCTTGGCAGATACTGCATTAAAGTCATCAAATAGCATTTTGTCCTTCATATCGATAGTAAGCTAAGAAAAATGTGTGGCATTAAAGTACGTTAAGATGTTACAAGGGGATATTTCCATGTTTCTTTTTTGGGAGCTGCTCCACTTTATTTTCTAATATGGCGAAAGCCTTAATGAGTTTCCTCCGTGTATCTTTAGGTACTATAACCTCATCTATAAACCCCCGTTCCGCAGCACTATATGGATTCGCAAATTTAGCTGCATATTCGGTTTCTTTTTCCGCCAATTTGGCCGCTGAATCCTCAGCGTTGGCAATTTCTTTCTTAAAAATAATCTCACTTGCCCCTTTAGCGCCCATTACAGCAATTTCAGCACCTGGCCAAGCGTAATTCATATCAGCACCTATGTGCTTAGAATTCATAACATCATACGCACCGCCATAGGCTTTTCTGATAATAACGGTAATCTTAGGAACCGTTGCCTCACTTAGAGCGTACAATAATTTTGCTCCGTTTGTAATAATGCCATTCCATTCTTGATTAGTGCCTGGTAAGAATCCAGGTACGTCTACTAATACTAACAAAGGAATATTAAAACAGTCGCAAAAACGAGTGAAACGAGCCGCTTTTTTGGAAGCATCCACATCTAATACCCCAGCCAAACTATTTGGCTGGTTGGCTACAATACCAATACTTTTCCCAGCGATTCTAGAAAAACCGACCACAATATTTTCAGCATAATCTTTATGTATCTCAAAAAATGAACCTTCATCGATTATGCCGTTGATGACCAATCGCATATCATAGGGTTGATTTGAATTTTCGGGAACAATCCGATCTAGTTCCTCCCTGGTTTCATTTCCCAATACAATGGGTAGCGCAGTAGGATTCTCCTCACAGTTTTGAGGCATATAAGACAGCATTCGCTTGAGTTGTGCAATACATTCAATATCGTTTACTGCTGTAAGATGCGTAACACCGGACTTTGTAGCATGGGTATGTGCGCCGCCCAGTTCCTCTGAGGTAACTTCTTCATTGGTTACGGTCTTAACCACATTTGGGCCGGTTACGAACATGTAGCTGGAATGTTCTACCATCAAAGTAAAATCCGTAATGGCGGGGGAATACACCGCACCACCAGCACATGGACCCATGATAGCTGAAATCTGAGGAATAACACCAGAGGCCATCACGTTTTTATGAAAAATATCAGCATAGCCACCTAAGGAACGTACCCCTTCCTGAATACGTGCTCCGCCACTATCGTTCAATCCAACCATGGGTACTCCAATTTTAAGGGCCATATCCATCACTTTACAAATCTTTTCTGCGTGCGTCTCTGAAAGTGCACCACCAAAAACAGTAAAATCTTGGGCAAACACACAAACCTGCCTACCACTGATTGTTCCATACCCCGTAACTACACCATCGCCATAAAATTGCTGTTTGTCCATACCAAAATCGGTAGTCCTATGCATTACTAAAGCACCAAGCTCCTCAAAGGAACCTTCGTCCAATAAGAAATGGATACGTTCCCTAGCCGTCAACTTTCCTTTGGCATGTTGTTTTTTTATACGCTCTTCTCCACCTCCTAATTTTGAGGAGGCCAACTTGGCTTCAAGAATCTTTATTTTATCGTTCATCAAGCAAATTTTATCAGTTTTCAGCTTCTATTTTTTTTCCAATCTACAGCCGCACGTTTAGGCACCTTTAGCATATCCTTGTCTTTTAAATATAGCTGTAATCCTACCAAAGCGGCTATGTGCTCTTCCTCAGTATATTTAGCCTTAAGTTCTTCTGGATTATAATGGTTTTTTACAAAGTGTGTATTAAAATTACCTGATGTGAAAGCATCGTGTTCACAGACGAACTTACCAAAAGAAAGGGTTGTAGCTACACCTTCTACTTTGTAATCATTTATTGCGGTTATCATTAGCTGTATGGCTTCGTCCCTTGTTTTACCATATGTAATCAGTTTGGCTATCATGGGGTCGTAGAACATAGGCACGGTCATGCCTTCCTCAAAACCATCATCTACGCGTATGCCTTTTCCTGTTGGAGTTTTATAGGTAGATAGGGTGCCTATACTGGGCATGAAATTCTCCAATGGATCTTCAGCGTACACACGTACTTCTAAAGCATGTCCTGTTATCGTCAAATCCTCCTGGGTAAATTCAAGTTTTTCACCTCTAGCTATTTTCACTTGTTGTTCCACCAGGTCCAATCCAGTAATGAACTCTGTAACCGGATGCTCTACTTGCAAGCGCGTATTCATCTCTAAAAAATAGAATTTTTTGTTCTCGTCCAATAAAAATTCTACGGTACCCGCACCCACATAATCACAGGCTTTTGCTACGCGTACCGCAGCTGCTCCCATCGCTGAACGAATTTCTGGAGTTAAAATGCAGGAAGGTGCCTCTTCCACCACTTTTTGATGTCTGCGCTGAACACTGCACTCCCGCTCGAACAGATGGACCGTATTGCCGTGGGTGTCTGCCAATACTTGTATTTCAATATGACGTGGAGACCCAACATATTTTTCTATAAAAACGGAGCCATCTCCAAAGGCGGCAACGGCTTCACCTATGGCTCTATCCATTTGTTCTGGAAGTTCATCTAGGGTATGCACAACGCGCATACCCTTTCCGCCACCACCTGCTGCCGCTTTTATAAGGATTGGGAACCCTATTTCATTGGCAACTTTCTTTGCCAAATCTTTATCAATAATGGCTTTGTCTATACCTGGCACCATGGGAATATCGTAGGCCTTTACGGCTTCCTTTGCGGCTAATTTATTTCCCATCACCCGCATGGCGTGCGGCCTTGGGCCAATGAAAGTTATTCCGTTATCGGCTACTAGCTGAGCAAAAACAGCATTTTCACTTAAAAACCCATAGCCTGGGTGTATGCCTTCCGCACCGGTTTGTTTGGCCGCTTCTATGACTTTCTCCATAACCAAATAGGATTCGGATGATGGCGCTTTTCCCAACAAAACTGCTTCATCAGCAAATTTTACATGTGGTGCACTACGGTCAGCTTCAGAATAGACAGCAACCGTTTTAATACCCATTTTTCGTATGGTTTTCATTACCCTTAACGCAATTTCCCCGCGATTGGCAACTAGTATTTTTTTCATTTAATCTTTGTTATGTTTGTCCGATTTGGTAGTGAAAACTCGTCTATTGACTTAGAGTATCAATCTACATTATACGTTATCAATTTCTATCATCATGAATCCATCTCAATAATCAATTGTCCTTTGTCCACGGTATCCCCAACCTTGACTTCGATAGATTTAATTTTCCCAGCTCCTTGAGAAAGTATCTGGTTTTCCATTTTCATTGCGGATAAGACCAACAAAGGAGTGCCTTCCAAAATCTCTTGTCCGGTCGCTACCATAATGTTCATAATTAAACCTGGCATAGGTGCCAAAATATTCTTCGCTTTCTGGGAAGCGTTGGACAACAGCCCCATTTTTTCTACCAACTGATCATAACTGTCGTTAATACGTATCCTGTACGAATTTCCGTTTACCGATACGGTTAGTGTTCTATTAGGAAAATCTGCTTTTACCAACTGTATCTCGTATGCTTTTCTGTCCTTTAGCACATGAAAGTTGGTATCCGTTATTTGTTGTACATCTAAAGAAGTCACCTCTTCTTTGTTCATCTCAAATTCGGTTTCGTTTACCTTTATCAAATACTTTTCCATACTATTGATTTTGTGCTGAACGAAATTAAGCTATCCTTCAGTAATTTCTATAGCGAAAACGATTACTGGGAAATATCTCACTTTATTCATCCTCTAATTTACGACCGAAAACCCATTTTATCAAAAGTTACACAAGGCTTTGATTTTGGAATTGTAACATAAAGACTTGTTTAGACATGGTACGTTGGAAAGACCCTTCACTTAAGCCAATTGAAAAAGGGGTGTATTTGAACAAACTCGCTGAAAAGAAGGTGCTTTTGAGCTTCAATATATCCTATTGCGGTGTTTTTAGCGCTATGTTATAAATTAGGATTTAAATAGTTATCGGATTGGTCCTCAAGGCTATCGTCCATACAGGTAAAATCCTTTTCTACTAAAATAGACAATTGACCTGAAGTTTTCCCTTCTGCCTCTGTACTGTAGCCAACCCTGTCACTTGTAAACCAAGTGTCTTTTATATCTCTTCTCATATAAACGGTAATGGTATCAGCTAAATAAGTTGCTTCTAGAGTCTCGATTCCTTCCTTAGCCAGTAGTGCATAGGTAAGGGTGCGATTTCCAAAAATAACAGATTCTTGGCATTGACCCTTGTCACAAAAAGCAGCAACTTCCGACTTGGTTAAACGCAGGCGAATTGAATTTCCTTTGATTCTTATCTTCATTTTTAGAGAATTATGGCTACGATATTCCTTAAGTTTTCGGCCCTACTAGTATAGAGTATCAAATTTAAGCTAAAAAAGGGTGTATTATAAAACACCTTCATCCTTCATCTTTCCTTTGTACTTATTCTCTCTAGTTGTCGTCTGTAGTAACTATAGAAAAAACTCTCTAGCACGATCAAGATTATAATCAGTACATTTATTTGGACAAAAATGTTGTGGTTTGAAAACACTAACAAAATATTGGTTTTTAGAAGGATTTGATCTTTTTAAAAAGCTTGGCATGCCTACGATGATGAAGCTATGCGAACTTTTAGAGATGGAGTCTATAAGCAAAGGCAATACAATTGAGATTGGCGAAAGGGATAAGAAATGTGTCTTCTTTTTAAAAAAGGGCTCTGTTAAAATTGTGAATTCCACGAATGATGTTACCAAATATGTTGTGCAAAAAGGAAATATTTTTGGTGAGTTATCCCTATATGATAAACAGGCCGCCTCCGAAGAAGTGGCTATGACTTTAGAAGATTCTATTATTTGTTATATCGAGTCAGACCTTATGGAAGAGCTGATGGAAAAACGTAAGTCTTTGAAAAATGGGTTGTTAAAAATTTATGGATTACGGATACGAAAATTGGAAACAAGATTACAAGATCTTTTATATAAGGACAGTAAAACTAGAATTTCTGAATTTGTAAAAGTGTACATAGAAGAGTTTGGTGAAGATAAAGCTGACAGAATTGAAGCTAAAAACCTCCTTTCGCATAAAGACATTGCAAACCTTACCAATACCTCAAGACAAACGGTAAATAATGTGCTGAGTACCATGCGGAAAGCAAAGGATATTCAGTACGACGCAAAACATATTTCATTCTTAAAAATTGAGAATGAAAATTCAAGATTCAAACCAATCAAATAGTATGAAAAAATTTTTAAAATCGCTTTTCAATAATAGACCCGATGTTTTTGATGAAACTCCTGAAGGGACATGTCCGAATTGCTGGGGGGACCAAGAATACGGAAATGTAGTTCGAGAAAAGTATAAGGATATTCAAATAGAGGTAAACAACAATGCAAGTAAACATGCTTTTATTCAAGACTTTGTGGTCACACATTTAAACGGTATTAAACTAAAAAGCACGATACACGGTTTAGAATGTCCAACGTGTAAAGTACGCTATGAAAATTAGCATCAATACTACAGTTTATTGCAATCAAAATCATTTTATCAAAAAATACGACGTAATAAAAAAATGGTGTTATGAATAAGAATTTCAATTTTTCCTTCTTTTCACTATGTCTATTAGCTTTTCTAAGCGCTGGACTAGTCTCTTCTCAAGAAATTGAAAGGTCAATTTTTATTACTGGAAATACTTCGGATGTAACCAAGAATCAAGTGCTTGCTCAAATAGCTACTGACGCGAAGTCTGCACAGGACCCAATACTACTTATATTAGGAAACGCAGCTCCTGAAAATAAGTTCGAATCGTCACTTGACCAACAACTTCAGCTTATAAAAGGCTTTAAAAAGGATGCCATATTTATAGCAGGAAGCCAAGAATGGTCGGGCGATGGCTACAAGCGTGTAAAGGCCATTGAAAAGTATATCCAGAAAAATAGTAAAGCAAAGTTCTTTCCTGATGATGGTGAACCTATAAAGACCCATGATTTGGGACCGAATATAGTGCTGATTACCTTAGATTCCCGGTGGTTTCTAGAAGATTGGAATGACCATGTTTATATCAACCAAGATTCGGAAATTCAAAATAGAAACCTGTTCTTTTTGGAGTTTCAAAATCAAATTAAAAAAGCACAAGGGAAACTAATTTTTGTTGCCATACATCATCCGATAGAAACGAATACCAAACAGGGTTTATGGAGAAATACAGGAGGTTTCGCTACCGATGATTTTCAGAATAAGCAATATAGACAACTAAGGAAAAGACTTAAAACAATCGCTAGATCAGCGGATAACATTATTTTTCTGTCGGGACATGATAAGAACTTGCAATATTTTAATACCGCCGTACCTCAAATTATAAGTGGGGCTGCCGGAGAAATTAAAAAAGTAAAAAAAGGGAATACCAAAGAATTCGCAATGGCGAAAAATGGCTATGCACGTTTGGATATTGATACCAATGGGAAAGTTGTAGTCAATTTTTTAGTTTTGGATAATGGGGCATCAAAACAGGTTTTTACGACTACAGTTTTGAAAGGAGGGGGCAATGATACCGAAAAGACATACACGAATAAAAATCAATTTTCTACTACCCAATCTGCATCTATTTACACCAAAGAGGCAACTTCTAAACGTAGGTTTTACACCGCTATTTGGGGAGAACATTATCGAGAATTTTATGGTAAACAGGTAAATGCTCCTGTGGTGTTTCTTGATACGTTAATGGGCGGACTAACTCCCATAAAGCGCGGTGGTGGTCAGCAATCGAAATCGCTTCGTTTAGAAGATAAAAAAGGAAGGCAATTTGTAATGCGCGCCCTAAAAAAGAGCACCATTAAATTTCTACAAGCTAATGCTTTTCAAGACACCTATATAGGTGATGCCCTTGATGGTACTGTTGTAGATAAGTTTCTTGCCGATTTTTATACAACCTCACATCCATATACCCCATTTGCTATAGGAGGACTAGCGGATGCTGTGGGAATCAACCATACCAATCCCGTATTATATTATATTCCCAAGCAAGAAGTTTTAGGGGAGTACAATGATGATTTTGGTGATGAATTGTATATGATTGAAGAGCATGTAGGCGATACCCAATTAGAATCGGAAAGCTTTGGAAAGCCAAAGAAAATTCTTAGCACGGCCGATGTGTTGCAAGAAATTAACAAGTCTGGTAAAGCGGTAGTAGACGAACCATCCTATATTAGAGCCCGCCTTTTTGATATGCTCTTGGGCGATTGGGATAGACATGAAGATCAATGGCGTTGGGCACTTTTTGAAAATGAAGATGGTACAGAATATTGCAAGCCTATTCCAAGAGATAGGGATCAAGCATTTTCTAAATATGATGGCACACTTATTAGTTTGATGACAAGAGCAATTCCTGGGCTGCGAAAAATGCAAAGCTATGATGAGGATCTGCGAAGTGTAAAGTGGTTCGCCACTTCGCCTTATCACTTAGATTTAACCCTTATCACTGCTTCCGGTTGGGAGGAATGGGAGAAACAGGCAAAGTATCTTCAAGAAGGTATTTCCGATGCTGATATTGAAAAGGCCTTTGCCGTTATTCCTGATGAAATAAAAGGAGAAACTATTGCCGATATTAAAACAAAGCTAAAAGGCAGACGGGGCAATCTAATGAAAATTGCCAAGGCATATTTTACGTATTTGAATTCGTTTGGCGTAGTCACGGGAACACAAAAATCGGATGATTTTAAAATAACCAGACTCCCTGATGGAAAGACGACCATAAAGATTGACCGTAAAGACTTGGGGATTCTAAATCGCACCTTTTCCAATGATATAACCAAAGAGATTTGGATTTACGGCCTTGATGGTAAAGATTCATTTGTGGTTGATGGGGATGGAGACCACACTATAAAAATTAGAATTATTGGAGGTAAAAAGAATGACACCTATGACTTTAAAAATACCAAAAATGTAAAACTTTATGATTATAAGAGTAAAGAAAATACGATTGTCAATAAAAGTTCCAGAAAATGGCTCGTAGATGATTACAAAATCAATAACTACGATCACAGAAAAGTAAAGTACAGCTTTAAACAACTACTGCCCCTAATTGCTTTTAATCCAGATGATGGGCTGAAAATTGGAGCACTTAGCAAGTATACTTTTTATGGTTTACAGCGGAATCCTTTCACCTACAGGCATAGTATTAGCGCTGCTTATTACACGAGTACGGCAGGGTTCGATTTATCTTACAAAGGAGAGTTTTCTAATATTTTTCATCATTGGAATTTTGGAATAGAAGGCTTGTACACTAGTCCAAATTTTGCAGAGAACTTTTTCGGATTTGGCAACGAAACTGAGTATGATGCTGATGCTGAAGATTTGGATTTTAATAGAGTGCGGATTAGAAAATGGAATACTGCTATTTCTTTAAATTGGAGAGGTGCCAATGGAGCCCATTTTCAATTTAAACCGCTGGTAGAATCTTTCGACATTGAAAATACCCCCGACCGTTTTGTGGGTGCATTACCCGATAACGCTTCCATTTTTGAACGACAAATCTATGGTGGGGTCGAAGCCAGTTATAATGTTGAAAATAAAAATAGCGCAGTTTTTCCTACTTTGGGATTGGATATTGGGTTAACAGTAGGATACAAGACAAATATTGATAATACTGATAGTGAAAACAGCTTTGGGTATATAAAACCTGAAATAGCAATTGCCCATAAACTAACGAAAAATGGAAGCATGGTTTTAGCAACTAAACTAGGAGGTGAACTTATTTTAGGTGATGATTTTGAATTTTATCACGCGGCTAGAATAGGAGGTAACCATAGCCTTAGAGGCTTTAGAAACGAACGTTTTACAGGAAAAAGATCTTTTTATCAAAATACGGACTTGAGAATTCCAATAGGAGGATTAAAAACAAGTTTTATTCCTTTCCGATTCGGTGTTTCAGGGAGTTTTGACTATGGTCGCGTATGGATTGCCGATGACACCTCTACTATATGGCATAATTCCGTTGGTGGTTCTTTATGGGTTGTTGGAGCGGAAGCATTAACTGCCAATATTGGTTATTTTAATAGTGTGGATGGCGGTAGAGTTGTCTTTGCACTTGGATTCTCATTTTAACAGATATTATAATAAATCATTTATGAAAAAACCGATAGCAATTGCTCAAGTTAAGTTACTAGAAAATAAACAACCTGCCCATGCATTGGTCAACGGTCTAGATTTAGTTATCGTTAAGTTTGACGATGATATTTCGGTACTGTACGGAAGATGTTTGCATCGGGGTGCACTAATGTCAGACGGTCATGTAGAAGGTCATAATCTTATTTGTGGTGTTCACGGTTGGGATTACCGCTATGATACCGGAGTTTCAGAATACAATAACAATGAAGTGCTTCATAAGTTCACTGTTAAAATTGAAGGTGGTGAGTTATTTGTTGATGAAGTAGAAATTGATACGTATCTAGAAAAGCATGCACAACCTTTTAATAGAGATGAATATTTAGGTGCGTATGCAGATACACATCCTGAGGCTACCGAACCATATACGGGCTATATAAAAGAATTGGCCCAAAACGGATTGAAGAATCTTGGGCATCATGGTTTTTCTTCTTCTATGGGTGTGGATAGAAATACCCTTCCAAAATGGAGTGACATTCAATTCTTACCTGCCCAATTGGCTAGTCGCCCTTTGCTAGATGAAGAAAATGTAGCTACAAAGGTGGTTATTGGCCCCAAAGCAAAAAAGCCTTTGGAACTGGATATTCCTTTGTTTGTTAGCGATATGAGTTTTGGTGCCTTATCAAGGGAAGCCAAAATTGCATTGTCCAAAGGTGCAGAACTTGCCGGAACAGGTATTTGCTCTGGTGAAGGCGGAATGCTTCCACAAGAACAGGAGAATAATAGTAGATATTTTTATGAATTAGCCTCCGCGCAATTTGGTTTTTCTTGGGATAAATTAGATAAAGTACAAGCCTTTCATTTTAAAGGCGGACAGGGTGCAAAAACAGGAACTGGTGGTCACTTGCCGGGAAGTAAGGTAAGTAAAGAGATTGCTGAGGTACGCGGGTTAAAACAAGGTGAAACGGCGATATCACCCGCAACCTTTCCTGATTTTCATGGTGTTGGTGACTTTAAAGATTTTGCAGCCAAAGTAAGGGTACATACAGGCGGTATTCCCATAGGCTTTAAAATTGCAGCCAGCCATGTGGAAAAGGATATTCAGTTTGCGCTAGATGTTGGCGTAGATTACATTATTTTGGACGGTCGTGGTGGTGGAACAGGTTCTGCACCTACCATTTTAAGGGATAATATTAATGTACCCACCATACCTGCGTTAGCAAGAGCCCGCACCTATTTAGATAAGGTTGGAGCAACTGATGTAACGTTGATTATTACAGGAGGCTTACGTATTGCGGAAGATTTTGGCAAAGCCTTGATGTTAGGTGCCGATGCTATTGCTGTATCTAATTCGGCCTTACAAGCAATTGGTTGTTTAGGAATGCGCGCTTGTGGAAGTAACAATTGCCCTGTGGGAATAGCGACACAAAAAGAGTCTTTGCGAAGTAGACTGATTATTGATTCATCTGCCAAGCAATTGCATAATTATTTTGATGCTACGAATAATTTAATCAAGGTAATCGCGAGAGCCTGCGGACACGATGATATTTCAAAATTTAATTTTGACGACCTATCTACCTTTGATCATGATATGCATCGCTTAACAGGAATTAACTATGCAGGAATTAACGCCTAAAAAATAAGAGAATGGAAAAAATGATGCACTTAGCGGCTCAATACTTGGCAGCTGCAGGAATCAGTTTTGTGGCAAAACAGGATGATGATAGCCATACGAATCTGGGGTTCTCAATAGCAAAGAGTTGTATGGAAACCCATCCACTTTCTGAAAATGGAGCTGTACTTTCTTTAGATTATAAAAATTTCAGTTTGAATTGGAAGTCTGAAAGCGGTACTAACTCTTTCCCCTTAGATGGCGCTACTCATTCTGATGTTTTGAGTTGGCTCAAGGAAACTTCAAAAACCTATATAAACAAATCATATAGGTATGAGTTTCACTATGACCTTCCTTACGAGATAACGGATGATTTTAAATTCGAGTTACTGAGTACAGAGAGACTAGCCGAATTACTACAACTACGAATTTTAGCACAATTAGTGTTGGAAGAAACATGTGACAAGGGTAACCTAGAATCACCGATTCGAACGTGGCCACATCATTTTGATAGTGGCGCTTATGCCAGTTTAAGTAAAAATATTGCGATAGGTTTTGGACTCGCTATCCCTGATACGATGTGTAGCGAGCATTATTTTTATATCAGCGGGTATAAAGCACATGATGCCTTGAATACGGAAGGTTTTTTATCACTTTCAAATGGAGAATGGAAAAATGATGGTTTTAAAGGAGCTATACTCCCTGCTAGGTCAATAAACACATCCAAAGCGGTGCTGTTTTTTAAAGAGGTTATTGAAAACTATAAAACACTAAGCTGATGACGGTGCAAGCACTTTCCTTAGAATCGTTTAAAAAGATGGACTATCTAGCCGTTGAAAAATACGATTTGCCCATTGAATTAATGATGGAAAATGCAGGATTACAATTAGCGCGATTAATAGCATTAAAGGCGACCAAAAATTCTAAAATTACTATTGGAGTTGGAAATGGAAATAATGGAGGTGGTGGCTTGGTGGCAGCGAGAAGATTAGCAGCTTGGGGTTATGATGTGTATCTTGATTTGGCTGTTGACATAACAAAAGAATTACCAAGTATCCAGTTAAAAAGAGCAGTGCTATTTGGAGTGACACAAAGCGTACCCAGTAATACTGATATTTGGGTTGATGCCTATCTAGGCTTCTCGCAAAGACTGCCTTTATCTAAGGTGTTCTTAGAAAAAATTACGCTGGCAAACGCATCTACTGCGCATAGAATTTCGTTGGATATTCCCATAGGAATTTCGGAAGATAGGAGCGCACCGATGTTTAAAGCGCACCAAGTTGTAACCTTAGCTGCGCCAAAAAAAATACTAGAGATCCTCCCAAAAGAGATAGCAGTTTTTGTAGCGGACATTGGGATTCCGAAAGCTGTTTATACAGAATTTGACATTGAGATGCCTTGTTTCGCTAGGCAGCAACTACTAAAAATTTAAATAGCGTTAAAAACTATCATATGGAAAAGAAAGTAATATGGCATAAAGTACTGGATAACAGAGAAAGGTTAGCAGAAGGTCGTGTTATGACGGTAACTGCTGCTCATAAAGGTATTTGTTTAACACATTTTGAGGGTAAGTTTTCTGCTTTAGATAATAAATGTCCGCACCAAGGTGGTCCTTTGGGCGAGGGTTCTATTGAAAACGGACTACTCCGCTGCCCTTGGCATGGTTGGGATTTTGATCCGTGTACGGGTATGCCCCCAGGTGGTTTTGATGATGGTGTGGAAACGTTTCTAACAAAAGAAGAAGACAATGCCATTTATATTGGCATTGAGGAAGAAGACAAACATGAAGCTACCATATCTGATGTTATGGCAGAAACCATGGTCAATTGGGGGGTTACCAAAGTCTTTGGAATGGTAGGACACTCCAATCTAGGGTTTGCTGATGCCTTAAAACGTCAAGAAGAAAAAGGGAATCTTAATTTCTACGGTATTAGACATGAAGGAGCGGCGGCTTTTGCAGCTTCTGCATATGGAAAACTAACAGGAAAACCTGCAGCCTGCTTTACTATTGCTGGGCCTGGCGCCACCAACTTATATACAGGAATGTGGGATGCTAAAGTAGATAGAGCCCCATTTTTAGCTTTAACTGGGCAAGTAGCAACGCAGGTAGTAGGTACCGGGAATTTTCAGGAAGTAGATTTGGTACAAGCGTTCAGTGCCGTTGCCGAATTCAATCAACGAGTGCAAGGCAATAGTAAGCATGCGGATTTAATGTCTCTTGCTATAAAACATGCAATTCTAAAACGCGATGTTTCGCATTTGACCTTTCCAGATGAGGTTCAAGAATTGAAGGCTCCAGAAAATGAGAAAGCACAACATCCGGCCAACAGAATTACGCCTATGGAGATTGCACCCCCTAAGGAAATGGCGGATAATGCCATAGCCCTCATTAAAAAATCGAAAAGACCTTTAATTATTATGGGGCACGGGGCCCGTGCGCACAAAAAGGCTATTGTAGCCTTTGCTGAGCGTTTAAATGCGGCCGTAGTTACTACGTTTAAAGGAAAAGGTTTGATTGCAGATAATCACCCTCTTGGCTGTGGAGTACTTGGCCGTAGTGGCACACCCATCGCTTCTTGGTTTATGAATGAGGCCGATTTGTTGATAGTCTTTGGAGCTTCCTTTTCTAATCACACCGGTATTACGTATAAAAAGCCAACAATTCAGATAGATTTTGACCCTTTAGCATTAAGTAAATTTCATGAGATAGATGTTGCTGTATGGGGCGAAATTTCTAGAACCTTAGACATTTTTACTGCCGAATTGGATGGAAAAACAGAAACTATTGATCAAAAAGAAGAAATAGCGGAACGTTGGAGTATTTGGAAAGATGAAAAGGCTAAACGTCTATTGGAAACTTCCGATAATGGATTAAGTTCTGTAGCCGTTTTTGAAGCTATGAATACATTGGCTCCTAAGGACGCCGTTATGTGTGTTGACGTTGGAAATAATGCCTATTCCTTTGGACGCTATTTTGAACCCGACCAGCAAGATTTTTTGATGTCTGGGTATTTAGGGTCGATTGGGTTTGCACTTCCTGCTGCTATTGGCGCTTGGGCCGCTGTTGGAAATACACGACCAGTTATTGCGGTAGCTGGTGACGGAGGACTTTGTCAGTATTTAGCAGAGATTACTACCCTAGTGAAATACAAAATGCCGGTAAAATTAATTGTGTTGAACAATCATGAACTGGGAAAAATATCGAAGGAGCAACGTGCAGGGGAATTTGACGTATGGAAAACCTCACTTTCTAATCCTAACTTTTCGGAATACGCTATTTCGTGCGGTGCATGGGGTAAACGCGTAGAAAAGGATGAAGATTTAGTAGCTTCAATGAAAGCCCTATTTGAACATGATGGCCCAGCTGTTCTTGAAATAATGACCGATGTAAATTTAATCTAGTTAACGTACTAGTTCATCTGTTAAGATATATGTTTTAACCAAAATATTGAATTATGTTTCAATCCTTTAGTATCATACTTTCCATTGCGGCATTATTCAGTTACATCAACTATAAATGGTTAAAGTTGCCTTCTACCATAGGCTTAATGGTTATGGCTTTAGTCCTTGTGCTATTAATTACGTTGACTAAAGGTGTCTTTCCAACATTTTATATTTATTTCTGTGATATGGTCATCAATTCTGATTTTAAGACCTTATTAATGGATGTAATGCTAAGTTTTTTGCTTTTTGCAGGAGCGCTCCATGTAAATATTGATGATTTGGCGAAAGAACGAAAATCTGTTATTTTGTTTGCTACCTTGGGCGTTTTAATTTCAACGGCTATCGTCGGTAGTATTACTTTTTTTGCTGCCAGCCTTTTACATATTGAGCTTCCTTTTATACATGCTTTACTTTTTGGCGCATTGATTTCCCCTACAGATCCTATTGCTGTTATGGCTATTTTAAAAAAGACAAATATCAAAAAAAGTCTAGGCGTAAAAATAGAAGGAGAATCACTTTTTAACGACGGGATAGGCGTAGTTGTATTTTCTGGATTATTGATAGTTGCAAAAGTGAGTGAATATTCAGATTCTTCTTTGGCTACGGAAATTGGCGAACTATTTTTAGTGGAAGCTGTTGGCGGCATTGTTTATGGTCTCCTTTTGGGTTTTATTGGTTACTCTGGTATAAAATCAATTAAAGAAAATCCACAATTAGCCGTAATGATGAGTTTGGCAATAGTCATGGGTGGCTATGCCGTTGCATCGCTTATAGGAGTCTCGGGCCCATTAGCTATGGTGGTGTCTGGAATATTCATTGGGAATAAAATAAACATAGCTTCAAACAAAAGCATTACAAGAAAAATGCTGAATGAAATTTGGGAAATTTTAGATGATGTTTTTAATGGAATTTTATTTGTTCTAATGGGCTTATCGATACACCTATTAGATTTCAACATCAACTACTTAACCTTGGGAGCAATTGCAATAGTAATTGTGCTTTTAGGAAGGTTTGTTTCTGTACTACTGCCTTATTCTTTATTACGGCATGATGAGCGTACTCCTTTGAAAACTGTCGCAATTTTAACCTGGGGAGGTCTAAGAGGTGGGATTTCGATTGCACTTGCCTTAAGTTTGGCAGAAGATCTTTCTTCTGAAATAATTGTCTATATAACTTATGTTGTTGTGCTTTTTTCAATATTAGTGCAAGGGATGAGTATAGGTAGGTTTGCGAAAAAGATATACAACTAGTCGATAAAATCTAATTATGGAAGCATCAGAAAAAGAAGATAAAAAGCAAGAAAAGGCTATTGATAATCATCTTATTGAAGCCTTGGGTATAGATAAGGATACCCTTAAAGAATTAAAGAAAAAATTGGCTAAGGTTGAACCAAGATCTGAGCGAGGTGCGGAGACCTTATTTCGTCTGGTTTCAAAAAACCAATATACTTTAAACACAATGATAGATAGAAAATCTAATATCCTAATTTCTGTCAATGCCCTTATATTATCTATAATCATAGGCACCGTATACTCCCAGATGGATAATGACCCCCATCTTATCTATCCTGTAATCATGATCCTTATCACTAATCTTATTTCAATTGCCTTTGCAATTTTTGCTACAAGACCTGAACTTGCGCACGGCGACCGAACCGTTAATAATTTGTTGTTCTATGGTAATTTTAATGAAATGGAAGAAGCTGAATATACAGAACAGTTAACCAGTTTAATGTATAAAGGAGATGAGCTATATAACGCTATTGCAAAGGATACTTTTTACCTAGGTAAAACGATTGACAAAAAGTTTAAACTCCTTCGAAAATCTTTCCATGTTTTTTTGATAGGAATTATTTTGTCTGTTGTTGGTTTTATAGCTTGCCATGTGTTTTTTGCAGGGTAAAACTATAATAACAACACGGCAATCTTCGCAAGTAAACACAAACCTCTCGCAATCCATTAATCGCTATGTTATAAGGTGCCGTTTGTATGGACTGATGTGTTTCATATTCAATTTGGTATTTTTAGGGGTGAAAGTGATAATCTAATTATATAGACCTAACCAAAAATCGATATTATATGCCCATTACTTCTAAAAGTGCTATAGCTAAAGGCGACGGTAGTTTTATCATAGACTATGTTATGGTCTCCAACCCCGAACCAGACGAAGTACTGGTGCAAATAAAAGCTGCGGGACTTTGCCATACGGATCACGATTCACTCTCTTGGGGCAAACCTATTGTTATGGGACATGAAGGCGCAGGTATTGTTACCGCCATTGGCTCAGAGGTCCTTCATGTTGCCGTGGGTGATTCCGTTATATTAAATTGGGCGACACCTTGCAGAACCTGTTTTCAGTGCCAACTGGGCAACGAGCATATTTGCGAAAATAACTCCCCTGTAGTTGCAGGGGGTAATGGATATGCCAAAGGGCACGCCCATTTGAATGGAACTCAATACAATGGTAAACCTTTGGAGCGCTCCTTCAATATTGGCACCTTGTCTGAATACACCTTGGTCAAAGCATCGGCCGTAGTAAAAAATTCGTTGGAAACGATTTCATTCGCTGCAGCCAGTATTGTAAGTTGTGGAGTAATGACAGGCTATGGCTCAGTGGTAAATATAGCTAAAGTAAGCGCTGGTAGTTCTGTAGTGGTTCTTGGTACGGGAGGCGTAGGGCTTAGCGTTGTACAAGGGGCAAAAATTTGCAAAGCAAAAATAATTATTGCTATAGATGTTAATGAAAAACGCTTGGCTATGGCCAAACAATTTGGTGCTACACATACCATTACTGCGGATAAAACAGATACAGGTCTTTTGAAAGCAGCATTAGCGGTAAAAGAACTTACTGCAGGCCGTGGTGCGGACTATGCCTTTGAATGCACTGCAGTGCCAGAACTAGGAGCAGCTCCATTGGCTATGGTGCGTAATGCGGGCACAGCAGTTCAGGTAAGTGGTATTGAACAAGAAATCCCTTTTGATATGAATCTTTTTGAATGGGACAAAATTTATATAAATCCACTTTATGGTGGTTGCAGACCCGAGCGGGATTTCCCAAAGATTTTAGATCATTACGCTAAAGGCAATCTACAGTTAGAAGAAATGATTACCAAAACCTATAACTTAGAAGAATTACCACTCGCTTTTGAGGCGATGTTATCTGGTAAAAATGCCAAGGGCGTTATACTTTTTTAAATGGACAGACAGTTTAGAACAACAGAAATATCCGATCCTGCTTTTGAAAGCAATAACCTTCGCTATATAACGGTAAAAAGTAAACACTTAAAAGGTAGGGGTGATATCTGCGTTTTTGTACCTCCATTGGAGGACCTTAGTCATGTACCTTTGGTTATTTTGTTACACGGTGTATATGGAAGTGCTTGGGTATGGTCACAAAAAGGGGGGGTACATCGTACTGCTTGGGAGCTTATGAAAAAAGGAGAAATTCCTCCTATGGTCATTGCTATGCCTTCGGATGGACTCTGGGGAGACGGGTCTGGCTACCTGCCTCACCACCAAAGAGATTTTGAAAAGTGGATTGTAGATGACGTACCGGAAGCGATACGGCAAAATATTCCTATGGTCAATGATGCATCTCTATTATTCCTCTCTGGATTTTCTATGGGCGGATTCGGGGCTTTGCGACTGGGATTAAAACACACGAATAAATTCAAAGCCATATCTGCACATTCCTCGATCACCCATCTAGATCAGCTGTCTCTTTTTGTGGAGGAAGAACTCGGAAATTTCACGCAGACAGACGCGGCCGAACATTCCGTTTTGGGCATACTGGATAAAGGGGCAGACAAATTACCTAAAATTCGTTTTGATTGTGGTACTCAAGACCCGCTTATTGAACATAACAGGACGCTGCACCAAGCACTTGAAAAACGGAACATACCACACGTGTATCAAGAGTTTAGTGGTGGACATGAATGGCCCTATTGGCACAAACATGTTGTAGATACTTTACTTTTTTTTAAAGAGACCATAGGAAAACTATAAAATAGCAACCTAAATGGATTAAAAAAATCCGAAAGCATTTTTGAAATTCATGTTATTGCCATAGGTCGACTTTATTCTCCGATTAAGTGAAATTACATTTTTGCATTTGGTCTGCTTTACGCACTGTTCATCCAACGGAAGTACTTTTAAGCATTGTTTTACGACCATAGGACAAGTAAGTTGTCCTTGCCGTATCAAGTAGTCTCAACTTTGCTTCGAATTTAAAAATACCCCTTATGAAAACAGTTCTACTTGTGCAGGAAATTTATACTGAAGGTTTTAAAAACTTAGGAGGCTTCCTAGCCAAGCGATACTTTAAATTTTTCGCGTGGTTTAGCTTTATAATGTTCGCTATTGTACTTTATGCCTTTATCTATAGACTAGCCACAGGATTTGCTTTTGACTAAACATGGGTAATGAAAAAGGTGGCGTTTAATTTTAAGAGATTGCTTTTTATGACTACTTGTTTTGGGTTATCGATACTATTGCAGATTTACCGTGATTAATACATGTCAAACGTATCAAATAGAACCTATCTCGTCAATTTAAAAACGTTTAATGAAGCACTTAATTAAGAATAGATAACAAATAAAAAGCGACTCTGGTAAAAGAGTCGCTCTACATATCAAAATAAATAAGTGGATGTTTTACATTCCAATTATTTTCATTGCTTTGCTTAATAATTCTGGATTACTTGAAATATATTCAATCGCCGCGGTAGATAAACTTTTATCCCCTAAAATTGATTTCATAATTCCTTTATTAGATCCTTTGTTCTTTGTGACCATACCAGCCACGGATTTTGCAGTTTCTGGATTAGACTTTAAATAGTTTATGGTTTCTTTTTGTAAATCCTCATCCTTCATCAACGCATCCTTTATTTGCGAATCTACGTTTGGTTTCTCTTTCGATAGTGCTTCCATTCCGTCCTTTTTGAGGTCACTGGTCTTAACTGTGGGCAATGTTTGTGCAGATAATGCAGTTGAAAATGCCACGATAAACGTAAAAAATAAAACTTTTTTCATACTATGTTATTTAATTATTTCTGCACAAATTTAAACATTACTTAGGCTTATCCTAATTGCAACTGCCTATTCTTCTGTAACTTCTATAAATTTCTTCTTATTCTTTTCGGTGCATTTCCCAATTTTTATGAGGAACTCCCCAAAACCCTAGTACAGGCATAATAAAGAATTCTGTATTAGATGGGTATCTATAGTATAAGTTTATATCCTGTGTATCTGTTCTATACTCTACATAAAATCCACTCATGGATATAGGGCGTTGCTCAAGAAGTCCAGCATCTTTTAAAGCACCCTCATACCTATCTTTTCCAATCTCTTTCAATAAGACCTTAATCGCTTCTATATCTCTATTTCTAAACACTGTAATGGACATGCTCCAAAAATATGGATATAATCCAATTAAAGAAGAATAAAAATTGATTTGATTCAAACTTTAACGCTTTTGATTTATTTTAGGATTAAAATAAATTTCATGTGCTACAACACAAGAATAACAAGAAAAGCGGAAGCGTTAGAATCCCAATATAGGGTTAAAGCCTTGTTTGGAGAAATGGACGAGAACCAGGAACTTGTCTATAATAATGCAAATGGTTTTGCACATCCTCATATGTGGATCATACCGCAAGAGAAACCAGAAAACATGATACCCGTGATGTGGGGGTTGATACCTCATTATAAAAAAGGAGCAGATGCAAAGGAATATTATAAAGAAACGCTCCGATGGGGTTCTGGACTTAATGCAAAATCTGAAAAATTGTTTGATTCTAATAATTACAAAAAGAGTGCGTTAACTCGCAGATGTATACTCCCTGTAGATGGGTTTTATGAGCCACATAGAATAGATAACGTGAAAAAACCGTACTCCATACCTTTCTATTTTGAGCGCAAGGACGGCAACCCTATACATCTGGCAGGGATATATGCCGTCACTCCTGATAAGATGGTCACGTTTACCCTGCTGACCAAAGCTGCAACGCCATTATTCGCGAAAATCCATAATAAGAAGGAAAGACGCCCGGTAATTCTGCAAGATGACGCTATAGCTATTTGGTTGGATAATACCCTTAGCGAAGATGCAATTTACAAGGTCATAACCGATGATATGCCCGACACTTCTCTGCACGCCTATCCGATAAGCAAAGACCTGTACAAACGTAACGGTGAAGGGGATAGACCGGATATCATTGAGAAGGTAGCTTACGAGGATATTGAAATTGAATTGTAGATTTCAATTTACTTTTTTCATTTGTGCTATAAGCATACGAGTAGCATTGCCGTTATTATCCAAAGTAATCCATTTATACTTGTTACGTACATACGTATTTCCCTCATCTAACGCTGCCCCTTCATCTATCCCTTTAGCATTATATTTTAAATCACCAATAACAGTAAACCCAAGAGGGGTAGCTTTAATTTATTTAAGCTATTCAAGCGGTTGAATGCTTTTTTCGCTTCCAAATAGTTCTTATCTTTTAGACCAAATTTAAAGCTATGAAAGTACTTCAGAAAACCATATTGAGTTGTCTATGCGTGGTCGTTTTGTTCCTATCTGCATGCCAGCGCAATACTCCAGAAGGTTTTTGGGATTATGAAATTGATTTTGGGGAATACCAATCTCAAGGGGTTTTGAAACTTAAAAATACCAATGGCTCTGCCGAAGGGTCTCTAGTATCATTAGATGATGGCACATTTGCTCTTGAGAATATTGTGGCCAATGCCAATAGTTTATCGGGTGATTTTATCTTGTATGGAAAGAATGCTAATTTGGAAGGCTCTTTTGAAGGAGGTGCTTTTTCTGGTACAATCAAAATTGAAGACGAAGCATTCCCGGTCATAGCAACACAACAATCTTCTGATGTTGTTACCATGGATCGGTCCAAAATAAAATATGTGCTTTCAGAAAATAATTTGGCTGAAATTGAAAATGATATTGATCATGCCGGAATTATTTCAGATGTAGATCGTGAGGGGTACAAACGAGGTGAACGCATATATAGTGCTAATTGTATTAACTGCCACGGCAATGAGGAGATTGAAGGGTCGATTCCTCTTTCTACTAAATTCTGGATGCAAGAATTGAAAGCGGGTAGCGACGCCTATTCCATGTATCAAACTGTAAGCCGAGGGCATGGTTCCATGCCTCCACAACCAACCTTGACCCCACAAGAAAAGTATGATGTCATTTCATATATCCGTCATAAGTATATTAAAAACAAAGAGAACGAACAATTTAGTGTAAGTACGCCAGGGTATCTCGCGGGTTTACCCAAAGGCACTTCCCGTGGTCCGGAAACCAAGCCCTATCAACCTTGGTCAGATATGAACTACGGTAATTTTTTCATTAACACCTATGAATTGGCTGATGAAAAGACTGGTATTGAAAGATATCATTCTCCGGGTCCTTCCCCATATCCAGATGAAGATTATCTTAAGAATAACTTTGCGTATAAAGGTATTGCTGTCCGTTTGGACAAAGGTAAAGGCGGTGTTTCCAAAGGAAAAGCTTGGATGATATTTGACCATGACCTTATGCGTGTTGCAGGGGGGTGGACAGGCAAAGGTTTTATAGATTGGAATGGTATTCTATTGAATGACAAACACGAAACCTATCCACGTACTATTGGAAAGCTCCATTTTGAAACACCTGTTGGCCCTGGTTGGGCTAATCCGAAGACTGGTTCTTTCGAAGACACTAGATTTAGAGCTAGAGACGGCCGTGCTTTTGGACCACTTCCGAAACGTTGGGCAAACTATAAAGGACTATATCATTATGAAGATCAGATTATAATTTCCTATTCGGTCGGGCAGGCCAATATTTTAGAGAAGTTAGGAATGGAAAGTGATGGTAAGGACACCATCTTTACAAGGACACTGAATATTTCTCCTTCTACCTCATTGTTAAAAATGAGAGTAGCTCCTGAGACTGTTGGGGTTCAAATAATAGGACAAGGGGCTCGTTTATCAGAAGAGGATGGTTTTGTAGTATTGCATGTAGAGCGGTCAAAAGAAGTTAAGATTAAATTGTTTATTGCAAATACGGACAAATCTGATTTCGCCAAGCTCCAAACGATTAAAGCCATTCCAGAAGATTTACGGAAATATACTTTGGGTAATGGCGCACCTCATTATCCAGAAGTTTTAAAAACCACCATTACCAAAGGATCTGACCAAGGTGCTTTTGCAGTGGATTTACTAACACCACCGTTTGAAAACCCGTGGTCTTGCAGAATGAAGTTGAGTGGTATTGATTTCATGAAAGATGCAAATAAGGCAGTCGCTTGTGCTACTGATGGCGATATTTGGCTCATTTCGGGCCTTACAAGCAGTTCTGGAGAACTTACTTGGCAACGCATCGGATCCGGACTTTTTCAACCCTTGGGTATTAAAGTCTTGAATGATAAAATATATGTCATCTGCCGAGATCAATTGGTCTTACTTCGAGATTTGAATGGGGATAATGAAACCGATTTTTATGAAAGTTTCAACCACGACCATCAGGTGACGGACCATTTTCATGAATTTGCAATGGGCCTTCAGGCCGATAAAGAAGGAAATTTGTATTACGCCAAAAGTGGGCGTCATGCGCGCGAAGCGCTGGTGCCTCAACATGGAACGCTATTAAAAGTTAGCAAGGATGGTTCCAAAACCGATATTATAGCTACAGGATTTAGGGCTGCAAACGGAGTGTGTATAAACCCGGATGGAAGCTTTTTGGTTACGGATCAGCAAGGGTTTTGGAACCCTATGAACCGGATCAACTGGGTAGATGGTAAAGGGAAGTTTTATGGAAATATGTGGGGTTACAATCCTCCAAAAGACAGTACTAGAGTTGCTATGGAACAACCTATGGTTTGGCTAGATATGGAGTTTGACCGATCACCCTCTGAATTGTTATGGGTAGATAGCGAGCAATGGGGCCCTTTGAATGGAAGTCTTTTAAGTTTTTCATATGGCTTTGGAAAAATTCAGTTCGTTTTGAATGAGAAAGTAAAGGGTCAAATGCAAGGAGGTGTTGTGGATATGCCTGGAATTAAATTTTTGACAGGTGTCATGCGTGGAAGATTTAACCCCGATGATGGACAATTATACGCCTGTGGAATGTCGGCCTGGGGTACAAATCAAATGCTTCGAGGTGGTGGTTTGTATCGTGTTCGATATACAGGGAAGCCCTTAACGATTCCAGTGGATTTAAAAACATCAACTTCCGGAATTACACTGCAATTTGATGCTAAGTTGGATATCCAAAAAGGAATGGATATCAAAAATTACGTGATAAAAACATGGGATTTAAAAAGAAGTAGCAACTACGGTTCCGATCGCTATAATGAGCAGATTTTACCCATTAGCAGGGTAGAATTACAAAAGGATGGAAAAGCCGTAAAGCTGTTTTTGCAAGGAATTAAACCCGTAGATGTAATGTCAATTTCCTATGAGATATCAGATATTAATGGTGTCCCGTTAAAAGGAACTGTTCAAAATACGATTCATAATTTAGAAAGTGACCAATCCCTTTAAGACCTAATTTTTCGATTTAGTAGTAGTATTGAAACTTCCAGTATTGTTGGCCTCTCAAAAATATTGGAGGGTAATTATATGGAAATCGGGAGTAATTTAGGGACTAAAGCTGCGAATAAGATTGAAGTCAATGTATATTATATGATTTCAAACCAACCTTTTTCTCAATTCCAAGACGTTTCATTTTGGTAAAAAGGGTTTTGTCTTTCATATTTAGTACGGTAGCAGCGCCTTTATTTCCACTAACGCGCCAATTAGTGTCGTCTAGTGTTTTTATAAGTCCTTTTTTATTTTCAAACCGGTTCATTTCAACTTTCATTGACCTCTTTATTTCTCCGATGGCAAAACCTTCAAAATCACTAATAATCAAATAGCCGTAATCCTTAGACGAAGCAAAGCGAATAAAGCCTTTTCC
>RCNE010000139.1_pt1 | contig 35159 bp, 31 predicted proteins | sample 2041361 | NCBI WGS metagenome assembly RCNE01 (sample SAMN09708229, study PRJNA481090) | Marine sediment metagenome, whole genome shotgun sequencing project. | reverse complement strand
CTTTTGTTTGTTCGGCGAGTTCTCGTAACTCGACCTCGGTCTTTGATCGCGTCGAACGCATGCCGTCGAGCTTTTCGGTCAGCTCGTGGACGATTGCCGATTGTTGACGTCGCTCTTCGCGTCGCTCCTCGAGGTGACCGTGTAGATGTCCAACCGTGTCGACCAGAACAGTCTGAAGTCGCTTCGCGAGGCGCTCAGCGCGGTCAAGCACGACGCGTTTGCTCTCCGCATCGCTCTGTTCGACAGCCAGACGCTCGAGCCGGTCTTGGACTTCGCCCAACCGACGCCGAAGCACCCCTCGGCGTTCCTCGAGAGCGGCCGAGTTGACTTCGAATTCGGTGCGCCGCTCGGTAACTGTCGCACGTCGTTGCGAAAGAACTGCTCGCGTCGCCTCGAGCTCGCGGTTGCGTTCGGCGGACTGAACTTCGGCCGATTCGAGGCCTGGCAGCAGGTTCTCGAGCTCGCCAACGCGAGCAGATTCGCGGTCGTAACGAACAGTGAGTTCGGACCGTTGTGTTTCGAGCGTCTCCATCTCGACATCGATCTGACGGATCTGCGCGTCGATTTGATGAAGCGCTTCAGTCGTCGAGGTCAGTTCGGCATCGTTGACGTCAAGCTCGGCTGCCGCGGTTTGATCTGTGTTCGACAGTGCCTCAACCTCTACGGTCGTCGCGGACAGCTGCTCGTCGCAACGCTGACGAGTTTCGGCTGCCGCGGTTGCATCCCCTTGGGCATCATCGAGGGCCGCCTGCGTGGCCCCGACCCCGGTCGTGCCGATCCGCCACAGACCGCCACCAATTCGATCGCCCGATCGCGTGACCACGATTCGTCCGGTCTCGATGGACCGGTCGACCGCCTGACGCCAGTTTGCGTCGACTGCGTCGACACGTGCCAAAAGATGACCAAGCACGCCTGCGACATCGGGTCGAAGTGGCGATACGCGATGAAGCACTGAGTCGGGTCCGGGCTCTGGAGATTGCAAGGACGGGTCGAGCGCGATTACTGCGCCAGATCCAGTTGCGGACTCGAATGTTTCGAGCGCCTGGCGTGCTGCTGTCGTCGAGTCGACAACAACTGCCGAAAGAGCTTCACCGAGGGCAGCCTCGACGGCGTCCTCCCACCCAGTTTCGATGGCGACGACGTCGAGCAAGGTGCCAACGAGACCGTCGGCACCATCGAGAGCATCTGCACCAGCTGCTGCTCGAGCAGAGTCGAGGGCTTCGGAAAGCGCTGCGACGCGCGCCTCTGCTGAACGGCACACTGCGTCGGCTTCGGCTCGCTCGTCACGAAGTCGAGCCAGGCGCTCTTGGGCATCGAGGTGCGCTTGTGCTGCGCTGTCGGCAGCTGTCACCAACTCTTGTTCGCTCTGGACGGCCGTATCGAGCTTCTCGCGCTCGGCCTCTGTGCGGGTCGAAAGGCCGCTCTTCCGGCCCTGAAGTGATGTCGTACGTGCCGTAATTCCATCGAGCTCGGTTCGGGCGGCGGCAATCGAGTTGCGAAGTGCGGCCAGCTCGCCACGCACCTCAGCGGCTCGTCCAGCGGCCGCGGCTTCGGCGCCTTCACCCGTCATCGACGACAAAGCGAGCTCGAACGTCGAACGATCTTCGGAGAGGCTCCGTTCAGTGCGCGTCAACTCTTCGAGTTCAGGAGCCAGAGAGAGCACCGACGTGTCGACATCCGTCAGCTGCTCAGCAAGTTCGGACGCCTCGCTCCGCAGAGTAGCAAGAACATCTCCGTCGATCGTGGCTTGGCGCTCACGACCGATTCCGCGAATCCGTTCGCCAAGAAGATCGTCGGCGCCACGTGCACGCTGATTCAGACCCTCGAGTCTTGCCAGCGCATCTCCGAGGTCGACGGCACCCTGGGCGGACAGGTCAGTCTCGATCGACATGATGTCAACATCGAGAGTTGACAACAGCGACCGGAGCTCACGATCTCGGGTTGAGAAGTCGCGCCGATCATGGGAGTGCGATTCCATCTTCTTGCGAAGCGATTCGACTTGCCTGCCCGCAAGCCAGACCTGGCACGCATGGAGTTCAGCCACGACATCACCGTGACGGCGTGCTGCATCAGCTTGCTTTTCAAGCGGACGGAGCTGACGCCGAACCTCGCGAAGAAGATCCTGGATTCGGGTCAGGTTGGCTTCGGTAGCGACAAGGCGCCGTTGGGCCTTCTCGCGGCGCTTCCTGAACTTCAGAACACCGGCAGCCTCTTCGATGATCAAACGTCGATCCTCGGGACGCGCGTTGAGCACGGCATCGATCTGACCCTGACTGACGATGACGTGTTGTGTTCGGCCAACTCCTGAGTCGGACAACATCTCCTGGATGTCGAGCAGCCGGCAAGGGACGCCGTTCATCGTGTATTCGCTGTCCCCTGATCGGAAAAGTGTTCTGCTGATTTCGAGCTCGCTGAACTCGGTAGGCAACATGCCATCGGAGTTGTCGATCGTCAGGCTGACCTGAGCGCGTCCGAGCGCTGGGCGGTTCGACGTGCCAGCGAAGATCACATCGTCCATCTTCTGCGAGCGGACAGACGATGGCGCTTGTGCACCAAGCACCCACGCGATCGCATCGACGACATTGGACTTGCCGCTGCCATTGGGGCCAACAACAACCGTGACGCCGGGTTCAAGCTGCAGGTCGATCGAGTCAGCGAACGACTTGAAGCCCTTCATCGTCAACGTTTTGAGGTACACAGATTCTCCTAGGCGCGAGAATTCGCAGCGCTATGTTCCGAGAATAGCGCGGGAAACTACATCCACGTAACTCGGGCAGCGACCTGCTAAGAGATCGCGTTTTTTGACGACCGACACCGCCTCAGGCGCCCAGCCTGCGTGGCGCTTGAACGCCCGCCGGAGGCGGAGACGCTCAGGTTTGACAGAAGACAGCAAAATCGCGGCGGAGCCGCTGCTGTCGATGTCAAACCTGCGTTTCGCAGAAGTACGTCCACTCGCCTTTGAACTTGGCTCGCTGAATTGGTGTACGAGACCGAGGGCTGAGCTGGCCCTGTCGTCCGTACACCTGCAGGTGCTGATCGAAGATCCCAGGCTCACCAAATACGTCTGCCCAGGGACGGTCCTCCAACGTCGTACCGCGGTACTTGATGACGTTGTGCAAGGTCTCGACGAGCGATCGGTACAGGCGACGAACTTCTTGCGTCGAAAGAGTCGTCGACGACCGGTCGTATCGGAGCCCGGCGTCGAACAGCACCTCATCGGCGTAGAGCGGACCAATTCCGACGATGGCCTTGCCGTCGGTAAGAAGTTCCTTCAACGTCGTCGGGTGCGACTCGATCAGATCACGAAAGGCAAGCCACGCGAGCGGCGTGTCGATGGGATCGAGTGCGGGATCGTTGAGCGCCGGGAACTCGGACATGATGTCGTCCTTGGGAACAACGGCGGCCTCTCCGGTGCCCTCGGCATCGATGAACCGCAGCTGTCCACCCTGCGTGAACGTGATGACGATCTCGGTGCCCTTTTCCTCTTTGTCCTTGTTTGCGTTTCGGCGCAGCATGCCGTCACCCATACGAATGACGAGGATGTCTTCGCTGTCGAGCGGAAACAGCAAGAACTGGGCCTGACGGATCACACCTGTGATCTTCACGCCGTCGAGTTGGCTGGCAAAACTCTTTCGATTCTTGTAGCGCGGAAGAACCGCCATCCCCGATGCAGTCGCCTCTTTGATCTTGCGACCAACGACCTCACGTTCGAGGTCGCGGCGGATCATCTCGAGTTCGGGTAGTTCAGCTTTCATTGCGTTCCTCCGCTGCGAGTCGATGTCGCAGCTGTTTGCACGGTGCCATTGTCGTCGGCCGAAGCCGACTGGCCCGCATCGAGCATCGAGAGTGCCTGTTCGGCAGCTCGTTGTTGTGCTTGTTTCTTCGATCGTCCCGTACCGTGACCTGTCGTTTCGCCAACTCGCACTATCGAGACGAACTGCAGTACATGGTCGGGACCCGTGGATGATATGTCGTATTCGGGCGCAAGGAGCGACATCTCGGCCGCTCGTTCTTGCAATCGGGTCTTGTAGTCGCGTTCGCCAGGCGCTGTTTGAGCCACTGCCGCTGCCCCTGCGAGCAGGTGAACAACAAGGCCACGAGCTGCCTCCCAGCCACCATCGAGGTACACGGCTGCGATGACCGCCTCCATGGCATCCGCCAGAATCGATTCCTTGGACCTTCCGCCGGACAGCTCTTCACCGCGGCCAAGTCGCAATAGTGGGCCGAGTCCAAGGTCTTCCGCGATGGTCGCGAGCACCGGAGCGCTCACGATCTCGGCGCGAGCCTTGGCAAGGTTGCCTTCGGCCTGATCTGGTTCACTCAGGTAGAGCGAGTCGGTTATCGACAGACCAAGGACTGCGTCGCCGAGAAATTCGAGCCGCTCATTCGACGGAGCATCTCCGTTCTCCGCGCACCACGAGCGATGTGTAAGCGCGAGATCAAGCAGGCCGGTGTCGGTGAAGTCGTATCCCAGCACTTCGCCGAGAGCGACATAGTTGTTGGAGCTTGGGGCAGAGTCAGCCAAGACGGCCGACGACGTAGTCCACGGCGTCGCGTACGGTCTTGAGGTCTTCGAGATCATCGTCTTCGATTCGCATCTCGATCGATCGTTCGCCGAGCTCCTCTTCGATCGCTTCGACGAGTTCGATCAGCGCGAGAGAATCGGCATCGAGGTCGTCTTGAAACGAGTCGCCCTCGCCAATCTCGGATGGTTCCAGTTCGAGAATCTCCGCAAGACGGTCTCGCACGATGCCGAGAACCTCGTCACGCCCAATTGTTGCTGACACGTTGCACTCCCCTTGCCGCTACGCGCAGAACTGTATCCAATCGAACCGAGCTTGCGTCAACTGACAGCAGCGTGGATCTTGCCGACGAGATCTCCCGAGACCATCTCGCTAGCGACCGAGATGGCATTCGCCATGGCTTCCTCGCCAGAGGAGCCGTGACTGATGATGCACACGCCCTTCGTGCCGAGCAACATTGCGCCCCCATAGCTGTCAGGGTTAAACCGCCGGTACAACGGCAAGAGAGCCGGAAGCAACGCTTCAGAGGCTTCTTTGGCTTCTGGCGAGGACTCGAAAGACTCGAGAAGTGCGCTGATGATGTTCTTTGCACAACCCTCGAGCGTCTTGAGCGCAACATTGCCGGTGAAACCGTCGGTGACGACGACGTCGACATCGGTTCCCATGAGATCGCGGCCTTCGACATTGCCGACGAATTCTGCGCCTTGTGCCGACCAGTCGACGGCACTCAGAAGCCCAAACGATTCTTTGACGAGCGGCGAGCCCTTGCCTGCCTCTTCACCTATCGAGAGCAGACCAACGCGGGGGCGTTCAACGTCGAATCGAGCCCGAGAAAAGACTGCGCCCATCTGCGCGAACTGCACGAGCCACTCGGCGCGACATTCGGCATTCGCTCCGGCATCGAGCAGAACGGTTGGTGGCCCAGTTGGGCCAGGAATTGCTGTAGCGATCGCCGGACGAGAGACACCCTTGATTCGACCGGTACGCAGGAGTGCAGATGCCATGGTCGCTCCGGTGTTTCCTGCGCTCACCATTGCCGATGCATTCCCGTCGCGTACTGCTTCTGCAGCGCGCACGAGAGAGGCGTCTTTCATTGTTCGCACACTCGAACCCGGGTCAGCATCCATCGCAATGACTTCGGATGCCTCGATGACCTCTAGGCCGCCAGTATCTCCGAGCTCCTCGGAGCGCCCGACGAGAACAACGGGAATACCGTGTTCCTCATGTGCGCGACGAGCACCTGCGACGATGGCGTGTGGGGCGTTGTCGCCCCCCATTGCGTCAACCGCAACGGGCAACATGTCTACAGCCTCATTCAGTCGACTTCAATGGCCTGGCGGCCGGCGTACCAGCCACAGTTGTCACAGACCGTGTGCGGCCGCTTGGCGGTGCTGCAACGAGGGCAGTTCGACCGCCCAGTGGCGCGGATACGCCATGCAGACGCCTTCCTGCTGCGGCTTTTCGACTTCGAGGTTTTCTTCTTTGGTACAGCCATGACGTCACCTGTGCGATGTAAGACTTCTTCGGAGAATGTCCGGGCGCCAAGGGTTGGGCGCACAACGGTCAAAGGTTATCTGCTAGCGGTCAGTCTTCATCAAACGAGAGCTCAGACAGTGCTGCCCATCGCGGGTCGACGGCATCTTCAGCGTCGGAGTCACCTGTCTCACCGTCCGCGTCATCGGCCAGAAAGCGCTCAGGATCAGCCCCGATGCAACCATCGCTGCACAGCGGTGCCAATGGCAACGCAAGCATCAATTCCTCACGGACGACCTCACCGAGGTCGATCGACTCTCCATCAAAGGAGTACGCATCGGCGTCATCGGGTCCGGGTTCGTGCTTCTCGAAACTTGCCTCGTCGAGGAACGTCACATTCATCGCAGCCTCGATAAGAGCTCCGACCAGCTCGAGGCACCGACGGCACTCCCCTTCCAGTTGGCTCGTCACCGTGCCTCTGACCCCAATACCGGTGTGGTCTGACGTGATCGAGGCGCGGACGTGTACCGCCCCGCCGTCTGGGATTCGACTCGTGGTGATTCCCAGCCCTTTGGCGATGACCGTCGTGTCAATCTCGATCGACGAGCGGTCGAGCGTGTGACGTTTCAGATCGACAATGCCGTCTCGATGACGGATGCCAAGAACAGAGATGGTGAGCTCAGGCCACTCGTTCACGAGAAGTCTTGGTCGAACAGCTCCACTCGCTCAACCTGCTCGGGCACCTCAACGGCTGCCTCTGTGAGGTCGATCGGAGCAGTGCCTTGTAAACGAGTGCGGCCGGTGGCAACGACGGTTCGCGTTCGGTCGAGAATTCCCTCGAGCGAGGCGAGACGGGCATCGCAGAAGTCTTCTGTCTCGCGTCGCATGAGGCGTGACTGCGATTCGGCTTCGGCCAGGATTCGCTGTGCCCGTTGCTCTGCAGATTTCACGACTTCAGTTCGTTCGACCATACGTTCGGCACGCGACCTGGCGATCTGGGTGATTTCTTCACCCTCACGATGCACACCTTCGAGATATTCCGTACGTTCCCTGAGCAGCCATCTGGCAGCCCGCAACTCCTCGGGCAGCCTCGCGATCGCATCATTCAGCAGATCGAGCAGCGGCTCGCCGTTGATCATCAGTGACGTCGACAGTGGCATCGGCCGTGCTGTTTCGACGATCTCGATCGCAGACAACAGGAGATCTTGCACCTCAGGCACATGGTGCGCTGGTGCCTCCTGCAGATAATTCTCGTTGGCCGAGCCATCGTTGTTGAACACGGTGTTTGTCATGAAGCGTTCTTCTCCCGAAGGATTCGAAGGGCAGGTTCAGGAACCATGGAAGATATGTCGCCGCCGAATCGAGCAATCTCTCGAATAAGGCGTGATGCAAGAAAAGAGTGCGCAGACGCGGCCGGAAGGAAAAGTGTGTGAACCCCCGAGATCGACAGGTTCATCTGCGCCATTTGCATCTCCGGCTCGAAGTCGGATACGGCCCGCAAACCCTTGACGATGAAATCGGCCTCGAGCTCCTGGGCGAGGTCGACCACCAGCGAGGAGAACATCGTTACCGACACGTTGTCGAGTTCGGCAAACGTTTCGTTCAATACCTGTTCACGTTCTTCGAGCGTCAGGAATGGATCACTTTTGGACGGGTTCCGCATGGCCGCGACGATCACGTGATCGAACAGACCTGCTGCGGTCTGCACGATTTCGACATGGCCGTAGTGCACTGGATCAAATGACCCCGGGTACAGCACGACCGTCACGAGGCGGATCCTTGTCTGGCGAACACAGTCACCACGGTAGTCCCGTACGTCTTCTCACGAACGACATCCCAACGCGGATGTTGTTCGACACTTGTTCCGGCCTCGGCAACGAGCCATCGCGCATCGATGTCGTCGAGCAGCCCAGTCCAGGTGTCATCGGCGTACGGCGGGTCAGCGAGAACCACATCGAAGGAGTCCGAATTCTGCGCGACCCACGACAACACGTCGGCTTGCACCACCGTCGACCGATCTCCGTATCCGAGAGCGTCGAGGTTCGAGCGAATACATTCGACGGCTCGACGGTCCTGTTCAACGAAGACACAGTTTGCGGCACCTCGACTCAGCGCCTCGATGCCCAGCGCTCCGCAGCCCGCATAGAGGTCGAGAACTCTGAGTTCTCCGGTCGCATGCAGGCTGAACAACATATTGAAGATTGATTCCCGGACGCGATCCGACGTTGGGCGCGTCCGGTTTCCGTCTGGCGCGACGATCTGGCGACCACGTGCTTCTCCGGCAACTACTCTCATCAGGGTTGGTCCTCCTCGGGATCAAATTCAAGATCCCAACGGTCGAGACAGTCTTCACATCGGAACGCCACAATGGCACCTGGAGGAAAACCGTCCTCGGGTTCTGGAGTGAGGCGATGACACACGCCACCACAGTCGACACATACGATGATGTGCGGAACGTCGATGTCCATCATTTCGCACCGTAGCCCGCGGTTTCCGCCGTGCCACGTCGAACCGGGTGATTGCAATGAACCTGCCACGACCACGAAATCTGATGACTATGAATTTGACTAGGCCTGAAGCGGCACAAACCCCAGTGGCGTAAGGGGTCGAGCATCAATTCTTGCGAAGGAATTCAGTGTCGGTTGTGCCAAGGATCACAGCCGAGTCATCAATCAACAGATCGAGCGCCGGGTCATTCCGTTCAAGCAATGTGATCGCGACTTCACGTGCGAGCACAACCATGTCCTTGTCTCGCCGAAGCGACGCGAGACGCAGATCGTTCTGCCCCTTTTGCCGCTCGCCCATGATCGTTCCTTCACCACGAAGCTCGAGATCGATCTCGGCGAGTTCGAAACCGTCGGTCGAGCGAACGAGTGCTTCGATCCGGGCCTCGCCATCGGGTGTTGTTGCCTCTCCTGCCAACCAACACGTCGACGCGTGTTGTCCACGACCGACTCGCCCACGAAGCTGATGGAGCTGGGCAATACCGAAACGACCTGCATCGAGGATGACCATCACGGTTGCGTTCGACACGTCAACGCCAACCTCAATCACGGTCGTGGCGACGAGTACATCGATCTCGCCTAAGCGGAACGCGGTCATCACCGATTCCTTCTCGGCACTCGACATTCGGCCGTGAAGCAATGCCACCGATAGCGAGGACAATTCGCCTCCGGTGAGCTCTTCGTATGTCTCGGTCGCTGAGCGCGCTTCGATCTTGTCTGACATCTCGATCAGTGGGCACACCACATACGCCTGGCGCCCGACCGCGGCCTCCGAGCGAACCGACTCCCACATGGCCGCCTCCTCGATGGGCCCTGCAGCCCAATGAGTCACAATTGGGGTACGACCAGGAGGAAGCTCGTCGAGCACGCTGACATCAAGATCGCCGTACACGGTCATCGCAGCCGTTCGGGGAATCGGCGTTGCCGTCATCACCAGGACGTCGGGCTCCTTTTCACCTTGTGCCTTGTCTCGCAGAACTGCTCGCTGCTCGACACCGAATCGATGTTGTTCGTCGATCACCACGACACCAAGATTGAAGAACCCGACAGCATCTTGAATGAGCGCGTGTGTCCCGATGAGGATGTCGACCTCACCACTTTGTGTCTGCGCGAGGATCCGCCTCCGATCCGCCGTCGCCACGCCATTCGACAAGAGCTCAACTCGCAGTGGGCGCGTCGGGAACATGCTCATGTTGTCTTCGACGCTCAGACCATCGAGCAGCTGCTTGATTCCGATCGCGTGCTGTTCTGCGAGCACTTCGGTCGGTGCCATCAGAGCGCCCTGAAACCCGCCCTCGACGCCGCTGAGCAACGCATGGACGGCAACCAAGGTCTTACCGGAGCCGACATCACCCTGCAGCAGACGATGCATGGGGTGTGGCCGGTGCATGTCATGGCTGATCTCTGCGATGACCCGCTTTTGCGCTCCGGTAAGTGGAAACCCGACCGACTTGAGCATCTGACCTGTCAGATCGCCCGTTGCTGCATGGTCAACACCGACCTCCGTCTCCTGTCGAAGACGCTGTTGCATGACGAGCTCGAGCTGGATGGCAAACAGCTCGTCGAAGACAAGCCGTCTCCGCGCCTCGGAGACGGCGGCCATCGTGTCGGGTTGATGAATCTGAAACGTCGCACGATGTCGATCGATGAAGCCGTGCTCGTTTCTCACGGATTCTGGCAATGGGTCAAAAATTGTCCGTGGTGCTGCCCGACGAAGCGCCTCGGCAGCCCATCGGGCCACGTCAGCGCTCCCGATCTTGGCCTTCTCTGACTGTGGGTAGATCGGGACGATCTTTCCTGTTTGGTCCCCAATCAGGTCGACGATCGGTGACGCCATCTGCAGCTGACCACGAAAGCTGTCGACCTTGCCAAACAATACGACTGGCAGACCGTCGTACAGCTGCTTCGCCCGCCACGGCTGGTTAAAGAAGGTGACGTTGAGCGTTCCGGTACTGTCGCTGACGGTGACATTGACCATTGTTCGGTTGCCACGAATTCTGCGTTGGTCGACTCTCGAGACCGTGGCGAGCACCATGCCCTCTTCACCCTCGCGGAGGTCCGCGATCGACGCTTCCCGCGAGCGGTCGATGTACCGACGGGGGTAGTACCGCAGAAGGTCGAGCACATGGTGAACGTCGGCCTTTCGCAACGACTCAGCGCGTTTTGGACCCACACCCTTTAGAGCTTCGATGTCGAGTTGGGAAAGGTCGCGAAGCGATAGTGGCGGTCTCTCGTCGGCGCTTGCGGAAGGTGGTTCGGAGCTCACTCCACGCCGATGATAAACGGATAGAGCGGTTGCCCTCCGGCGTGCACTTCTACTTCGAGGTGTGCATGCGACAGAGCGACCTGGGCGACCAACGTCGACGCCTCGCCCACGTTGGAGTCGAGACCTACTACCAGCGTGACGATCTCATGCTCATCTGTTGCGAGCGCGTCGATCACGCCAGCGGCAGCGGCGATGGCGTCCTTTTCGACGGCGACGATCGTGCCTTGTGCGAGGCCAAGCCAGTCGCCGTCGGCAATGTCGAAACCTTCAGCGGTCGTATTACGAACCGCCTTTGTGACCTCGCCTTGAACTAGGTGTGCCAGCGACTCCAGCATGCCCTCGACGTTCACGTCGAGATCGGCCTCGGGGTCATAGGACACCAGCGCGGCCATGCCGCCGACGATGCTGCGGGTCGGAACCACCGACACCGACTTCGAGGTTTGCGCATCGACCTGTTCGGCGACAGGGATGATGTTCTTATTGTTCGGGAGAATGATGATGCCGTCTGCGGGTAAGGCCTCAACAGCAGCGAGAAGTTCTGCCGTCGAGGGATTCATTGTCTGCCCGCCGGCCACAACGTGTTGCACGCCGAACGATCGGAAAATGTCGGCCACACCATCGCCAACGGACACTGCCACAACGGCGGTCACCGATGGTTCGACGTCAGCAAGCGACGCCTCGGTCGTGGCCTGCGTGACCCATTCCTGCTCTTCAACTTCCTCGAGAAGGTCCGTCACTCGAATCTTGTGAGGCCGTCCGACCGCTATCCCACACTCGATCGCAGCACCGATGTCATCGGTGTGCACGTGGCAATTCCAGATTCCATCGCCGCCGACGACAACAATCGAATCGCCGATCTCAGCCCATGCCGCCTTGAAACTATCGATGGTGTCATCAGCCGCGTCGAGGAAGAACATTACCTCATATCGAAGATCGGCAAGCGCAGCGTGGTCATGGTCGTCCGGCCGATCCGCGGTCATGTTTGGGATCGATGCACCATCGGGCATTATCGGGGCAGGAATCTGGCGATCGTCAAGAACTTTGAGAGCAGCGTCGAAGAACAGCAGCAGGCCTGTGCCACCGCTGTCGACGACTCCAGCCTCTGCAAGGACGGGAAGCAGGGACGGGGTCTTGTCGAGCGCGATTGACGCTCCAGAACGAGCGGCATCCATCACCGAGAGCAGCGAGGAATGATCGGCGACTTCCGCAGCCTCCGCCGCCTCACGAACGACCGTCAGGATCGTGCCTTCAACAGGATTTCCAACAGCGCCGTACGCCGCTGTTGCAGCAGCGCTGAGCGCCGAGGAGAACGAGGTACCCGACACCGTTTCGGATTCCTTTAGTCCGGCGGACAGGCCACGGAGAATCTGACTCATGATCACGCCTGAGTTTCCCCGAGCCCCCATGAGTGAGCCGTGGGAGACCGCCTGGCAGACCTCTTCCATCGGTGATCCTGGCGCCGGAAGATCGGCGACCACCGACTCGAGCGTGAGCGACATGTTCGTGCCAGTATCGCCATCGGGGACCGGATACACGTTCAGTGCATTGATGATTACCTTGTGTTCGACGAGGGCATCGCGAAAAGCAACGATCACCGCGCGAAACTGGTCGGCGCCAAAATCAGATGTCATAGCGCCGCAGACGTTACCCGCAGGTAGGCAAAATCTCTAAGCCAAAGGACGAGCAGTGCGTATGAGGCGTAGCCCGAAGCTGCGAAGCCGGTTTGGGCGGTCCCGGCCTTCGGCCGACCGCCGAGCATCGAGGAGCCGCAAGGCGACGGATTGCGACCGCGGCGAAAATTAGTCAGGCAGAAGTTCTGGGGTCTCCATGTCGACCTCGGAACCGAGTCGAATCGTGGTGGCAAGGCCATCAGCATCGATCTCGAACAACACGCGTTGACCCTGACGAAGCATCCGGAAAACTGATCCGCCGAGTGCGTTGACCGCGAGGTCGTACTCGGCGAATTTGACGTCGTCCATGACAACACCGTCACCGGTTGCTGGATCGTATGACTGCACTACTCCCTGCATCCGGCCATCTTAGCGCCCTCTCCCGCCGCCTCCGGCGCCAAGCCTGCGTGGCGCCTGAACGCTCCCCAAAGGAGAAGATGAGCATCTACATCTTGGGCGTGATGCCCAACTCGGCGTAACCCTTCTCCTCGAACTGCTCCTGGAAGAGACTCTTCAGCTTTGCGGCGGCTTCGTCGTAGACGGCGGGATCGTCCCAGGTGTTTCGAGGATTCAGGATTACAGAGTCGACACCATCGACGCTGACCGGGATCCGCAGCCCCAGTTGTTCTTGAACCACGGTCTCCGTGTCGTCGAGTTCGCCGTTGAGTGCGGCGTTCAGCAGCATCCGCGTGACATTGAGCGACATGCGCTCGCCCTTGCCGTAGGAACCGCCGCTCCAGCCTGTGTTGAGCAAGACGCAGCGCGTCTTGTGCTCGCTCATTTTTGCCGCGAGGAGTTCGGCATACACCGCGGGCTTCTGACTCATGAAGGGGTCGCCGTAACACGCGGAGAATGCTGCCTGTGGTTCCGTGATCCCGACCTCGGTGCCCGCCAGCTTCGAGGTGAAGCCCATGACGAAGTGATACATCACCTCATCCGTGTCAAGAATCGATACGGGTGGCAACACACCAAACGCGTCTGCGGTGAGCAACACGATTGTCTCGGGGTGTGGGCCCTTCGCTCCTTCGGCAACTCCGGGGTTGCAGTCGAGTCCGTAGGCGAAGCGCGTGTTCTCGGTGATCGACCCATCGGTGAGGTCCAGTTCTTGTGGGTCTGTGTCCTCGAGTGCCTTGTCGTGCAGCGGCGGCACGTTCTCGATCAACGTGCCCTTCATCGAGATTGCAGCAGCGATGACCGGCTCTGCGCTCTTGTTCAAATCGATGAGCTTCGCGTAACAACCGTCTTCGAGGTTCGAGACGCCGCTCTCGGCCCACACATGTTCATCGTCGCCGATGAGCAAGCGGTCGGGGTCGGCGGACAAGGTGGTCTTGCCGGTACCCGAAAGCCCGAACAGAATCGCTGAGTCGTTGTCCTTGCCGACGTTGGCCGAGGCATGCATGGTGAGCTGACCAGCCGCTGGCAGCACATAGTTCATGACGGTGAACATCGTCTTCTTGTTCACACCGCAGTAGTCGGCACGGCCAATCACAAGCGCGACCCGATTTGCGATGTCCATAATCACGCCGCGATCGGAGTTTGTCCCGTCGCGCTCTGGATCTGCTCGAAACGAAGGAACGTTGATGATCGTCCATCCCGTTTCAGGGCGATCGCTGTCATCGCGAACGTTCCTCGGGAACATGATGTTGCAGAAATATGCGTGTGTGGCGAACTCCCCCACGAAGCGGTATGGCTCGGCGAGGTCAGGGTCCGAGCCACAGAACACGTCAGCGACGTAGAGGGTGGCTTGGCGCTCGTTGAGGTGCTCGATGACCCGCGGGAGAAGTGCATCGAACTTCTCGGGGTCGAACTGGGAGAATCCTGGTTTCCACCAGACGGTGTCGATGACCTCGGGACGGGCAACCGCGAAGGTGTCCTTGGTGGGACGACCCGTGCAGGTGGGATCGGTGTAAAAGACCAGCGGGCCGTCGACCCCGAGTTTGGTCGCGAAGGCCTTTTGTTGATCATCGCCGCCGTCAAGACTGACGCGACCGCGATCGTTTGCGACGGCAGCGTGGAAGAGTTCGTCTTGGCTCAATCCGATCTGAAGGTTGGGCGTCGTGAGCCCGAATTGTTTGTGGAGTTGTTCTGCAACGGTCATCGTGTGTCCCCTATTGATCGAACGTCATCGGATCTCCGAGTGTCCTGAATTCGCGCCGAGGCGAACCCACTCCCTATGTCGTATCAAACTCGCGGCATCCTGAATAGAGATTATCGTCTCTAAATCCATCACTCTTTGAGATAGTGATCCCTCTGATCCTGATTACAGTAGAGGTCGCCACGTACCGAGAGCGGGCAGGTACGCAGCGTCAACCATCGGGATCCCACGCGCACACGCAGCAATTCACCCGATCGTCGCGTGAAGTCCTACGATGACTGCATCCACGAGACGTGAAACTCACGTACCCGACAGTGATGGCACTCTTGGCTCCACCCGACTTACGACCAGACGACTTCACCGTCGATGTGACTCCGCTGGAGTCGTCGTTTGCCGCGGGCGATGATCGGGCGCTCAAAGAGGCCTACGACGCGCACAGTTCGCTCGTGTATTCGTTGTGCCGACGAGCCGTCGACGACGCAGCTGCCGCCGACGTCACCCAAGAGGTGTTCATCGCCGCTTGGCGGAATCGGCAACGGTATGACCCGACCAAGGGCGGGCTGGCTCCGTGGCTTGCCGGTATCACCCGCAATAAGATCATCGATCATTTTCGTGCCATAGGTCGCGAGGATCGACGGATCGACAAGGTCAAGAACACACCAGCACCTGCTGAGTCGAGCGAACGTCAGCTCGAAGAAGTCTCCCTCCGGATGCTTCTCGTCGATGCCATCGATGAGCTCCCTGAACGATCCCGAGCCGTTGTCTCGATGGCGTTCTTCGACGATCTCACGCATGTGGAAATTTCTGCCCGAACGGGAATCCCGCTCGGAACCGTGAAGTCCGACATCCGTCGGAGTTTGGAACGCCTTCGACATGGATTGGGGTATCTCCATGCCTGATCGAGAATTGCAAGAATGGACGGCGCTGAGCCGATCGATCTCCGAAGCCGACCGGGTTCGACACAGCCCACCTCCGGGACTCTTCGATCTCATCACCGCCGAACTCGCAGACGACGCTGACGAAATCCTCGCTGTCACAAGCGCCGAGCCAGCACCGGCTCCCGACCACGTCGTCGACCTCTCACTCGAGCGGCAGCGTCGGGCCCCGTCTTCGCAGCGTCAACGGCGACGGCAGATGTTCCTGTCCTCAATCGCGGCTGCCTGTGTGCTCGTGGTCGGCTTCACCATCTTCGGCAGCGACGATGCCACGGAGACATTCGTCGCCGATGCAACCAACGACACATTGTCCGAGGCCTTCGACGGCGCAGCTACCGCAACGCTCACCAGCGGAGACGAATGGACCTTGTCGATTGACTTCTCCGAAGTTCTCCCCGAGGGTGACCCGGTGGAGCTTTGGGCCATCAAACCCGATCTCTCCGACATGGTCTCGCTCGGGATCGTCGAGCCCGGAATGTCAGAATTCGTGTGGCCTATAGGTTTTGCTCCGACCGAATACTCACTTGTCGATCTGTCGATCGAGCCCAAAGACGGCGACCCGACACACAGCGGTCGAAGCATTCTGCGCGGCGAGCTTCGCTCGGTGTAGTCGCGAGCTGCCTTCAGGCAAGTCCTTGTAGTAACAACGCTCTGATCGACAAGCCCATCACGAACAAACCGCCGAGTCCGTACAGGAGATAGCGGTATTCACTCAAATGTCGATAGGCGATAATCAGCCCGACACCCACGAAGGTCAAGAAACCGTAAAACATGTGGGTTTGGCCTGGCTCGATATCACCGAGACCAACGAGCATCGATCCAATAACCACCTGGGTGACAACCAGTGCGTGGGTGGTGTTCTGGGTGACCCAGAGCGCGTCACGGCGCAGCGACTCGACCCAGTGAGCCAAGGTCGCCCAGGACCCGGCGAAGGCGGTGGCAAAGATGACGACCCAAGCAAGGATCCCGTGAATCGAGGTCAGTGTGCCGATCATGATCAGACGATTGCGTTGGCCGCGCGCAACTCTCCGACCTCCGTGGCTGTGAAACCCCAGCGCTGGAGAGCTATGTCGGTATGTTGGCCAGCGTGCGCGGGTGCCGCCGGAACGGCATTCGGCGTACGGCTGAATCTTGGCGCTGGTGCCGGCTGGTCGACACCAGCGATGTTGATGAACGTGCCGCGATACGTATTGTGCGGATGGACAATGGCCTCGTCAGCTTCGAGCACCGGTGCGTAGCAGGCATCCGAATCGTCGAAGACCACATCCCATTCGTCGCGTGTTCGCTCCGCAATCCGAGCAGCGATGATCGCCTTCGACTCAGGCCACCGTGTTGCATCGTGTTGCGCCGGCAGCTCTTCGGGGTTCAGTTCAAGGCGTTCGAGCAGCTCTGCATAGAACTGCGGCTCAATGGCGCCGATCGACACGAACTTGCCGTCGGACGTCTCGTAGACCTCGTAGAAGTGGGCACCCGTATCGAGCATATTTCCACCCTGTCCGCCGTCCCACATGCCCATTGCACGCATGCCGTACATCATCGAGGCCAGAAGTGATGCTCCATCGACCATGGACGCGTCAACCACTTGGCCCCTCCCCGATGTTCGGGCCTCGATCACTGCCGCAAGGACACCAAACGCCAACATCATTCCTCCGCCTCCGAAGTCACCCACAAGGTTGATCGGCGGAACAGGACGATCGCCCGACCGGCCGATCATCGACAAGGTTCCCGACAGCGCGATGTAGTTGATGTCATGCCCAGCGCGGTCGGCCATAGGACCTTCCTGACCCCAACCAGTCATACGACCAAATACCACGCGAGGGTTTCGTTCGAGACAAACGTCTGGGCCGATACCAAGTCGCTCACAAACCCCTGGACGGAACCCTTCGATTAATACATCTGCCTGATCGACAAGCCGAAGGATCGCCTCAGCGCCCTCGGGCGTCTTCAGGTCGACGGCGATCGATTGTCGCCCGCGCAGCAGCACATCGGCGGGTGGAGCATCGGGGTTTCCGCCTCGCGCGGCACCAGCTCGATCGACACGAATGACATCGGCACCGAGGTCGGCGAGCAACATCGCGGCGAATGGGCCAGGACCCAGTCCTGCCAGCTCGACGACCCTGACGCCACTGAGTGGTCCAGCCATCAGGTGTTCACCGCCTGCACCGCGTGCGACGTGATGACCGAGACGATCTGGGGCCACTCAGTTATCGGCAAGTCATGCCCTATCTCCTCGATCTCTAGGTACGTCGCATTGGGTATGACCTCAGCGGTGCGCTGCCCGCCCGACGGAGCGATGAGTGTGTCCTTGCCGCCATGGATCACCAGCGTCGGTACGGTCAGCTCAGCGAGCAATGGTTCACGGTCGCCGCTCCTTTGGAGAGCAGCGACTTGGCGTGCGCCGCCACCGCTGGGAGGTGAACGATCGAAGTTGTCACCGCTGAACTTTGCCCATTCTTCTTCGGACCACGTCCCCTCGGTTCCCCAAATGCGCTTACCGACCAATCCGGCTGCTTCAGCCTCAGCTCGAGTTGTTGGTTCCGGCGAGAGCAGGGCCGCGATCGCCTCATCTGTCGGGTGCCCGTAGGCAGGGTTACCTGTTGTTGACGCATACGAGATCAGAGAAAGAACCCGATCGCGGTGGTCGATTGCAACGGTCTGCGCAATCATTCCGCCAAGCGACATCCCAAAGACGTGCGCCTTCTCTACCTCGAAGAAATCGAGCACCTCGATCGCATCGTCGGCCATGTCCGACAGCGTGTAGCTGTCGCCATCGCTGAAGATCGTCGACAATCCACAGTCACGATTGTCGAAGCGCATCACGAAGAAACCTCGATCGACGAAAGCCTCACAGAAGGCGGCCGGCCACAAGGTCATCTGCGAGGTGAGACCGTTGATCAACAGGAGCGCTGGGTCCTCGCGGTCGCCGAAGGACTCCGTGTACAGCGAACGCCCTTCGGCATCGATCAATGGCATGAGTGTTCCTCATTCTGGCCGCCGTGGCGCACGGCGTGCCTGGCTAGAGTCTGACCCATGACGGCACCAGAAGGGGAGTTCGGACGTGCTCGACGTTATCTAGTGGAACCGACACAAAAGTGTTTCGCTGAGTTGACCACACGTGAACTGCACGACATTTTGGCACTGCGAAATCAGGTCTTCGTCGTCGAGCAGGATTGTGTCTACAACGACATCGATGGCCGCGACATCGAACCCTCAACCGTACATCTCTGGTTCGAGCACGAAGGAACGATCGCGGCCTACGTCCGCCAGCTCGATGATGGCCGCGGGGTTCTTCGTCTTGGACGTGTGGTCACTAGTCCTGATCACCGTGGACAAGGCCTGTCCGCTCGGCTGGTCGCTCAGGTGATCGCCCAGCACCGCGGATCGATCGTGCTCGACGCCCAGGCATACCTCTTCGACTGGTATACCCGACTCGGTTTCAGCCGATCGGGCGAAGACTTCATCGAAGACGGCATTGCGCACGTGCCGATGCGGATGGACCTCGAGTCACATCCTGTCGAGTAGCTCTGCCTTCTTTGCCTGGAACTCTGCGTCGCTGACAACACCTTGTTTGCGAAGATCGTCGAGTTGGGAGATCTGTTCGGGAATGGTCGCTTGTCGTGGGGTACTACTCGCACGGCCGATGCGATCGAGGCGTCGATCCTCGAACCGTTCTTTCTGGGTGTAGATCTCGGCCTGCACAAGATTGGGCTTACGAATATTTGTAAAGGTCTGGCGACCTCCCTCGCCTGCAGATTCGATGCCGAGGTCCCCTGAACCCGCCAGTCGCTCGAAGGCTGATTGGTTGAAGAACACGGTGTTGATTCGGTCGAGGGGAATTTCGATCCCGTTCTTGGCGAAGACACCATTGCGAGAAATGACCCGTTCTGTCGTCACCACAAACTCGGTCGTTGTCCATTTGGCGTACCGGACACCAAAAGCGACAAGCGTCGTCAGCACGGCGAGCCCGACAACCACATTGAGTGCGAGGCCAAGGTTGCCATCGACTGACTTCACCACGATGAGCAGGCCTCCAATGATGACCACACCCAGCAGCGCGCTGATGGGGACCATCGTCCACCAGTGCGGATGCATATCGACGACAACTTCTTCGTCATCGCTCAAGAGGTCAGGAGGAAATCCCATAGTTGGCGAGCCTAGCTGAACGTCACACCCGGTCGGTAAGGTCGATCCGTGGACGATGCAGCCTCTGCCCAGATTCTCGCGGGCCTCAACGAAGAACAACGCGCCGCCGTCGTCAGCGAGGCAAAGACGCTCGTCATTCGCGCCGGCGCCGGATCCGGCAAGACCCGCGTACTGACGCGCCGAATCGCCTATGGCGCGGCCAACGACACGCTCGACGCGCGCCGCGTTCTCGCACTCACGTTTACGCGTAAGGCAGCGGGTGAACTGAACCACCGCCTCCGACAGCTAGGACTTCGAGAATCGGCCGCCGCGGGGACATTCCACGCCATTGCACTCTCGCAGCTTCGCCAACGATGGGAACAACGATCCGAGACTCCCCCAACATTGCTCGATCGAAAGGTGGGCTTCGTCGCACGTTTGGTGCCCCGGGTCAACGACCGAAGCACTCCCCTCGACCTTGTTTCCGAGATCGAGTGGGCGAAGGCGCGGCGCATCCTTCCGGACGCCTACGCCGAGGCCGCAGTCGCCGCGGGGCGTAAACCTCCGCTCGAGCCCGAACGAGTCGCTCGCGTCTATGAGGACTACGAGGATGCCAAGGCCAAGCGCAACCTGATCGACTTCGACGACATCTTGATTCTGTGTGGCCGGCAGCTGCAGCGCGACAGGAATGCTGCCGAAGCCTTCCGTTGGTCGTTTCGACACATCTTCGTCGACGAATACCAAGACGTGAACCCACTACAATTCGCTCTTCTCAAGATGTTCGTCGGTCCCGAACCCGATCTCTGCGTCGTCGGCGACTCACGCCAGGCGATTTATGCATGGAACGGTGCCGACTCGTCGTACCTCGATGACTTCTCGAAACATTTTCCCGGTGCAGGCGAAGTATCGCTGCATCAGAACTACCGATCCACACCAGAAATTCTCCGCTGTGCTTCGGCTGTCTTGCCAGCGCACGATGCCCTCACGCCGACGCGCCCATCGGGTTCCACACCGTCGATCGATGCTCACGCCGATGACCGGGGCGAGGCTCGCGCTATCGCGAGAGCGCTTCGAAATGCACACACGTCGAGCACTCGATGGCGAGACATGGCAGTCCTCGTGCGCACCAACGCGCAGGTTGCGCTGTTGTCGGATGCCCTAGGTGATGCCAAGGTTCCCGTCAACGCGCGCGGCGACGGCAAACTGGTCGACCGACCCGAGGTCCTCGACGCCATCGACCAAATGTCGCGCCTCGGCCTGTCGCTGGAAGGGTCACTCGATGATCTCGCGCATCGCCTCGCAGTCGAAGACGACGACCGCGCCGAGTCTGAGACCGAATCGACAACGGGCGAAGACGCACCATCGGAAAAGCGCAGCCTGCTCGAGGCGTTCATCCGTTTGGGCCGGGACCACGTTGCCGTCGACCCGAACGCAAGTGTGCGTTCGTTCGTCGATGCACTGAAGACCGGCTCGAACGAAGCGGCTACGGCGGGTGGCGATCGAGTCGACGTCACAACGTTTCATGCCGCCAAGGGTCTCGAGTGGGATGTCGTGCACGTTGCTGGCATGGAACGGGGTCTCTCCCCCATTGGCCATGCCAAGACCGAGGATGCAATCGAGGAAGAGCACCGACTGATCTATGTTGCGCTCACTCGAGCACGCCGCGATCTCCACGTGCACTGGGCGCACGAACGGACCTTTGGCGATCGCAAGTCAAAGCGGTCACCCTCACCGCTGCTCGACGTGATCGCTCCGGCCGCACGCGGCATCGACGTTCGCCGCTCACGCTCACGAAACGCCAAGAGTGCCGCATCTGTCCGGAGCGGTATCAACGCCGCGAATGGTGGTCCGCGATTCAAACACGACGAATCCGACCCCGTGTTTCAGGCTCTCAAGAAATGGCGTCTGTCGATTGCCAAAGCCAACAACGTGCCTGCATTCGTGATCTTCAACGACAAGACACTTCATGCCATTGCGAGCGAGCGCCCCACGACGCAAACACGGTTGCTGAGTGTGTCGGGTATCGGCCCAACGAAGGCTGCCCAGTATGGCGAAGACGTTCTTCGACTGGTCGCCGAAGCTGGATGACGCCAGCCGACCCACCGACCGGCATGGCGTGGTCAGCTTCCGAACAAGTTGGTGAGCAGCTGATTCTGCTCTTGGGCATGCACTCTCGCCGAACCACAGGAGGGGCTGCCGGATTCAGGACGTGAGAATCGCTGGATCTCATGGGTCTCACCGTGTTCGTCGTAGAGACGGCCCTTCACGAAGTTCCATGCGCCCATGTTCTCTGGCTCTTCTTGCAGCCAGACGATTCGCCGCGCATTGGGATGAGCAGCAACAACCTCTGCGATCTGGTTCTTCGGCCATGGGTAGAGCTGTTCGACACGGGTGACCAACGCTCGCGATCCAACCTCGTCCCTGTGCGCTATTGCGTCGACTGCGACCTTGCCGGTGGCAAAGACGAGATCGGTGACCTCGCCAGGCGAAGGTGGGTTTGGATCTTCCAAGGTCTCGTGGAAGGCACCTTCGGTGAGCGACAGCACTGGCGAACGTGTGGTCTTTGCCCGCAACAACGACTTCGGGGTGAACACGACGAGCGGCTTGCGAACCTCGCGATGCATCTGTCGCCGCAGCAGATGGAAGAACTGCGACGCCGTGGTGACGTTCGCGATCTGCACATTGTCTTCGGCAGCGAGCAACAGGAAACGTTCGACACGAGCCGATGAGTGTTCAGGCCCCTGCCCCTCGTACCCGTGCGGCAGCAACATGACGAGATCGGAGACCTGGTCCCATTTGTCTTCGGCGGCCATGATGAACTGATCGATGATGATCTGTGCACCGTTGATGAAGTCGCCGAACTGGGCTTCCCACAGGGTGAGGACATCGCTCCGTTCGACGGAGTATCCGTACTCGAATCCGAGGCATGCGTACTCCGAGAGCAGTGAATCGTAGACCCAGAAATTCGACCCCTTCGCTGCACCGGCGAGGGGCACGATCTCGTCGCCAGTCTCAAAGTCGAAGAGGGTGGAGTGACGGTGGGAGAAGGTGCCTCGCCGGGAGTCCTGCCCAGACAGCCTGATCGACACGCCCTCGTCGAGCAGCGTGCCATACGCGAGTGCTTCGCCAAGGGCCCAGTCGACTTCGCCAGACGCGTACATTTCGTCTCGCGTTGCGAACTGTCTCTTCAGCTTCGGGTGGACGGTGAAGCCGTCTGGCACGGCCGAGATCGATCCGTACACCCGATCGAGGGCTTCCTTGGAGACCGCAGTCGTCGCCGCTGGGAGCACACCTTGGGCCTCGGGCGGCTTGGCAGCCACGAGATCCGGGTCGTGCTCGACCGAACGAGTCGTGTCGAGCGCCTCCTGCAGACGTGACCGGAAGTCATCGAGTGCATGTTCGGCATCTTCGACTGTCAGGTCGCCACGTTTGATCAACGATTCGGTGTAGATCTTGCGTACCGACCGTCGACCTTCGATTGCCTTGTACATGAGCGGTTGTGTGTAGCTCGGATCATCGCCTTCGTTGTGGCCATGTCGGCGGTAGCCGATCATGTCGATCACGACGTCCTTGTTGAATTGTTCGCGGTACTCGAAAGCCAACTGCGCAACACGGACGCAGGCCTCGGGGTCATCTGCGTTCACGTGGAAGATCGGCGCTTGGATCAATTTGGCGACGTCGGTGGAGTACTCGCTCGAACGCGCGGCGTGCGGAGCAGTGGTGAAGCCGAGCTGATTGTTGATGATGAGGTGAATCGTGCCACCCACCTTGTACCCACGGATCTGGGAGAGGTTGAGCGTCTCGGTCACGACACCCTGCCCAGCGAAGGCCGCATCACCGTGGATCAACAGCGGCAGGACGGGATACTTCCGGTCGGCTCGCATTTCGATGCGATCCATTTTGGCGCGTGCCATACCAATGACGACGGGGTCTACGGCTTCGAGGTGGGAGGGGTTCGCTGCGAGCGCGACCGGAATGGGGTTGCCACTCCGAGACGTGAAGGTGCCGGTCTGGCCAAGGTGATACTTCACATCACCAGAACCCTGCACCGCATCGGCGGTGATCGCACCCTCGAATTCCTCGAAGAGCTGGTGGTATTCCTTGCCGACGATGTTGACGAGGACGTTCAGTCGGCCGCGATGAGCCATACCGATCACGACGTCGGTCATCTCACTATCGGCCGCAGAGTTGAGGAGCCGGTCAAGCACCGGAATGGCACTCTCGGCGCCTTCGATCCCGAATCGTTTCTGGCCGATGTATTTGGTGCCGAGGAACTTCTCGAGTGCTTCTGCTGCGTTCAGGCGTCCCAGGATGTGGCGTTGGGTGTCTCGGTCAATCTGGAAACTTTGCCCCTCGACGTGCTCTTGGATCCAGAGCTTCTCTTCGGGGTTCGCCATGTGCATGTACTCGACGCCGATTGTGCGTGCATACGCGTCTCGCATGACACCGAGAATGTCGGCGAGTTTCATCCGGCTGCGGCCTTTCGAGGCCTGGGGACCAAAGAGCGACTCCACCTGAAACTCACGCTCGAGGTCCCAGATTGTGAGTCCGTAACTTGCCGGATCGAGCTCGGGGTGAATGTGACGTTCCATCAAGCCGAGTGGATCGAGATTCGCGATCAGATGGCCACGTACCCGATGGGCGTTGACCAAGCTGTTGACCTTCACCTGGCGTTCGACGCTTGAGTCGGCGTCGCCTACAGGATTGATGTCTCGTCGCCACTTGACGGCGTCGTAGGGTACGCCCATCGACCCGAGCACGCCCTCGTAGAACTCATGCTCACCCATCAGCAATTCGTGGACAGCCTTCAAGAACATGCCGCTCTCGGCGCCCTGGATGACCCGGTGATCGTAGGTGGACGTCATCGTCACGACCTTCGACACACCAATCTCGGCCAACTTCGCAGGATCGGCTGCAGCAAAGGCCGTCGGGTACGCAATCGAGCCGAGCCCGATGATCGCGCCTTGGCCTGGCATCAGGCGTGGAACGGACTGCACCGTTCCGATTCCGCCGGGATTGGTAAGGCTGACGGTAATGCCAGCGAAGTCGTCGAGCGTGAGCTTGCCGTTTCGACCTCGTCGAACCAGGTCATCGTAGACATCAACGAAGCTGGCGAAATCAAGCAGGTTGGCGTTCTTGATTGCCGGCACCATCAACGAGCGACTTCCATCGGACTTTTCGATATCGATGGCGATGCCGAGTCCGACGTTTTCTCGACGGATCACGTTTGGTTTGCCGTCGTCTCCTTCGATGAAACCGTTGTTCATCGCTGGCATCGAGTCGGCGATCGCTCGCACGATGGCATATCCGATGATGTGGGTGAAGCTGATCTTGCCCCCGCGTGTACGACCGAGGTGGCCGTTGACGATCTTGCGATTGACCTCAAGGAGACGTGCTGGGACGTCCCGGAAACTCGTCGCCGTCGGAACGTCAAGCGAGAGTTCCATGTTCTCGACGATCTTGGCGGCGATTCCGCGGAGCGGCTCGGCTCCTTCGGGTAAGTCGACCGGAGCAGCAGCATGGGCTGGCTGCGATGGAGCCGTCGCCGACCCGTTGGTCGGGGCGGTTGGTGTCACAACAGTCTTTGGAGCCGATGGAATTGTTGGTGCCACCGGTGCGGTGGTGGCGTGTGTTGCCGCGTGCGCAGGAGCCGTGGCCGGTGTCACTGCGCCTGAACCCGGACGGTAGTCGACGAAGAATTCCCGCCAACTCTCGGACACTTGTGACGGGTTCTCGAGGTACTCGCGGTACATCTCATCGACGATCCATGCGTTGGCGCCGAGGTCTGTTTGATTCTTGATTGACACGCCGTCAGCCTAGGCGGATCCAGCCGGTAGGGTCGGCCTCATGCGTATCGTCACGTGGAATGTGAACTCGCTCAACGTCCGCCTCGAGCGCGTGGTCGAGTGGATTGAGCTGCTCGGTCCTGACGTTCTCTGCTTACAAGAAACGAAGCTCAGCAACGACGATTTCCCTCATGACGCCTTCACCGCACTCGGGTACGAGAGCGCCCACCATGGCCAGGGCCAGTGGAACGGCGTGGCCATCGTGTCCCGGGTCGGGCTTGACGATGTGCGCCCTGACTTTTCTGATGGTCGAGATCTCGATCCCGACGCACGGATAATCTGGGCGACCTGTGGTGGGGTGCGAGTGGCAAGTTGTTACGTCCCCAACGGCCGGTCCCTTGATGACGATCATTACACCTACAAACTCGATTGGCTCGACCGGCTACAGGCCGACCTCGAGGCAAACACGGATCCATCGACCGACATCTGCGTTGTCGGTGACTTCAATATCGCCCCTGACGACCGAGACGTGTACAACGCGGCCTCGCTCGTGGGAGCGACACATGTCTCCAAGGCTGAACGAGACAAACTCGCTGCCCTCGAGACCTGGGGCATGGCGGACACATTTCGCCAGCACCACGAGGACGGCGGGCTGTACTCATGGTGGGACTATCGCGATGGCAGCTTCCACAAGCGCAAAGGAATGCGAATCGATCTCATCCTTGCTTCTCCATCAGTCCAAGCGAGAACCTCGCGAGTCTTCATCGACCGGAATGCTCGCAAGGGTTCCCAACCCAGCGACCACGCACCCGTTGTGGCCGACGTGATGCCTGCCAACTGAGCCGGTCCAACGCCTCTTCGGTAGCTACACTGACCCGATCATGATGGAGCCGTTCTCGACGCCGTTTGTCCTCGCATCGACCAGTCAGCTCCCCGCCACAATTGCGATAATCCTGACGCTCGGAGTTGGCGGCCAGTGGCTCGCCAACCGACTCCGAATCCCAGGTGTCTTACTGCTGTTGACCTCGGGCATCTTGGTCGGTCCGGTGTTCGACATCATTGATCCCGTCGAGGACTTCGGGACCAAGACGCTGTTCCCGGTGGTATCGATCGCCGTTGGCCTCCTGCTGTACGAGGGAGGGCTTGGCCTGAAGCTCGACCGTCTCAACGAGGGACGTTCGGTCATCTTGCGCCTCGTCACGATTGGGGCCCTGGTGACGTGGCTCATTGGTTGGGGCGCAACTGCGGTGCTCTTCGACGTCTCGACAAGTAGCGCTGCTCTGATCGGAGCAATTCTGGTCGTCTCGGGACCAACGGTCGTGATACCGCTACTCCACCTCGCTCGCCCACGCGAACCAACGGGCAGCATTCTTCGCTGGGAGGGAATCGTCATCGACCCGGTCGGGGCCACCCTTGCGATCGTTGTCCTCGATGCAACGTTGAACGACAACGATCCGACAGAAGCTGCTCTACAGATCGGAATCACGCTTGGCGCTGGAGCATTGGCGGGGATCGTGGTCGCTGCGCTCGCGCTTTTTGCACTGCACAAACATTGGGTTCCCGATCACCTGTTGAACCCAACGATGCTCGCCGCTGCCATCGTCGCATTCGCTGCGGCCAACTCGATTGCCGCCGAAGCCGGGCTGATGGCCACCACCATGCTTGGCCTGGTGCTCGCCAACCAACGGCTCGTGCCGAACCGCGAGCTGACCGCATTCAGCGAAGATGTTGGTCACCTGATTCTCGGAACCTTGTTCATCGTGCTGGGAGCAATGGTCAACCTCGATGACCTTGTCGGGGTCTTGCCGCGAGCCCTCATCCTCATCGCCATTTTGGTCATCGTTGCCCGTCCGGTCGCTGTCTGGTTGTCGACGATCGGCTCGGGCATGCAGCGAAACGATCGACAGTTCCTGGCCTGGATGGCTCCGCGCGGCATTGTCGCAGCATCGGTGGCAACCGTCTTTTCCCAAACACTGATCGACGAAGGCGCTGGTGAGGTTCCCGAGCTCGTGCCGGTCGTGTTCGCAACGGTGATCGTCACGGTTGCCCTGTACGGACTCTCGGCAACTTGGGTCGCGCGTCGGACGCGTGTCGCAAAGATCCAGCCGAATGGAATCGCTCTTGTGTCGAACCATCGGTTCGCGATCGATCTGGCCGACGAGCTGGCCTCCCACGAAATCCCAGTGCTCGTTATCTCGACGTCCACTGAGGTTCAACGCGAGACATTCGCTCGAGGGTTACTCGCCTATGACCGGCCCATCGACAGTCACGACCTCGATCTCACCCTCGACGGTGTGGGAATTAAACAAGCAATCCTGCTCACCGACGACGAGAACTTCGCCGCGCTAGCGGCACATCATCTCAGCGAACACCTCGGTCGGGCGAATCTCTACCAGGTGCAGCCTGATGCGGACGACGACGACTTCGAAATACGCGGACGAGTCGCCTTCGGTGACCTCACTTTCCAAGGGCTCTCGTCGAGTGCGAGACTCGGCGGATTTCATGTCGTTCCGGGTCGCGAACTCGCACCCGACGACATGGCCTTGTTCGAAATCGGCGAGCGCCACACAGCCAACATCGTCAACGGTGCACCCCGGGACGACGCGATGGTCCTTGCCGTGACCGCCGATTCAGAGCAACGCCGCCGGGCGAGCGATCGCCAGAACTAGCGACGACGTACTGGAAATTTTGTGACGACCGATTTTCGTCGTCAGGCAGCCTCGCAGTCGCGCTAACGATCGGTAGTCTCTCCGCCATGAGTGCCCAGTACATCTACACGATGCACAAGTTGTCGAAATTCATTCCGCCCGATCGCGAGATCCTCAAAGAGGTGAGCCTGTCGTTCTTGCCGGGCGCAAAGATCGGCGTACTCGGTGCCAACGGTGCCGGAAAGTCGACGGTTCTCCGCATCATGGCGGGGCTCGACGATGACTACACGGGCGAAGCTCGACTCACCGATGGTTTCACCGTGGGGCTCCTTGAACAGGAGCCCCAACTCGACGAGTCCAAGACCGTCCATGAGAACGTGATGGACGGAGTCGGCGAAGTCGCTGCGCTGCTCACCGAGTACGACGAGGTGCTCGCTGGATGGGGCGACCCCGATGCCGACTTCGAGAAACTTGGCGACCGCCAGGCTGCGCTCGAAAAGCGTATCGAAGCTGCCGGTGCCTGGGATCTGAAGCGGACCGTCGAGATTGCAAGTGACGCACTCCGACTGCCACCAGGCAAGGCCGAGGTGTCGAACCTTTCTGGTGGTGAACGTCGTCGCGTCGCTCTTGCTCGTCTCCTGCTTTCCAGCCCCGACCTCCTGCTCCTCGACGAGCCGACCAACCACCTCGACGCCGAGTCGGTGGCCTGGCTCGAACGGTTCTTGAAGGAATACGCGGGCACCGTCGTAGCGATTACTCACGATCGATACTTCCTCGACAACGCGGCCGAATGGATCTTGGAGCTCGACCACGGACGTTGTTACCCGTTCGAAGGCAACTACACGGCCTGGCTCGAACAGAAAGAGGCCCGCCTCAATGCCGAATCCCGAAGCGACGCGGTCCGCAAGCGCACGATTCGCCGCGAGCTCGAATGGGTTCGGATGGCACCGAAGGCTCGCCAATCCAAGGGCAAGGCGCGTCTTGCCGCCTACGACAAACTCGTGAGCGACCAGAAGGAAGCAGAGGCACGCGCTTCAGAGCTGCAGATCCAGATCCCAGCGAAACAGCGTCTTGGCGATCTCGTCATCGAGTTTGACGGCGTATCAAAGGCCTTTGGTGACAAGTTCCTCATCGACGACCTGTCATTTACCCTCCCCCCTGCCGGAATCGTCGGTGTGATCGGGCCCAACGGCGCCGGTAAAACCACGCTCTTCAAGATGATCATTGGCACTGAGCAGCCGGACTCGGGTTCGGTCACCGTTGGCAAGACCGTAGAACTCGGTTACGTCGATCAGAGTCGCGACAGCCTCGACGCTCAAGCAACCGTGTACGACGAGATCAGCGGCGGTCACGACTTTTTGCGCCTCGGCAACCGCGAGGTGAACTCGCGCTCCTACGTAGCGTCGTTCAACTTCCGCGGCAGCGACCAGACAAAAAAGGTCGGTGTGCTCTCTGGCGGCGAGCGAAACCGCGTCCATCTCGCGAAGGTGCTCAAGTCCGGCGCCAACCTCCTGATGCTCGACGAGCCCACCAATGATCTCGATGTCGAAACGTTGCAGGCACTCGAGGCTGGCCTCGAGGAGTATCCGGGTTGCGCGGTGGTCATCTCGCACGATCGCTGGTTCCTCGACCGGGTTGCGACCCACATCCTCGCGTTCGAAGGCGGATCTCAGGTCCGTTGGTTCGAGGGAAACTTCAGCGATTACGAGGCCTTCCGCAAGAAGGAACTCGGCGACTCTTCTGGCCCGACACGCATCAAGTACAAACCACTGGCGCGCTGAACCTGCCTCGTGTGTTCAGACCGTCACGGCGGCGATGGCGATGTTGTCCTGACCACCAGGGTTCCCATCGACGCCTCGCAGCGCAAGGTTGGTCACTTCGGTGATGACGTTGAGTGGGTCGAACGCGACCGACTGTCCGATCGTCGAGATGTGTTCCGGTCGCACGGACGTCAGAGGTTCGCGATAGTGACAGCCATCAATTCCGTCGGTGAAGGTCAAGAGCACGTCACCGGGTGATGCGGCGAACCTGAAGACGTCCCCGCGACGTAGTGATTGTGGAACCGCAGCACTCACAAAGCGGTGGTTGTGCCGGTTGAGCGGGTTGGGAACCCGCCCGGGAGCCAGAACAGTGAAGGTCGAGTCACCAAAAGAAACTCCGAACCCCGTTCCTTCGTTCCGGTTGAACACCGTCACGAGGAGGGTCGTCTCGGACTCGGTGGAGGCAGGATCACCCGCCCGCAAGAACTCGATCATTTGCTCGAGGTGCTGCGCATCGGTTGGCGGAACCTTCACCCAGATGTCGTGCAGCCGCGAGACCAACATGTGGCTCGACTCGGGGCCATAATGTGCGTCGGCCACTGCCATGCCGACCCAAGATCCGGCATCGATGACACACAACGTGTCTTCATTGGCAACGGTGTTGTCGTACTTCCATCGACTACTCGGCGAATCGGGGTCTGACCCCACGGTGATGGCCGCTGCAGACTGCGAGCCCACCCGCGTCGAGACAACAGCGCCGTAGGTGTCGTAGTTCTCACCGAGCAGAAGCAAGCGACCGAGTCTGGGATCAGGTGTGCTCATGAGCGTCGAATCCTATGCCGAGTAGTCCTACAGCGCGAAAACGTCGCACTTCACACCCATCGACGTGGAGAGACCGAACGCTGCGGAAAATACTGTTCGCACACATCACGCCAACCGACCTGAAGAGACCGAACGCTGCGGAAAATACTGTTCAGTCGACGGGTTTGCCGAAAGGCTGCTTGGCGGTCTTGTAACAATCAGCGTGATAGTGGTCGACACGAAGCCAGCTGTTCTTTTCGTAGACGTTGCAGATCACCTGTTGGTGACGCATCTTCGCCTGGAACTTCACACGCTCATCGCAGTGCATGCAGTCGACCTGACTACCGGGCTCAACAAGCCGTGTGACTGCACGACTCACCTTCTTGATCTTGACGGGTTTCGTGGTGGTTGCAGTTCTTGCCATACCGTCCCTATCGGCAGATATGGGACGCTTTTGAAGGACCAATAGCCCTCAATCAGGCGTGCAACATCTCCACAACCTTCGCCGCCATTGCGGCGGGGTCGCCCATGTCAGGATGCAACGACAGATCGGGGTCGACTGGCGCTTCGTAGGGGTCCGAGATTCCCGTGAAATTCTCGATCTTGCCCGCCCGGGCGAGTTTGTACAGGCCCTTGGGGTCTCGCTCCTCGGCAATAGCCAGTGGTGTGTCCATGAACACCTCAAAGAACGGCACATTCGCCGCCTGGTGAATCTCACGGGCACGCTCGCGACCAGCGCGATACGGGCTCACCAACGGCACAAGGGCAATAACTCCAGCATCGGCGAATAATCGAGCGATTTCGCTGACGCGACGTACGTTCTCATTGCGATCCTCTGCCGAGAATCCAAGATCCCCGTTGATGCCGAGTCGCAGGTTGTCACCGTCGAGCATGTACGTCGGCTGCTTCCGCTCGACGAGCAGACGCTCAACTTCGACAGCAACCGTCGACTTGCCCGACCCGGAGAGGCCGGTGAACCAGATGGTTGCACCCGACACACCGAGGTGCGCCCAGCGTTCATCACGATCGAAATGCCCGGGGTGCCAGACGACGTTCGTCGCACCCCCGTCGTCTGCGTCCATGTCTCCTCGATCAGCCGGCAGATTCGCCGAGGATCATACCTGCAGCGACGGTTGCATTGCTGGTCTCGTCGATGAGCACGAAACTTCCGGTCTCGCGGTTGCGTCGGTACTCGTCGATGAACAGCGGCAATGTCGATCGGAAGCTGACGCGGCCGATCTCGTTCAGCTTGATCTCGGTCGCTTCTTCATCACGATGCAACGTGTTGATATCGAGGCGGTAGTTGATGTCTTTGATCATCACCCGGCCAGCTCGTGTCGTATGCTTGATCGCGTACTTCTTTCGGGGAGACAGCGACTGGGTTTCGTCCATCCAGCAGATCATCGCGTCGACGTCCTGTGTGACGACCGGCTGATTTTTGGGTCGACAGATCATGTCGCCACGGCTGATATCGATCTCATCATTGAGACGAATGGTGACCGCCATCGGGGCGAAGGCTTCGTCGACCGGGCCCTCGAACGTATCGATTGACTTGATGGTCGATTCGAAACCGCTCGGAAGCACAACGACGTCGTCTCCAGGCTTCAGCACGCCACCTGCGACAGTGCCGGCGTAGCCGCGGTAATCGTGGTACTCGTCACTCATCGGGCGAATGACGTACTGCACGGGAAAACGCACATCGACCATGTTGCGGTCCGACGCCGTGTGAATCGTCTCAAGATGACTGAGCAATGCCGGACCTTCGTACCAAGGCATCTTGTCAGACTTGTCAACGACGTTGTCCCCAACGAGAGCGGAGACGGGGATGAACGACAGATCGGGAACATCGAGACGCATCGCAAAGTCACGGAACTCATCGCGCACCTTGTTGAAGGCTTCTTCGTCGTAGTCGACAAGATCCATCTTGTTCACGCAGACCACGATGTGTGGAATACGAAGGAGCGACGCTATGAAACTGTGTCGACGAGATTGTTCGATGACACCATTTCGGGCATCGACGAGAATCAAGGCAACGTCGGCCGTGGACGCTCCAGTGACCATGTTTCGGGTGTACTGAATATGGCCAGGCGTATCCGCGATGATAAATTTGCGCTTCGGAGTCGCGAAGTACCGGTAGGCGACATCGATCGTGATGCCTTGCTCTCGTTCGGCGCGCAGACCGTCGGTCAGCAGCGCCAAGTTGACGTACTCCGAACCCATCTTGGCGGATGTCTTCTCAACGGCTTCCATTTGATCTTCGAAGATCGACTTGGTGTCGTAAAGGAGCCGACCGATGAGGGTCGACTTTCCGTCGTCGACCGAGCCAGCGGTTGCAAAGCGAAGGATCTCAGACATTAGAAGTAGCCCTCTTTCTTACGGTCTTCCATGGCAGCTTCAGATACTCGGTCGTCGGCGCGGGTGGCGCCACGTTCGGTCTGACGAGTAGCCGCCACCTCTTCGATGATCTTCTCGACGGTGTCCGCACTCGATTCGACTGCGCCGGTGATCGTGATGTCACCAACCGTTCGGTAACGAACCGTCTCTTCGAAGACGTCCTCACCTTCCATGCGCTCGACGAAATCGTTTTCGGCGAGGAGCATGCCGTCGCGTTCAAACACGCGACGTTGGTGAGAGAAGTAGATCGACGGGATGTCGATTTTGTCATCGGCGATGTACTGCCAGATGTCGAGCTCGGTCCAGTTCGAGATCGGGAACACTCGGATGTGTTCCCCCATCTTGATTCGGCCGTTGTAGAGGTTCCAGAGTTCAGGACGCTGGGCCTTGGGGTCCCACTGACCAAAGTCATCACGGAACGAGTACACGCGCTCTTTGGCTCGTGCCTTCTCCTCGTCGCGTCGGGCGCCACCGAACAGCGCATCGAAGCGGTGTTCTTCGATTGCATCGAGCAACGTCGTCGTCTGCAGACGGTTGCGCGATGCACGGGCTCCGGTCTCCTCGGAAACGCGGCCCTTGTCGATGGTGTCTTGGACCGAGGCGACGATCAGACGAGCGCCGACCTCGGCGGTGCGTTTATCACGGAAGTCCATGACCTCTTTGAAATTGTGCCCAGTGTCGATGTGTAACACGGGATAGGGGATCTTCGCCGGGGCGAACGCCTTCTCGGCGAGTCGCAACATGACGATCGAGTCCTTACCTCCCGAGAACATCAACGCTGGATTTTCGAACTCCGCGGCCACCTCACGCATGATGTGAATGGATTCCGCCTCGAGTTCCCTCAAATGGGATAGCTCGTACGACATGATTGCGTGCCAACTCCTCTGCACCGAACGTTCATAGGCTTCATCGGCACGCCGATAGTGACCCTGAGCTTTCGTATACGTGATCTCAGATATTCCCGTCCACCACGAATCCTAGGTTGGAAACCCCAATGACAACTGTGACCCATGACGACCATCTCGAGGCAGCTCGTATCGCCACCGCCGCGGGTGAACTCTTGCTCTCGATCCGTGACGAACTGTCGTCTCGTGGCGCAGATTCAAAGGAATTGAAGGATGAGGGCGACCAACGGTCCCACGACTTCATCATGGAAGAACTGCGCCGTGTGCGACCCGACGACGCAGTCCTCTCGGAGGAGGGCCGTAGTGAAGAGGGCAGTGACGGGGTCGAACGTCTGAGCGCCGACCGCACCTGGATCGTCGACCCGGTCGATGGCACACGCGAATTCTCCGAACCTCCTCGCACGGATTGGGCTGTGCACGTGGCCATGGTGGTCGATGGCAAGCCGGTTGTGGGCGCTGTGGCGCTGCCTGGACTCGGCATCACCTTGTCGACCGCAGATCCTGTCGCCATGCCCGAAGCCGGGCATACTCCCCCGCGGATGATCGTGAGTCGCAGCCGTCCGCCTGCCGCAGCGCTGGCCGTTGCCGAGCAGCTTGGAGCTGAACTTGTCGAGATGGGTTCGGCTGGCGCCAAGGCCATGGCGGTCGTGCGCGGCGACTCGGAGATGTACGCACATTCGGGTGGTCAATACGAGTGGGACTCGTGTGCACCCGTTGCGGTTGCGCTCGCAGCAGGCCTCCACTGCAGCCGGATCGACGGTAGCGAGCTCACCTACAACCATGAAGACCCATACCTGCCCGACTTGTTGATCTGCCGTCCAGAGCACGCCCAGGCAGCACTTGATGCATTGGCCGCGGTTGCCGAAGAGAACTGAGACGCAATAGCCAGAATTGTGTGCGCCTGCGCACTACATTCTGGCGGTGTGATCAACGGCGATCACACAAACATCCATGCGGTCAATGGCGATCGCAAGAGGTGAACACATGCCCACAAGACGTTCTGCGGATTCCACCGACGGCGAGAGGCTTTTCGAGACGGCTGTGCAGCAGTTCGATGCTGCGGCCGACCTGATCGGCCTGGCGGACAACATTCGACAGATCCTTCGTTCACCGAAAAACGAGATCATCGTCAACTTCCCCGTCGAGATGGATGATCGCGAGCTCAGAGTCTTCCGTGGGTACCGCGTGCAACACAGTGACGTCCTCGGGCCCTTCAAAGGCGGACTGCGCTTCTCCCCACATGTCGAACTCGACGAAGTGAAGGCGCTCGCCATGTG
>RCNE010000259.1_pt1 | contig 35196 bp, 39 predicted proteins | sample 2041361 | NCBI WGS metagenome assembly RCNE01 (sample SAMN09708229, study PRJNA481090) | Marine sediment metagenome, whole genome shotgun sequencing project. | reverse complement strand
AAAAATTCTTCATAAATAATTTTCGAATATACAAATTAAAGATTTTACTTTATTCTAACGCTTTAGTTGCCTGCAAATTGTTACTTTTGGGTTAATATTTTAATTTTATGCAAGAGGCTGGTTTCGTGAACTTTTTAAGAACAATACTCATAATTATAGCTATTTACTACGTATTTAAAATTGTGATGCGCTTTGCTTTTCCATTATTGATGAAAAGATTTATGGGCAAAGTGGAGAAAAAGTTCCAAGAACAACAAGGACAACATCAACAAAAACAACCTTCCACCAAGGTTGGTGAAACGATTATTGATAAAAAACCAAATTCGAATAAGAAAACGAATGATAGCGTTGGTGAGTATGTTGATTATGAGGATGTTGATTAATTTAAACATTAATAATGACAGAAATAGGTAAAAAGATACTTCCATACATTATTGCAATCTTAACATTTACAATTGTTTCATTAGCTTACTTTTCTCCAGTATTAGAAGGTAAACAACTTTCACAAAGTGATATCAATCAGTTTAAAGGATCATCTAAAGAAATTGTAGAGCATAGAACAGCTTTTGATGAAGAACCCTATTGGACAAATAGAACTTTTGGCGGCATGCCAGCTTATCAAGTAAGTGCCTATTATCCGCATAATTATATTAAAAAATTAGATAATTTATTGCGATTTCTTCCCAGACCTGCCGATTATTTGTTTTTATATTTTCTCAGTTTTTTTGTGCTGTTAATGGTGCTTAAGATTGAATGGAAATTGGCCATTTTAGGAGCATTGGCCTTTGGTTTTTCTACCTATCTCATAATCATATTTATACCTGGCCATAATGCAAAAGCGCACGCCATTGGGTATATGCCAATGGTATTAGCAGGGATATTATTGGTTTTTAAACGTAATTATCTCTTAGGTTTTGTATTAACTGCCCTTGCTATGGCTTTTGAAATATCAGCAAGTCATCCTCAAATGACGTATTATCTGTTGTTTATGGTACTTATTTTAGGCGTAGTCTACCTAATTGATGCGATTAAAGAAAAAACACTCACTCATTTTGTAAAAAGTGTATTGATATTAACAGGAGCAGTAATTTTAGGAGTTGGTGTGAATTCTACGAGTTTATTAGCTACCAAAGAATATGCAAGTGAAAGTACACGAAGTAAAAGCGAATTAACAATTAATCCAGATGGTTCGTCTAAACAGGAAATTACTTCGGGTTTATCAAATGAATATATTACACAATATAGTATTGAAATTCCTGAAACCTTTAATGTAATGATACCTCGTTTTTATGGCGGTGGAAGTGGTGAAAATTTAGGAAAAGACTCTGAAACATATAAATTATTAAAAGGAAAAATAGGTAGAACACAAGCCAAAGATTTTTCTGAACATGCACCAACATATTGGGGTGAGCAAATAATTGTAGAAGCACCAGCTTATATAGGTGCGGTATTGATATTTCTATTTGTGTTGGGCTTATTTTTAGTAAAAGGCGCATTAAAAAAGTGGTTATTAGCTGCTTTTATTTTTTCTATTTTATTGAGTTGGGGAAGGCACTTTTCAATCCTCACAAACTTTTTTATCGACTATGTGCCATTGTACAATAAGTTTAGAGCAGTTTCATCCATCCAGGTCATTGCCGAATTGGCTGTGCCATTACTAGCTATTTTGGCGTTGCATCAATTTTTAAATGGCAAACACGAGAAAGAAGAGAAACTAAAATATCTCAAGTATAGCTTGTATGGCGTAGGCGGGTTAGCGTTATTGTTTACATTATTCGGTACAAGTTTGTTTGATTTCGAAAGTTTTAGAGATGCTGGGTTAGAACAACAAATTCCTGGCTTTAGTGATGCTATTACATCAGATAGAAAATCTATTTTCTTTACGGATAGTGTGCGTACTCTCATTTTAATACTAATCTCAACAGGCTTGTTGTGGGCATTTATAAAAGAAAAAATAAACGCGACAATAGTTACTGTCGGTTTTACGGTATTGATTTTATTTGATTTAGTGAGTGTTGATAGACGTTATGTAAATACCGATAATTTTGTGTCAGCAAGACAGCAAAAAACTGCTTTTCGGGCCACGCCGGTAGATGAAGAGATTTTAAAAGACACATCACATTATAGAGTAGCTAATTTTTCTGTGAACCCAATGAACGATGGAAGTACTTCTTATTTTCATAACTCTATTGGTGGTTATAATGCAGCAAAACCGAGGCGCTATCAAGAATTATTTGATTATCAGATAGCTAAAAATAATATTGAAGTATTAAATATGCTCAATACGAAGTATATTATTTTCCCTGATGATCAAGGGAAAAATCGTATTCAAATAAATGTGGAGGCAAATGGCAATGCTTGGTTTGTAAATGAAGTGAAGTTTGTAGAGTCTGCTGATGAGGAAATAACAGCACTAGACAGCTTAAATACAAAGAATACAGTCATTGTAAATACTACTTTTAAAGATCAGCTTAACGGATATACATTTCAACAGGATTCAACAGCGACAATTAGTCTAACGAGGTATAAAGCGAATGAAATAGCTTATACATCTAAAACTAGTTTAGAGCAACTAGCAGTTTTTTCAGAAATGTATTATGAAAATGGTTGGAATGCCTATGTAGATGGTGCATTAACACCACATATAAGAGCTAATTATGTTTTACGCGCACTAAAAATTCCTGCTGGGGAACATGAAATCGTATTTAAATTTGAACCAACCGTTATAAAAACAGGGAATACTATCACATTGACCTCTTATGCATTATTGCTATTAATTCCGTTAGGGTGGTTTTTTATTGAAAAAAGAAAAAAACATCATGTATAACCAGCTTCCTAAAAAGAGGTATAGTCATACCATAGATTTTTTGCAAAAAGTACTGCCAGCTCCAGCAACAATTTTAGACTTAGGGATTCGAAACCCGTTTAGTGAAATTATGGAGCAACATGGATATACAGTCTACAATACCGAAGGAGAAGACCTAGACGAATTACCAGAAATAGTACAAAAATACAAGGTAGATGCTGTAACAGCATTTGAAATATTTGAACACCTATTAGCTCCATTGAATGTCTTAAAAGAAATTGAATCAACAAAGTTGATCGCTACAATTCCGTTGAATCTATGGTTTGCAACAGCCTACAGGAGTAAAACGGATATGTGGGATAGACATTACCATGAATTTGAAGATTGGCAATTTGATTGGTTATTAGAAAAATCGGGTTGGAATATCAAAGAAACCGAGAAATGGACAAGCCCAATTAATAAAATAGGTTTTAGACCCATTTTACGAAAATTCACACCGAGATATTATGCTGTATATGCCGAAAAATAGAATATCATGAGTTATATCTGTATGGTAGTTGATGGCGCATACCCTAACGATATTAGAGTTAGAAAGGAAGCGGAGGCTTTGGTAGAAAACGGACAAAAAGTATTGGTAGTTTGTCCTTCAAAATCGAATACTAGCAAAGAAGAAACTATTAATGGTGTCGCTATCTATAGAATTGGCAACAATTATTCGAACACAAAGAAAGGGATCTATGACGTCATTGAAAGTGTTTTTAATGTGAACCCATTTTTTTATTTCGGATTAAAAAAGGTATTTAAAAAATACCCAATCAGCTTTTTGCATGTGCATGATTTGCCTTTAGCGGGAACAGGATATTTATTCAAATCTAAGGTTCAACACTTGGTTTTAGACTTGCACGAAAATTTTCCTGAAGCCTTAAAGACTTGGTTTGAATGGAAGAAGAATCCAATCATTAAATGGAAGAATGCTATTTTTATGAATCCAAGAAATTGGTCAAAAAAAGAGGAGAAATATTGTAAGAAGTATGACACCATCATTTGTGTTGTAGAAGAGATGAAAGAAAAGTTGGTATCAAATTTTAATATTGATGCTCAAAAAATGGTAATAGTTTCAAACCATGAGAAAAAAGAGTTTGCGGTTAACTTTGATAAAAAAATTGCTCAAAAGATTATAGATGAAAATACATTCTCTATCACGTATGTTGGAGGTTTTGGACCACACAGAGGTTTAGATACTGCCATAAAAGCAATGCCAAAAATTGCACAAGAGATACCGAACGCAAAGCTTTTTTTAATAGGTAAAGGGAGTACTGATGTTGAGCAAAAATTAAAAGAATTGGCAAAAGAGTATAACGTATCTAAATATGTCGAATTTGTAGGATATCGACCTTTTGAGGAAGTGGCAACTATCATGCAAGTTTCTAACTTAAATATTATTCCTCATAAAGCGAATGAGCACACAAACAATACTATACCACATAAATTATTTCAAATTATGATGAGTAGAAGCTTGTTATTAGTAAGTTCATGTAAGCCCTTGCAACGAATTATTGAAAAATACAATGCAGGGTTGGTTTTTAAAGCAGATGATTCACAAGATTTTTCCGATAAGGTAGTAAGCGCCTATCATAATTATGATAGCTTACAATACAAAGTGAATAATGGGTATGAAGCTGTTATGAATGCAGACGAAAACTGGGATACTGAGAGTCAAAAATTGATAAAATTATATAAGGACTTAAAAAATTGAAAGCACTAATAATTACATATTATTGGCCTCCTGCGGGTGGTTCAGGCGTTCAACGTTGGTTAAAGTTCGTTAAATATTTACGAGATTTCGATGTAGAACCTGTGGTCTATACTGTTAAAGATCCCAGCTATGCCATTCTTGACGTCGATTTGCAAAAGGAAGTACCTCAGGGCATTGAAATTCTAAGGCAGCCTATTTTTGAACCGAATAATTTGTTGTCTTTTTTCGGAAGTAAAAGGAAAAAAATAAGTGCCGGTTTTCTGAACCCTAACCCTTCTTTTTTTGGAAAGATAGCTCAATATATTCGTGCTAACTATTTCATACCAGATGCTCGTAAGTTTTGGATCAAACCATCTGTAAAGTATTTGACTGCATATTTGAAAAATAATAACATAGATGTTGTCATCACTACCGGTCCGCCGCATAGTGCGCATTTAATAGGTTTGAAATTAAAAGAAAAATTGAATGTAAAATGGATTGCTGATTTTCGTGATCCTTGGACAGAAATCGATTATTTTCATCAATTACCACTCACTAAAAAGGCAATTGAACGACACCGTTTATTAGAAAAAAGAGTCGTAGAAAAAGCAGATACTGTTTTAGTCGTTGGTAATACAATGGCTTCTAGTTATAAAAATATTTCTAAGAATGTTGAGGTGATTACGAATGGGTATGATACTGTTTCTTCAGAAACCAAGACTCCATTAGACACTACTTTTTCTTTAGTGCATATTGGCTTGATGAATGCTGATAGAAACCATCAAATTTTATGGAGAGCATTGCAAGAGATTTGTAACGAGAACCCTGATTTTAAAAACGATTTAGAATTAAAATTTATTGGTGCTTTAGACGAAGGCGTTACAAAAGATATTGAAAAATACAAATTGCAAAATAACACAACGTTTATCGATTACGTACCACATCACGAAGTGTTGCACTATCAACAATCCGCTCAAGTGTTATTATTGGCTGTAAACAAAGTGCCAAGCGCTAAAGGTATTATTACAGGAAAAATATTTGAGTATTTACAAGCAAATAGACCTATTTTAGCAATTGCTCCGATAGATGGAGATTTAAATGAGATTATTAAAAATACCAAAACAGGTGTTGTTGTGGGTTTTGATGATGTAGAAAAAATAAAAAAAGTAGTATCTCAATTTTATAGCGACTTTAAAAATAAGACGCTTAAAGTTTCGGGGCAAGGGATAGAGCAATACCACAGAAAAGAATTGACAAAGAAATTGGCAGGTATTATAAACCGATTAGTTGAATGAAGAAAGTTGTAACCATATTAGGAGCAAGACCACAGTTTGTAAAAGCTGCTGTATTAAGCAGAATCATAGCAAATCATGCCCAACTAGAAGAAGTTATTGTGCATACAGGTCAGCACTATGATGCTAATATGAGTACTGTTTTTTTTGAGGAAATGCATATTCCTAACCCTAAATACAATCTCAAAATAAATGATATGAGTCATGGTGCGATGACGGGTCATATGTTTGTGGCAATAGAAGAGGTCTTAGCAAAAGAGCGACCAGACGCTGTTATTGTCTATGGCGATACAAATTCAACGTTGGCAGGTGCTTTGGCGGCAAAAAAAATGAATATAAAACTAATTCATATTGAAGCAGGTTTACGTTCGTTCAATATGAAAATGCCCGAAGAAGTGAATCGCGTGTTAACCGACAGAATTTCTGATTTATTATTATGTCCAACAGATACAGCGATTCAGAATTTGCAAAAAGAAGGTTTCGAAAATTTTGATACTAAGCTCATAAAGTGTGGAGATATCATGAAAGATGCTGTTGAATATTACAGTCAGGTTTCTGCCAAAAATTCTTCTATTATAGATGATTTAAAACTTCAGCAAAATGAATTTGTAGTTGCTACAATTCATAGACAAGAAAATACAGATGATATAGAGAAGCTAAAAACCATTTTCGAAGCTTTAGAAGCTATCCATGAAGAAAAGAAAGTGATTATACCATTACATCCTAGAACACGAAAAATAATAGAAGACAAGGACTTACAGTATGCTATTACAATAATAGACCCTATTGGTTATTATGATATGCTCGAACTATTAAAATCATGTGCGATGGTGATAACAGATAGTGGAGGTTTACAAAAAGAGGCTTTTTTTAATAAAAAACATTGTATCATTGTTAGAGAAGAAACAGAATGGACTGAATTAGTAACAAATAATTTTGCTACGATTGTTGGTAGTGATAAAATGAAACTAATAAAAGCTTTTCATGATTTTGAAAATACAGATGCCGATTTTTCTATGAACCTTTATGGTACCGGAGTAGGAGAGCATATGCACCGAGAAATACTTTCAATTTTAAATTAAAAATACATGAATTTACCAAAATTTTTATTGGGCGACAATACGGATCATCCAGACGATATTTTTATAATCCATACTGGTTTCCCTCAGTTTATCATCAATTTAGTAGATGATGAAATAGAATGGTTAGAAGATTTAAGTGGTGAAAATGAAGATGAACTAACTGAAGAAACTAATAACGTAATTAAATTAGCTTCTGAGTTTTACGATCGTGAAATGAAACGCTACGAAGATTAAAAAAAGCTACTTTTCAGTAGCTTTCGTATTTAATTTTTGCGACCACCTATATGGTTATCTTGCCATATTTTGAGTTCATCCCATTTGCCTTCATGTGCCATTTTTGCCTGTTCTGGCCAAGTTATAGGAGAATGCATTCGATAACGTGGTCCTGCTTCTTCTAATATTTTTTCTATTCGACGTACACCAGTTTGTGATAGTTGTTTAAAACTCCAAATACTGTCATCATTTAATAAGCCTTTTATTTTTGGTCCAATACCTTCCACTTTAGTGAGGTCATCTTTTACAGAATCATCTACTTTCGCTACACCATCTACAAAATTAGCAGTAGCAATTGATGCGATGCCAGAAGCTGCTACTTTTTTAACTTTCATGGTTGTATCATCTCTTCTAGTCTCTAAATCTTCGTATTTAGATCTCCATGCACTTATTTCATCACGACATTTATTTTTATACCACCAACGCCAAAAAAACCAACCAATTAAAAATGCCCCTAACATCCATAAGAATAACTCTATTAGATGCCATGTATTTTGATTTGTAAATATTGATAATGTCATAATTGTTATTTTATGGTTATTTCTATTCTTCTATTTTTTGCTCTACCTCTATCAGAATAATTATCTGTAATTGGTTCATCTTCACCTTTAGATGTAGCTTTAATAATTGATGCCGAAATATCTTGTAATATAAAATAGTCTTTTACATTGTTTGCTCTGTCTAAGCCAAAAGCATAATTATTAGTCCCAACACTATCAGTATGACCTTCTAGATACACCTTTTTATTGGGGTATTTTTTTAGGTATTTTTTTAGTTCAATTGTATAGGCTACTAACTCTCTATCGGGTAAAAAATCTTTCACAGCAAAATTTGAATACAATGTTTTGTTTGCTATACTTTTTTCTACTTCGGCTATACGTTCATTTCTTATAGTATTAAACTGCAAAGAAATTGCATCATAATAATGGTTAGTTGTATTATAATCATAAGTAGACTCTACAATTTCTGTTGTTATTTTATTGGGATTGATGCCTGCATCAATAAATATTTTTTTTAAAGTCCCTTCTCTTAGACGACCTAAATGGATTCCGTTTATATTCGCTTCCGACGCCAAATATTTAACAGCAATTAGCAATTCTTTATCTTGATTATTATTTAAATAATTATAAACTGAATCTTTTAAACTTGCTAGTGTTGAAGGCATTGTTACGCTTCCGTTAAGGGAACTAATCTCAAATCCTTTTTTAAAATTAAAAACTGAATTGCCATCAGCAGCTTTCACTACAAATCCGTATGCTAAGTTATTTTCGGTTAATGAAGCGATAGGAATAGCTTCGGTAGGTTCTTTAGTAGCAATACTATTTTCATTAGCAATACTATTCTCGGTGGTGTTATGTGATACTGCACAATCTCCTAATAGACTATTGCCTATATATTCGTGAATGATTAGCGCAAATAAAGACCACAACAAAAAAACGCCTAGTACAGGCCAAAATTTTGTCATAAGTTAGTTTTTGGTTGGTTAATTAAAGTTAAATATAATAAAAAGTTTACTTTCGAGCAAATGTATGCTTCTATAAACGAATCTTTTACTTATTAGTATGACACAACTAAATTTAAAAAGTCACATTTAATCGAAAAATAATTCCTTAATGCTTTGCATTGAGGTTTTTGTTAAAATTTTCATTCTCGATAAAGAGGTAATCTAAAATAAAAGAATTATTTTTTTGCAGCCTCTACAAGTTCAATATTTTGAATACGTGTTTTGGTGGTAAACTGCCCATAATTGATCTCTACAGATTTTTTTTCAATCTTTGCAATAGTACCAACTGCAGTGCTGTCGATCAATCGGACTCTGTCATTTATTTTATAAACGTAATCGGATTTTTGTTTTTCTATCTTTTTAGTTTCTGCTTGTTTACGCTGACGTACTTTTTGTACTTCTTGCAAGACTTCTTTTTTTACAATCTCTAATTTTTCTTCCTGCTTTTTAGCAACTACTTTTTCTTGCTTTTTTGCAGCTTTGGTTTTGGGTGCTGCTTTTTTAGAGTGTTTAGATTTTTCTATGGTAGCCCATTTAGTAAAATCGGCAAGGAGTTGTTTTTTGTTGTTGGTTTGGAAATACTTATTCAATAATTCATTTACTTTTCTACCACTCGAAATCATTTTCTGGTTGCTATCATACAACTCTTGAAAACTCTCTAATTTTTTTGTTATTTTTTCTTCTTTATCGGATAGATTCTCTGAATGCTCTTTTGCCTTTGTTTGTTCTTTTTCAAGATTTTCAGCATTTTTTTGTAGCTTATTTCGTTCTTTTTGGAGTTTCGAAATAGTTTTATCTAAACGTATTTTTTCGCCTTCTACTTTCTTTTTTGCGCGATTAATTAAGCTAAATGGAATACCATTTTTTTGTGCGACTTCAAATGTAAATGAACTTCCGGCTTGGCCGATATAGAGCTTAAACAACGGCTCTAGTGATTGTTCGTCAAATTGCATATTGCCATTGGCAACATTTTCTAATTCATCAGCCAATACTTTTAGATTTGAATAATGTGTAGTTATGATACCAAATGCTTGCTTGGCATAAAACTCTTCTAGAAATATTTCTGCCAAAGCACCACCCAATTCAGGATCACTACCTGTACCAAATTCATCAATTAAAAACAACGTATTTGCATTACATTTTCTTAAGAAATTGCGCATATTTTTTAAACGATAACTATAAGTACTTAGTTGATTTTCAATAGATTGATTATCACCAATATCTGTTAAAATAGTATCGAAAAAATACACTTCACTACGTTCGTGAACAGGTATTAATACAGCACTTTGTATCATTACTTGTAATAAGCCAATTGTTTTGAGTGTGATGCTTTTTCCACCTGCATTAGGTCCCGAAATAACAATAATTTGTTGCTGTTCGTTGAGTTCTAATGTTTGTGGAATCGTTTTTATAGATTTTTCTTGGTTGTTTTTTAGTAAAATAGGATGAAAAGCGTCACGTAAAAAGATGCGCTTCGTATTCGATATCTTTGGTAAAATTGCGTTTAATGATAGCGCATATTTTGCTTTCGCACCAATAAAATCTAACTGAGTAAGAAAATCTTGATACTGCTGTAACAATTCAATATAAGGTCTAATGTCATTGGTTAGCTCTTTTAAAATACGTACAATCTCTTCTTGTTCTTCGTGTAGTAAATTCTGTAATTCTCGATTTAATTTGAGCGTAGATTCAGGAGCGATATAAGCAATGCTACCTGTTTTAGAACTTCCTAAAATAGATCCTTTTACCTTACGGCGATGCATAGCTTGTACTGCCAATACACGTTGATTTTCGATAACAGATTCTCTAATATCATCTAAATAACCAGCACTTGCACATCTACTTAGAGCCGAAGTAAAACTGCTGCCAATTTTACCACGAACAGAATGAATTTCTTTACGGATAGTCTTTAATTGAACAGAAGCATTGTTATCGACTTCGCCAAAATCGTTGATTACTTTTTTAATGAGGTCGATTAGAATATTGGTATGTTCGATTTCTGCCGAAATCTTATAAATAGTAGGGTAATATTCTTTAAATTTATTTAAAAACAATAAAGTGTTATTTGTGGTAGCAGAAATGGCAGCAATATCTTGAAACGCTTGTGATTCTAGAAAACTATCGCTTACACCTAACAAATGGATATGTTCAGTAATTTCTTCGAAATGATGATTTGGGAGTTTGTTTTCGTTTTCAAAAGAAGCCAAATATTCATTTACTAAATGCAAAGCTTCAAGCAATTTTAATTTTGCAGAAATAGGTTTGATTTTTTGCACTGCGGCTCTGCCTAAATCAGTCATGCAATAATCAGTAATACTATTAATAATAGTATCAAATTCTAGATCATTTAATGTTTTCTGGCTTATTTTGCTCGTCAAAATTGTATTTTTGATATCGAATGCAAAGTAACTATTTTTAGTGAGTAATATGACAGTAAAAATTGCTGATAGTTGGAAACATATTTTAAATGATGAGTTAGAAAAACCATACTTTAATAATTTAATAAATTTTGTAGCGTCTGAATATAGTATTCATACATGCTACCCAAAAGAGAGTCAAATTTTTGCAGCTTTCGATTATTGTTCTTTTAATGATTTAAAAGTGGTTATTATTGGGCAAGATCCGTATCATGGAGAAGGGCAGGCAAACGGTTTGTGTTTTTCGGTTAATGTTGGGATACCACATCCACCATCATTGATTAATATTTTTAAAGAAATAGAAAGTGATCTAGGGTTGCCAGTTCCGTCGAGTGGAAACTTAGAGCGTTGGGCTGATCAAGGTGTGTTATTATTAAATGCTACGTTAACCGTAAGAGCACATGAAGCGGGCTCACATCAAAAGCGAGGATGGGAGCAATTTACTGATGCAGTGATTGCCAAAATTTCAGCACAAAAGGAAAATGTCATCTTTTTATTATGGGGCGGTTTTGCTAAAAAGAAAGGGGCAAAGATTGATACTGCAAAGCATCATGTATTGGAAAGTGGACACCCATCACCTCTAAGTGCCAATAGAGGGTATTGGTTTGGAAATAAACATTTTAGCAAAGCGAATACCTTTTTAAAGAATAGAGGATTAGTTACTATTAATTGGTGATTTTTCGAGTTCCTACAGTCTTAGCAATTGACTATACTGGTTGTTGGTGGGCATTTTTTTTTTAGTAAGATATTCTTTTAATCATTTTTACAGAAATTATTCGTACATCGTTAATTGGTTTGCCATCTTCATTTGTTTTTACAACTGCAATGCTATCGACGATATTCATTCCTTTAACGACCTCTCCAAAAATTGTATAATTTTGATCTAAGTGTGGTGTTCCTCCAATAGTTTTATAAACCTTACTATGAGCATCTGGAAATTTATATTTTTTCATGTTTTCAATTTCATTATCCGCTAAGGAATCAATATTGTATAAGTCAATCTTACTATTTAAAGAATTGAGTAATAATGTGTCTTTTTCAGTATAATTTTCTTCTTTTAATAGCTCTAATTTTTCTTTCAAATTTATATACTTATCAATATCCACACGTATTGCTGGACTATTAATTATAGTATTAAATGCTAGTTGCTTATTAACCCTTTCTAGTGCAATGTTTAATGTACTATCAACGTACGATCCTCTTTGTACGATATAAAATTGCAATCCGCTTGATGAACGATTTCGATTAGATATATGTCCTGTTCTCGCAGCACCTAAGGCCCCTCGTTTGTGAAATAAGGTAGGTTTTATTTCTGCTTCAATAGTATATGATAATTCAGGATCTCCATTCCCTTTGAATAATTCGGAGGGCTTAGTTGTTGGGTTTCCTGCTTGAATAACAAAATTTTCAATCACACGATGAAATGCTATACTATCATAAAATTTTTGATTTACTAATTTGATGAAATTATTACGATGGGTTGGTGTTTTATCAGATAAGCGCATAATAATAGTGCCATAATCAGTGACCATTTCTACATCTTTTGAGAGATCACTTTTCATGACATTTTCTTCAATTTCTTTATCACATCCAGAAAGGAATAATAAAAAGCATCCAAAAATAAACGCTGTTGCTAATTTCATGATTATAAGTTTTATGTTTTTAATGTACTAAAAGGCCACCAATGTTAGGATATGAACTCGTTTTATGATTTATATCCGCAGTGAAACGAAGGTCGTCTTTTTTAGTAATAAAGTCAAGTTTGCGTGAAGTGGAATTATAGAAAGGTAAAAACCGCTCTATCTATTAGATTGACAAAACTAACCGTCGTTGATTCTACTAATTATGCTACTGCTGTTTGATGTGTAGAAATTTCGGTTTTGTTCTATATTGTTTGTACAGCTATTACTTTGGTATTACCTCTATAATGGGTTTTTAAACAAGTATCTTTGCGATAGTTTTATTTATCTGTTGATAAAGATTTGAGCGTAAAAGAAATATATACGCACTATCCGCATAAAGATCATGAGTTCATGGTCTAAACAGGTTTATTTGATGTTATTTTTATCAACCACATAAGTCGCAAGAATCAGCTTAGAAGATTTTTTCCTTTTATGCGAAAGCACACCAATCAATGATTACAGATATAGCAATAAACAAACCAGAACCTATTGTTTCTGGAAAACAGTTAGCGGTGTTTAATCGCAATACAGATATTAAGGATACAATTAGAGGTTTAGAAGCTGGTAAACCTGTATTAATAGCAGCGTTTTATAGCAATGGCTTATTACTTCTTAAGGAGTTACAGTTGCATCTTAAAAGGAGATTGCCTAACAAGTCTTTTAAAGAGCAACGAGAGTTTCGATCAGCATACCGTAAGCTGTCAAATCTTATTTTAATAGAAATTGTAGACCATAAATTGATCGTGAAAAAAGCACCTTCTATTGGTTGGTTAAAAGAGTTGTTTCCAGAAACAAGCGATTTCTTATTGTCTTTTCCTCAAGTTCAAGGATTAAATAGCTCTTGGCAGTGGTATCAAAATGGAATTTCCATTCCTGTATTGCGAAATAAAGTACACCCATATTATGGTGTTTATTTTCCTACACGTTTTGATCATTTGAAAGTTTTCGATAATTGGTTGAAACGTTATACCGGACCTAAAAAAACCGCAATAGATGTTGGGATTGGGAGTGGCGTACTTTCTTTTCAAATGGTAAAATATGGTTTTCAGAAGGTATTTGGTACAGACACAAATCCTAACGCGATTGTTGGACTAACAAAGTTTATGGGAGACACAAAGTTGTCTAGAAAGATAGAATTAGATTTTGGGCATCTTTTTGGTAAATGGGAAAAGCAGACCGAATTGATTGTTTTTAATCCACCTTGGTTACCAGAACCCAATAATCTATCTGGAAAAGGTAGTGCAATCTATTACAATGAAAATCTATTCCCAGATTTTTTTACTGAAGCAAAAAAAAGACTGTTACCTGAAGGAAAGCTCGTCGTTTTATTCTCAAATTTAGCTCAAATAACGAATGTAACAAAAGAGCATCCGATAGAGAAGGAACTAGCCGAAGGAGGGAGATTTCAATTAGAACGATGTTTTAAAAAAACAGTGAAAGTTGCTTCTAATAAAACAAAGCGAGATCAACATTGGCGTTCTTCTGAAGAAGTAGAGCTTTGGGTGCTAACGAATAAGTAAGTTATTGAAGTATTAAGGAAAAACTATTTTTTAGTAAGAAGTCAACTTTATATACTAAGGAATTATAGATATATAAAAACCGTTCTATCTAAATTTAGACAAAACGGTTTTCGGTTGGTTGTTGATAATAATTAAGCTACTTCGATTTGGTGTGTAGTAACTTCGGTTAGGTTCGGGTTTGTTTCTTTTTCAATAGATGCTGTACATTTACGTGTTGAGCTGCATGAAATTAATAATGCGCATGCAATCGCAACTATTAAAAATAATATTACTTTTCTCATAAACTTTTGATTTAATGATCATTAGTTTATCTTTTTCAATAGCATTTTTGTATCTACTCTTTCACTTATAACGTTAAATGTTACTAATTTATTTTGAATGGTATTAATTAACTTTTTAGAAATACGTTGTTTTCTGTTCCATTTCGTCATAGAAAGCCACGTTCTAATATCTTCTAATTGTTGCTGATATCTTTCTGAGAAAAGCATTTCTAAATCTTCGGTTCTCTCAGTTTTTTTGAATACTTTGAGTTGTTTGTTAATGACTTTTATGATAGTTTTGATGGCTTCTGGGCTGCTCTCTAAGATTTCATCTCTAACTGCAATAACAAAGCATGGCCAAGGTGTGGTTATACTATCTACCCGTCTAAAAATACCTTTGTCTACTAAAGGCTTCGTGGTGAAATGCTCCCACATAAAATAATCGGCTGTACCATCGGTCAATGCTTGTACTCCTCCGTCAAGATTTTTTACAATTTCGTACTGTAAAGCATCGATATCAAACCCGTTTTTATGCGCGTTTACCAGCGCCATTAATTGTGAACCTGAACCATAACGACTGATGGCTATCGTTGCTTTTTCTAGGTCTTTTACTTTTTTGAATTTAGAGTGCGCACCCACATGAATTCCCCATAACAGCGGAGATTCTACATATACTTTTACAATTTTACTTGGGTTGCCATTAATGATGTCTTTAATAATACCTTCGGTAAGAAGGATAGCCATATCAATGCTACCATCTCGCAATGATTTACACATAGCACCAGTGCCCCCATGAAAATCTTGCCATTGTAGATCAATATCTTTTTTTTTGAACTTACCATTTTCTATCGCCAAATGCCATGGTAAATTAAAATGTTCGGGCACACCGCCAATTTTAATCTCTTTCATTTTACGCAATCAACTTTTCTAATGTGTATTGTATTAAATTTTTAATTGTTAGGTCGTGGTCAATACTAAAAACACCATTGGCTCTGTTTGCAATGATAGCATTCATAGAGGCTGCATGATGACCTAGCAGTTTAGCAAATGCATAAATAGCAGCAGTTTCCATTTCGAAGTTGGTAATCGATAAGCCATTATAATTGAAACTAGCAAACTTTGAGTTTAGTGATTCGTCTACCAAAGGAATACGTAATATTCTACCCTGTGGGCCATAAAAACCATTAGCGGTAGCAGTAAAACCTAGATGTGTACTATCACTATGTAGTTTTTGAATAAGTGAAGTAGTTCCTTTAACCACATAAGGTGCTCCTCTCTTCACATCCCAATTCACTTCGTTGGTAAAAGCGGTTGCTATATCTTTTTCAAGAATATGCCCACAGTCATAGGCATGAATCATTCCCTCAAGACCAATAGCATATTCAGAAATGAGAAAGCCATCAATAGGAATATTACTTTGAATAGCGCCAGAAGTACCAATGCGAATAATATCTAATGAAGTAATCGTGTCTTTAATGGTTCTTGTTTCAAAATTGATGTTTACCAAGGCATCTAATTCATTCATCACGATATCAATATTATCTGTGCCAATGCCCGTAGAAACTACAGTGATTCGTTTGCCTTTATAAGTGCCAGTTTCTGTTTTAAATTCACGACTTTGCATTGAAAATTCAACAGTGTCAAAATGCTTAGTAACTTTAGATACACGATCTTGATCGCCAACAACAATAATGGTTGTGGCTACTTGCTCTGGCTTAATATTTAAATGATAAATACTTCCATCAGGATTTATAATAAGCTCAGATGATTCTATTATATTCATAATCAATAATTTTTTTGAAGTTTGGTATTTGAGGTTTTTAACCTCCAACTCGTTTTACATTAAATCCTTTTTCTTTTAAAAGTGCCATTATTTTATCACGATAATCACCTTGAATGATAATTTTATCGTCTTTAAAACTACCACCAACGCTTAGTTTCGTCTTCAATTCTTTAGCTAATTTTTTAAAATCGGATGTTGCGCCAGTATATCCCTCAAGGATAGTTATTGGCTTGCCTTTCCGTTTTTCGTATTTGCAAATAATGGGATCATCTTGCAGCCAAACAGTACTTTTTTCTGCGGATTTCTCTTCCTTTTCGGGAGTATGATCCGGAAATAAATTCTTTAATTGATCTTGTAAATCCACTTATTTCTTTTTTAAGCCAAGTTCAATCAAACGCTCGTTTAAAAACTCTCCTGCGGTAATATTATCATATAATTTAGGATGGGCATCATCAACACAATTTTCTAAACAATCGAGTGGCATTTCACTGATGGGATGCATAAAAAATGGAATAGAATACCTTGAAGTTCCCCAATTTTCTTTTGGTGGATTCACAACTCTATGAATTGTAGATTTTAAACGATTGTTAGAATGACGTGAAAGCATATCGCCTACATTAATTACCAATTCATCTGGTTCTGCAATAGCATCTAACCACTCACCATCATGTTTTTGTACTTGTAAACCACGTCCTTGTGCACCCATTAATAAGGTAATTAAATTGATATCACCATGAGCAGCTGCTCTTACGGCATTTTTAGGTTCCGATGTAATAGGAGGGTAGTGTATTGGTCTTAAAATACTGTTTCCTTTTTTTGCATATTTATCAAAATAGAATTCATCTAAATCTAGAAATAAAGCCAAGGCACGAAGTACATAAACACCAGTTTTTTCTAACATTTTATAGGTTTCTTTACCTACTTTATTAAATTCTGCTAGCTCTTTAACAGTGACGTTATCTGGATATTCTGCTTTAAGTTTTGGATCGTTTTCTATATATTGGCCAAAATGCCAAAACTCTTTTAAATCTCCTTCTTTTTTACCTTTGGCACTCTCTTTTCCAAAAGAAACATAACCTCTTTGTCCGCCAATACCTTCTATTTCATATGAACGTTTTGTTTCTGTGGGTAGGCTAAAAAAGTTTTTAATTTCCGTATATAAATTTTCTACTAAGTCAGTACTTAAAAAATGACCTTTCAAGGCGACAAATCCAATTTCTTCATATGCTTTACCAATTTGGTTTACAAATTGTTGCTTTCTGTCTGGGTCATCAGATAAAAAATTTGACAAATCAACACTTGGTATGTTTTTCATGTTTTTTAAGTTTAAGAATATATAAAATTAAGTAAAAAATATTACTTTTTCTTCTTATATATTGGTATAAGGTAAGAGACGGTATAATTTATTCCGAAACCAGAATCATTTAAAAAGACACGGTTAAATCCTGGTACAAATAGGTTTTTAAAATTATCAGGTTCTTTGGTGCTAACCATTTTTTTTCCGCTAAAGCTAAAACCTAAAAACATATTGTTAAGTACTTCAGCTTTGATACCTACAACAAATTCAGCCCACTGTGCATTTAAACCAGTATACTCTATGGGAGTATCAACTGTTTGCTGTGGTAATAACGTATTACTATTTATAGAGGCACTATTGAGTGTTTGACTAAATGTGCTGTAACCATATCGAAAGCCTAGATAGATAAGGTTTTCCATATCGAGCCAATTTTCGTAGATGTTATAGTCGACTCCAGCTTTTATGTATTGTCCGCTCGTGGTAAAATTAAGAAAGTCTTCTTCTCTAGTGTTGTCGATATATCCAAGTTCAGCAGCAACATACCATTTTTTAGAAATTCTATAATCACCAACTAATTCTAAGCCTTTTCTATTGTCATCGATAAAAGTAGCAACGGGATTATATAGATCGATACCAATGCGTAAACCATAGCTATCTTTGTATTCTATACTATCTTTTTCTTGCGAAAACACCGCAATAGACAATAGGAAGAAAAAAATGCTAGTGAAATATCTTAACATGCGCAGCAGTTTCATCATTTATAGTTTCTGTTACTATTTCAAAATCAGTAATCCAATTATTGGTGATTTCATAGTCTATTTCGTTAAAAACACTTTTAAATCCGCAGGCTCTACCTACAAAAACATCCTCAGGTGTATAAACGAGGGTAATAAAATCTGTGATAGCTACCGAATCATTTATTTGATTAGTGAAGCTGTATTTAGTGATGCCTATATCATTTCTAATAGGTAATGCTATAGAGTCACTACTAAAAAGTAATGTATCAACATCGGTATCTAATAATTTAATTTTCAGTCCGCTAATTGCTTTAAACTCTGTTGGGTCTTCACTGTCGTAAAAACGAATTGTAAAATTTGGTGTGGCATCTTCAATACATATATCATCGCGTTCGCAACTTGAGATGGCGAGTATTAAGATGCATATGACTAAGAATTGTTTTTTCACTATTTAACGTATAAACGATTTAACAAATTAACGCAATTTCAAAAGTACGACATTTTCAACATGATGCGTTTGCGGAAACATATCAACGGCTTGCGTTTTTACCACTTTATATTTAGAATCTAAAATAGCAAGATCTCTTGCTTGAGTAGCAGAGTTGCAACTTACGTAGACAATCTTCTCAGCTTCAATAGCCAACAATTGTTCAACAACTTTTTTATGCATGCCATCTCTTGGTGGATCTGTAATAATAACATCAGGTTTTCCATGTGTTTCTAAAAAGGTTTGATCAAAAACCTTTGCCATATCACCGACATAATATTCAGTATTTTCGATACTATTACGTTTCGCATTTTCTTTTGCTGCGGTTATGGCATCTGGTACAGCTTCAACGCCGATTACTTTTAGAGCGTTTTTGGCTATAAACTGAGCAATTGTTCCAGTTCCTGTATATAAATCGTATACAATTTCATTCCCCGTAAGAGAAGCAAAATCTCTGGTTATTTTATATAATTCATACGCCTGAACTGAATTAGTTTGATAGAAGGATTTGGCATTTATTTTAAATTGCAAGCCTTCCATTTCTTCGAAAATATGATCTCTACCATCATAACAAATCACTTCTTGGTCATATATAGTATCATTAGCTTTAGGATTGATAACATATTGTAACGAGGTAATTTCTGGAAACGTAGCCTTTAAATGCTTTAATAATAATTCACGCTTTTTCTGGTCTTCGGCAAAAAACTGTAGTAAGACCATAATTTCTCCTGTAGTAGAAGTTCGAATCATTAAGGTGCGTAACAAGCCTGTTTGATTTCGAGTATTAAAAAAAGTTATGTCATTTTTTAAAGCAAAATCTTTCACTTCTAAGCGAATAGCATTGCTAGGATCGGCTTGTAAATGACATTTTTTTATGTCTAAAATCTTATCCCACATGCCGGGAATATGAAAACCTAAGGCATTTTTATCTCCTAGATCTTCATCACTTTGAATTTCTTCTAATGTTAGCCAACGACTATCACTAAAAGAGAACTCCATTTTGTTCCTATAATAATACTGCTCTTTTGAGCCTAAAATAGGAGTGATGTCAGGTAATTCAATATGACCAATGCGAGTGAGGTTATTAGTAACTTCTTTTTCCTTGAAATACAACTGTTCTTCATACTTCATATGTTGCCATTTACAGCCACCGCAAGTACCAAAATGATCACATTTAGGTGCTGTTCTTCTGTCGGAAAGCGTATGGAATTTGATGGCTTTACCTTCATAATATGCTTTTCGCTTTTTAAACGTTTGCACATCAACTACATCTCCAGGAACCGCATTTGGTAAAAAAATTACTTTCCCATCAGGAGCTTTTGCAACAGTTTTTCCTTTAGCGCCAGCATCTATAACTTCTATATTTTCAAAAATTTGTTTTATCTTTTTTCTCGACATGCGGCAAAAATAGTAATAGCAGTAAATATACCTATCATTTATTTGTCTTATATTTAAAAAAGCCTTAAAACTTTATAAAATTAAGTGTAATTGAACCTTTTTGAAAATACTACGTCTTTAAGGTAACAATCAATATGAACAAACCTGAAAAAATATTTGACGGATTGTTAGTGCTGCAATACCAAAATGGTGATAAAAAAGCACTTGCATTACTAGTGAAGCGTTGGCATGTTAAAATGTGTAAGCAAGCTTATTGGTATACTAAAAATATAGATGTAGCGAAAGATATTGCTCAAGATAGTTGGGGTGTAATTCTTAAAAATATGCATAGTATAAAGGATACGAATAGCTTTGGTAGTTGGGCATTAACGATTGTAAACAGAAAAGCTATTGATTGGATTAGAAGATCTAAGAAGACCAATGAAAAATTATATCAATTTTATGAAAATTCAAAGGCTAATTATGAAACAATCGAAAATAATAATAACATTGATATTGATAGTAATATTGTTACTATTAATCGTACTAAAACTATTATAAGTGCAATTAACAATTTGCCTGAAAATCAGCAGATCATAATTAGAATGTTTTATTTAGAAGAGTATACAATACAAGAAATAAGTGTCATACTCAAAATTTCTAAAGGAACGGTAAAATCGAGATTGTTTTATGCACGAGAAAAATTAAAATTAACACTAAAAAGTATAAAAAATGAAAAATAATAAAGAAGAAATCGATCAAATAATAAAAGATACATTGACTCAGGAAGAAGCTAAGTTTTATGATGAATTAGAAGAACAAAACTTACTAAATCAGTTAGGGAGTTTATTCAAAACAAAAATGGGTTGGCTTATAGTTGTTATGAACATTGTGAATCTTGTAGTGTTTGCCTTAAGCATCTATTGTGTTGTACAATTTTTGAATACAGAGCATACGAACGAATTAATAAAATGGGGAGCTGGATTTTTTACTTGTTGGACAACTATGGCCATGATAAAACTTTTTGTGTGGATGCAAATGGATAAAAATACCTTGCTAAGAGAAATGAAAAGGTTAGAATTACAAATAGCTGCTTTGTCAGGAAAAAATTAAATAATGAAAAAAGCATCCTAAATTAATAGGATGCTTTTTTATTCGTTTACGTTAAAAACTTACTTTACTACAAACTTTCCTTTCATTATAGCGTAGTGTGCAGGGAATGAACATAAATAGTCATATTCACCAGCTTCAGGAGCATCGAATTCAATGACTGTTTCATCACCACCGCCAATCATTATTGTGTGAGCAACAATATCATTTTCGCTATCTGCAGGTATATAGTCAGTGTCTTTAGCAGCATTTGCTTTTTGAGCAAAGTCATTCATTTTTACACCTTTTTTCAAGATTACCAAGTTGTGACCCATTAGATCTTTAGACATGGTACCCACGTGTTTTAAAGTAATTCTCACTTTTTGACCGCCATTAACAACAATTCTTTTAACGTTGTAGCGCATATTGTCATTTGCTTCAACCACTACGTCGTTATTAGCAACTTCTTCTACAACAGGCTCTTTCACTTCTTCTTTTGGAGTTACAGCTTGTTTCGTTTCTTCTTTTTTAGTGTCGCCACAACTCATAAATGTGAACGTTACTACACCTAAAATTAATATTATTTTTTTCATGTTTAACCTTTTAATTATTTTATTAAACAAAGGTACAGAATAAATAACATAAAAATAAATTTAATAGAAAGAAAAACTCTTAGAATTATCTTTTTGTATAATAAACCAAAATCACTTAGCTATATCTAACATATAAGCCGAGATTGCTTGTAGTTCATCATTACTTAGATCTTTAACAAAATCTTTAACATTATTTTTCATAACCGCTACTTGATTAGAGTCCGTTTCAACAATTGCATGTTTTTGGTCGCCTTTTAAAAATGTAACAATATCCTTATTTTGTTCGGTATAAATTTTTACGATATCTTTTATAGATGGTCCAACATCATTATTATTTAAAGTATGACAATTTGTACATGTTCTTTCATTAAATAGTTTTTCTCCTAAGGCGATTTGATCACCAGTTATATCAGATTTTACTTCTTCTTTCTTGTTTTCATTACAAGCTATAAAAGCAAAAATTACTAGAGTTAAGAGCATTTTTTTCATGATTGTTATTTTTAAAATTGGTATTACAATAAAGCTACTATTATTTTGAGGTAAAGCTACTAATATTTTGATGTTTAGTTATGATAAATATCAATTCTTATAAATTAATATAAATAATCTGATTAAAGTAAGATTAAAAAATGATTAAATTTGCAACTCTAAATATAAAAAATGTTAGAAAGAATACGTATAGTAAAACAACGTTTTGACGAAGTTTCAGATTTGATTATTCAACCAGATATTATTTCGGATCAAAAACGATATGTAAAATTAAATAAAGAGTATAAAGACCTTAAAGAGATTTTTGATAAGGGTGAAGTATATAAGGCGTTATTAGAAAATATCAATGAAGCAAAAGAGATAATTGCTGATGGTTCTGATGCAGAAATGGCGGAAATGGCACAATTAGAATTAGATGAAGCTTCAGGAAAATTACCAAAAATAGAAGATGAGATTAAGTATCTATTAATACCCAAAGATCCAGAAGATGCTAAGAATGTTATGGTTGAGATTAGAGCAGGAACAGGTGGCGATGAAGCAAGTATTTTTGCTGGTGATTTGTACAGAATGTATACTAAATATTGTTCCGATAAGGGCTGGAAAACAGAGCTAGTAGATGTAAGTGAAGGCACTTCGGGTGGCTTTAAAGAAGTCATTTTTAGTGTAACTGGAGAAGATGTATATGGTGATATGAAATTTGAAGCGGGTGTGCATCGTGTACAACGTGTACCTCAAACAGAAACGCAGGGTAGAGTACATACTTCGGCAGCAACTGTAATGGTATTACCAGAAGCCGAAGAGTTTGATGTTGAGTTAGATATGAAGGATGTGAAGATTATTAGAACAACGTCTACAGGTCCAGGAGGGCAAAGTGTAAATACTACGTATTCTGCAATTCAGTTAAAGCATATTCCTACCGGTATTGAAGCAAAATGTCAAGATCAAAAATCTCAACATAAAAACCTTGAAAAAGCAATCAAAGTATTGCGCTCTAGATTGTATGAATCTGAACTAGCGAAGAAATTGGCTCAAGATTCTGCTCGCCGTAAAACAATGGTTTCTAGTGGAGACCGTTCGGCAAAAATTAGAACATATAATTACCCACAAGGGCGTGTAACAGAACATAGAATTGGCTTAACATTATATGATTTAAGTAATATCATAAATGGTGATATTCATAAAATTGTGGAAGAGTTGAAATTAGCCGAGAATGCTGAGAAATTAAAAGAATCGGGCGATATTTTATAGTTGTTCTTTTATTATTTTATAAGCAATACAATTACGTAAAGGATTTTCTATATCAATTTTTGGATGAATAAAACGGGAATATTCATGCATTCCTAATTTCCCCATGACTCTTTGTGATTTCATATTGAGTTCTGGAGCAATAGCATATACTTCTTTTAATTTCAATTCCGCAAAAGCGAAATTTAAGCAGGCTTTAGCGCCTTCGGTAGCAAAACCTTTTCCCCATGCTTCAGGAATCAAGCGCCAGCCTATATCTACAAAAGGTGCAAATAAAGTAGTATAAGTTTGATGCATTAAACCTATAAATCCGATAAATTTGCCTGTTTCTAATTCATCAACTGCAAAATAACAAAACTCATGTTTTCTAAAATGTTTGTGCATCCTCTGAATAAAGTCCTCAGTTTGTTTTTGTGACCAAATACTAGGAAAAAACTCCATAACTGTATCGTTACAATTCATTGTTTTTGCAGGAGCAATGTCTTTAGTTTGCCAATTTCTAAGGCCTAGTCTTTCGGTTTTAATGATATAATTAGTCATAATTAATCAAGGTAATGTATCATTTCTATTAAATTCTTTTCAAAACCAATCTTTTCATAGGCTTTAATGGCGCTTGGATTTTCTTCGTAAACTTTTAATCGAGTTTCAGTAATATTTTTTGTTTTAAACCAATTGAAAATTTGATTTAAAATTAATGTACTAATGCCTTTGCCTCTATATTTTTCTATGACAAACATAAAACCCACATAACCATATATTGGATGCTTAAATTTAGAATCATTATTTTTTATCAATCCGTAACCTGAACCAATAATTTCAGTTTCTGCAACAGCAACAAATACTTCGGCTTTTTCAGATTTTATAAACGCTCCTATATCATAATAGTGTATTTTTTTCTCTTTTTCTAAAGAAATATCCATAGGTCGTTCTACAGTAATTAATTGTTGTTCAAAATCTAATAGTGTGGGTAAGTCAGCTACTATTGCTTTTCTAATTTTAATATTCATTACTATTTTTTAATAAAGTAAATATGTTGAAATACTAACGCTTACGTAGTTTTAGTTTAATTTTCTGTTAGTTGTTATATGATTCTATAGTTTTTGACTAATTTTACCAAGAAATCGTAAAGATATATGAATTTTACAAGTCTTAAAAAGAGTTCGGCTTTTAAGTTTAATCAAAAAGAACTAAAAAGACTTACTAAAATTAGCCGTAAAAAACCTGAAGTTATAGAAACTGTTGGTGTTTTGGCAAGTTCTAGTTTGTTTGGTAGTTATGATATTTCAAGAAACTTAAGTCAAAAATTAAATAAGGCTCACAAGAATTTAGAAATCATAATTTTTGAAAATTTAAAAGATGATTTTGTTACGCAGCATTACAATACGTTCTCCGAAAAAGATTTTGGTATGTTTGGTAAAGCGAAAGCTCAAAACTTAAATGATTTTATAAATACGAAGTACGATTTACTAATCAATTATTGTAGCCCCGAAAGTGTTTTTGCAAATGTAGTTGCAGTACGATCAAAAGCTACTTTTAAAGTGAGTTTTGCAAATGAAGAGTTAGCTGATTTATACGATTTTACTATTGACGTTGATAGTAATAAAGTTGATATTTTTAACGATGAATTGGCTAAATATTTACAGATTTTAGAACTAATTTAATAGAATCTTAGCACTAAAAAAGAATTTGAATAAAAGATGAAACAATTTGTAGGAACAGGTGTGGCTTTGGTAACACCTTTCGATGAACATAAAAATATAGATTTAGAAGCGCTAACTAGATTAGTGAATTACCAAATCGACAATGGTATAGATTACCTAGTTGTACAAGGCACAACTGGCGAACCTGCTACCCTTACTGAAAAAGAAAGAGCGCAAGTAAGAAGTACCATAATTGCAACAAATAATGGTAGATTACCATTAGTGTTAGGAATTGGCGGTAATAATACACAAGCCGTAATGGATGAAATAAAAGCAACTGATTTGTATGCTTTTGATGCTATTTTATCTGTATCACCATATTATAATAAGCCTACGCAAGAAGGTTTATACCAGCATTTTAAAGCTATTGCTGAAGTCTGCCCAAAACCAATTATACTGTATAATGTGCCAGGTAGAACGGCTAAAAATATGGAGCCAGATACAGTATTTAGACTAGCTTCAGATTTTAGCAATATTATTGCCATTAAAGAAGCGGGTAACGATCTGCATCAATACTTAGAATTAATCAAAAACAAGCCAGAAGATTTTTTAATCATATCTGGTGATGATGATTTGGTGTTAGGTGTCGTGTTGGCAGGTGGAGCAGGTGTGATTTCTGTTTTAGGACAAGCATTTCCAAAACAATTTTCAAACATGATTCGTTTAGGTCTGCAAAGTAAAGTCAAAGAAGCATATGCGATACATTATGATCTAATGGATTGTATTCATTTAATTTTTGAAGAAAATAACCCAGCAGGTATTAAAGCTACTTTAAATAAATTAAATATTTGTAAAAATGATGTGCGTTTACCTTTAGTGGAAGCATCAGCAACATTGCAAGAAAAAATTAATACCTTTATAGAAAATTACTAATTTTAAAATAATTATATCATGCTTAGTAAAGAAATCGAAAAAGCATTAAATGCACAAATAACAGTTGAGGCAGAATCTTCTCAAGTTTACTTATCAATGGCTTCTTGGGCTGAAAATCAAGGGTTTGAAGGTGTTGCAGCCTTTATGTTTGTACATTCTGATGAGGAGCGTATGCATATGCTAAAATTGATAAAATTTGTAAATGAAAGGGGTGGGCATGCTAAAATCTCTACTTTAAAAGCACCTCCGGTGTCATTTGGTTCTTTTAAAGAAATGTTTCAAAATTTGTTCGATCACGAAGTGATGGTTTCTGCAAGCATTAATGACCTAGTGCATATAACTTTAGAGCAGAGAGACTATGCCACTCATAATTTCTTACAATGGTATGTAGCCGAACAAATAGAAGAAGAAGCATTGGCACGTAATATTTTGGATAAAATTAACCTTATCGGAGATGATAAAGGGGGCTTGTATTTGTTTGATAACGATGTGAAACAATTAACAGTTGTTCCTTCGGTCGTTCCTGGAGCATAATGATATTAACAAACTTTTAGCACTAAGCTTGCTATTTAATACAAAAACACAATTATTTTTGCGGTGAACTATAGTGAGAAAATAGTTTCATAATCCATAATTAATAAGTAATTTTGCAAAATGCTAAAAATTGAAAAGATAATCATTCTATTTTTTGTTGTTGTCACTTTTGCCTCTTGTAGTGAGTATCATAAGGTGTTAAACAAAGGAAAGGCAGAAGATCAATATAAAATGGCTACCGAGCTTTTTGAGCAAGGCAAGTATAATAAAGCTATCATATTATTTGAAAAAGTAATACCATTATACGAAAGAAAACCTCAAATGCAACGTATCATGTATATGGTTGCAGAGTCATATTATAAATCTAAAGATTACGAATTATCAGCCTATTACTTTAACAGATTTATTGCAAATTATCCAAATAGTTCTAAAATCGAAGAAGCAGCTTATTTAGTAGCACATAGTTTTTATTTAGGATCGCCTAAATATAGTAGAGATCAAAAGGATACACAAAAAGCACTAGAGGCATTTCAGAATTATATAGACAAGTACCCTACTAGCGAAAGATTTGCAGATGCTAATAATTATTATGACGAATTGACTTTTCGCTTAGAAAAAAAATCATTTGAAATTGCAAAGCAATATTATCACATTGAAGATTACACTGCTGCAATTGCTGCATTTGAAAACTTTTTGCAAGACCATATAGGTTCTAAATTTAAAGAAGATGCATTATATTATAAATTCAAAGCATCGAATGATTTAGCGATTAATAGTGTAGTTCAGAAAAAAGAGAAGCGTATAAATGATGCTTTTGCTATTCATGATAAGTTTCTTAAAAACTATCCTGAATCTGAAAAGATGAAGGAATTAACGACATTACACGAGATTTTAGAGAAAGAGTTAAAACAAACAAAAGAACTGATAGAAAACTTTAAAAACAATACAAACAATGGATTATAAGAATACTGATGCGGCGTTGACCACGATAACTTACGATAAAGTAAAGATTGAGGAGCCTACAGAAAATATATACCAGTCTATTTCGATTATGGCGAAGAGAGCTACTCAAATAAATGAGGACTTAAAACGTGAATTAATCGATAAATTAGAGGAATTTGCTACACATAACGATAGCTTAGAAGAAGTTTTTGAGAATAAAGAGCAAATTGAAGTTTCTCGTTTTTACGAAAAATTACCAAAAGCTACTGCCATTGCTGTACAAGAATGGTTAGAAGATAAGATATACTTCAGAGATCCAAAAGACACTGAAAACAACGAATAAATGTCAGTTCTAAGCGGTAAAAAGGTATTATTAGGCGTTACCGCAGGAATTGCTGCTTATAAAACAGCACATTTAGTAAGATTTTTTTTTATAAAAGCAGGAGCCAATGTTCAAGTAATAATGACTCCTGCTTCTAAAGATTTTATTACACCACTTACACTTTCCACACTTTCTAAAAATCCTGTTCATTCTACTTTTTACGATAAAGAAGAAGAGAATGAATTATGGAACAATCACGTAGAATTAGGCCTCTGGGCAGATCTTTTTGTGATAGCTCCAGCTACTGCAAATACCTTATCTAAAATGGCAAATGGTTCGTGCGATAATTTATTATTGGCTACGTATTTATCAGCTAAAAGCAAGGTGTATTTTGCTCCAGCAATGGATTTAGATATGTATCAACATCCATCAATAAAAAGTACGCTAGAGAAGTTACAAAGTTTTGGTAATATTATTATTCCCGCCGAAAGTGGTGAATTAGCTAGTGGTTTGGTTGGTGAGGGTAGAATGGCTGAACCAGAAAACATAGTTTCGTTTATAGAAAATGATATTATGGATGGTTTACCGTTAAACGGAAAAAAAGTATTGATTACTGCAGGCCCTACTTACGAAGCGATTGATCCTGTACGATTTATTGGGAATCATTCTTCGGGTAAAATGGGATTTGAGTTAGCTAAATGTGCTGCAAATTTAGGTGCTGAGGTAATTTTAGTTACGGGTCCATCTAACGAAATAGTAAACCATTCACTCATCAAAAGAGTAGATGTTATAAGTGCTCAAGAAATGTATGACAGTGTTCATGAGTATTATGAAAATGCTGATATTGCTATTGCTGCTGCTGCTGTTGCAGATTATAAACCTTCAAATGTTGCACAGCAAAAAATTAAAAAGAAAGATGTAAAGATGTCTATAGAAATGACAAAAACTAAAGATATATTAGCATCAATGGGGGAGCGTAAACAGCATCAATTTTTAGTTGGTTTTGCTTTAGAAACTAATAATGAAGTCATAAATGCTATAGATAAATTGCAACGTAAGAATTTAAACTTAATTGTTTTAAATTCGTTGCAAGATGAAGGAGCAGGTTTCAAAAAAGCAACAAATAAAATTACTATTATTGATAGCTCAGAAAAACAAATAGCTTTTGCGTTAAAATCAAAAGTTGAAGTTGCTTCAGATATTTTTAATGAGATTTTAAATAGACTAGATGCGTAAAGTTATATACATAGTGTTATTTTTTTTGGTACTGCAAGTATCCGCACAAGAATTAAATTGTACTGTTACAGTAAATGCAAGTCAAATACAGAGTTCTAATAGTCAGGTGTATAAAACGCTAGAGAATGCCATTAATGAGTATTTTAATAATACAAAATGGACAAACAAAAACTATAAATCTCAGGAAAAAATACAGTGTGCAATAATCTTAAATATATTAGAGCAACCTTCTTCGAATCAGTTTTCGGGTAATATACAAGTACAAGTATCTCGACCAGTTTTTAATTCGACTTATAAAACAGCAATTTTCAATTTTAAAGACGATAATTTATCATTTATATACAATGAATTTCAGCAATTAAATTTTAACGAGAATAGTTTTGATTCTAATTTAGTTTCTGTGCTAACGTTTTATGCTTATACTATTTTAGGAATTGATGCAGATACTTTTGCCTTAAACGGAGGTCAAGAATATCATGTAAAAGCAGAAAAAGTAGTAAATCTAGCACAGCAAGGTGGTTCGACAGGTTGGAATAGGAAAGATGGTAATTATACGAGATATCAGTTGAATGAAAATTTATTATCACCAGTATATAAAGATTTTAGAACGGCAATGTATGATTATCATATCAATGGTTTAGATAGGATGATAATAAATAAAAAAGAAGCTAAAAAAGTAGTTTCTGATGCTGTAATGAATATGCAAAAATTATATAATAGAAGAACGAATGCCTATTTGTTGCGTGTCTTTATGGATACAAAATCTGACGAAATAATCGATATTTTTTCTGACGGTCCAAGAACCAACAATTCAAAGCTAAAAGAGACTTTATTAAAAATTTACCCTTCGTTTAGTACGAAATGGGATAAAATTAAAATTTAATTTAGTAAATAAATAGTAGAATTTATTTTAAGTTTGATGAGTGTTTAAAACACTCATTTTTTTTTAAAATCTTATGATTTTATACAATGCTTCAAAAACTATCCATAAAAAACTTTGCTTTAATTGATGCTCTTGAAATGAATTTTCAAGAAGGCTTTACTATTATTACTGGTGAAACAGGTGCCGGAAAGTCTATTTTGTTAGGTGGTTTGTCTTTAATATTAGGTAAAAGAGCAGATTTATCTTCACTTAAAGACAAAGAAAAGAAGTGTGTTATTGAAGGAGAATTTTCTGTAAAGAACTACAAACTCAACTCTTTTTTTGAAGAAAATGATATTGATTTTGAAGAGATATCTATTATTAGAAGAGAAATTTCGCCTAGCGGAAAATCAAGAGCGTTTATAAATGATACGCCAGTTGTATTGAGTACACTTAGTGCACTAAGTGAGAAGTTGATAGATATTCATTCGCAACATCAAACATTGCAATTGGCTGATGTTAATTTTCAGTTTAAAATAATTGATGCACTCGCTAAAAATGATGCTTGTTTATCTTCATACAAAAGAGGTTTGTTGGTATATAACAAGTTGTCTAAAGAATTGAAAGAGTTATTAGCTTCTCAAGAAGCTGCAAAACAACAATATGATTATAATCATTTCTTATTGCAAGAGTTAGAACAAGCCGATTTAAAAGAAGATGAGCAAAAATTTTTAGAAGAAACCCTCGAAAAACTGAATCATGTTGAAGTTATAAAACAATCTTTTGCGGAAGCAATAGGTTTAGCAAACAATGATGAATTTGGATTAAAATCGAATTTTAATAATTTCAAAGCTTACATTAATAAATTGGCTTCTTACGGCAAAGATTATGAACATTTAGCTGAGAGAATAAATAGTTTAACGATAGAATTTGATGATATCGTAGAAGAATTAGAAAAAGCTGATGGACAGATTGATTTGAGTCCGCAAGAAATAGAGAATTATAATGAACGTTTGCAACTTATTTATGATTTACAAAAAAAACATTCGGCTGCTACAATTACTGAAGTATTAGAAATTAAAGAAGCATTATCCGTTAAGGTAGATCAAGTTGACAATGCTTCAGAAATTATAGTTTCAAAAGAAAAAGAGATTAAAGAGGTTGAAGATAAACTAGATGATTTAGCTACTAAAATTCATGATTCTAGAGCTAAAGTAATACCAGACTTAAAGAAAAAATTGGAGCAATTTTTGACTGATTTAGCTATGGAGAATACAAGATTTCAATTTAATTTAACCAAAGGAGAAACTTTTTTTACCAATGGTAAAGATGAGCTAAATTTATTATTTTCTGCTAATAAAGGATCGAATTTCGAGAGCCTTAAAAAAGTGGCTTCTGGTGGTGAAATGTCTAGAATAATGCTTTCCGTAAAGGCATTGCTATCAAAGTACAGTAGTTTACCTACTATTCTTTTTGATGAGATAGATACAGGTGTTTCTGGTGAAGTATCTAACAAAATGGCTGCAATAATGAAGACTATGAGTGAGAATATGCAAGTTATTTCAATTACACATTTACCACAAATAGCGGCCAAAGGAAATCATCATTTTAAAGTATTTAAAGAAGATATAGCTACTAAAACCATTACAAATGTAAAGCAATTGAATGCTAATGAAAGAGTTAATGAGTTAGCTGAAATGTTGGGAGGTAAAGATTTAGCTGATTCGGCTATTGAGCATGCCAAACAATTATTAAGTTAACTATATTATATTTAAAATATTGGTTTAAATTTGTATAACCAATAAAGATAAAACAGTCATAATATGTATAACTTATTAAAAGGGAAAAGAGGAATTATATTTGGTGCGTTAGATGCTAACTCAATCGCTTGGAAAACAGCTGAAAAAGCTCATGAAGAAGGCGCTAAGTTTGTATTGACAAATGCCCCAATTGCTATGCGAATGGGCGCAATTAATGAATTGGCCGAAAAAACAGGTTCTCAAATTATTCCTGCAGATGCAACTTCAATGGATGATTTAAACAACCTAGTTGAAAAAGCAACAGAAATTTTAGGAGGTAAATTAGATTTTGTATTACATTCTATTGGTATGTCAGTAAATGTTAGAAAAGGAAAACACTATACGGAGTCCAACTACGATTTCACAACAAAAGGTTGGGACGTTTCAGCAGTATCGTTTCATAAAGTTATGAATGTTTTATACAAGCAAGACGCCATGAATGAATGGGGTTCTATAGTTGCGTTAACTTATATGGCTGCACAGCGTGTTTTTCCTGATTACAATGATATGGCTGATAATAAGGCCTATTTAGAATCAATTGCACGAAGCTTTGGTTACTTTTTCGGAACCGATAAAAAAGTGCGTGTAAATACTATTTCTCAGTCACCTACGCCAACGACTGCAGGTCAAGGGGTAAAGGGTTTTGAAGGATTTTTAGCGTATGCAGATAAGATGTCACCATTGGGTAATGCAACAGCTCAAGAATGTGCAGATTATACTATCACGTTGTTCTCTGATTTGACAAAAAAAGTGACTTTACAGAATTTATTTCATGATGGAGGTTTTTCAAATATGGGAGTAAGTCAATCTGTAATGGACTATTTTGTTGATAACTAGAGGTGTAAAATAATATAATGTCTTTTAAACGAGTAATTTATTTATGTAAATTAGTATAATTTTTTATTAGAAATAGCGTTGTATGTATTGTGTTTGTCGCTATTAAACACATTTAAAAAAAAATGCACACATTAGAGATTATATAAACCTACACGATGAAGAAAAAAACTACACTATTGATTTTATTATTTTGCGCCCTATTTTCTATTCAAATAAGTGCTATAAATAAAACTTTTGCTCCACCAGTTAACGATGATTGCGCCAGTGCAACAGTATTGACTGTGAATTCTGATTTTTTATGTGGTTCTACGTCACCAGGCACCGTATTTGAGGCAACTGCTTCAGCTACACCAAATGGATGTCCGAATACTGCAACAAATGCAGATGATGATGTATGGTTTAAATTTGTAGCTACAGAAACAATTCATAAAGTACAATTACTCAATATATCTGGTTCACAACCACTTTTATATCACACAGTTTTTGATGCTGGAGTTTTAGGTGACTGTACGTCAATGACCGCAGTAGCATGTAGTGATCAAAACACAAATGATTTAACAGGTTTAACAATAGGAAATACTTATTTTGTAAGTGTTTTTACAATAGGATCAGCTTCTAATGATACGACTTTTGATATTTGTGTTGGTAGTGAACCATTACCACCTGCAAATGATGATTGTGCAAGTGCTGAGACTGTTGCTAGTTTTCCTTTTAATTCAACTGTAGATGCAACATCTGCAACAAATAATGCTGGTTTTATTAATGGTACTGGTTGTGTAGGTGCTATGAATGATGGAGTTTGGTATACTTTTGTAGGTGATGGTAGTAATATAAGTATTACAGTAACACCAACAGCTTGGGATGCTAAAATAGCGGTATATACTGGTACATGTGGAACTTTTACTTGTATTTCTGAAGCTAATAATGGTTTGGTTGGTAATACCGAAACAGATACGTTTACTTCTGTATCTGGCACAACCTATTACGTAAACATTGGTCACCCAAGTGGAGCTTCCGATTTTGCAGAAGGAGCTTTTGGTTTGGCAATCACAGCTACTGGTTTATCAATTGATGATCTAGTTTCAAAAGGATTCTCATACTATCCAAATCCAGTAAGAGATGAACTAAAAATGAGTGCTAATGAAGACATTAAGAGTATAAATGTTTATAATATGATTGGTCAAGAGGTAAAGAGAATTGCTTTATCTAACGTGTCTTCATATAAATTAGATATGTCCGATTTATCAAAAGGTGTTTATTTTATAACAGCGAAAATTGGTGAAAGCACAGGTACATTTAAAGTTATTAAAAAATAGAAATTTTATATATTTTAGATAAAGCTCTCTTTTTTAGAGGGCTTTTTTTATTTTTGAATCATAGATAAATAAAACAACCATTCATTATTCAATAATTATACCTGTATATAATAGACCTCAAGAGCTTAAAGAGCTTTTAGAGAGTTTGCTAGAACAAAATTTTAAAGATGATTTTGATATTGTTGTAGTAGAAGATGGTTCAAAACTTATTGCCTCAACTATTATTAAACAATTTTCTGATAGGCTTACTATTAACTACTTTTTTAAAGAGAATTCAGGACCTGGTCTATCACGTAATTTTGGTATGCAAAAAGCTAATGGAGATTACTTTATTATTTTAGATTCCGATTGTATATTACCCGATACGTATTTGACAGAAGTTGATACTGCCTTAAAGAATAATTTTACAGATGCCTTTGGAGGCGCGGATGCTGCACATGATTCTTTTACAATAGTTCAAAAAGCAATCAATTATTCAATGACATCAGTATTAACCACTGGTGGAATTCGTGGTCATAAGAATTTAAAAAATAAATTTCAACCTCGAAGTTTTAATATGGGAATTTCTAAAGTAGCTTTTGTAAAAACTGGGGGTTTTGGTGAGCAACGCTTTGGCGAAGACATAGATTTAACGTTTAGGTTGTGGCAACATGATTTTGAATCGCAATTCATTGAAAATGCATTTGTTTATCATAAACGTAGAACCAATTGGCAAAGCTTTTTTAAACAGACGTTTAATTTTGGTGCTGCAAGACCCATTTTAAATAAGCAACACCCAAATTCGTCTAAAATCACCTATTGGTTTCCTAGTTTGTTCGTGTTGGGTTTGTTAATTTCAATTGTCGCTCTTAAAGTCGGTTATAGTTGGTTCTTAGTTTTTTACGGAATTTATTTTACACTCATTTTTGTAGATAGTTTGCTTATAAATAAAAATAGTGCAGTTGCAGCTTTAAGTGTTTTTTCTACACTAATTCAATTTCTTGGTTACGGATTAGGGTTTTTTCGCTCTTTTTTCCGCGAAAGCGTACTTCAAAAATCTATGAAAGAAACATTTCCGAGAATGTTTTCATAGACTACCTAATTTATTGTTAACATTCATTATTTTTG
>RCNE010000134.1_pt1 | contig 35472 bp, 42 predicted proteins | sample 2041361 | NCBI WGS metagenome assembly RCNE01 (sample SAMN09708229, study PRJNA481090) | Marine sediment metagenome, whole genome shotgun sequencing project. | reverse complement strand
TAATGGTAGGGAAGTTACATTAGACTGGAATGATTATGTTAATGGAAGTAATGATAGTATCTATTATGAATTATATATAAATGATAATTTAATAAAAGAGTTAAACCAATCATCAAGTACTATAGACTTAGAGTATAATAATAGTTATAATGGCAAAATTGTAGCTACTAACAAAAATGATAATACTTCCGAACTAAATTTTTCATTTAATACTCCAACAAGTAAGTTATTATTCTTTTCAGATCATTATGGAGATCTAACTGCTTATGATCTTGTTACCAATACTGTTTTATGGAAATCAAAAACCTTATTTACTGAAGTAAATTCAATTGCCAACAATAGAGTATATTCCGGAATAGGAGGAATAAATGCTTTTGACATATTTACAGGTGATTTGGTTTGGACAAGTAACCCTAATCCCTCATTTGGTAAAACGTATAATGATATTTTAGTCGATAGTACTAATGTATACGCTTTTGATAGTGATTCTAATTTACATTGTGTTGAAGTAGATACTGAAGATATTCTATGGGATGTATCTTTTGTTAATCACACTGCTGCACTAGCGGTTGACGATATTAGAGTCTATGCTTGTGTTACAGATGTTGATCATTTATATGCAATTAATAAAGCAACAGGTGCTGTTGACTGGAGCTTTAACTTAAATAGTGCCACTAGTATTAATATAAATCCTTTAGTAATAAATACTTCAATTTATTTTGGAGATAATACTGGCGTTGTCTATTCTCTTGATAAAGATACTGGAACAGAAAATTGGCAAGTGGACTCGGGGGAGGGCATACCATTTTCTGTTGCGCCAGTTTTTTTTGATGAGACTATAATTATTGGTACCCAAAACACATTATATTCCTATGATGCTTTCGACGGTGCATTAGGATGGTTTTATGCTCCAACAGGTATCATTGAAACATCTCCTTTTGTTTATGAAAATGATGTTTATATTACGGTTTCTGATAAAGGCAATAGTCAATTAGTGTGTTTAGATGCATTAGATGGTGTTTTAAAATGGACCTTTAATCTAACAAATGATAGCCAGTCGTCACCTATTATTTACAATGATGTTGTGTATTGTAATGATTTAAATAAAAAATTACATGCTATCAATACAAATACGCAATCATTAGATTGGCAAATAAAAACAAACGGTATAGTCACAAAATCTTCAACTATAGTAATTGGAAATAGTGATGAAGTTATCTACCCTAGTACTCATGGTCTAAATAACTAATACTCATTTTTTCCTTTCACAAAAAAAAAGAAGTACGGTATAACCGTATTGTTTTTGTGGAGTATATGATCTCAATAATGACTTCTTTTTACTTGCTTTGTAACATAATATGTATAGTATTTGCTAAACATATATTTACGAAATTAAAACTGTTTTGTGTTTAAACGCTATGGAAGTTTGGATATTCAGTAGTTACAGATAAGATTATATTTCAAAAAACAAATTAATATGTATCAATTTAAAATAAGAGAATATATTGTAATCATCTTTTTAGCATCTTTGGGTTTTTTAAATGCCCAAACATTATCGGGTCAATATGTTATTAAAAACTTAAGTATAAATACGAAGTACTCCGATTTCGGAACTACATTTTACGGAGATAATCATGTTGTTTTTTCTTCTCCGAAGAATGAAAAATCATTAGTAAAAACTGTTTGGAAACCAAATAAGCAACGTTATTTGGATTTATACATAGGTTCAATAGATACAAGTGGTGAAATTGTTTATAAACAACAATTATTGGGTGAAATAAACTCAAAATTTCACCAAGCAAAAGTAGAATTCACAAATGATTTAAGAACTATTTATTTTACTGGTAATAATTCCAAAAGCACCATACATTTACAATTATTCAAGGCTTCAATTGCCGCGGATGGGACATGGATAAATATCGAATTATTGCCATTTAATAGTGACCAGTATTCAACAGGCCACCCGGCGTTAAGTGCAGATAATAAAAAACTCTATTTTATTTCTAATAGACCAGGCACCTTAGGTAAAACTGATATTTATGTAGTTGATATTCATGAAGATGGGTCATATGGTGACCCTATAAATTTAGGTAAAGGAATTAATACAAAAGATAAAGAAATGTTTCCCTCTGTAAGTGATGACAATATATTATACTTTTCATCCGAAGGGCATTCCTCTACAGGTGGATTGGACGTATTTGCAAGTAAAATTTCTGCAGATTTCTATTCAAAGCCTTTAAATTTAGGAAAACCTATTAATAGTACTAAAGATGACTTTGCGTATATAATAAATTCAGAGAATACTAAAGGATATTTCTCATCGAACAGAGATGAAGGTAGAGGAGACGATGATATTTATAGCTTTGAATCAACAATACCAATAAATATAGAATGTATACAATTAGTAGAAGGTGTTCTCAAAGATCAAAACTCGAAAGAAGTAATTGCTGACTCTACAATTAATTTAATCGGAAAAGACGGGAATGATCTAGAAAAAGTAATGACTGACGATAATGGAAAATTTAGTTTTGAGATTGAATGTGGAACTTCGTATACTATCAAAGGTTCTAAAGAAGGATATCAAGGAGATGAAAAACAGATAACAAGCACTAATAGTTTTAATGATCAAAAGATTATAGCCTCATTAAATCTAGTTCCGGATGTTATTGAAATAAAAGAAATAGAAATAGACATCAACTCAGTTTATTTTGATTTGAACAAGGTCGATATTCGTTATGATGCTGCCATAGAATTAGATAAGGTTGTCAAATTAATGAAAGAGAACCCTACAATTATCGTTGAATCTCGTTCTCATACAGATTCTAGAGGTAACGATTTGTACAATTTAAAGTTATCGGATAGAAGGGCTAAATCTACTGTAAATTATATTATTTCTATGGGGATAGATTCCAGTAGAATAAGTGGTAAAGGTTTTGGAGAGACAAGATCCTTAAATACCTGCCATAGTAATCAGCCATGTACTGAAGATGAACATTTAATTAATAGAAGAACTAAATTCTTTATTGTTTCAAATAAATAGAGATACTAATAACTTAAGATTATTAAATATATAAAAGCTTTGATTTAGGTTGTATCTTTGCGCTCTTATTAATTAGTCATGCGCACAAAATCCACGAAACAAAATAAAATCAACGTAGTTACACTGGGTTGTTCTAAAAATATCTATGATTCTGAGGTATTAATGGGTCAACTCAAAGCCAATGGGAAAGAAGTAGTTCATGAAGATGAAAATGATGATGGTAACATAGTGGTTATCAATACCTGTGGTTTTATAGGTAAGGCCAAAGAAGAATCTGTAAATACTATACTTCATTATGCTCATAAAAAGGAAAAAGGGGAGGTAGATAAAGTGTTTGTAACTGGTTGTTTAAGCGAACGGTATAAACCCGATTTAGAAAAAGAAATTCCCGATGTTGATGCCTATTTTGGCACACATGATTTACCGAATTTATTAAAAGTATTAGAAGCAGATTATAAGCATGAATTAGTTGGAGAACGTCTAACTACGACACCAAAACATTATGCCTATTTAAAAATTGCCGAAGGTTGTGATCGACCTTGTTCATTTTGTGCCATTCCGTTAATGAGGGGAAAACATAAATCGACACCAATAGAAAATTTGATTATTGAGGCAACGAAACTTGCTGAAAAAGGAATTAAAGAACTCATTTTGATTGCGCAAGATCTAACGTATTACGGCTTAGATATCTATAAAAAACGTGCCTTAGCAGGTTTACTAAAAGAGCTAGTGAAAGTTGAAGGTATAGAGTGGATTCGTTTACATTATGCATTTCCAACTGGTTTTCCGATAGACGTGCTAGAAGTGATGAAAAATGAACCTAAAGTTTGTAATTATTTAGACATTCCGTTGCAACATATCAATACTGATATCTTAAAGTCAATGCGTCGTGGTACTACTTTCGAAAAAACAAATAAATTATTAACGGAGTTTAAAGCTGCTGTACCAAATATGGCGATACGTACTACGTTGATTGTAGGTTATCCGGGCGAGACAGGTGAAATTTTTGAAGAGTTGAAACAATGGGTACTAGATACTCGTTTTGATCGTTTAGGAGCTTTTGCCTATTCGCATGAGGAAAATACACATGCAGCTTCGTTGGTTGATGATGTACCAGAGGACGTCAAAGAACAACGTGTTTCTGAAATTATGGAAATACAGAGTCAAATTTCTTTTGAGTTGAATCAAGAAAAAATTGGTAAGACTTATAAATGTATTTTTGATAGAAAAGAAGGGAATTACTTTTTTGGGCGTACCGAATTCGATTCGCCAGATGTAGATAATGATGTAGTTGTAGATGCAACCAAACATTATGTGCAAATAGGGCAATTTGTAAATATTAAGATAACTTCAGCTGGAGATTTTGACTTGAACGGAGAACCAGTTTAGTTAAAAATCTGTTAGTATTCATACTCAGTTTCGTCTGATGCTTAAATTTTAGTATTTTTGATCTATGACTTCAACTAATGATGATTGTACAATAAATTACCAACAGCATTGGGATGCTGCTTTCACTAAGAGCCCTACTGATAAACTAGGTTGGTACGAAAAAAAATCTCAGCAAACACTAGATTTAATCGGTAAAACTAATTTACCTAAAGAAGCTACTATTTTAAATGTAGGTAGTGGTTCATCTATATTAATTGATAATCTATTAGAATTAGGTTATACAAATATATTGGCAACCGATTTTTCAGCAAAGGCTCTCTTATCGGGAAAAGAGCGATTAAATCAAAAAGCAGACAAAGTTCAGTTTATTGTAGATGATTTAACAAATCCTACCAAACTTAATTTATTGAACAATATAGATTTATGGAATGATAGAGCAGTGTTGCATTTTTTTTTAAGCGATGAGGAGAAAAAAAACTACGTTAACTTAATGAAAAAAGTGCTCAAGCCTAAAGGTTTTGCTATCATAGCAACATTTGCTTTAGATGGGCATGATAAGTGTTGTGGATTACCTATACAGCGTTATGATGCACAAAAATTACAAGAATTGCTTACCGATGATTTTGAGTTAAAAGAAACTTTCAACTACACATTTATAAATCCTAATGGAGATGAGAGGTCATATGTTTATACATTATTTCAGAAAATATAATTTATGACCTACCAAACAATTCCGTTTTCTGATACGGGCTACTTTTCAAAAATAATTATTGATTACTTAGACCAAGATGAAAAGTTAGCTCCATTTTTTAATAATTTCCCTAACCTTAACGGATTCAAAAAGCAGCTAGAAGAAAAACGTTTGTCAGTTCGAACGGAGTCGAGAACTACTTTGGTAGAAGCTCTCAAAGACCAATACAAAGACAGTTCTAAATCCGAGAAATCGAAAAAAAATATTGAATTACTAGGATCTGAAAAAACATTTACGGTGACAACGGGTCACCAATTAAATTTATTTACTGGACCCTTATATTTTTTATATAAGATTGTTTCAGCTATCAACTTATCGAAGCAATTAAAAGAAGCTTTTCCTAAAGATAATTTTGTTCCAGTCTATTGGATGGCAACAGAAGATCATGATTTTGAAGAAATAAACTACTTTAATTTTAATGGTAAAAAAGTACGTTGGAATCTAAATAGCAGTGGTGGTGTTGGGCGTTTGTCGACTCAAGGATTAGAAGAAGTGCTAGCTGTTTTTAGTGCTCAGTTAGGTACTACTAGAAATGCTAATTATTTAAAAGAATTATTCCGTAAAGCATATATAGAACACAAAACATTAACAGAAGCAACTAGATATTTGGCTAATGAGTTATTTAGTGATTATGGGTTAGTGATTGTTGATGGTGATGATGTCAATTTAAAACGTGAGTTTTTACCTTTTATAAAAGATGAGCTCTTTAAAAACACTTCTTATAAAGAGGTATCAAAAACAATTACATCGTTAGATAAAAATTATAAAGTTCAAGTAAACCCTCGAGAAATTAACCTTTTTTATTTATCAGAAGGAATAAGAGAGCGTATTGTCTTTGAAAACAATGTATTTAAAGTTAATGATACTGATATTGAATTTAGTGAAGAGGAGTTGGAGTATGAGTTGAAGTTACACCCAGATAGATTTAGTCCTAATGTGATTATGCGTCCATTATATCAAGAGGTAATTTTACCAAATCTATGTTATATTGGTGGAGGTGGAGAGTTAGCCTATTGGTTTGAATTAAAAAAATACTTTGAAGCTGTGAATGTACCGTTTCCAATTTTATTATTGCGAAATTCAGTGTTATTGCAATCTGCAAAACAAGCGCAGAAGTTAGAAAAATTGAATATTTCAACAGAAGAATTGTTTTTAAAGCAACAAGAGTTAATCAATAAAAAGATTAAAGAAATCTCTATATTAAAAATTGATTTTTCACCACAAAAAGAATTGCTTAAAAAGCAATTTGCTGATTTAGAAAAAATTGCTTCACAAACTGACAAATCATTCATTGGCGCAGTAAAAGCACAAACCAAGAAGCAGTTAAATGGATTGGATAATCTTGAGAAACGCTTATTGAAGGCTGAAAAAAGGAAGCATCAAGATTTGACGGAACGTATCAAAATACTTCAGGATGAATTATTTCCAAACCAAAGTCTTGAAGAACGTCAACGTAATTTTTCTGAGTACTATTTGGAATATGGAGATGCTTTAATTCCTAAGCTACTAGAAAATTTAGACCCTTTAAAAGGAGAGTTTTCAATTCTAGAATTATAAACTCTATGGTAAAGCCTAGAGGATTACATCCTAAAAATAAGCATCAAAAAAAGTATGATTTTTCTATGCTTTGTGTTGCCAATCCCTCTTTAAAGGAATTTGTGTTTGTAAATGAGTATAAGACTGAGACCATAGATTTCGCAAACCCAAAGGCTGTTAAAGAACTAAACAGAGCTTTGTTATTTACCCATTATAATTTGAGTTACTGGGAATTTCCTGACTCGAATTTATGTCCGCCCATTCCTGGGCGTGTTGATTATATTCATTATGTGGCTGATTTATTGAAAGAATCATCTATTGCAAGTATAAAAGCCTTAGATATTGGAACTGGGGCGAGTTGTATTTATCCAATACTAGGAAATGCTGAATATGGATGGCGGTTTGTAGCTACCGATATTGATAAAATATCTTTAAAATATGCAAAAGAAATTTTAGTCCAAAATAAATTAGACACCAAAATTGAATTACGTTTTCAAAAAGATAAAACTCAAATTTTTAAAGGTGTTTTAGAGCATGATGATCAATTTTCTGTAACGATATGCAATCCGCCATTCTATAATTCCTTAGCGGAAGCAAAGCAAGAAAACACCAGAAAAAATAAGGGGCTAAACAAAAATGCTACACAAAGAAATTTTGCAGGTATCGAGAACGAATTATCTTATAAAGGTGGCGAAAAAGCATTTTTACATACGTATTTGTATGAAAGCTCTCAATTTAAAAAACAAAGTTTTTGGTATACCACATTGGTTTCTAAAAAAGACAATGTGCAGCCTATGTATACTTCTTTAGAGAAGTTAGGTGCAACTACTATCAAAACAATACCCATGCATCAAGGGAATAAAATAACCCGCATTGTTGCTTGGACGTTTTTGGATGAGAAAGAACAAGAAGAATGGAATACATAAAAAAATACTATTGTGGTATAAATTAGAAATATGTTTTCTATATAGAGCAACGTGTTTTCAAGGGTCATATTGATGATCAAGCTATTATAGATCGTAAGTTTTGATTGCTTTGCAGCTGAATTTATAATTTAATATTCCTCATACTCCCAAGATGTAAAATTGGTAAATTCTAGATCTCGATTCAATAAAGTTTGTGTTTCTTCTGCGCCGATGGGGTACCCATATTTATTATAGGTATAGCTTGTTTTAGAACTATATTGTACATAAGAATCATCTGATGTTTGGGGTATACTTGTAGATGAAACTTCATTATTTTGGAAATAATTGAATGTTGCACCGACGTAAAAAGAATTTTTATAAGCAATGTTATTTAAATAAATCATTGATATATTTTCATTTATACCAGTTGATTTTTTTACCAGTTGTACAGGATTTTTATAGTCATCAAAAGAATAGGTTTTTTCAATTGTTAAAAGGTCATTAGAGTCATAATCTTGTTCAGAAATTATTTTTTGCAAATTCCCATTTGCATCATAGTATAATGTTTCCCTGTCTTTTTGGTCTACAAATTCTTGTCCTGTCTCATTTATGAAAATAGTACTCGTTCTAATTGCCAATCGAATTTGTTCTTTATTATTATAAGTGATATTAGTTATGTTTCTTTTTTTTGAATAATCACCTGTAAAACTTTCAAGATTTGAGGCTATTTTACCCGTATTATAGGAAACCATAGTACTGTCATACTTTCCAGATGCTACAAGCAAATTATTATTTTTTATTTTATAAACTTTATCATCACTATTATAGTAATATACGTAATCTCCAACTTGAATCAATCTACCTTTATCATCATATTTAAAGTCAATAGTCGAGCCAAGAATATTTGATTGAATATTGACCAATCTGTTCTCATTATCATAATGAAATTCATTTTTAAAAACGAAATCCGGATTTACACTAGTGTAAGAAGTATATAACTTTAGTCTAAGTTTTGAGGCATCGGTAAAATTTGGTGTATCATCATTAGTACTGCAACTCGTAAATATGATGAGCACCAAGATTAGAATGAAGGTTGTAACGTTATTTTTATGTCTTGAATAGCTCATAGTTGAAAATTATGATTAGTCTCAAGCTAAGTTACGAATAAATGAAAATGCAGGTTGAAATAATAACGTCGATTACATAAAACCAGATAGCTCTACGGCTTTTGTTTCTAAAAAAGGGAACGTAGGGAGTATGTATGTGTCTTTAGAAAAACTAGGTGCAACAACAATCAAAACTATACCAATGCAACTGAGCAATAAAATTACGCGTGTTGTTGCTTGGACATTTCTTAGCGAAAAGGAGCAACAAGAATGGGATTCTAAATTGTACTATTAATACCCATAATATTTTTCATCTTTAGAATTACTTTAGAAAGTATTGCTATTTTTGCATTCATAAAAGGGTCATATCCCTACTTAGGTTACGTATTATTTAAAATCTAAAAATCTTGAGCGTGAAAAATGCACTATTACTATTAGTTGTTCTTATAATTTCTACAGTTACTTTTGCACAAGAAAAAGAAGCTGAATATCAAAGCGCTGATGAATTTAAACAAGACGCTCAAAGCAGTATACGAAATAAGAATTTAGATGATTTCAAGGTGTATCCCAATCCGACACGAAATAGTTTAACTGTTAATATAGGTAATCTTAATGGTGGTATCTCCTTTCAAATTAATGATGTATTAGGTAAATTAGTTTATAGTCGAAAAATTGTATCATACGATTTACAGAAAGATAGTTTTAAGCTCGATATGTCTTCTTTTATAGAAGGGGTCTATATGTTTTCAATAAAGACGAAAACATTCTCAAAAACAATAAAAGTGGTTAAATTATAGTAGCCCACAAATTTCTAAAGCCCTTTGATACGCTTTGAACCTAAAATTTGTATCAAAATTGTGTAAATCTTGAGGGTTTATCCAATGCAACTCACCAAATTCATCATCTTGAGGAATCAACTGCATATGTTCATTGTATAGTATTTTAATGACAGATAATTGCTGCCCTTTATAAATGAAATACGGATCTTCGGGAGGGTAGAGGTAGTGTACTTTTTCTGAATGTACTTGTAAAATATCAGTATCTAAAACAGAAATACCTAATTCTTCGTTGAGTTCTCGTTTAATTCCTGTTAATACATCTTCATGTGGTTCTAAACCCCCTTGAGGAAATTTAAAGCCTCCATCGCGAGGTGAAGAGCCAATTAAAACATGATTTTTGTTATTGACAATGACCGCCATGACAGCTATGCGAAAACTTTTTTTTGTCATAGCTCAAATTTAAAACAAAACTAGAACATAGCTATAGCTCTACGTATTAAAAGAGTAAATGCTTTTTTCATTCCAGAAATAGTAGCATCTATATTTTCATCTTCTACGATGTTTATTTTATGAATTGTAGTATACTGATTGATGATTTCTATCACGTCTTCTATCAACTCATAAGTTGCCATTTTAAACTTTTCTTCATCAGGAAGATGGTGTTTTTGAGGATAAATAATGAATAAAAAATGTGCGTTACTTGGCATTAATTTAAAGCACTGTACTAAGTTATCTAAGTAAGTAAGGTTTGAAAAGCGCTTGCATAAGTCTATAAATACAGTAATTTTTCCGTTCTCTATATTAGAAAATTCTGAAACTTTTAATAATAAATCTAAGCGATCATTATAAGTTCCTTTTCCGTTAATGGTTAATGAATTAACTGTATTTATATTGTCTACACCTAAACGTGTTGTGAGGTAATTAGAAATTGTGAAATCGATGTTTGAAGAGGCACTTTGTAATTTTTGTTTTACTTCCTTTAGTAGTGTATCCATAATAATTATATAAATAATTAACAATAAAAATTGCGTGCATAAGCACTAATTAATAGGGGGACTACGTATTTTTTAGGGAAGAATTATCATAAGGTATGAGCCTTTTTTACGATAATTGAAAAACGATAATAACAATACAATAACTATCGTTGTTACAAATATAGGCGTTTTTTTGAAATATTCAAATTAAATTTTGCTGCCAATAAAAGGAATATCTTTTCGATGTAAAAACAATGTGATTGAGCTTAAAATAAATATGAAAATTGCCATAAAGAATAGTGTACCACCGTCTCCATTTACTTCAATACCAATTTTAGTAAGGTGAGTTAAGATAGCACCAGCAATGATTCCCAGTGTTAAAGTGGCGCCTAACCAAATAGTTCTCGGAATTAAAATTAGAATTGCTGCGATGAGTTCGGCAATACCAGAGCCAATTCTACCAGCATCTCCCAATCCTGCTTTTTCGAAAATGTAGACACTGTCTTCATGTGCAGTAAACTTATAAAAAAGGGTTTGAATTAAAAGCACCGCAATAATGATTCTAATAACAAGAGGGAGATATTTTTTCATGATAGATTTAATTATACGTTTGTGATTTTGACGCTCAATTTTGAAAAAATTACAAAAAGCAAAATTTTAATTCTTTATACCAGGTTGGATAATTTTAAAATTTTCCTTTGCTTTTGCTTCATCAACTAGTTGCTTCACATCAGCTAATAATTTTTTCGCATCATAAATAATTCCATCTTTTATAGTGTATTTAACTCCACCAACACGAACTACTTCATTATCTTCTGTCAATTTAATAGCGCCGGTGCCGTATAGTACTTTTAAATTTTTCAATGGATTCTCTTCTACAATCACAAAATCGGCTAATTTGCCAATACTAACTGAACCAATTTTATCATCCATTTTTAAGGCTTCTGCTCCGTTTAATGTAGCCGCTCTAATCACTTCTAAAGGATGAAATCCTGCTTCTCTTAATAATTCTAGCTCACGTATATAGGCGAAGCCATACAATTGAAAAATAAAACCAGAATCAGATCCTGTCGTAACTCTACCACCTCTATTTTTATATTCGTTTATAAAAGTCATCCATAATTGATAATTTTTCTTCCAAGCAATTTCTTGTTCTGTGCCCCAATAGTGCCAGTAAGAACCATGTGATATTTTACTAGGCTGATAGAATCTCCATAAAGATGGTAGTGTATAATCTTCATGCCATTCGGCTCTACGTGCTCTTTGCAGATCTCTACTGGCTTCATAAATATTAAAAGTAGGGTCTATGGTAAAATCTAATTCAAGTAATTCATTCATTACGTTATTCCAATGCTCAGAGTATGGCTTTGCGGCTTGTTGCCATAGTTTGCCTGCTTCTTCAAAACGATGTTGTTCATTATTATAATTATAATCTAGAGGATATTGTTGTATTGTTTTGTCTTCAAAAAGTGCCTCAGGTAATCCATACCAATGTTCCATAGACGTTAATCCGGCTCTAGCCGAATGCAATACGTTCCAACGTGCAACACTCATTTGTGCATGGTGACAAGCAGAGCCTAAGCCCATTTTTTTATTTTCATCTAATGCGGCTGACATAATTTCTGGTTCAGCACCAAAAAATTTAATACCGTCAGCGCCTCGTTTTGCGTTTGCTCGAACCCATTCTCTAGCCATTTCTGGAGTACTTATTGGAGCATCTTTAAGTGGATTAAAACTTTCGCTAGTTTGCCCGAAACTTGTGTAGGAGAAAATTCTAGGAGCAACAATTTTATTTTGAGCGCTTAATTTTTTAAGATTCAATGTGTAATCGATACCACGACCACTAGGTTCTCTTACTGTTGTTATACCATGTGCCATCCATAGTTTAAAAACATATTCAGCATTAGCACCTTGAGATTTACCACCAATATGACCATGCATATCTATAAAACCAGGTAGTAAATACATTCCGTTTGCATCTAATTCTTTTCCACCTGCTTTTAATTTAGGTCTACGTTCTTCATTTATTTTAACGCCAGGGTATCCAACGACTTGAATTTTGACAATTTTATTTTGCTCAACAACAATATCTACGGGGCTTATTGGCGGAGCTCCATTACCATTAATAAGTGTAACTCCTCTTATAATTAATTGATTAAAAGGGCCTTCACCGTTATATGTGTCTTTTTGTTGACCAAAAGTGAAAGAAACAATAAATAATAACAATAAAGAGAGTAGGGTAGGTTTGTTTGATTTCATAATATATTGAACTAGTAATTTTATTTTTTTTGAGTGACCATAGGGCCTAGTTTTTCGCCACCTAATAAATGCATATGCAAATGAAAAACGGATTGCCCAGCGTTTTCATTAATATTCATAGAGAGACGGTAGCCTGTTTCTGCAATTCCTTTTTCTTTTGCTAATTTTTTAGCTACTAAAAATAATTTACCAAGAAGTGCTATATCTTTTTCGGTAATATCATTAATTGTTTGAATTTCTTTTTTAGGAACAATTAGTAAATGAACTGGAGCTTGCAGTCGAAGAGGTACGAATGCAATAATATCTTCATCTTCATAGACAATAGTAGCCGGTAATTTTCTATCAATTATTTTGGTAAAAACGGAACCAGCCTTAATTTTTTTTGCTTTATTTTCTTGATAGGTTTTACTTTGACTCCACGAAAATGAAATACCACAAAGAAACGTAATTCCAAGGATGAGTATCTTTCTCATTGGGTTAAATTTTATCAAATGTTTCTTTGGTTAATTCATGTTTCACTTCACCAGTATGTTTGATATTTGAGGGTTCAAATAGTAGCACCCAAACTTCTTCTTTTGCAATTGGTTTATGTTCTACACCTTTAGGGATCACTAGCATATCACCTTCATTAAGTGTGCTGATTTTATCTCTAAATTCAATTTGTAACGTGCCTTTTATTATATAAAAAAGTTCATCTTCATCTTTATGATCATGCCATACAAATTCACCTTGAAGTTTTGATATTTTCACATCCTGACCATTAAGTTGTCCGATTATTTTTGGCGACCAATGCTCATTAAATAAGTTGAATTTTTCTTTTATATTTACAACTTCCATATTTTTTGAAGTAAAATTAAGTATTAAAGATACTATTTTGATTTTATCTAAAGACTGTCAATGACTTTTATGATATCTTTTGTTTCCTCTTCTAATAACAACCATTGGTGAGGGTTGTGTATTTTACCAAACTTTTCTTGCCATTTTTTATAAGTATCAAACTCATCGTATTCACGTTGGCTTAAAAATTCTATTGTTTTTCCACCAATCGAGACATTATAATCTTGTACGCCACAAACAGTACAGATGCGAGATTCTATTTTACTTGCAGCAATTAAAACAAATAATAGGATAAAAAAGAAGGCAATAATACGCTTTTGGTTACGATTCATTCTGTACTTTTATTAGCATTCCTGTTCTTTACATGCTGTTTTATTGGTATCAACTTCTAATGTAATATGTTGTATACTCTCATGTTGTAATTCATGTTTTAGTTTACTTTTTATGTTCATTAGTTCATCTAATGAATAATTGTTGTCTAAAACAATATGCGCCGATAAGGCATTTGTTGTACTGCTAATTGCCCAAATATGTATATGATGAACACTCTTAATACCTTTAAAATTATTCATCAAATCTTTTATTTTTTCTAAGTCAATTCCTTTAGGGATTCCATCTAAGGTAAGTTTAAGGCTTTCTTTAAATAAGCCCCAAGTTGTAATAAGAATTACAATTGCGATGACTATACTAACAATTATGTCTATAATATTCCAATTGGTATAGTAGATGAAAATACCGGATATAACAACACCAACTGAAACTAGAGCATCTACTAATAGATGTAAAAAGGCGCCTCTAACATTGATATCATCTTTTTGCCCTTTATAAAACAAAAATGCAGATACAGTATTGATAACAACGCCAATTAATGCAGTTATAATAATTACTTTTCCGCCCACTTCTGGTGGAGCTTCAAAACGCTCGATGGCTTCTTTAAAAATATTAAATACTACAGCTAATAGTAATACCGAGTTGATAAAAGAGGCGAGTATTGATGCTTTTTTATAGCCGTAAGTATAGGTTAATGTTGCCGCTTTTTGAGCCAACTTCATTCCTATTAAAGAAATGATTAAACTGGCAACATCACTTAAATTATGCGTAGCATCGGAGATAAGTGATAGTGAATTATTAAGATAGCCAACAACAAATTCAATAATGGTGAACGATAAATTTAACAAGATGCCAATGTAGAAGGCATTGTTAATGTTTTTTAAAGTACTCGGACCATGATTATGGCCTTCGTGGGTATTGCTCATGTTGTTAATTTATCAGTTTTAAATTTACATTTTTTATTTTGCAATTTAAAAAACTCACTAGAAGAAAGAAATTAAGCATAAAAAAAGCCTATCGATTTCGATAGGCTTTTGTCTTGTAATGTTAAATAGTATATAATTATAGTACTTTTACATTTACTGCGTTCAATCCTTTTTTACCTTCCTGTAAATCGAACTCTACTTCGTCACCTTCTCTTACTTCGTCGATTAATCCAGAAATGTGTACAAAATGATCCTTGTTGTTTCCTTCTTCAGTTATGAATCCAAATCCTTTAGAATCATTAAAAAATTTTACTGTGCCTTTACTCATTTTAAAAAAATTATAATATTATTAAGCTGCAAATATACTACTTATATTTAATATTACAGTTTTTTGCAATTTTATTTTAATATTAACAAAACATTACTAAATTTGAGCATAGTTATGATAGTTCGGATATGTAAAAAATAATTTTTACTTTTTTCGAAGAATTTGTTAACTATTATCAGTAGTTTCTGCCCCAAAATAAAACCAAAAATAAAAGAATGGATTTCACCAACCCTCTGGTATATGGAGTTCCCTGTTTTTTAGCACTCATATTGCTAGAACTGACATATAGCAAATCACACGATGATAAACACAAGGACCTTTATAATTATAAAGATTTAAAAGCGAGTCTTTTTATGGGTGTTGGTTCGGCAATATTGGCACCTTTAATTAAAACGATATCGGCAATTGTAATTTTCACTTTAGTATATGAGTTATTTAACCCTTTGGTAGAAGGTGTTCGCACTAATATTATGGGATGGGAATCTTTTGGTTATGCATGGTATGTATGGATAATTTGTCAAGTACTAGATGATTTTACATATTATTGGTTTCATAGACAAAATCATATGGTTCGTTTTTTATGGGCAGCCCATATAGTGCATCATTCTTCAGATAATTTCAACTTAGGTACTGCTGTTCGTAACGGATGGTTTACAATTTTGTATAAACCATTTTTTTATATGTGGATACCTGCTATTGGCTTTCCGCCAGAAATGCTAGTTGTATGTTTAGGAATTGAAGCATTATGGCAATTTCAACTGCATTCAGTGTATATTCCAAAAATGGGAATTATAGAAAAGATATTTAATACGCATACGATGCATCAAGTACATCATGCAAAGAATATTGAGTATATGGATAAAAATCATGGTGGATTTTTAAATATGTTTGATAAGCTTTTTGGTACTTTTAAAGAATTAGATGAAAAAATTGAAGTAGAGTATGGTGTTACACATGCACCAGATTCCTATAACCCTTGGGTAATTTTAACACACGAATATAAAGACATTTGGAATGATACTAAAAAATCAAAAAATTGGTATCATAAGTTTATGTATGCATTCGGGGAGCCAGGCTGGAGCCATGATGGGAGCACAGTTACTGTAAAACAGATGCAGAAAGATTTAGCGGCAGAAAAACTGGCTAAAAAAAATGCTTATGCTGTTGCTGTAGAATCTTAAGTGTTATGGTTTAATCTTGTAATGCAAATACTTTTTGTAAAAGTGCTGTGCTTCTTGAAGAAACTTTAGTTCTAATTTCTTTTTCTTCAACAGCTATCATTGTATACACACCTTTCAATGCTTGTTGCGTTGTATAATCTGTTAAATCGGGATTTACTTTATTGACAAACGGTATCGTATTGTATTTTGTAATCAAATTACTCCAAACTTTATCAGCGCCTACTTTTGTAAATGATTTTTTAATTACTGGATTGAATTTCGCATATAACGCGGTCGCTGTTCCAGTTTTTAAAAATTCTGTAGCAGCATTATCAGTTCCTAATAAAATATTCTTTGCATCCGTAAAGGTTATATTTTTTACAGCAGCCACAAATATGGGTGTTGCTTCTTTTACAGCATCTTCAGCAGCTCTATTTAATACTTTTAGACCCTCATCGGCTAAACTACTTAATCCAATATTTCGCAACGCTTTATCTACTTTTTGTAACTCGCTCGGCAATGCTATTTTAACCAATTCATTTTTAAAAAAGCCGTCTTCTAAGGTTAATTTAGTGACTTGCTTATCAATTCCTTTATCTAAAGCTTCACGTAAGCCTGAGGCTATATCAGCATTGCTTAATGCCTTTTGTGGAATTTGATTTGCTACTTGTTGTAGCTCTGCGCAAGAGCTTATAAGTGATAGTAAGACAACTAATAAAAGACTGTTGGTTTTCATAAAATTATTTTGAAGCAAAAATAGTTTTTATTTCGTGAAATAAAAATACAGTAAAAATAGAATAGTATACACAGAAAGGTAAAAACGATAAAAATTACGCTGTTTTACGTACTCTGAATTGTAAGGATATATATTTCCAAATAATCCTTTCAATTCTTTAATAAATAATGGTTTTATATTAATAATCCAACTATCAGTTTGATATACGATTTTTCTAAACTTACTACGATAGTAGGATAGGGGTATGCCCCAAACAACAAATAAAATCAACCAAATATGTTCTTTAATCCACTGCATGTTATTTTTTTGGAAACCAAGGAAAGAATGCATTCGTTTTTTCGATGTATTCTTTATATTTTGGTTTGGAGTTTTTTAATGTTTTTTCTAACATAGCCACACCAGAAATCTTGACAATCAACCAAGTCATTAAAATTGAACCTAGTATTGGAAGATAGCTGCCCACTGCTATCGAAAATAGTCCAAATGCCCACCAAACGGCAGCATCGCCGAAATAATTAGGATGTCTAGTGTATTTCCAGAAACCTGATTGCAGTAGCTTTCCTTTATTTGCTGAATTACCTTTGAAACGTGCTAATTGATAATCACCACCAGCTTCAAATAGAAAGCCAATAACCCATATAATTAGAGCTATATAATCTATATAGTTTAGTGGAGTATTTGGCATATAATACATGGCAGCCAATAAAGGCGCAGATACGAGCCAACTCAATAATCCTTGTAAAAGAAATACTTGAAAAAAGCTAAACCACCAATAACGATGAGCACCGTAATCTTTACGGAATTGTTGATAGCGATAGTCTTCATCTTTCCCCCAATTACGCCATCCTAAATAGATGGAGAGGCGTAGTCCCCAAATAATTACCAATCCAACTACAAGCTCTTTTCTATTAAAATGTGCTTCGGTATTTAAATAATAACTAATTGCAGCTAATACAAAACCAATGCCCCAAAAAGAGTCCACGATGCTAACGTTTTTTAAAAATACACTTATAACCCATAATAGTGTCATCATAACCATTATGGCTATAAAACCTTGAATATAAATTTCTAAAAAACTCATAGGTGCAATTTAGTAAATGTTTCAAACAAAAAAAACCGTGTTACAATAGTGTAACACGGTTTTTAAACTTAAACTCTAAATTTTGGTAATAACTTATCATTTATTACCGTCGGCAACATTAGCTTGTCGCAATATTGCTTCTTTATTGCTCAATGTAAAAACAAATTTATCATCAAGTAATATCTTCACTAATTCTTTATTATCGTTAACCCAATAATAGGCAGGTTTCATACCTTTACCTTGGTGTACAAATTTATGTAATTCTTGTTCTTCACCATCAACACTTACTTTTTCTTTACTTAAGTAATTAATAGTTTGTTTCTTTTTTACATATAATTTAGTCTCATCTAATGAATTGAATTTAAAAGTACCTTCTCTATCAAACTTTAGATTAGTAACAATTGCCAATACGTTAAATGAAGGTATTGTTGTAGCCGGAACTCGAATGCTAGATTCGTGTTTAGCTTTAATAAATTCCTTTACCTCTGGATCTGGGCTCATTTTATTTTTATAATCACCTCTAAAATGCCAAAAAACACCATTTCTAGTAGTTTTTACACGATTGCCAGTGAAATTTACTGTATTCATGTTAGAATCTATAGTACCATCAAACTCTAGTTTTGAAGCTTCAATCATTTTATCGCTATCGCAAGTAGTTGTTAGAGTAAAATCTAATTTTTCTGCATCAAAATTTGCTTTAACTGTAGTTTTTAAAATAGAATTTCCATTTTTATCTACGCTCTTCTCAAGGCTTATATATCCTTGATTATCAGCTGCTTTATACCAATAAGTTTTAGATTTTTTTTCGCCAGTAAATGACAAAGCAATAAAACAACATGCAATTAATACTAAGGGGAATCTTCTCTTCATAAAATTTGTTTTTTAAAATTATTTATTTAACTTTTTCTAAGGTTTGGAAAATAAACAGTAGACAAAGATATATTATATTCATCATATATATAACAATTTAGATGTGAAAAATCCTACCATAATAAGTGTAAAAGTATATAAAGGGAACTTAATTAGCGCTTTTCTTCTTTTTTCTTTCTTCTCTTCGTAACCTTCTTTTTTCTTTTCTTTCAGCCCTTTTTTGAGCTTTTTCTAGTGTAGTTTTATTGCTTTTAAAAATACTTTCAAAAAATTGTTCTAGCCCAGTATCTTCAATATAATCTTCACAAATAAAAGCATCAGTCATCTCATTGGATAATGGGGCGAAATTTGTAAAATAGGTTTTTCGTAACCAATTACTTCTTTGAACTGATTGTAATGTTTTTGCAACTAAGGGTAACGCCAATTTACTACCAGCTCCATTAGAACCTGTATTAAATTTTATAATAGGTGATGCGGCGCCCACTCTAGTTACCATCACTAATTTAGGATTGTATGCCGCAAACCAAGCATCGGCATAATCTTGCGAAGTACCCGTTTTTCCCGCCAAGGGTAACTTTATACCATAAGTACTATTTAATGATGCGCCAGTACCCTCTAAAATTGCTTTTTGTAGCATGGTATTCATTAGAGTGGCTGACTCTCGACTTAACACTTGTTTCTTGCTTTTTAGCATTTTATTACTATATATTACAGTGCCATCGGTAGTTTTTATAGAAATGATGCTTTGAGGTTTTATTTTATATCCACTATTAGCAAATGAAGCATATGCAATTGCCAATTCATAAATGCTGGCATTAGAAGTACCAAGGGCTAATGAAGGTTTATTTACCAATTTTTGTGAAAAACCCATGTTATTCCACATATTATCTAAGTTTTTGAAAGGTGTTTTTAAAAATAAGTTTACAGTTGGTATGTTTAATGATTTAGCTAAAGATGCGGCTACTGTATATTTTCCACCAGTAGTATTGTCATAATTTCGAGGCTGCCAATTGTCAAAATCTGTTAAAATTAATGGATCATTATCTAAATATTCACAAGGCTCAATGCCTCCTTCTATTGCCGCTGCATATAAAATAGGTTTAAATGTTGAGGCTATTTGACGTTGCGCAAATATTTGATCGTATGGTTGGGTGTGATGGTCGATACCGCCAACCCAAGTTTTTATAGCGCCAGTATTAGGATCTAAAGCTAAAAAACCAGCATGTAATAATGTTAATGTTTGTCTTAAACTATCACTTACCGAAATAGAATCGGTGTAGAACCCATTCCAAGAAAATAGTTCTCTGTTTTTTAGAGCATTCGCTTTTTTAGTTAATTTCAAACGACTTAATTCTTTTGTGAGTAGTTTATTTAATGTTTTTCTACTTTCACCACTGTTGTACTGATTTCTTAGCCTTTTTTGCATCACACTTAAATGACTTTTAAAAGCTCGTAATGTATAATTTTGTAAGGTGTAATTGAGCGTTGTTTTAATAACCAAGCCACTTTTTTCAATGGAATACTCAGTGCCAGTTTTTTTATTAATGCTCTCTAAAATATCTTTTACTTCATCTTTTACTTGTACTAAAAAGTAATTTGCTGGACCTTCCGATTCTAAATTGGCATAATCTAACTTTAAGGGAAGTTGTACCAATGAATCCTTTACGGAAGAAGTCAAATACTTATATTTTTCCATTTGAGTTAAGACTACATTCCTTCTTTTTATAGCGTGATCTGAGTATAATCTAGGGTTGTAATATGTGTTAGCTTTCAACATACCAATTAAAATGGCACTTTCTTCTGGTTTTAATTTTTCTATAGGCTTATTGAAAAAGCGTCTTGAAGCCGCTTCTAAACCCAATACATTTTCTCCGAAAGGGACCGTATTTAAATACAGCGTTAATATTTCTTCTTTAGAGTAAATTTTCTCTAAACGTCTAGCTAAAAAGACTTCTTTGGTTTTATTAACAGGCATTGTTAATGGGCCGTGCCTTTCGCGACCATACATGTTTTTTGCTAATTGCTGATTAATAGTGCTACCACCACCTGAGTTTTTGTTGTTAAGTAATATGGTTTTGAATAAAACACGTATCAAACTTCTAGAATCAACACCTTTGTGTTCAAAATAGCGAGCATCTTCGGTAGCAACCAATGCATTTATGACATGTTTTGGTATTTTTTCATAGGTTGTATTGGTGCGATTCTCGGCATAAAATTTACCGATAATGTTTCCCTCTTCTGATAAAACTAAGGTGGCAGTTTCATTTTTAAATGCTTTTAAATCATCAGTTGTGTATACCGAACCAAACACACCATAATAAACCGAAGCAATAAATAAACCTATTAATATGAAGCTTATTAAAAAAGTGATGAATAGATATTTAGCTATTTTTTTAAGCATTTTTAGGGGAGTGTTTTTAAAATCTATAGATTTTAAAACGAACCAAAACGATTTATAGTATTAGAAATTACTTTTTACTCATTTATTATTGAAGCTATTTATGCATGGCAAAGCAAAAATCATTTTGTAAATTGCGCCTCTAAATTTTGATATAAATGTTTAATAAAAATATAAAATTAATAATTGCGGGTCTTATTTTTGTATGGGCCATTTTTCAGTTTGTGGAAGGTAATATAGGTAATGGAATTTCATTAATACTATTTGCTGGAATTTTTGTGTTCTTTTATTTTAAAAATGAGTTGTTGTTATTGGCTTTTTTAAAAATGCGTAAACAAGATTTTGCTGGTTCAACAAAATGGTTGTCTTATATTAAAAATCCGAGTACTGCTTTAATTCAGAAACAAGAGGGTTACTATAATTTTTTACAAGGTATTATGGTTTCGCAAACTAATTTAACACAAGCAGAAAAGTTTTTTAAAAAAGCAATAAAACTTGGTTTAGCAATGGATCATGACTTAGCGATGGCGAAATTACAATTAGCAGGTGTGGCAATGACGAAAAGAAGAAAACGTGAAGCAACGATGTTAATGGCCGAAGCTAAAAAGTTAGATAAACATGGTATGCTTAAAGAGCAAATTCAAATGATGAAACAACAAATGAAGAAGATTTAATGTAGTTAGATTATAAAACAAAAAAAGCGTAGTAAGAATTTTCTTACTACGCTTTTTTATTGAATTCAACTTTTTAACCTTCTAGTGCAGCTAAATATCTTTCGGCATCTAGAGCAGCCATACACCCTGTACCTGCTGCAGTAATAGCTTGTCTATATTCTTTATCTTGTACGTCGCCAGAAGCAAATACACCAGGTAAATTTGTTTTGGTAGATTTACCTTTAGTAATTAAATATCCCGTTTCATCCATGTCGAGAATATCTTTAAACAAATCGGTATTTGGTTTATGACCAATAGCAATAAACACACCTGTCACTGCTATTTCATGTTTTTCGTTTGTTTGATTGTTTATTACACGAGCACCTTCCACAACAGTGTCCCCTAAAATTTCATCTAATTCGGTATTGTACAACACTTCTAAGTTGGGAGTAGCGTCTACACGATGCTGCATTGCTTTAGAAGCACGCATTTCGTCACGACGTACCAATAAAGTTACTTTTGTACATAATTTGGATAAAAAAGTAGCTTCTTCGGCTGCAGTATCACCACCACCAACAACAATAACATCTTGATTTTTATAAAAGAAACCATCGCAAGTAGCACATGCAGAAACACCACCACCTTTTAAACGTTCTTCACTTTCTAAACCTAGATATTTAGCAGTTGCCCCCGTAGAAATAATAACAGTTTCGGCTTCTATTTCTTTAGATCCATCTACAATTACTTTATGAATTCCACCAACAGTATCATTCAACTCAACTTTTGTTACTAAACCAAAGCGAACATCGGTATCGAAACGTAGTGCTTGTTTCTTAAAATCTTCGGTCATAGCTGTACCGTCAACTCCATCAGGATATCCTAAATAATTATCAACTTCGGTTGTAGTAGTTAATTGACCACCTGGCTCCATACCGGTATACATAACTGGTTTTAAATCTGCTCTAGCAGCATAAACAGCGGCACTGTAACCTGCAGGGCCAGAACCTATAATCAAACATTTTATTTTCTCTATTGTATCAGACATTTTCTTTAATATTTTGATGACAAATTTATAGTTTTTTACAGTTAAAAATAACCTATGTTATAACTTTTTATAATTCTTGTGTTGCTAAAGCTATTTCTTTATTTTTGTATTCAATTCTTAAGCATACGCTTAGTCGTAAAAGCATGATTTGTTTACAAATTATTATTTAGGGCATAATAATTGTAAGCATGTAGATGTTAAAAAATAACATAAATTTGTAAAAAATTAAAACGTATGAAATTTTCAAGAAACAAATACAGAAATCAAAATAGTAAACATTCTTTTATGAATAAAAAGATGTTAATTATTGTAATTGCACTCTTTGGGGTTGCATTTAGTATGAACGCCCAAGAGATATCACCCAATGCTATCGGATTGCGTTTTGGTGATAACGATGGCTTCGGCGCCGAAATTTCTTATCAGCGTGCATTAAAATCTAATACACGTTTAGAAATAGATTTAGGTTTTAGAGATAATAAGGCTTTTGATATATGGAAGTTAACTGGGATACATCAATGGGTTTGGAATATAGACGGTGGCTTTAACTGGTATGCTGGTTTTGGTGCTGGTGTTGGAAATGTTAATGTTAAAGGTTTTGATGATGATGATGGTTTATTTGTAAATGCTACAGGTAATATTGGCGTTGAGTATAACTTTGATATTCCGTTACTAATTTCTTTAGATTTTAGACCTGAGATAGGTCTAGTAAATGATTTTGGGAATAATGATTTCGATTTAGATATTGCACTTGGTTTGCGATATCAGTTTTAATGAAAAAGATACTAAATAAAAAAACCAGCGACTTAGCTGGTTTTTTTATTTGAATACTTTTCTAGCTAATTTGAATAATGTCCGTACCTTTTTTCAAGGGCTATAGTACGATAGTCAAAGATTTCGTTAAGCTTACTTTTAATCATTATTGAGTTTGCAATAGCACCTAGAAAACCAAATGGAGGTTTGTAAGAAACAATATCAGTCATTAATACACCATTTTCAATTGACTCAATCATATGTTGATGGTGCCATATATTATAAGGACCAACACGTTGCTCATCTACAAAATATTCTTTGTCTTTTACCTGTGTGATTTCGGTTACCCACGTAGTTTTAATACCTAATAAAGGACTTACTTTATAGCTAATAATCATACCAGGATACATCTTTTTTGGTAATTCATCGCTTGTAATATCAAAGCCCATATAATCGGGTGTGATTTCTTTTAAATTAGCTGGCGATGATATAAAATCCCATAAATCATCAATAGTGGTATTTACTTTTTGTTGTTTTCTAAATTGGTATAATGGCATTTTATAGTTTTATAAACTTTCTATTTTTTTTAAAATTTTATCAGCTTCAGCATACTTTGAATCGCTTTCTTTTCGATTGCTAGTCGATAATTTATAAGCTTCTTCTAATAATTTTTTATACTTAGTGTTTAAAACTTCTTTCTCAGATTTTTTTTTAAATAAACCGAACATAATAAGTGTTTTTTAGTTAAAAGCGTATACGTAATAATTTAATGATGTAGCAATACAAAGCCAGATAAAATAGGGTAGTACAAATAAACTATTTAATTTAAGCTGTGACCTAAATCCAACTAAAAAATATAAAACAAGAATAGTTAATAAAGCTATATTTAGTAAGGCTAAGCTCACTTGATGTTGATTAAAAAAAGCGTAATTCCAACTTACATTTAATAGTACTTGTATTAAAAACAAGGTTTTCACTTTCGCGGAATTCTCTTTTGTATATAAAAACATCATATAAATAGAGAAGCAAATCATGATGGTTGTCCAAGCTGCACCAAAAACCCATCCTGGAGGTGTCCAAGGCGCTTTGTTTAATTGCATATACCAATCGGTCATTGGTCCTTTATTCATTAACCAACCTCCAAAACCTAACGCTCCAAAGTTGATACACATAAAAATTATAAATAAACCTGCTTTTTTCATATTAGAGCTTCACACTTACAATACCACAATCCATTTCGAAAATTTGTCCTGTTAAAGAACTTGCTTTGTCTGAAATTAAAAAGCTAGCCATTTCAGCTACTTCTTCAGGATTTAGAAATTTCTTAAGCGGATGACGCTCTTTAATATTTTCTATCATTTTTTCATTGCGTAATAACTTTGCGGCCAAATCGGTATCAGTTACAGTTGGTGCTATGGCATTTACACGAATAGTGGGTGATAATTCGGCAGCTAATGATTTTACCAAGCCTTCAACGCCCGATTTTGCAGTTGCAATACTGGCATGATATGGCATACCTAATTTTGCGGCAACCGTACTGAATAGTAAAACAGAAGGTTGTTGCCCGGACTTTAACTTTGGTAAATATTTTTGAATTGCTTTTACAGCACCAATGACATTAATCTCAAAATCTTCTCTAAAATCAGCTAAACTGAGTCTAGATATAGGTTTTAGATTGATACTTCCAGGGCAATAAATGAGTGAATCGAGAGTGTCTACCTCTGGTAACTCATCAATTAAAACATCACAAAAATAATGTGTTAGATTTTGATGTTTAGACTCTGGAGCGGAACGACTTATATTAATAATATAATGCGTTTCGAGTAGCGAGTTGAGAATAGCTTTTCCTATACCTTTACTACCACCAATAAGTACTATTGTTTTCATTAAATTTTATTTTAATCGCTTTTCTGCTCGTTGTTTAATGGCAGTTAAGCGTTTCATAACATCCATTATTTCAGGATCTTTCGTTTCTTTATAAATCTCATTTAAGGCTAAGATTAGCGCTTTTGATTTTCTTGAAACTATAATTCTTTCAGTTGTGCTTGTAATTGGCATTTTAGATTTTTCAAAATCTAACGCTTCTTGTAAAAGTTCGCTCATGATTAATTTTATGCATTGATATAGTTATGCAACTCGGCTATTCTAGAAGCTTTATTAAAAGCGCCTCCATAATAACTGGTAACGGTTGCCGAGGTATCGTCTTTAATACCTCTAGATGATACACATAAATGTTTAGCATCAATTATCACAGCAACGTCATCAGTGCCTAAAATAGATTTTAAATCTTCGGCAATTTGATTTGTTAATCGTTCTTGTACTTGTGGCCTTTTGGCATAGTACTGAACAATTCTATTCAATTTAGATAAGCCAATTACTTTACCAGATGAAATGTAAGCAACATGCGCTTTACCAATTATTGGAACAAAATGATGTTCGCAATTAGAATAAAAAGTAATATTTTTGTCAACCAACATTTGGTTGTATCTATACTTATTTTCAAATAACGCAATTTTTGGCTTATTTTTAGGGTCTAGACCCGAAAAAATTTCATCAATATACATTTTTGCTACTCTTTTTGGAGTGCCACTCAAAGAATCATCGGTTAAATCTAGTCCGATTACATCCATTATTTGAGAGAACAAAATAGCAATTTTTTCTTTTTTTTGAGTATTGTTAAGTATAAACGCATCCTCTTTCATAGGTGTTTCTAAACCAGAATACCAATGATCATCACCTATATCGTCTATTGATAGATCACTTAAGGCACTATTACTTGTTTCGGTTAATATGTCATGTTCTAATTTCATACGCTATCGTTTAGAAATTTTATTATGTGTTATTTGTTTTTGTCGTGTACATTTAAAACTTCCTTTTTCGAAAAGTCTTAACTGACTGTGTTTTGTTTTTCTGCCTTGTACTCTTTTTCTCCACAATTTGAAACTACTTAATTTTAATTCTCTTCTCATTAACTTGATAGTTTCTTGCTCACTTAAGTCGAATTGAAATTTGATTGCTTCAAACGGAGTACGATCCTCCCAAGCCATTTCGATTATTCTATCAATTTTTGCTAGAGTTAATTTCATTACATACTCATGGTTGGTGAATGAAAGTCAAAATCATACTTAATTTTCAAATCCATCATCTTTTTTAAGAATCCTTTATTCTCTTTTAGGAGTCTATTATTATGAAAATTTATGAATCTTCCTTGTGCATGAATACTAGAGCCGTTTGCTTTATAAATAACTAGCTGATAGTAAGGAATAGCCCATGTAAAATTCTGTAAGCCCTTATTAATGCGTATTAAAATTCCACCTGGTCTTAACTCGATGTTCGCATAGTTAACATCTGCAACTGTATTTAAATAATTGTTTAAATTGGGGCTAACCGCTTGTATTATCATTCTTTTAGAGCCAATACCCTTTAATTTAATTCTCTCTAACAATTTAAACGACTTACCAACTAAATCATTAATGAGTTCTATATTGTTCTTATTCGTATGTGTGGTTTCTAAAATCATTGTAAGACAAAGGTACAAAATGTTTAATATATTATAAAATACATTAAACAAAAAAATCTTAAAGTTTTGTTATATTTTTAAAAAGAAGAGTAATGGGTTGGAAATTACTCTTTTTATTTAAGCTGTTTTATCAACAAGTGCGTTGATCATCCCTTTAAAAACAAAAGCATGAAAGGGCAATACCATGTACCAATACAAACGCCCCCAAACTCCATGTGGTCTAAAAACTGCTCTTTGATAGAGCGTGTCTTTTACAATTTTAAATTCTAACCATGCTTCGCCTGGTAGTTTCATTTCAGCAAATAATAACAGGCGTTTTTGTTTTTTATCTGCTAAAAGCACACGCCAAAAATCAAGTGGATCACCTGCTTCCAAATAATCTTCATGTGTTCTGCCTCGCCTCAAGCCTACGCCGCCAAATAATTTATCAACGTAACCACGCATTCTCCATAATCCATTAAAGCTATACCAGCCGTTTTTTCCGCCAATTGACCATATTTTATTGATGGTATAATCTTCATCTGTCACTTTTTTAGAGCGTACATCTTCAAAACAACCATACTGTGGTAATTCGATATGTTCTGCTAATTGATCATTGAAAACACCACTACTTATAGCATCTTTCCAGCTAGAAACAACATACTGTTGTTTAATTCTTTGGAAAGCCAACTCTACTGCATCTTTGTATTTTATAGATTCTGTACTAATTAAGGCATTAATATTACTGGGCTTGCCTATAACTTCAATTTTCATACTATTCACCAAAGCACTCGCTAGATTGAAAGAAGTTGAGGTAACAAAATATAACCAATATGATGATAATTTTGGCGTTAAAATTGGTAACGTAAATATGTAGCGTTTTAACTGTCGTACCTCAGCGAATTGTAACAACATTTCTTTGTATGTAAGTATCTCGGGTCCTATAATGTCATACGATTTATTGTAGAGTTCTTTCATGCCAGCGGCCTTAGAGAGGTATGTCAATACATCTCTTATGCATATGGGTTGCGATTTAGTATTTAACCATTTTGGAGTTATCATTACTGGAAGTTTCTCAACGATATCTCTAATTATTTCAAAAGAAGCACTTCCGCTTCCTACAATGATTCCTGCTCTTAATGTAGTTAATGCATAAACATCTGAATGTAGGGTTTTTTCTACTTGAAAGCGAGATTTTAGATGTTTAGAGAGTGAGTCGTTATTCACTATTCCGCTAAGATAAATAACTTGTTTACAATTGGTTAAACTTATGAGTTTTTTAAAATTTAGCGCACATTTTTCTTCCATAGTCTCAAAATCACCGCTGCGTGTTGACATAGAATGAATTAAGTAATACGCAACATCTATTTCTTTTGGAAGTTTAAAGTCATCTACATTTAAAAAATCAACTTTTACAAAAGTTATAGAAGGATGATTTTCAATTTCATCAGGTATTCTATTCATATCACGAACACAACAAATCAGCTCGTGATTATCTTCTAATAATTGAAGTGCTAACCGCTTCGCTATGTATCCTGTTGTGCCAGTGATTAAAATTTTCATTGTTACGTTTGTTTAGGTTTTTGGTATCCAAAACGGAGTTTTAAAGCTGGAATAGCATATCCGTCAAGGCCATTTATAGTAGCTACCTTACCATCAGAAAGATTTATGAAACCATCTTTTTGCAATAGGTTGTTATTAAAATATAGATCTTGAACCTCACCAACCAATAAAATGGTATTATTTGATTTTATATGATATTCTTCTATGTATTTCATTGCCATTTGTAAAGGCGAGTCATTTACAAAAGGAGCATGAAATTCATTTTTATATTCCGATTTTAATGTAGTCATATCAAATTCTGATATTTCTGAATCATATTTAGCGGAAGTGTGATGCGCATCTGCAATAATACCTTCGTGGATATGATTAATAGTAAAAAAACCAGTCTCTTTTATGTTTTTATAGGTGTTTCTAGGTACTGTAGTTGGACGTAAGAAAAAACCAAATAGAGCAGGGTTGGAGCCCATATGTGTTACTGAACTAAAAACAGCAACATTGGCATTTTCGTTAGCTGATTTTGTTCCGATTAGGTTAGCCGATTTATATCCAGAGCAACTATTAATTAGATTAATTTTAAAAAGATGATCGAGCTTGTTAATGTCGTTCTTCGTATAATGTATCATTATATCTTTTTAAAATTATTGATTTTAATTTCGGATGCTTTTAAATCGAACATTAAGTTATACAGACCAAAAAATGTTCTGTTTATGTAAATAAAATGTGTAGAACCTCTACTTGCATTCATTTTACGTAGCTCTGTACTTTTGCTGTAACGTTCACCAAGCATAGCAATTTGAGCAAAGAATTCGGGATCAGAAAAATCGAAATTTTCCTGGTGAAATGGCTGCGTAAATAAACTCAGCAGTTCATGGAACATTTCTTTAAAGAAAGCCACTTCTTTTTTAGAATCATCTTTTCGTAAAATCTCTAGCTCATATAATTTTTCTTCATAAACTGCCGGATCATTAATTATTGATGGCTTTGCCAATTCGAAATAAGGGAAGTAAAAATCATCTGGTATTGCTTTCATGCAGCCAAAATCTAAGGCTATTAATTTTTCGTCTTTAGAAATGAGAAAATTACCTGGGTGCGGGTCAGCATGTACTTTTTTTAATACATGAATTTGATACATGTAGAAATCCCATAATGCTTGACCTAATTTATTTGCAATTTGCTGATTCGTGTTATGTTCTGTAAATTCAGATAGATGGATGCCTTCCATCCAATCCATAGTAATGATGCGTTCAGAAGATAATTCCTCATAGTATTGAGGGAATTTCAAATTTGGTATTTTATGACATGCTTCTACAACCTCTTTACTTTGTTTAATTTCTAGGAGATAGTTCGTTTCTTCGATTAGTTTATTTTCTACTTCTTTAAAGTATTTGTCAGAATCTTCTCCTTTTATGTTAAACATGCTCATAGCAATTGGTTTTACTAAAGCAAGATCAGATGCAATGCTGTCGGCAACTCCTGGATATTGTATTTTAACAGCCAACTCTTTACCATCTTTTTCTGCTATATGTACCTGGCCAATACTTGCCGCATTTACAGATGTTGAATTGAATTTATCAAAAATTTCAGTAGGTGATTTACCAAAGTATTTTTTGAATGTTTTTAGTACAAGGGCAGGTGATAGAGGTGGTACCGAAAACTGAGCTAGTGAAAATTTTTCAACATAAGCTCGCGGTAAAACACTCTTGTCCATACTCAGCATTTGCGCTACTTTTAATGCGCTTCCTTTTAATTTTTTAAGGCCGTCATAAATATCATCAGCATTGTTCTGGTTTAAGCGTTCTTTGGCTTCAGTTTCAGAATTTACAAGCTTATCGCCATAATATTTTATATAGTTTACTCCAATTTTAGCACCCGTTTGCACCAATTTAGTGGCTCGCTGTATTTTACCAGTAGGAATTTTATCTATGGTTTTCATATACTATAATTTGAAATGTTTTTTCTCTTTAAAAATAAATTTACCAAGGTCGAGCATGCTTTTAAGAGCTTTTGTGTCTATTAGATCGAAACTAGTATTGATAGATTTTTCAATGAATACGTCAGTTTTTTCAAAAGATTCAGAAGTGTCTTCAAGCCAAAATTTTAGAATGGTGAGTAACTGAATCCAAGCCGTTTTTTTTAGGGCTTTATTTTGGAAATTTTCAATTACTTCTTGATTAAAATCTATTCTGTCAATTTCTAGACTAGTTATATAAGATTCAAACTGATTTTTCAATTTTGACAATTTTTTTAGTGGTTTTAAACTTTTTTTATCGTTTTTAAGTGCTATTAATACGTATGCTCTGTTCGCTGTTAAGTTTTCAAAAAAAGTATAGTAAAAGCTTAGTACCTTATTTCGTGCATCAAAATTATTATAGCCTTCATCTTTAGTTAAAGCATTCATTGTATTTGTAAAAAAAAGTTCAAAAATTTCTTTTTCTAATGCTTTAAATGATGCATAGAATCCGTAAAATATATCTTCTTTAATATTATGTGACTTTGCAAACGCTTCAATGGCGTTAGGAATCTCTTTATTTTTAGCGACATCATCCATAAAAAATGAAATGAGATCGATTTTAGTTATTTTTTGTTTTGCCATTCTATAAAGATAAGACTTTGCAAAGATATGAATAAAGAAATATATTGTTTAATAATTTTAACAAAACTTTAAACAAAAATATAGATATATATTCAAGTGATGGATTACTTTTGCTCTAAACTTAAACACTTTATAAAAATGAAAAATCGAAATTTATTTACAGTAGTAATGTTATTCACTTTTTTAATCACATCAGCTTGTGTTGATAAAGCGAAGAATAACAATGAAAATGAAACAGAAAAAGTAACAACTGAAAATACTACGGAACCAGTAGTTGAAGAACAAACTCCTACAATTGTTGGAGTAGCTGTTGCTAATGAAAACTTTACAACATTAGTTGCGGCGGTAAAAGCAGCTGGTTTAGTAGAAACATTAAATAGTAAGGGACCTTTTACTGTATTTGCTCCTTTGAATTCTGCATTTGACAAGTTACCCGAAGGTACAGTAGCGGGACTTTTAAAGCCAGAAAGTAAAGATGCTTTAACTGCACTATTAACATATCATGTAGTAGCTGGAGAATTTAAAGCAGCAGATGTTTTAAAAGCAATAGAAGACAACAAAGGTAGTTTTACGATCTCTACGGTACAAGGCGGTACTCTTACAGCTACATTGGCTGATGGTGGCGTTGTATTAACTGATGAAAACGGAAATGCTTCTAAAGTAGTATTGACTGATGTTGCTGCTTCTAATGGTGTTATTCATGCTATCGATAGCGTAGTGATGCCTAAATAAAAATAACATGTTTGGTTAGTTGGTTGCTAACTTGCCGTTGTTGTAAATCTTAATTTACGCAACGGCTTTTTTTTGTTTTATACTATACGCTTAAACTATTTTATCTTTTTGATAGTATATAGTAGAGATACTGATTTTGAAGAAAGACTTTGTTGCTTATGCTAACAGGATTATTCAACCACCGTCCCATTAATAATATCCCATAGATTTTCTGGACTTTCGCTAAATGGTTCATTAAAAAGAAATACGATGAGCAGGATATAGGCTATAAATCCAAAAATAAGAAACACCTGAAACTTTGAAGTTCTTTGAATGTCGTGCCGGTCTTTAATTTCGCAAATTTCGCCGGGACAATATTGTACTTTGTCTTTATAGAATATGCCATAGAACTTGCAGCCCAGGCAAATACCAAAAGCGGTTTCCCAAAAGAGGAATATGAGGCATATCAAGCAAACTAAAGCGGTTATTGGTCCGTAAGAGTTAACAATGTTCGATAGTATAAATATGAGTGATGATAGTATGAATCCAATGACCCAAGCAAACTTCTTTTGTGGCGCCCCTACATATTCGGGCACTTGATTTCTTACTATTAAACGACCTATGATCAAGAGTGGTGAAAATTTTGGGTTAATGAAAACGCGTATGCTAATGTCGGTTAGAAAGATGGTCACAGCATATTTTAGCATGGTAAAATTACCAGTTAAAATTACCACTAGGATAGAAATTAACATGACTAAGAAGAGGATGCCCGCCGCAGCGCGTATTTCTCTTTCATTTAGTACAGGGATGTTGTAGCCTTCTACATGCTCTCCGAATTGAATGGTTTTATTTATTGTTTGCATTGTTCTATTTTTTTAATTAATACGTTATTTTATTTATAGCATTATTTTCCACATGAACATAAATGCTCCGAAAATACCAACAGCCATTACAAGTGTTAGCAAAAAGAGTAGTATGGACATGGTGTATTTACCTTTTGGGCCAGTATGCTTCTGTGTGTATAAATAGAGTTCCAAGATGCAAAGTGGTAATAGGTAACTCGCAAACGCCCAAACCAGATCAAATGGACCGTCTAGATTGTTGGTACTCCATAATGCTCCTTGATTAAAAATAATCCATGCCATAAATCCAACACGGAAAAACCAAACACCGTTAACTACTATGAATGCCCTAAGAGCCCAACGTCGATGGATAGTTATTTTTCCAGATACGGCGGAACGCCACGCTAAAACAGAAAAAAGGAGTATTAGCACAGCATTAAGCGTAATTCCTAATGATCCAACAAAAGTCATTACTGCACCACGAATCCACACTAAATAAAGCCCACCAATACTCATTAATAATGCTGTAATAATGAATAAACGTCCGTTCCAACGATGTAGCTTACTATAACGCGACCTGATCTGTGGTACTAGTTGAAGTGTGCCTCCAATAGTTATGATAGCTGCCATGAGTACATGCATACCAAATACTAAATTACCGACTAGGTCTCCTTTGACATGTCCTGCAATAGTAGATTTACTATACGTATCCATATCATCTTGAATGGCTGAACCACCATAATGAATGATGATATAATACACGAATAGCCATTGCCCTACAACTGCCACTAAAAACCAGATAATAGCGGAGGTGTTTAAGACCCTGTTTGCCTTCGCAGTTAAGTTTGTTACTGTCAAAGTCATCTTTTAGTTCGTGAATTCGATATTAGACGTGTTACCCTTGAATTTCACTTGAGAGCCTGAAGCTGCTTTACATTGAATAGATTGAAAAGACAATTCTAAATTCGCTTTGGTATCACTGCTAAATTCTAGGACAAGATTTTCTCCAGTCACCTCACCCAGCGTTTCAAAATAGGCTCCAGAACTTGCTTTTACTGCCTTAAGTTGATTGCTGGAAACAAACACTTTTATAATGGCTTGATTTGTTGTCTTTTCATTATTAGTGATTAACAATTCTCCGTTTTTCACGTCAGTTCTTACAAGTGATATGTTGTTTTTGGGAGCTTCTATTGTAACACTTGCAATACTGTCTTGAGTAAAATACACTTCAATACTGTGGCTTACGAAAATTTTGTTGAAGTTGGCAACGGTTCGTTCTTCAGAAATGCTAGCATCAGTTTCTTTTTTGGGCTCAGAACTTCGCAAATAACGATTCACATTCAATTGAAACGCGATCGTAAAAACGAATATGGCTGCGAGAGCACCTAATATGATTTTGTTACTTTTTTTCATCATCATTATTTTTTAAATAGGCATTAAATAAGGCCTTTACTTCTTCAAAAGTTACATTTAGAAGCGCCATCGTTTTAAATACATCAGGAAGGGTATCTTCTTTAAATGCTGTACGTTTTATATCAAGAACTTTCTCATAGCCGTTTTCAGAAACAAAATATCCGATACCTCTTTTATTATGAATAACATCTTGTTCTTGAAGATGTGTAAAGGCCCGTATCGCTGTGTTGGGATTGACCTCGGTCATGATGGCAATTTCTCTTATAGACGGTATTCGTTCTCCTTCCTGCCATTGTCGTAGGAGGATATTCTCGTAGAAAAACTCTACAATTTGTAAATAAATAGGCTTGCCATTGTCAAAGTCCATTGTTTATACTTCCTTTTCGGTTAGTTTATAATAGGCTGCTAGGAGCATCACTGGACCCAAGATAATTCCGAAAAACCAACTGCCAATGCTAGAAAAATCTTGTATAGCCAAATCAAAAGCATTAGAATCAAACTGTTCAGTCGAAAACATATCAACAGCACCATCATTTACGGTAAAACAAAGAACACCGTTCAAAATGGCGAAACCAATAACAAACACGAGCATCCAAAAAATGGTATTTCCAAGGCGATTCTTATTAAATGCTATGGCACCAAGCAAGAATAAAGGTTGAATGATTATATACGTTTTTATAACTGACCAATAACTTTCGGAAAACATTGGCAACACATGAAATTCTGCTTTCGATAACGTACTACCAGTCGCTATAGCAAGTTGCCCTATAATCATAGCGAAAACCGAAAACAGGATGGTATATAAGATGCTTGTTGCAAACCATGTGGCCAGAAGCTTCTCTAATGGTGAAATGGGTAATGATAAGTAAAAGTGATTTAGCTGCTTATTATTGGCTTCTCGGAAGATAGCGAAGGTCAAGAACAACCCGATAGGTATAAATATGATTCCGAAAATAGTGGCAAATTCATTTTGCGTTACACTATAGTCTCCTCTTAAA
>RCNE010000321.1_pt1 | contig 35501 bp, 35 predicted proteins | sample 2041361 | NCBI WGS metagenome assembly RCNE01 (sample SAMN09708229, study PRJNA481090) | Marine sediment metagenome, whole genome shotgun sequencing project. | reverse complement strand
GTCGATCATCGGATTCCCGTGGCTGATCATCACGCTGGTGGTCGTGGCGATCGGCCTGGCACTCCTCGGAACGCTCACTGGATCGATCGTCAACAGCACGAGCGCTGGGACCGCTCTCGTACCACTTCTCGTGGCTCCGCTTTCGGTTCCTCTGCTGCTCGGAGCGACTCAGTCCTATGAAGGACTACGGCTTGGTCACAGTATTCTTTCTTGGGTGTTGCTGATGGTCGCGGTCGTCTTGGTCGTGGCCATCATCGGTGTGTTGACCGCCCGACCGCTACAGGAGACGTGATGCAGGCGCAAGCGCTGAATCGTCGATGGCCGTGGGTGGCGATCGGACTCTCCCTCGCCGTCGCGTTTGCGCTTTCGATGGTCAGTCCTGCCGACTCCGTCCAGGGCGACCTCGTTCGGATCATGTACGTGCATGTGCCGGCCGCCTGGCTCGCCTACCTCGCTTTCTCTGTCACGTTTGTCGGCAGCGTCGGATACCTCATCAGCCGCAACCTCCTGTGGGACCGACTCGCCGCTGCGTCGGCGGAGATCGGTGTCTACTTCACAGGACTGGCGATCGCTCTCGGCATGATCTGGGCGAAGCCGACCTGGGGGGTGTGGTGGACCTGGGATGCACGGCTCACGCTCACCGCCATCATGTTCTTCGTCTACCTCGGCTATCTGGCGCTGCGGAGGACAACCGAGGATCCCGTCGTCCGAGCCGGGCGAGCATCGGTGCTCGGCGTCCTCGGAGCGATTCAGATTCCCCTCGTCCACTTTTCCGTTGTGTGGTGGAGAACCCTGCATCAGCCGCCATCGCTCGTCCGGCCCGACGGGCCCGCGATTCAGGATCCCCTGATGCTCACTGCCTTGATCATTGGTGTGGTTGCGTTCACCGTCGTGTACGTCTCCCTGATGGTCAAACGCATCGAACTCATCCATCTGGACGACAGCAAAGTCGCGATCGAACAGTCGATCGAGAGACCGGTGGCCGGTGAGGCTGTGACCGTCCCTGAACTCGGTGCATCGTCATGAGTGACTGGGGTTGGGTCGCGTTCGCATACGGCGTCACGTATGGCAGCCTTGCAGTATTCGCCGGATCGATCGCCTGGCGTATTCGGAACACCCGCGAGAGCATCGGAGAGGACGAGTGAAGCGCTACTGGAAGTTCATTGTTCCGGCTGCGATCGTGGTTGTCGTGCTCGTAGCCCTGGTGGTCAGCTTGAACTCGAGCCTCGTCTATTTCAACACCCCCACCGAGCTCGCCGATCTGGACCCGGGCGATGCGCGCCTGAGGCTCGGTGGACAGGTGGTCGCCGGGACCGTGACCGACACGACCGCCGGCGTTACCTTCGAGGTGACGGACGGACGCGAGGCTGTGGTCGTGATCCACACGGGTGCTCCACAGCAGCTGTTCCAGGAGGGTGTCGGCGTCGTCGTTGAGGGCACCTGGAACGGCCATGAATTCCACTCGGACACGATGCTCATCAAGCATGACGAGAATTACGACTCCGAGAAGTACGAATCCGGAGACACGTCGTACGAGGTGCAGCACCCATCTGAGGACGAATCGGACCAAGCGTGATGGCTACCTCTCGATCATCGTCGCTCTGGTCTCGGCCGGGGCTCTTGTTGTTGAGGCGATACGCCACTCCCGGACGTCAGAGCCAGACCCTTCCCGGTTGAGGCTCCCGGTAATGGGTCTCGCCATCGGTGGTGTGGCAGCGTTCCTCCTCCTTGAGATTGCGATCCTGACCCACGACTTCTCGATCGCATATGTCGCGAAGAACACGGCGCTCGGAACGCCGTTCGTCTTCCTGCTCGCCGCCGGTTGGGCTGCGCTTCAGGGCAGCGTGGTCTTGTGGGGACTGATGCTGGCCGTGTTCACATGGCTCGTCTGGCGTCGGCTGAAGAAGGGCGACGGTCTCGGGGTCCTCGCTCTGGCCATCATGGGGGCGGTCTCCGTCTTCTGGTTCGGTCTCATGGCTACCGCCGCCAACCCCTTTGCCCTCTGCACCGAGGTCGTGAACGGATTCTGCTCGGCGACGTCATCGGTGCCGATCGGCGACGCTGTGGCACCCGCCGACGGGATCGGGCCGAATCCGCTGCTCGCTAACCACATCCTCATGGCCGTGCACCCGCCGCTGCTCTACGTCGGGTACGTTGGATTCACGGTCCCCTTCGCGTTCGCGATCTCGGCGCTGATTCGCTCAGAGCGCTCCATGACGTGGCTCGATCGCACCCACCGCTGGTCGCTTGTTGCCTGGGTCTTCCTCACGGCGGGCATCCTCCTCGGCGCCTGGTGGAGCTACGAGGTTCTCGGATGGGGTGGCTACTGGGCATGGGACCCCGTTGAGAATGCAGCCCTCCTGCCGTGGATCGCAGCCACGGCATTCATTCATTCAGCAACCGTTCAACGGCGACGTTCGATGCTGCAAGCGTGGAATTTCGTACTGGTCATTGTCACATTCGCCCTGACTATCTTCGGGACGTTCCTCACTCGATCCGGTGTGATCGCTTCCGTCCATGCGTTCAGCCTCTCCGTTGTCGGGCCGTTGCTGCTGATCTTCCTCGGGGTGATCATCTTCGGATCGTTCGGGCTCTTCGCCCTGAGAGTGAACACGGTGTCCTCATCGCCGCGGCTCGACTCGCTGGTCTCGCGTGAGGGATTCATCCTTCTGAACAACCTGCTGATGACGTTGTTCGGGTTCACGATCATCTTCGGCACCATGTATCCGCTCCTCGTCGAGGCGTTCACCGGCCGGGAGGTCTCGGTCGGTCGACCGTTCTTCGACCGCGTGGCGGTTCCCATCGCATTCCTCCTGCTCGCGGCCATCGGTATCGGAGCGACCGCACCGTGGAGGGTCGCAACCGGGAAGGTGCTCTGGAAGCGCACCAGGATCGGTCTCAACGTCGGCCTCGTCATTGCCGCGCTCGCCGTCGTCACGGGAATCAGTTCGGTCACGGTCGTCGCGATCATGGGTCTTGCGGGTTTCGTCATTGGCAACACCGTCGCTTTCTATCTGCATCAGGCGTTCCGCTCCCACGGGGGAGGGAAGTCGTGGCCGTCGGCTCTCCTGTCGACGATTCGCAATGACATGGGGTTCTGGGGTGGACAAACCGCTCACATCGGTCTTGCGCTCGTTGCGGTTGCGATTGCCACAACGTCGGTGCTCGCGATCAGAACCGAGGTTCCGCTCACCGTTGGACAGACAGCGGTTGTCGATGACTACTGCATCGGCTACATCGAACCGTTCGAGCGGGTCGAACCGGAGCGCAACGTTCAAGGCGCACGAGTGGCCATTCTCGATCGGTCATGCGAGGACACGAGAGTCGTGCTCGAACCCCGACTCCACGAGTATCCGAAATTCGGCCAGGTGATCGCAACGCCGCAGGTATGGACCACGTGGATCGACGACGTCTATCTGACGATCGCCGCCATGGATGAGACCGGCATCCGGTTGAAGGTGCTGGTGTTCCCGCTCCAGTGGCTCCTCTGGGTCGGTGGTCTCACGATCGTCGCCGGCGGTGTCCTCGCTCTCGGGCGGAAACCCCGACGGCGCTCAGCAGCGTCGAAGCAGCGTGAAGATCAAGAGCGCGCCGATGTCTAGCCAGACCCGCAACCTCGTGTGGCTGATCGTGCCCGTAGTCGCCGTCGCGATCATCATCGTTGGTCTTTGGCCCGGCGATCAGGCGGCTGCGGATCCGGAGGCCCGGGCCTACAGCCTCGCCATCAGGCTGAAGTGTCCGATCTGCGCGGGGGAGTCTCTCGCCGGATCGCAAACGGATCTCGCTAAGGACCTACGGGTGCGCATCGACGACGAGATCGCTGCGGGTCGCACCGATCAGGAGATCATCGGCATGTTCGTAGTGAACTATGGAGAGCAGGTACTGCTCGATCCCCCGAGTACCGGATGGGGTGTCGTCTTGTGGGTCGTGCCGCTGGGCGTGCTTGCAGTCGGTGCCGTTGCGGTGCTCGGACTCCGTCGCAAAGACACAGAGCACGCGGCGGTGTCCAAGTGAACGCTGCCCGCATCGCCGATCAGATCGCTCAGGCCGATCGTGACCTGGCAGAGGTCGATGAGCAGGTCGAAGCAGGCGAACTCGACGAAGCGACGGCCGATCGCCTGCGGTCTGCCTACCGGTCCGAACGCGGAGCGCTCGAGAAGCAACTTGACGACATCGAGCCGGAACCCATCAAGCCCGGCGAGGCCGTCGCTTCGGCCGGCCGTTCGAAGACTCGCTCGTTGGTTGGGGCCAGCATCGTTGGCATCGGCGTCGTGGTGATCGCCCTCGCCGCCATGTTCTCGCTTCAGGAGCGCACACCGGCTGGCGAATCGACAGATGGCGTGGCGACCGAAGTCCTCGAAGGAGGGGGAAGCGGCGCTGATCTAGCTTCAGCGAGCCTCGACGAGATGGAGGCCGTCGTCGCCCAGAATCCCGACATTCCCGGCATGCGTATCGCACTCGCCGACCGGTACGTCGAGGCCGGGAACTACTCGAAAGCGCTCGAGCACTACATGGTGGTCCTCGCCTTGGAACCCGAGAACTCTGAGGCACTCGCCCGGGTCGGATGGCTGACGTTCCTCTCGGGGGAGCCGACGCTTGCGGCGCCGTTCGTGGAACGGGCCCTGGCAATCGAGCCGGATTTTCCTCAGGCCTACTGGTTCCTCGCCAATATTCGGATAGAGATCGGTGACGCCTCAGGCGCTCTCGAGTCGCTGCAGCGACTCCTCGCCTACGACCTCCCGGCTGAGATCCGAGCACAGGCGGAAGCGCTCTTGGAGGAGGCGACCTCGTGAGCAACAAGATCGTCTGGCTCCTGATTGCCGCAGGCGTCATCGTGCTGGTCGTCGGGGTTGCGTTGGCCGGAACCCTTGGCTCTGATCCGACACTCGTCGGTTCGGCGCTCATCGGAAAACCGGCGCCGGGGATGACCCTCGATGAGCTTGCGGGAGACGGCCTGATCCGCCTGTCGGATCACCGTGGAGACGTCGTGGTGGTCAACTTCTGGGCATCCTGGTGCACCGGCTGTCGCCAGGAGCATGCATTCCTCGATGCCGCGGCATCCGACTACGCGAATTTCGACGTGACCTTCTTCTCGGTGAATACGCAGGACGAGGAACCTCAGGCGATCGGGTTCCTCGATCGCTTCGGATGGAGCGACGAAGCGGTGTACGGCATCGATCAGGGATCCAACGCGGCATTCTCGTATGGCGTCGCCGGGCTTCCCGAGACGTTCTTCATCGACAGCGATGGCATCGTCGTCGGCAAAGTCATCGGCCCCGTCACGTATGATCTCCTAGCGGCGACGATCGATCGGGTGCTGCTCGGCGAAGACATCGACTCGGTAAAGACCGGCGAGACGGAAGAGGGGTAGGAGCGATGATCGGGGGACCATCTGATTCAGTGAGCAGGTACGCTGGATCCATGCGGGCCTCGACCTATCGACGCGTACTCACCGTGACTCTCTCCGTGATGGCCATGCTGGTTGGCATGATCATCCCCGCCGTCGCCGAGAGTGACGGTGCACCGGGTGCTGACCCGTCGCTCTATGCGCCGCCATTCTCTCTGAGCTTCCCCCTCGAGGGGCAGTTTGGATTCTCCGACAGCTTCGGCGCGATTCGCGACGGGGGCAGTCGTCTCCACCAGGGCAACGACATCTCCGCACCGAAGACGACCCCGGTGCTTGCTGCCGCTGCTGGCGTCGTATCCAGGGTTGACGTCGGGAATCTCGCCGGACTCTACGTCGAGATCCAACACGCCGGGGGCTGGCGAACCCTCTACCTTCACCTCAACGACGAAGAACCCCCAGCTCCGCCCATTGCCGAACCCGTATGCGAGGTCGTTCCGATCGAAGACGATGCCACCGGGGATGCTGTGACCGAAGACACAGCGGCCGAGGATCCAGCGACCGAAGACCCTCCGGATGAGGGCCCACCGACCGAGGTGATCGTGTGTGAAGAAGCCCCGATCGTTGAACCGCCACTTAAGTCGGGTATTCCGCCTGGCGTATTCGTCGGCGCCAAAGTGGCTGCTGGCGACGTGATCGGTTTCGTTGGAACAACCGGCAACGCCAGCTACACGGCACCGCATCTGCACTTCGAGGTAAGGATGCCGGACCGAACGCCCGTGAACCCGTATCCGCTCCTCACGCGCAGGACGAGTCCGACGACGCTCTACGTTCTCCCGGACGTCACCGACGAACCGGGTGCGACGTCGATCGACGTCATCGGACACGTCGACCCGACCGGTGGCTTCAACGCCGACATCTCGGTGAACAGCGGCATTGCCTATCTCTCCACGACCGGCGTGGGCGACGCCTGCCCCGCCACTGGAGTACGACGCTACGACGTGACGGATCCGTCGGCACCGTTGGCATTGGAATCCATCTCGGCCGACTACCCGGGCACGAGTACGGAGGCCGTGTGGGCGGGAAGCGTCGAGAGCGACCAGTTCTCTGGGACCCTGGCGATCGTGGCACATCAACCGTGCGATCCCGATGATCGGGAAGCGTTCCGTGGACTGGCCTTCTACGACGTCACAGATCCTTCCATCCCCGTGCAGGTGGGTACATACGCAGCAGGAGCCGGGACACTCGGGATTCCAGCGTTCGACGTGTGGGTTGAAGAAGACCGAATTCTCGTTGTCGCCGCTGCACCGAACTCACTCTTTGATCATCCAGATGCTCTCGGGGATGTCCGCATCATCGACGTCACCGATCCTGGCGACCCGGTGGACGTCGCCGACTGGGACTTCCGACGCGACGCCGATGAGACCATCAGAGAAGCTGTTCTCGCCGATGCCGACCCACGGGACTTCCATGTTCGGGGCATCACCCTCGATAGCGGCGGGGAACGCGCATTCATCGCCCACTGGGATGCCGGCGTCGTCGTTCTCGACCTCAGCGATCCGTCCCATCCCGAAGCTGTCGGGCGCACGGCATCGCTCGGGTACCGGGAAGGGAATTCTGCATCGACAGCATTCGACCCGGACAGCGGAGTGCTCGTCGTCAACCACCTCGATCTCAACCCCCTTGACGACGAGGCGGGGATGGAATCGTGGGGCATCAGCGTGGTGTTCAATGCCGGTGGATCTGACGATCCGTCGCAACCGTCTGTCTACTCGATCGAGGGTGCTCTGCCGGATGTCGAAGGTCGAGTCGCTCTCGATGGGATCTACTCGGCTCACGACGCCGTGATGGCCGGCGACTATCTCTACGCCGTCTGGCTCTCGGGCGGACTGCGTGTGGTCGATCTCTCGGATCCGACGGATGCCGTTGAGGTGGCGTCCTTCGTTCCCCCGGTTCGGGTCGATCCGCACGAGTACTTCACATCTCCGAACGGCAACATCGCGATGCCTCTGGCATGGTCTGTTCACGTCGTTGAAGACCTCATCTACCTGTCAGACGCGAACACCGGCCTCTGGATCCTCCGCCTCGCCGAACCCCCGGTCGGTACCGACTAGAACGCTTCTTCGGCCGACACAGTGTCTACCTATCCACTGATCCTCGGAGGACGCTGCTCAACATTCCAAAGCACAGTCTCCCCACCGACCGGTATCGCCATTGATCGCTGTTTCGCATCGGTTCCGAAACCGGTATCTTCTTGTCAGCAAGGCCGACGGCACTTTGGAGCAGGTTGTCAATGCAAGGAGACATCATCATCATCGGCGATGAGCATCGACACGCAGCCGATGTCATCATTGCCCACCTGATCGACGAGATTCTCGACATGCCTCGTTGCTTCACGATGACGGTTGCGGGGGAATCGGGCAGCGGGAAGTCTGAGACGGGCCAAGCGCTCGCGGAAGCACTCGGAGAGCGCGGTGTGAAGGCGGTGGTTCTCCAGCAGGACGACTACTACGTTCTTCCGCCGAGGTTCAACGATGCGGCACGGCGAGCGAACTTTGCGTGGGTGGGAACCACGGAGGTCCGCCTCGATCTTCTCGACGCGCACTTGCAGGCTGCCCAGTCCGGGGACCGATCGATCGTGAAGCCTCTCGTCATCTACTCGGCGAACCGCATTGATGAAGAGGAGGTCTCCTACGAGGGAGTTGCAGTCGTCATCGCTGAGGGCGTGTACACGTCACAGTGCGAGAACGTGGACTGCCGGGTCTTCATCGATCGCAACCGGCTCGAGACCTTGGAGCATCGCATGAAGCGCGGTCGCGAGGAGCTCGACCCGTTCATCGAGAAGGTCCTCATCGAAGAGCACGAGATAATCTCTCAGCACCGCAGCCGGGCAAGCGTGATCATCACCCGGGACTACGACGTCGAGTTCGTTCCGGAATGACCGTGGACCGCCATCGAGGGATGGAAGCCTATGAAGCCGGCGATACCTCCTTCGTCGTCGGCCTCCGACCCCAAGACGCCATCGCAACACCGTTGAGCAATGTCCTCGAGGTGCTGACCAGGAGATACGGGGATGCGATCTCGATCGCCTTGTCCGACACGGCAGTGGATCTCTCTCGCCCCCTCGACGAACTCCCGGAGGCCGCACGTTCACCACGGTCGAGTGAGTCCGATCCGTCGTGGCTGAAGCGCACGAACATGGTCGGCATCAACGTCCGAACCGTCGGGGACTATGGGGGTGTGGTGAAGTACGCCTTGACGCTTCCCGCCGCGATCGACTCGGTTCACCTGCTGCCGCTGTGGGAGCCGGGAGTTGTCCGGAGCCTGTACGGGATCGCCGCATGGAATCTCAACACCGAGTTCTTCTCCGACGAGCTGTACGAGTACGCACCGAACTTGGACACGGTCGGCAAGCAGCTGCGGGCAACCACCAACCTCCTCCACGTGATGGGGAAGAGCGTTGGGGTGGACGTCATCCCTCACACCGACCGCTTCTCCGAGCCGACGCTGTGCAATCCCCGTCTCTTCGAGTGGATGCGCATCAGGGATCGCGAGATCGTCGATCATTCGGATGGCCTGGTACGGACCGTCGAAGAGGCCGTGTTCGCCTGGGTCGTCGACCGGGGACCGGCTGTTGAAGGCGACGCCGTCCCCGCGAGTGCGGAGGAGCTCTTCGACCGTGACGAGGCCGTTCGGCTCCGATTGCTGTTCGGCCACGAAGACCGCCTCTTTGAGCGGACCAGTCGCAGGGTCGACCTCATCATGCACCTGAAATGGATCGGTCTCGAGCCGGTCCCCGCCACCATGGGTGTCCCGTTCCGAGGCATCGAGATCGACCCCGACCCGGCGCACACCGTTGTCGATCACTACGGAATGGAGTGGCCCGACTTCGTCATCTCCGAACCCGACTTCATGTCGCGGGTCTTCTCACCGCTCGCCCGCTACAAGCTGTACGAGAGGCTCGATGACAACGCCCAATGGCAGATCGACTTCGACCGTCCGCGGACAGAGGTGTGGGACTATGTATGTCGCCACTACGCCGAAACGCAACACATCGGCAATTTCGATTTCATGCGGGGCGACATGTCGCATGTGCAGATGCGCCCGGACGGCGTGCCGGATGTTGTTGACGAGTACTACGGTCAAGACACACATTCAACGATCCGCGAATGCTCCGTGGTTCGGCTACTTCGCGGAGACGTTCCTCCCGGCGAGAGACGTCTTCCAGTTCGGCGAGGAGCTCGACCATCTCGAAGCCTCCCTCGCCGATGTGACTCTCGGCGACCTACAGGGCACCGTCGTGGGCGACCACGAATACCTGCGCCGGTTCCGACGGTATCTCGACGACCTGGCAACACGCCGAACCGCTCCTTCCTACACCGTGATGACCGCCGACAAGGACGACCCGCGCTTCGACGACCTCTATCGAGCGGGCAACGAGGCTCGGCTATTCACGGCGCTGTTCCTCCCGGACATGCCGTCATATGTCGGACTCGGATTCGAGATTCGGGACGTGCACTGGGACCCGGTCGAGAACGAGCGCTATACGAAGCTGTTCGTCTTCCACGAGGAGGGCGACTCAAACACCTACCCGTCGAAGGCCCGCTCCGGCGACGACTTCATCTGGGGAGAGAACGACGAACTCTTCGCCCGCGTCACGGATCTGCGGGTGTTTGCCGAGGCCATTCTCCCCGGGATCGCGGACTCGACCACCGAATGGCTCGTCCCTCCCGACGCAACAACTCTGCGGGGCATCGCTGCGTGGACGCAGAATCCGGCCACCATCCCCCGGGGCGGCGAACGCTACGTATTCCTCGTCAACTACGACCTCACCTCCGGCTCCGGCTACTTCGGGGTTCCCGCTCTTCCGTCCGACAGCCTGGTCACAGCCGTGTTCTCGACGAGAGGCGTTGATCATGTTCGGGGCGAGATCCTTCGGCACAATGGCTTCTTCCACCGTGTCGAGAACCTGGCCCCCGGAGAAGGCCGAGTGTACCGAGTTGACTCACCCGGGGCTGACGCTCACCGCCGGGGATCGACCGTGTAGCAGCGGCGGAATCGCCCGGGCGAGCCGGTACCATTTGCCTGTTCACCCAGCAAAGAGGAGTCTCCCGTGCCGTCTGAAGCCGACTACCGCCTGCCCCGGACCGTCATACCGAGCCACTACGAATTAGCGCTGACACCGGATCTCGCCGGTGCAACATTCGGCGGACACGTCGTGATCGATGTGGATGTTCTCGAGGCCGTTTCGGAGATCGTTCTCAACACGGCAGAACTGACCTTGCACTCTTGTGTTCTCTCGAACGAAGACGGCTGGCGTCTCGAAGCCACGACCGAGACCGATGAGGGTGCGGAGAGGTCAACGCTCACGCTCGCTTCGACGCTCGAACCGGGGCCGTGGAAGCTCGAGATCTCGTTCGACGGGACCCTCAATGATGACCTGCGCGGCTTCTATCGCTCCGTGTACACGGACCCCGACGGGAACGACAAGACGATCGCCACCACTCAGTTCGAAGCGACCGAGGCACGTCGTGCTTTCCCGTGTTGGGATGAACCAGACCTGAAGGCGACGTTCGGCGTGACGCTCGTGGTCGATGAGGGTCTCACCGCTATCTCGAACGCCGGCGAGATCGGCCGCGAGTCGGCGGGCGACGGAAAGGTCGTCGTGCGATTCGCCGAGACTATGAAGATGTCGACGTACCTCGTTGCCTTCATCGTCGGAGAACTCGACGTGACCGATACCGTCGACGTTGACGGCATCCCGCTGCGCATTGCTTTTCCCCCCGGCAAGGGCCACCTTACGGACTTCGCTCTCGACATCGCCGCGCATTCCCTGCGTTACTACGCCGAGTACTACGACATCCCATACCCCGGCGGGAAGATGGACAAGATCGCGATCCCCGACTTCGCATGGGGAGCGATGGAGAACCTCGGTGCTGTCACTTATCGCGAGACCGCACTACTCGTCGACGTTCACAAGGCGACGCAGAACGAGATGATGCGGGTTGCCGAGGTCATCGCCCACGAGATCGCCCACATGTGGTTCGGTGATCTGGTCACGATGAAGTGGTGGAACGGGATTTGGCTCAATGAAGCGTTCGCCACGTTCGCCTCGATGAAGTGTGTCGATGCCTACCGGCCCGACTGGAAGGTGTGGCTCACGTTCTCGGGGGACCGGGTCCATTCGATGGAGACCGATGCGCTGGCGGCGACGCGACCGATCGAGTTCCCCGTGGCATCCCCCGAAGAGGCGAACGCGATGTTTGACTCGCTCACCTATGAGAAGGGTGCCTCCATACTCCGGATGCTCGAGCAATACCTGGGCGAAGAATCGTTCCGTCTCGGTGTGAGTAACTACCTGAAGGAGAATGCCTACGGCAACACCGACGGCGAGGATCTCTGGTCAGCGCTCGAGCAGGCATCGGGCGAGCCTGTCATGGAGATCATGGACACGTGGATCTTCCAGGGCGGGTTCCCGCGGCTCAGGGTCGAAGGCGAGCCAGGTGCCTATACGCTCACCCAGGAGCAGTTCCGCTATCTCGGCGACGGTGATCAGCAGTGGAAGCTGCCCGTACTCCTCCGGTCGTCGGAAGGAGAGCAGAGACTCCTCCTCTCCGAGCAAAGTGCAACGGTCGACGCCGGCGACGACCTTGTTGCCAACGCCGGCGGCAGCGGCTTCTACCGGGTCGCATATTCGTCCGAACTGCGGACCGGGATACGAGGCCGCCTTCCGTCGCTCACCGGGGAGGAGCGATATGCCACGGTCTCCGACGCATGGGCCGACGTGCTCAAGGGTGGTGCCGATGCGGCGGACTATCTGACGATCGTCGGCGAACTCGGCGACGAGAGTGAAGTGGATGTTTGGCAGAGGGTTCTCGGTGGTCTTGGAGAGCTCGACCGGGTCGCATCGTCCGACGTCCGTCCGGGTCTCCAGGCGTTCGTTCGCGATCTGATCTCCGACAAAGTCGATGAGATGACCTGGACTCCAGTTGAGGGCGAAGACGATCGCAGTCGCAAGCTCCGTGGAACCCTCATCGCTGCGCTCGGAAACCTGGGTGATGATGTCGGGACGCAGCGCCAGGCGCGGCTCGTCCACGACGAGGTCAGGTGGGGAGAGAGTGCCGTCGATGCTGAAGTTGCGGACGCGGCGCTGAGCATCGTGGCTTCGAACGGTGACATCGACGACTTCGAACGGTTCCTTGCGATCTCTGACGAGTCGGAGACACCCCAGGAGGTCGTGAAGTACCTGCGCGCGGCGGCAATCGTTCCAGACCGTGCGGGGAGCGAGAAGCTCTTCCAAATGGTGCTCGACGGAGAGATCCGGCGACAAGACGCCTTCTGGGTCATCGCGGTCATGTTCGGGCACCGTGAGAACGGGCCACGGGTGTGGGAGTTGATGAAGGAGCACTGGGACGATCTGCTGGGACAGATGCCACCTGCGACAGGCCGTCGGATCCTCGACCTGCTTCCGAACCGTTCGGAGCCGGAGATCGCTGAGGACATCGAGGCCTGGCTCGCCGACCACCCGATCAAGGGCGGCGAGAAGTACGCCGACCAGCAGATCGAGCTGTTGAAGGTGAGGGTGGGGCTGCGCGAGCGCGAAGCCACACGCCTGGGCGACGCCCTCTAGCGGCGCGTACCCAGGGTACGCGCCGTCCTATTTGGCGGTGCGGGCCCACGGAACGAAGAGGGCCCCATACCCAGGGTTCGCGCCGTCCTATTTGGCGGCGCGAACCCTGGGTACGCGGTGGGGGAGGCGGTAGGCTGGTTCGGCGGGGCTGGGCTGGGCACCAACAGCCGCACAGCAACAAGAGGAGCGGAGAGATGGTCGTCATCGTCGATGGGTCGCCTCTTACGATCGAAGAGGTCGTTGCCGTCGCCCACCTGAAGGCCACCGCCGAGACCGGCCCCGATCTCGCCGAACGAATGGCTCCCGCCCGCGCGCTCGTCGAACAGATCATCGAGAACAACGAGGTTGCCTACGGGATCACCACCGGATTCGGGGCGCTCTCATACACACGCATCCCCACCGATCAGGCGACAGAGCTCCAGTACGACCTCGTCCGAAGTCACGCTTCCGGCGTTGGAGATCTCCTCAAGCGCCCGACGGTGCGAGCGATGTTGCTGCTCCGTGCCCGGACCCTCTCTCAGGGCCACTCAGGCGTTCGACCGCTCATCGTCGAGGGGCTTCTCGAATTCCTCAGAAGAGACCTGCTCCCCGCGATCCCCGATCGGGGTTCGGTCGGAGCTTCGGGTGACCTCGCGCCGTTCGCCCATCTCGCTTTGCCGCTCATCGGAGAGGGGTTCTTCCTCGTCGACGGAGAGCGCGTACCCGCAGAAGACATACTCGCCGCAGAAGGCCTCGACCCGATCCGCCTCGAGCCGAAGGAGGGATTGAGCCTCCTGAACGGGACCGAAGGCATGCTCTCCCAGGGCTGCCTCGCCGTCGACAGGGCACGCCACCTCGCAGCGGCTGCCGATGCCGCTTGTGCCCTCTCGGTTGAGGCACTGATGGGATCGAGCCGGCCTTTCGAGGCGCGTATCCATCAGCTGCGCCCCCATCCGGGCCAGATCCGGTCTGCTGCAGTGATCGAAGGACTCCTGAGCGGATCATCCATTGGCGCGAGTCACAGAGACGACTTCTCTCACAGGGTGCAGGACGCCTACAGCCTCCGATGCGCCCCGCAGGTCCATGGCTCCGTTCGCGACACGATCGAACATGCAGCGGCCGTCTTCGGACGGGAACTCGGCTCCGTCGTCGACAATCCGATCATCTTCGCTGAAGACGGGGATGTGGTCTCAGCCGGGAACTTCCACGGCCAACCCCTCGCCTTCGCTCTGGACTTCCTTGCGATCGCGATCACCGAACTCGGCTCGATCTCTGAGCGCAGGACCGATCGTATCCTTGACCCTGAGAGGTCGTACGGGCTCTCGCCGTTCCTAGCGACTCGACCCGGGGTGGACTCGGGCTACATGCTCGCCCAGTACACGGCGGCGGCGCTGGTGGCTGAGAACAGGGTTCTCTCGCATCCCGCATCGGTTGAGTCGATTCCCACTTCCGGATCCCAGGAGGACCACGTTTCGATGGGATGGGGTGCGGGTCGCAAACTGAACGACGTGATCAGGAACACCACGAACGTGCTTGCCGTCGAACTCGTCTGCGCAGCGCAAGGGTGTGAACAGCGCCTTCCGCTCGAGCCGGCTCCGGGCACCGCGGCGATTCTCAACGTCGTGCGAAGCAAAGTCCCCAGACTTGTCCGGGACCGGCCGGTCGGCGCCGACATCGAAGCTGCAGCACGGCTCATCGAAGACGGCGCAATCAGCGCCGCCATGGGAGATACGTAGCGATGTCCAGGATCATCAGAGCCCCGCACGGGACCGACCTGTCAACCAAGGGCTGGCTCCAAGAAGCTGCCCTCCGAATGCTGATGAACAACCTCGATCCCGACGTCGCCGAGAACCCCGACGAACTCGTCGTCTATGGAGGCCGGGGGAAGGCCGCTCGATCGTGGGAGGCATACGACGCGATCATCCGAACGCTTCGAAGCCTCGAGAATGACGAGACGATGCTCGTCCAATCCGGCAAGCCGGTAGGAGTATTCCGCACGCACGAGATGGCTCCACGCGTGCTGATCGCGAACAGCCTCCTGGTTCCGGACTGGGCGAATTGGGAGACGTTCTGGGAACTCGAGGCCAAGGGTCTGATCATGTACGGGCAGATGACCGCCGGATCGTGGATCTACATCGGGACGCAGGGGATCCTGCAAGGCACCTATCAGACGTTCGTCGCCATCGCCGATCAGCGCTTCGGAGGAACACTGAAAGGCACATTGACACTCACCGCAGGACTCGGCGGCATGGGGGGAGCCCAGCCCCTCGCCATCACGATGAACGATGGTGTGGCGCTCTGCATCGATGTTGATCCCGCGCGGATCGCACGCCGCATTGAGCACAGATACCTCGACGAAGTCGCGGACTCTCTCGACGCCGCCGTCGATCGTGTCCTCGCCGCCAAGGCTGAAGGAATCGCGCTGTCCGTCGGCCTCGAAGGGAACGCAGCCGACGTGTTTCCCGAACTACTCCGGCGCGGCGTCGACATCGACATCGTCACAGACCAGACCTCCGCACACGATCCGCTCAACGGATACGTTCCCCGTGGGTACACGCTCGATGAGGCGATCGAACTCCGCCGGTCGACACCCGAGACGTACGTCGCAGCAGCTCGCGAATCGATGGCTGTTCACTGCGAATCCATGGTCGGATTCCGAGATGCCGGCTCCGAGGTCTTCGACTACGGCAACAACCTCCGCGGTGAGGCGAAGCTCGGCGGATTCGAGAACGCCTTCGCCTATCCGGGTTTCGTTCCCGCGTACATCCGTGATCTCTTCTGCGAAGGTATGGGTCCGTTCCGATGGGCGGCGCTGTCCGGCGATCCCGCCGACATCAAGGCCACCGATGATGCTCTTCGCGTGCTGTTCCCCGACAACCAAGCGCTTCATCGGTGGCTCGACCTGGCAGAGGAACGAGTACAGGCGCAGGGCCTACCCGCCCGAATCCTCTGGCTCGGATACGGAGAACGGAACCGAGCAGGGGAGGCGTTCAACGAACTGGTCGCATCGGGAGATGTTCGGGCACCGATCGTCATCGGCCGCGACCATCTCGATTCGGGTTCGGTCGCATCCCCCTATCGCGAGACGGAGGCCATGCGGGACGGATCGGATGCGATCGCCGACTGGCCGATTCTCAATGCCCTGCTCAACACGGCCTCCGGTGCCGCTTGGGTGGCAGTGCATCACGGCGGTGGTGTCGGCATCGGCAAGTCCATCCATGCCGGCGCCCAGGTAGTTGCCGATGGCACCGCCGACGGTGCCGAGAGGCTCAACCGGGTGCTCACCAATGATCCGGGCATGGGCATTATCCGCCACGTCGATGCCGGCTACCCGGAGGCTGAAGCGGTGGCAAGGGAACGCGGCGTCAGGATCCCGATGTGGGAGTAATGAGCTGCCAGCGGAGAGCTGCCAGCTGCCAGCTGCCAGCTACGAGCGACGGCGAAGCGGGGCAACCGTGAGTTCGCTCCTGGTCCTCAACATTGGGTCTCTGGTCACCAACGATCCGGAGCGTGGTGGCCTGCTTGGGATCATCGAGGGAGGTGCCGTCGCGATCACCGACGGCACCATCGAGTGGGTCGGACCCGAACTCAACACCCCTTCCCTCTACGAAGACCTGCCACGTCTCGATGCCGGCGGAGCCGCCGTTCTCCCGGGATTCGTCGACCCTCATACGCATCTCGTGTTCGCAGGCGATCGCAGCGATGAGTTCGCCCGGCGGCTCCGCGGCGAGTCCTACGAGAAGATTTTGGCCGCCGGTGGAGGCATTCTGTCTACGGTCGAGTCCACCCGGGCAACGTCTGAAGACGATCTCTTTGAGATGGCCACGGAGCGTGTGTGGCGGATGCTGGGAGGTGGGACGACCACCGTTGAAGTGAAGTCGGGATACGGACTCGACGTCGCAACCGAGGAGAAGATGCTTCGCGTCGCAGCTCGTCTCGATGAGTCGCTTCCGATGGATGTCGTTCCCACGTTCCTCGGAGCGCACGTCGTTCCGGCGGAGTTCATCGAAGACCGTCAGGCATACGTCGACCTCGTATGTGGTGACATGCTCGACGCATGCGCGCCGCTCGCTCGGTTCTGCGATGTGTTCAACGACGAAGCGGCCTTCACCGTTGACGAGACACGCCAGATCCTCGACTCGGCGAAGACGAGAGGGTTGGACGTCAGAGTCCATGCCGATCAATTGGGCCGTGTCGGCGCAGCGAGTCTCGCCGCCGATCTGTCTGCCGCCAGCGCCGATCACCTCGACCACGCGACCGACGAAGACCTGTCGGCGATGGCGGATGCTGGTACGTCCGCCGTGTTGCTCCCGGCCGTCTCGTTCTCGATGCGTCTCCCGTATCCGGACGGCAGGCGCGTCTGGGACAGTGGTGTCAATGTGGCGCTCGCAACAGACTGCAACCCGGGAACGGCCTACGTGGAGTCGATGCCGTTCGTGATTGCGCTCGCTGCTCTCAACATGGGGCTCACCCCGGACGAAGCCGTGTGGGCGGCAACCAGAGGCGGCGCCCTCTCGCTCAAACTCGAAGACCGGGGGAAGCTGGTTCGCGGCGCCATCGCCGACCTCGTGATTCTCGACGCACCATCCCATCATCACATCCCATACAGGCCCGGCGCCGATCTCGTTGCCGCTGTGGTCAAGCGGGGTGTGATCCTGTGAGCGACTTCTTCTCGGTCGAACATCCCATTCGGTTCGCGCATCGCGGTAGCCGGATCCTGTGGCCGGAGAACACGATGGCCGCTTTCGCCGGCGCCGTCGAAGGTCTCGGCTACCACTATCTCGAGATCGACGTTCGACTCACGAGTGATCACATCCCCGTTGTCTTCCATGACGCGAAGCTGAACCGCACGACAAGCGGGACGGGCAAGGTCGTCGACCACACGCTCGCTGAGATACGGTCCGTTGACGCCGCCTACTACTTCGACCCGGAGAATGACTATCCACTCCGCGGCACCGGGATCGGGGTCTCAACGCTCGAGGAGCTGTACGCGACGTGGCCGGATGTCCGGCTCAATGTCGACTTGAAGGGCCCCGGTGAGGAGTGGGCTGTTGCCGAGGTGATCCGTGCGTTCGACGCCGAGCATCGAACACTGATCGGATCGTTCACCGACCGGCGCATCGCTCGGTTTCGACGCATCACCCGCGGCCGTGTTGCCGTCTCTGCAGGTCCGACAGCGGCCGCGTCGATGTATGCGGCGTCTCGCGTGGGACGGACCATCCATCGGAAGGTCCAGGCGTATCAGCTCCCGTTCAACTATCGGGGCGCCAAGATTGACGACAAACTCATCGACGCCGTCCACCGGGCCGGTGCCCATCTTCATCTCTGGACCGTGAATGAATCCGACGACATGCGCCGCTTCATCGACATGGGTGTCGACGGAATCGTCACCGACCGTCCCGATCTACTCAATAGGGTGCTGGATGTCTGAACTGCTCGGCCGAATCATCAGACTCCAGATCCAGGCAGAGCCGCTGAAGGCCTCAGGCCGATACGACCCGGGCCATCTCGTGACGGCAAGCACGGCACTGATCGGTGAGGCGGGCATGCTCATCAGAGACGAGAAGGGTTGGCTCGTTGATGCTCATCACCGGTCACACCCCAAGGCCAGAGGTGGGGGAAATCGGGCCCTGTCGATCGGATTCACCGGACACTACGAGGCGATGACTCAGCGATTCGAATCGGTTCCTCTGGGGATCGCGGGAGAGAACATCATCGTCGAGGGACCTGCCGTTCGAATGGACGAGATCAGCGGTGGTCTGGCTATCCGACGCTCCGATGGAGTCGAGATCAGTCTGGATGGACCCCGTCCCGCAGCTCCATGCCGGCCCTTCACTTCGTTCCTGCTCGGCAGCGACGACGTTCTCGAGAGGGAGGCGATCGAGAGCGAATTGGCGTTCCTTTCCAGCGGAACTCGCGGGTTCCTCGTCTCGGTGAGTCACGGCGAACGCTACGAAGAAATCGCCATCGGCGACGAGGTTCTGGTCACCCACGGCGCGCCAAGTGGGGTAGCGTGAGCGTCATGTCCGACCGACCAACGGCACAACAGTGAGTGAATTTCTTGGCCCGATCGTCCGCCTTCAGATCCATCCGGAGTCTCTGAAGCAAGGCGACTTCTACGACCCGTCACCCCTTCTGGACGTCGTGCGTGGATCGATCGATTCCTCCGGCATGCTCGGATGGGATGGAACCGGCTGGGCCGTCGACATCCACCACGCGGCGCATCCGCGGGTGAAAGGTGGTGGACACAAAGCGCTGTCCATCGGATTCGTTGCCCACTATGACCGGATGGCCGAACGATTTGGACAGGTGCCGCTCGGGATCGCTGGAGAGAACATCGTCGTCGATGGACCGGCGGTTTCGGCGCAGGATATTGCAGCGGGGCTGGTGGTTCGAACGCAGGACGGGGCCGTCGTCGAGCTCCGATCGCCGTCGCCGGCGCTGGCGTGCCCCGGATTCACTTCACATTTGCTCAAGAGCGCGACCGTTCTCCCGCGAGACGAGATCGCAGAACACCTTGCGTTCCTTTCGACCGGGACCCGCGGGTTCATCCTGTCGGTCGATCACGTCGACCGCCCGGTCGAGATATCGGTCGGCGATGGGGTCTTCACACGCTGAACGGGATTCCGTTCAACAGCACGAGTTCGTCGATGACGGCATCTCGTGCCTCGTCGAAAGAGAGGTCGGGGAGTTCTCGAACGGGGATTCCGCGCTCCTGAGCGTAGACACGGAACCTTTCGGAATCTTCAAGGACGTAGAGCCCGTCGCGGGGGCCAACCCGACTGAGGCCGAGGGCAAGAAGTGTCTCGCGGTCGGGGATCTCGGAGATGATGTCGACCCGCTCGAGCGTGAGCGCCTCGGAGAAGTCCGCCGCCGTCGTAGCCCGGTGTCCGAGGACCTGGGAAGCCAACTTCCGTGCCTTGCGGTGAAGGATTGCCTGGGCCTGCTCCTGTCGCGTCGGGCGTTGCATAACGAAGTACTCAGTACTCGGTACTCAGTACTGCCGACAGGCTCGGCTTCCAAGCGGGGCGCGACCGCTCGAACTCTTCGATCTCGTCGACGTGCTCGAGGGTCAGTCCTATCGGATCAAGGCCGTTCAGGAGTCGGTTCTTGATACCGGGGTCGATCTCGAATGTGGCGTTGAGATCACCGGAAGTGACGGTCTGAGCGGCGAGATCGATCGTGACACTGTTGGCGGGGTCCTCGGCCAGTGTCGTCAGTCGGGCGACCTCGTCGTCGGTCAAGACGATCGGGAGGAGTCCGACGTTGTGGCAGTTCCCGCGGAAGATGTCGGCGAACGATGGGGCGATGACCGCCCGGAATCCGCGGTCTTCGATCGCCCATGGAGCGTGTTCGCGCGACGACCCGGATCCGAAGTTGGGGCCTGACACGAGGACGACCGCATCGGAATACTCGGGGCGATTGATGACGAACTCCGGATCCAGCTCGCCCTCGGCATCGTGGACCCATTCCCAGAAGAGAAACGGTCCGAAGCCTGATCGTTCGACTCGCTTGAGGAACTGGGCCGGGATGATCTGATCAGTGTCGACGTTGGCCCGGGGGAGCGGCGCCATCTGGCCCGCAATGACGTTGATGGGTTCCATCAGGACCACTCCCGGACATCGACGAAGCGGCCTTGGACAGCGGCCGCGGCGGCCATGGCGGGACTGACGAGATGGGTGCGACCCTCTCGACCCTGCCTACCCTCGAAGTTCCGATTGGACGTCGATGCGCAGCGTTCACCGGGTTGCAGAACATCGGGGTTCATGGCGAGACACATTGAGCATCCGGCGTCGCGCCACTCGAATCCGGCGGCGAGAAACACCTGATCGAGTCCTTCTTCCTCGGCTTGAAGTTTCACCAGACCGGAGCCGGGGACGACGAGCGCACGCACGCCGTCGGCGACCTTCTTCCCCTCGAGGATCGCTGCAGCGGCACGAAGATCCTCGATCCTTGCGTTTGTACATGAGCCGAGGAACACGACATCGATGTCGATGTCAGTGATGGCTGTCCCTGCTTCCAGGCCCATGTATCCGAGCGCACGCTCGGTCGCATCTCGATCGAGAGGATCGGAGAACGATGAGGGATCCGGGACCGTTTCTGTGACGGGGATCGTCTGCGACGGATTGGTGCCCCAAGAAACATACGGGGCGAGGTCGGCGGCGTCGATCGTGATCTCGGTGTCAAACCTAGAACCCGGGTCGGTCGAAAGCGTGCGCCAGTAGGCGACAGCCTCATCCCACTCGGCCCCGTCAGGGGCATACGGGCGGCCCTTCAGATAGTCGAAGGTCGTGTCGTCGGGGGCAACCAGTCCTGCTCTCGCCCCTGCCTCGATCGACATGTTGCAGACCGTCATGCGACCTTCCATCGACATCTCCTCGAACACCGATCCCCGGTACTCGATGACGTGGCCTCCACCCCCGTTGAATCCGATCCTGGCGATGATGCCGAGGATCACGTCTTTGGGTGTGACACCGGGCGGAAGGTCGCCGTCGACGGTGATCGACATCGACTTCGGCTTCGGTTGCGGGAGGGTCTGGGTTGCGAGGACGTGCTCGACCTGTGACGTCCCGATCCCGAACGCCAGTGAACCGAAGGCCCCGTGGGTCGCAGTGTGGGAGTCGCCGCACACGATCGTCGTGCCGGGCTGAGTCAGTCCCTGTTCGGGGCTGATCACGTGAACGATCCCCGACCGCGGATCGTCGATGCCGAACAGTTCGACGCCGGTGCGTTGGCAGTTCGCGATCAACGTGTCGATCTGCTTCTTCGAGAGGGGATCGAGGATGCCCAACTCCCGGTTGGCAGTTGGGACACCGTGGTCGATGGTCGCGAGCGTCAAGTCGGGCCGATGGACGGGGCGACCCGCCATCTGGAGCGCTTCGAACGCCTGAGGCGAGGTCACCTCATGGATGAGGTGGAGATCCACGAAGAGCAGATCGGTGCCGTCGGCATCGGATCGGACGACGTGATCGTCCCAGACCTTTTCGAAGAGCGTGCGTGGCGTTGACATGGAAGCATCGAGCATAGGAGTGGTCCGCCTGCCAGGTGGAATAGTTTCATGTGCAGCACGAGCGGTGCGACCGATACCGGTCGGAAGGTGTTCGAGGTTCTACGCTGCTGCCGATGCCGATCTTGCTCGCCCTTCTTCTCTCCGTCACACTCGCAGCGCCCTTCGGAGATGCCGAGGCGCGGGCGCTCGAGATCGACTCGGGGATGACGGTGGAGGTCTCCGTCGTGGTCGATGGCGGACGGTCGGCGGTCCTTGCCCGCGCCGTGGCGCTTGCCGGTGAATTGCCCCCGGTGGCGCTTGCCGACCACGGGAACGGGTTGTGGGTTGGAATCCTGCGTCTCTCCGGGCGCGAAGACGTCCAAATCGCGTTCGAAGCCATCGACGGTGGCGGTCAGAGCGACATCTCCGATCTGACTTCTCTGACCGATTTGGGGGTTGATCCTGCCGTCGTCTCTTCGACTCGCCCAACACAAGTGCCTCCTGAGGATGCAGGGCCAAACTGGTGGCTCGTTGGCGGTATCGCTTCCGGTCTGGCGGCGATCGCGCTGCTTGTGGTGTGGGCGGTCTGGAACGAAGTTGACAAACGGTCGAATAAGTTCGACAATTCGACAGATGTCGACCAAAGCGCAGACCAATCCGAACCTGGAGCCGACGACTGAAGTCGGGACTCTCGACTACGCCATTGATGAGGAAGTGGTCGCAGACTCGCCCGCGGCGTTCAAAGCCCTTGCCGACGGTACCCGGCTCGCCATCCTCGATCTCCTCCTCGAACGAGCGGCTACAACGAGCCATCTCGCCGAAGCTCTCGGCAAGCCGAAGGGCACCGTTGGCTATCACCTGAAGGTTCTCGAGAAGTGCGGACTCATCCATATCGTTCGCACCCGGCAGGTCCGTGCGATGACCGAGAAGTACTACGGCCGCGTCGGCCGCACGATCATCATGTCGGGGCCGGGGGCGAGGAAGGATCCGCTCTTCATGGTGTACGAAGCTCTCCGCGATGTAGAGATCACCGAGGGCGATCCGCTTCCAATGTTCACGACACGTCGGGCGCGCATCGCCGAATCTCAGGCGTTGGAATATGCCTCCAGGCTCGCCGCCCTTGCTGTGGAATTCGCAGCCGAACCACGAGAGGGTGAACGGACATACGGCATGCTCGCCGGCGTCTACCCGACCGACCTGCCGACTCTGGCATCAAACGGAGACCGATGACCGACGGCGCTGCGAAAGAGGGGAAGAAGCCCAAGGTCCGCCTCGGTGCGAACTACTGGAAGCTGTGGTCGTCGTCGGTCGTCTCCAACCTCGGTGATGGTGTCGCCATGATCGCCTATCCGTGGCTCGCGTCGGCGATCACCCGCAACGCCGTGCTGATCGCCTTCATCGCCGTCGTCCAGCGTCTCCCATGGCTGCTGTTCACACTGCCGGCAGGAGTCATCACCGATCGGGTTGATCGACGCAAGCTGATGCTCTGGATGAACGTGCTCCGAACGATCATCACGGTCGTCGTCGCGATCGTGGTCTTTGGTCAGTCGTCGACACTGCCGGCGCCGGATGAGATATCCGGTAGCACGGACGTCACGACGAACTGGATCCTCTATCTCACGCTTGTGATCGCGGCGCTCGTCTTCGGCATGGCCGAGGTGCTCTACGACAACGCCGCCCAGACGATCCTTCCAGCGATCGTTGAACCCGAGGGACTCGAGCGAGCGAACGGCAACCTGTGGGGCGCCGAAATGGTGATGAACAGTTTCATCGGGCCGCCGGTCGGGAGCGTGCTCATTGGCGTCGCCTTCGCGCTTCCGTTCTTCTTCGACGCTGGATCATTCGCGATCTCCGCCGCTCTCCTTCTCCTCGTCGCCGGCACCTTCCGGGTGGATCGAGACGAGACGGAGCTCGAGGCCAAGGTCGACTGGCGGGGTGAAATCAAAGAAGGCGTCACGTGGCTCTGGCGCCACCCTCTGTTGCGCCCCATGGCGATCATCCTCGGGTTCCTCAACGCCCTTGCTTCGGTTGTGTTCGCGACGTTCGTGCTTTTCGCACAGGAGATTCTCGGCGTCACAGCGTTCGTGTTCGCCATCCTCGGCGCTGCAGGCGCAATCGGTGGAGTTCTCGGCAGTGTCCTTGCTCCTCGCATCTCGAAAGCCATCGGGAGCGGAGCGTCGCTCTACACGACATTCATAGCGATGGCCGCTACGACTGCCGTCATCGGCTTCACGAGCAACTGGATCGTGGCGTTCGTGGCGTTCGCCATCTCATCGTTCTTCGGCGTGCTCTGGAACGTCATCACGGTCTCGCTCCGACAGACGATCATCCCGGATCACCTCCTCGGCCGGGTCAATTCGGTGTACCGATTCTTCGCCTGGGGCATGATGCCGATCGGTCTCGCTGTTGGAGGTCTGCTCGTGTCGGGTGTGGAGCTCGCCGGTGGCTCGAGGGAGCTCGCTCTCCGGCTTCCGTGGTTGCTGACGGCGGTGGCGTACGTGCTGCTCTTCATCTACGCCGCACCGAAACTGACGACTGCGAAGATCGAAGCGGCCAGGGTCGAGGGGGTCGCCGCCAAGGAAGCCAAAGACGCTGAGTCGTCCGACGACACTGGCGAGTTCGAAGTACAACATGAGGCGATCGCCGAGGCAGAGATCCCAGGCGCTATGCCCCCGGAGATTGACAGCGAGGCCTGACACCCGATACACCGCGCGTGTTTGGACGACAGCTCAAGCGCTACCTACACACGTTCGACGTTATGGCAGGCGTGGGTTGGCGGGGCGATCAGTTGCGAGTCCGCCGCTTCATCAGAACGACCGCTGCTCCCAGAGCAGCCGCCGATAGGGCCACCGCGGCGCCGGTGAGAGGCGAGGGTCTCGGGATCGTCGGGCCGACGCTGACCGGGCGCTGGAACTCGAGGATCGGCCATCCCCGCTCCTCGGCGATGGCCCTGAGCTCTTTCTCAGGGTTGACGGCGACCGGGTTCCCGACGGCTTCGAGCATCGGAAGATCCGTGATGGAGTCGGAGTAGGAGAAGGAGCCGGACAGATCGATGCCTTTCTGCCGAGCAACATTCTCCATCGCCTCGGCCTTGCCGGGTCCCATGGCATAGACCTCGATCTCGGGGAGATATCGCCCTTGCGAATCGGTCTTGATCTTCGTGGCGATGACCTCCCACACACCGATGTGCTCGGCAATGGGGCGGACGATCTCTTCGGGGCTGGCGGAGATGATGATGACTCTCCTGCCACTGCGGATGTGCTCGTCGATGAGGAACAGAGCCTCTGCGTAGACGAGCGGTTCGGCAACGTCGGCCAGCGTCTCGCGAACAAGCTGCTCGAACTCGGCGCGTTTCCACCCGGCGGTGAGGTGAAGGAGTTCGTCACGGGCCCGTTCGAGTTGCTCCTCGTCGGCACCGAACAGCATGTAGAACGCCTGAGCGAGACCCATTCGGGCGAGCGCCTTCTTGCCGAGAAAGCCAGCCTTGTAGAGGGGCTTGCCGAACGCGAGTGTTGATGACTTCGCGATCACCGTCTTATCGAGGTCGAAGAAGGCTGCTTCCTGCATCATCTCCGATTGTATCGGCACGCCCGGGCGCACACGTGAACATGAATCGAAGGTCTTGAACCGGTCGTCGGTCTGGCATACGGTGCCGGGAGTCCACACAAGGAGTTGGGAATGCCGGCGCTCGCCATCTGGTCGCCGGAGGACGAGGTACTCGGTGCTGTCGCGCCGTTGGCGCTTGGTGCGGCGGCCGGGACTGCGCTGATCGTCGATCTTGACCTACACGGACCGAGGTATCCCGGTGATCTGACGTTGGCGGGCCTCGTTGCCGACGGTCCCAGGAAGGTCGACCTGTCGCCGCGACGGCGAGGCATCGCGGTAGTGCGCAACGGGGGAGTCGACCCTGAGGCCGCCGAGGAAGTGCTCCGCGCTCTGGTCGATGGATGGCCCGCTGTCGTCTTCCGGCTCCCGGCAGATCACCCCGGTGGCGACGGCGCCATACCGTTGCTTCCCCTGATCCCCGGCTCGATGATGGACCGATTCGCCGGCCCCGCGATCTATCAGCGCTCCGGGTGGAGGGTCCGGGTTCCGGAAGGCAGCATCGTGCTTCCGCGACCCGGTAGGGCAACGATCTCGGCGCTTCTCACGGGTTGCGCTCCACCTCCGGGCGACCGGTGGGTTCGCGCGTGGCGTCGAGTTTGGGGCCAGTCATGGGCGTAACCGACCGGATCGTACGACGGCTTCTCGAGTCCGACGTTCCTCTCGAACGCGGTCCGCTTGAGGCCGCGGCCGCTTTGATCGTGCCGGATGTCGCTCCGCTGGCCGGTCCCGAAGCGATCGTCGACGCCGTGGATGCGCTCGCAGGACTCGGACCGATCGAGCGCCTGCTCCGGGACCCCGAGGTGACCGACGTGCTTGTCAACGGACCGGTCGACGTGTGGATCGAGCGGCGGGGCTCTCTCGAACGAAGCGACGTAGCGTTCGCCGACGACCGGGCAGTGATCGCCGCCGTCGAACGCGTGATTGCGCCGCTGGGACTCCGGATCGATCGGGCGAGCCCTGCGGTAGATGCCCGGCTGCCCGACGGTTCGCGACTCCACGCCATCATCCCTCCGGCGTCGGTGGACGGTCCGATCGTCGCGGTGCGTCGCTTCTCCGAGGCGGTGACCGATCTCGACGGACTCGTCGAGGTGGGCGGCATCACGGATGATGGAGCCGACCTGCTCCGCATGTCCGTGTCGGACCGGATGAACCTGCTGGTCGCAGGGGGCACCGGAGCAGGGAAGACGACGCTGCTCAACGTTCTTTCGAAGGAGATCGATCAGTCGGAGCGGACGGTCACGGTCGAGGACGCCGCCGAGCTTCGGCTCGGTGGTCACGTCGTTCGACTCGAGGCCCGTCCGCCCAATGCAGAGGGTGCGGGAGAGATCACCTTGCGGAGCCTGCTGCGACATGCTCTCCGTCTTCGACCCGACCGCATTGTCGTTGGCGAGGTCCGCGGACCGGAGGCTCTTGACATGATCCAGGCGATGAGCACCGGACACGACGGGTCGATGTCGACGATCCATGCAAACGGACCGGAGGAGGCGCTCTGGCGACTCGAGAGCCTGGCGGCGACTGCCGATGTCGGTGTCTCGATCGAAACGCTGCGGGCGCAGATTCGATCCGCGATCGATCGGATCGTCTTCGTTACCCGGCGTCGCGGAAGCCGACTCGTTGCATCGATATCTGATGTGAGCTTCGATGGGGTCGAGGAGGTCTATCGATGCTGACCGCCGTGCTCGTCGCGGGAGGCCTGGTGTTGGGTATCTCCCCCGCGATCGTCGCCGTTGCCGCCCTGGCAGCGATCGAGCCCAGGCTCGTGCTTGCCGGAGCTGCGGTGTGGGGTGTCGTCACGGCGCTTCGGCGTCGGTCAGCGCGCACCGCGCCAGACGATGAAGCGACACTCTTTCGCGCGATGGCGGCGGAGTTGCGTTCCGGAGCTTCGCTTCGAAGCGCCCTCGCAGATGCAGCACACCGTGTGCCCCAGATAGAGCTCGATCGTGCGGTGAGGTGCGCAGCCGCCGGGATGCCGATGACCGACGTTGCAGAATCCATCGAACCTCAGTTGCCCGAGAACGGGAGGCTCGCAGCCGCGGCGTTTCGACTGAGCGACTGGTCCGGAGCCCGCGTCGCCGACACATTCGAACGGCTCGCAGAGAAGGCGGCGGCCACAGCCGAGTTGGCGAGGGAACGGAAGGCAGCGACCGCTCAGGCGCGGCTCTCCGCTCTGATCGTCGGGGTCGCCCCGATTGTCTTCACGTTGCTGCTCGTCGCCACCGGTCGGGGTGCCGGTCTGGCCGCACACGGCGGGATCGGATTGCTCGTGTTGGGCATAGGACTCGGCCTCGAGACGGCCGGTCTGATCATCGTGGTGGTGATCGTGCGGCGGGCCGAACGATGATGGCGCTGGCGGTACTCACCCTTAGTGTCGCGATTCTGCGAGGGATTCGTCGTGAAATCCTCGCTGCCGGGACATGCACAGCCTTCTTGATCACTCCGGTGCTCGGAACCGGCGTGGCCCTCGCTCTTGTGGCCTGGTTCGCGATCAAACGCCGTCCTCGACCTCCAGGCCCCAGCGATGACGATGCACTGCTTGCAGAACTCACGGCCCTCGGTCTCAGTGCAGGGCTCACGTTCACCGCCGCGGCGAGCGCGGCAGCTAGCTCTGTCCCCGGGGAAACATCGGATCGACTGCGCCAGGCGATTCGCAACGGGAGAGCGGCGGACGCCGACACGGCGGATGGCCAAGGCCTCATGGTCGTGGTCAACCGGGCACTCATGACCGGAGCGCCACTGCAGCCCGCTGTATCCGGCTACGCGACAACGCTCCGCAACGAGGAACGATCCAGGCAAATCACCGCGGCCCGTCGTCTGCCGGTCAAGCTGCTCTTCCCTCTGGCGTTGCTGATCCTGCCGGGGTTTCTGATTCTCACGATCGGACCGGCCGTACTCGGCAGCCTCGATCGTCTCGGTCTCTGACGTAGCTTCCCACCGCTCCGGCCGGATGCCGGCAGACGAAAGGATTCTCCATGCGGACAATCTTCACAGACCAGCGCGGACAAGCGACCGCCGAATACGCCCTCGTCATCGTTGCCGCAGCGGCGATCGCTCTGGCCTTGATCATCTGGGCGACGTCCACGGATCTGCTGCCCTCCTTCTTCTCAACCGTGCTGAAGAAGGTCACCTCTGTCGCAAAGGGAGCGCCGATCGGGTGACCCAGCGAGGCAGCGCAGTCGTCGAGTTCGCTCTCGTTGTTCCCCTCGTGCTGGCCCTTGTGCTCGGTCTCGTCGAAGTGGCCCTCGTAGCTCGAGCCCAGCTCGAAGTCGTCAACGCCGCAAGGGAAGGAGCTCGCGAGGCTGCCGCATCCCCCGATCCGTCCGATGCTGTTCGTGCTGCGAGGGCCGCGCTCGGAGAGACGGGGGCATCGGCACGAGTATCGGTTCGCAGACCCGACGTGGTTGGGCGTCTGGCCGAGGTACGCGTGACGTTGCCGTATCGCGTGGCTGGCCCCTTCCTCGGCGGCGTAGGCGTTGACATCACCGCTAGAGCCGTCATGCGAGTTGAGAGATGAGACGGGAACGTGGGTCGGCGGCGGTGCTTCTCCTGGCCGTCGCCGGTCTCGTTCTCCTCCTCGCTCTCGGTGTTGCCGACGCAGGGATCGCCCTCGGGGCACGGCTCCAGGCTGCTGCCGCCGCAGATGCTGCAGCGCTCGCCGCCGCGCCGGTGACCTTCCGCCCATTCGGTGCGACCGGCAGCCCTGCGGCTGAGGCACGACGTCTTGCCAGCGCAAACGGCACCGTGTTGACGGAGTGCTCGTGTGCGGTGGATCGCACCTGGCGGTCACGCGTCGTCGAAGTCGCCGTGGAACGCCGGGTTGAACTGCTCGGACTCGGGGTCATCACAGTCAGTGCCTCGAGTCGAGCCGAGTTCTCGCCGATGGCGCTGATCGATGGAGACATTCGGCGGTAGTCGGGTACTCCGAGACGGTGACACCGACGACGCCCGAGATGTCGAACGGAGATCCGTCCCGCGTGTAGGTAGGCAACACCTTGAATTCGTACTGGCCCGGCTTGAGACCGGAGACATCGAGCCGCAAAGCTGAGACGTCGGTCTCACCTTGATGAAGCTGATCCCCGCGTTACAAGCCGGAGGACGATCCGTCGCCCGGGTACGAGTCCACGGCACCAACTGGAGCGTCCACCGTCATGCGAACATCGTCGAGCGATGGTGCCAATCCACTCCATGCGACGTTGATCCAGCCTGGCTCGCTCAGCAGAGCGTCACCGGCGTTGCCGGCGACGAGGGCAGCGTCTTCGCCCGTGTACTCGACCGTGGGAACCCCACGCAGCTACTCAGCTACCCCTCCAGCAACCCGTCATCCCCGAGGTCCGCGAGCATCTCATCGGCTGCAGGGGTGAGCCGCACCACCGAGGCCGCTCCAGCCCGTCCCAACGTGCCGGGAAGGACCACGTTTACTATCTCGTCGGTGTCCAGGGCGTGCACGGTCGCGGACAACTGGATGAGTTCGGTCGGCGTCAGACTGGTCCAGGTATGGTCGAGGAGGACGCTGACGATCTCCGGTGCATCGGTGATGTCGTTCATCTGCAGAAGACGCAGTACCGCCAGCATCACAACACCTTGGTTGGCTGATCTTGTCAAATCCCCACCGGGAACCCGCTTTCTGGTTCTTGCGTATTCGAGGGTGCGCTGCGGACTCAGCTTCTGTTCTCCGGCTCTGAACCCGTCCCACCAAGCTTGGGTCGGCAGCGCCCTGGGCAGGTCGATAGGAAGGCTGCCCAGGCTCTTCATGAGGTCTTCGAACCCTTTGAACCCGGTCACCACGTAGCCCTCGACCGGGAGGTCCCAGGTGTCGACGACTTTGTCGACCATCACTTGCGGGCCACGACCGGCCATCAACGATGTGAATTTCATCGAGCCGTACGGTGTCGAGATCCAACTGTCTCTAGGGAATCCGAGAATGGTCCCGTTTCCCTCCGACGGATTCGCAGTGAGGAGATGGATACTGTCGGCTCGGAGCCGCTGCTGGTTCTCACCGGGGCGGGCGTCGGATCCGATCACCATGACCAATCGAGGTTCTTCGCCGTACCACGGGGGACCCGCGGCAGGATCGGCGCCGACGATCTGCCACCCGGCGCCCTCGTCGGCTGCCAGGAGCACCTCGCGGGTCTCGGTCTCGATGACGGCGATCTCACCACCTTCGATCGATGCAGTCGTTCCGGCCACGGCGACCGTGTCCGAGGTCTTCAGCGGTGCAGATACGAGGTGTTCGACGAGTCCTTCGGGGAGCGGGGGCATTTCGTTGCGCTCGTCCCGTTGCCAGGACAACATCGCGGCGACGGCCATGATCAAGTCGTCCGGCAGGTCACCTTCGACTGTGACGGTGGCGATCGCTTCCGTACTGCTGGTGGGGGGAGCCTGTGTCGTCGAGGTCGTCGACTCGGGTGGCTGTGTGGTGGAGGCCGGGGGAGCGGTCGTCGAGTCGATGGCAGCCTCAGGCTCGTCAGCGGGAGTCGACGTGCAGGCGGCGGCGATGAGCGTCAGGGCGACGATGGCGGAGATGGCTGGGCTGAGTTGTTTCACGGTCGGGAATCGTACGAGGGTGGTGGAGAAAGCCCGCGGACCAAGGCGATGGGGAAGAGGGGACAGGCGGCAGGCAACGGTTTTGGGTGGGCGATCGAGTCGAAATCGCGGCAATCTATACTCGGCTCGACCCCGCAAATCTACGAATCCTGGAGGCAGTCGTGAACAACCCGGAGCTCTGGCTCTACGTCGCTATTGGTATGGGCGTCGCGGCTCTGATACTCGCATTCGTATATGCACGTCAGGTCACGGCTGCCGACCCGGGCAGCGATCGCATGGTCGAACTGATGGGAGCCATTCGGAACGGCTCGATGGCCTTCCTGAAGCGTGAGTACCGTGCCATAGCGGTCTTCGTCGCGCTGATGGCCGTGTTGATCATGGTTCTTCTCCCGTGGGGTTGGCCGTGGGGCGGGATCGCATACGTCTTTGGTGCGCTGCTCTCTGCGACGGCGGGATTCATCGGCATGAGGATCGCCACTGCAGCCAACGCACGCACGGCCGAGGCGGCACGTCGGGGAGGCACCGCAGAGGCGCTCCCGGTCGCATTCCGAGGTGGGGCCGTCATGGGCTTCACGGTCGCAGGCCTCGGCTTGCTCGGCTTCTCCCTCGGCATCTGGTTCTTCAGGGAGATTCTCGCTCATGATGACTGGGTCGCCATCGTCACTGCGATCGGTCTCGGTGGGTCCTCGATCGCTCTGTTTGCGCGTGTCGGCGGCGGCATCTACACGAAGGCAGCCGATATCGGCGCCGATCTCGTCGGCAAAGTCGAAGCGGGAATTCCGGAAGACGATCCGAGGAATCCGGCCACGATTGCCGACAATGTGGGCGACAACGTGGGAGATGTTGCCGGCATGGGCGCCGACCTGTTTGAGTCCTACGTCGGTTCCCTCATTGCTCCGATAGCGTTCGCGATGCTCGTCTTCGGCGTGGCAGGCGAGGCTTTCACGATGCAGGCTGTGTTCTATCCACTGATGATCGCCTCCATCGGGATGCTCGCCTCGATCATCGGTTCGTTCCTCGTCAAGCCGGGAAAGGCCAGCCTTGCCGCAACGCTCGAGCGTGGGACGTGGGCGGCTGCCGGGATGACTGTCGCGGGCGTCGCCGCGCTAACGCCGCTGATGTTCGGTGGAGTTGAAGGGGTGAAGAATCCCTGGGGTTTCTTCCTGGCGGTCCTCGTCGGCCTTTTGGTCGGAGTCATGGTTGGACGCATTTCGATGTGGTTCACGTCGGACGAGTACAAGGTCGTCAAGGAGATCGCTCGTCAGACACAGACCGGGCCAGCGACGGTTGTCCTCTCCGGCATCTCTGAGGGGATGAAGTCGGCGGCCTACTCGGTGATCGTGGTCGCTTTCGGCATGGGGGCCGCCTACTGGGCCGGTGACCTGGCCGTAGACGGTGGGGGCATCTACGGAGTGGCGATCGCGGCGATCGGCGTGCTCTCAACCCTCGGAATCACCGTATCGGTCGATGCCTACGGTCCAATCGCCGACAACGCCGGCGGGATCGCAGAGATGGCGCATCTGCCACCGGAGGTTCGCGAGGCCACCGATGAGCTCGACGCGGTCGGGAACACCACAGCGGCAGTTGCGAAGGGGTTCGCCATCGCATCTGCCGCCGTCACCGCCCTGGCGCTGTTCTTCACGTTCATCCAATCGGTCAACGTTGAGCTAGTAGCTGCCGGTGAGCCGATCATCGAGCAGCTCGACATCCTCAATATCTGGGTGATCGTGGGGCTCTTCCTCGGCTCGATGTTCCCGTACTTCTTCGCTGCCCAGACGATCCAGGCAGTCGGGAGAGCGGCCAACCAGATGATCGAGGAGGTCCGGCGGCAGTTCCGGGAGATCCCAGGTCTGCGTGAGGGTGATCCGGATGCGAAGCCCGACTACGAGAAGTGCGTCGACATCTCCACCAGCGCCTCGCTGCGAGAGATGATCCTCCCTGGTTCGCTGGCTGTGGCACTGCCGCTCATCATCGGGTTCGTCAGCATCGAAATGCTGGGAGGGTTCCTCGCCGGAGCACTGCTCTCCGGGTTCCTCCTTGCGATCTACATGGCGAACGCCGGTGGTGCGTGGGACAACGCCAAGAAGTTCATCGAGGCGGGCGCATTCGGCGGCAAGGGCTCCGACGCCCACAAGGCCGCCGTCGTCGGCGATACGATCGGAGATCCGTTCAAGGACACGTCGGGTCCGTCGATGAACATCGTCATCAAGGTGATGACGATCGTGTCGCTGATCTTCGCCTCGGCCTTCGTGTCGAACGGGTTGTTCTAGGTTTCGGTGGGTTCTGCCCGTCGAAACCCGTGGTCGTTGGTCGGGAGTCTGTACTCCGAGGACCCGCGGATAGGCACGAGTGCGCCTATCCCGTGAACCTGATCGGATGTGCGTCCATGCCGCATGTCGCGTCCTCTTCCCTCCCCTCAGGGGAGGGAAGCAGCGCCGTCAGGCGCTGACGGGAGGGGTCAGAATGGTCCTTTCGACTGAGGCCCTTGACCCCCCTCCGCCGCCTTCGGCGGCTCCTTCCCCTGAGGGGGAGGAAGACCCCTGTCCGCTGATCTTCTCCATACACACATGTGATTTTGGTTCGCCCGAGCTGCGAGAAGACCGTCTGCCGACTACCTGCTACCGACGACACCCGGCGAAGTCGGACCCGACCGAGCACTCGCCACGGAGATCGGAATCCCGTTTCGAGTGGCCGATGCGTGGATCCACGCGTTATGCTGTCGACCGCAAAGGGGACAGCGCTTGGTAGCGCGAAATCCCCCCTCGCTATTGGAGGATATATGAGGAAAGCGAAGTGGCTGTTGCTGCTTGTCGTGTTTGCGATGGTCGTAGCGGCCTGTAGCAGCGATGACGACGAGACAACAACGACGACTGCCGGTGGAGACGCCAGCAGCGATACGACAACAGCAGGCAACGAGTACACCGATGTCGACGTTTCGGGCACCGAGGTTTCGGTGTTTGCGGCGCCGACCGGCGACGAAGGATCGTCGATCCAGAAGACGTTCGACATCTACAACGAGGCGACCGGCGGCATGGTCACCTATGAGGGTTCGGACGACTTCGAATCACAACTGAGAATTCGCGTCGACGGTGGCAATCCGCCGGACATCGCGATCACACCCCAGCCTGGTTCGATCTGCGTGCTCGGCGATGCGGGTGAGATCGTCGCGCTTGAGGACATGGGATTGGACATCGCGGCGCTTGAGGCCGCGCACGGTTCGTACTTCATGAACCTCGGGAAGTGCGCCGATGGCAAGCACTACTCGATTCCGACGAATGCGAACTACAAGAGCATCGTTTGGTACAACAAGGTGGCCTTCGATGCTGCCGGGTATGCCATTCCGGCAACTTGGGATGAGTTGGTTGCACTGTCGTCTCAGATGGTCGCCGACGGTACGACTCCGTGGTGCATCGGTCTCGGCAGCGACGCTGCGACAGGCTGGCCCGGCACGGACTGGATCGAAGATATCATGGTCCGGACCGCAGGTGCGGAGGTCTACAACCAGTGGTCCAACCACGAGATCCCGTTTACGGATCCAGTGGTTCAGGCTGCCTTTGACAAGTTCGGCGAGATCATGTTCACCGAAGGATTCGTCCTCGGCGGCGCCGACGGCGTTGCAGCCATCGACTTCCGCGACGCACCGAACCCGATGTTCAACGATCCACCGAGTTGCTTGATGCACCGTCAGGCGTCGTTCATCTCGAACTTCTTCCCGGAGGGTGTGGAGCTCGGCGTCGATGCGGCGTTCTTCCCGTTCCCGGCCATCGACACCAGCCTGCCGGCTGCGGCGATGGGTGGCGGTGAACTCGCGATGGTGTTCAACAACCGTCCCGAGGTTGCAGCGGCCTTGCTGGCGTACTCACAGCCTGCACTCCAGTGCATCCAGGCCTCAGGCGCCGGCGTCCCAGGTATCGAGCGGATCTCCGCCAACGCCGAAACGCCGAACTCCTGCTATGTCACGGACACCGTGAAGACGCAGGCAGCGGCTGTTGCTGCGGCACTCGGAGCGAACGGCTTCGTGTTCGACGGATCCGACCTGATGCCACCGGCGGTCGGCCAGGGCTCATTCTGGACCGGCATGATCGACTGGACACGCGGCACGCCCACGGCGGACGTGCTCGCAACGGTCGAAAGTAGCTGGCCGAGTTCGTAGGCGAAAAGAGACAAATCGATACGGAGAGGGCGGCCCATTGGGCCGCCCTCTCCTTTTCGTGTAGAGTCGCCTGAGAACGGGATGGAGGACCATGGCAGACATTGATGAGAGTGTCCTAGGAATAGAGAAGACCAGGCCGATCAAGCCGATCAAGAAGGGGCCGGGGCCGAACTTCCTGACGCAGTTGATGCGCTTGGGCGTGTCGATCGCTGTTCCTCTGATCGCCTTCGGAGTCCTCTACTGGGCAGGCACCGTTCTG